>Ga0302324_100014156_pt1 | contig 16103 bp, 15 predicted proteins | sample Palsa_T0_1_FD_201949 | JGI IMG/M metagenome (GOLD analysis project Ga0302324, IMG submission 201949) | Peat permafrost microbial communities from Stordalen Mire near Abisko, Sweden - Palsa_T0_1 | ecosystem: Environmental > Terrestrial > Soil > Palsa > Peat permafrost | place: Sweden: Abisko...
GCAACTGGATCCCGCGCGCACGGCGATCTGGGGATGGTCGAATGGCGGCTCGATGACGCTCTACGCCCTGACGCACTCCGACAAGTTCAAAGCGGGTATTGCAGTGGCGCCAGTCACCAACTGGCGAGATTACGATTCGACCTATACCGAGCGCTACATGGGCCTGCCGAAGGACCATGTCGGAGCCTACGATGATTCGATAGTCAGCGCGGCCGGCAATCTTCACGGAGCGTTGCTGCTGGTGCACGGAACGAGTGACGACAATGTACATTTTCAGAATACAATCCAGATGACCGATGCCCTCATCAAGGCGGAAAAGCAGTTCCGGCTGATGGTGTATCCCGACAAGACGCATGGCATTGCTGGCTCGGCCACGCGCACTCAGCTGTTTCATATGATGGACGATTTCTGGAATAAAGAGTTGGAATGATCAGGCAGGGTTGACGCATGCATAGAACCAACCTCGGCGATTTCGAACTTACGATCGTCTCCGACGGAACTTACTTCCTCGACGCGGGAGCTTTTTTTGGAGTCGTCCCCAAGACGTTATGGTCAAAAAAAGTCACGCCCGACGAACTGAATCGCCTTGATGCCGGAACGAATTCGCTGCTCGTGCGCACTGGCGATAAGAACATCCTGATCGAGACTGGCATCGGCGACAAACTGCCTGATCGTTTGGTGCGGATTTTCAAGCAGCCGGCCAAACTGCTCGAAAATTTGCACGCCGCAGGGCTGGGGCCCGAAGACATCGACATCGTGATTAATACGCACTTGCATTTTGACCACTGCGGTTGGAATACGGTCCGGCGCGGCGGTCAGATCGCCGCAACCTTTCCGAACGCCAAGTATTACGCACAGGAAAAGGAATTGGAGCATGGCCACCTGCAGTTGGAACGGGATGCCATCAGCTACATGAGCCCGAATTACGATCCGTTGGTTGAAAACGGCCAGATGATGCTTTTGAATGGCGATTTGGAAATTTTGCCCGGTATCTCAGTCAAGGTTTTCCCCGGGCACACAGCAAACATGCAGGCGGTACTGATCGAGAGCCACGGCAAGAAAGCGTGCTACATCTCGGATCTGCTTCCTACCTCCAATCATCTCGACGTGACCTGGGTGATGGCATTCGATGTGCTTCCGTTGCAATCGATTGAGAGCCGGAAGAGATACTATGCATCAGCGATCCCAGAAGGATGGCTCACGGTATTCACGCACGATCACGAAGTACCGTGGGGATACGTCGAAAGGGGAGAACGGGGCCGGCTCGCGCTAAAGGCGGTCTAGCGCCGAATTCCAGCCCCTATCTGGCCGGTACTCGCAGTCTGCTGTCAAAGAAATTTTCCACGCTAGCCAGGATTTCGGAGCCGTTCTTTGCGTCGTAAATCGCCTTCCTCAGCGCAGCCCCGCCCGGAATGCCATGCGTGAACCACGAAGCGAACTGCTTCATCTTGCCTTCGGTTCCGGGCATTTCCTCTTCGAGCAGCATCTGGAAATAAGTGCGGATCATCTCGTAACGGTCGGCTTCAGTGGGTTCGTCGTAGGGTTTGCCGCTTACGTACTGCTCGATCTGGCGAAAAATCCACGGATTCGCGGGAGCCATGCGCCCGATCATGACCGCATCACAGCCGGTCTGCGCGACCACGCTGCATGCGTCTTCCGGCGAGCGTACGTCTCCATTGCCGACCACGGGAATCTTCACCGCCTGCTTGACCGAGGCGATCCACTCCCAGTGTGCATTTCCGCTGTAGCCCTGTTCGCGAGTGCGGGCATGCAACGCGACCGCTCCGAGGCCGCAGCTTTCGGCCATACGCGCCAGTTCGACACAGACAATTTCGTCGTCGTTCCATCCGGCGCGGAATTTAACCGTGAAGGGGATGTTCACGGCGGCGCGCACGGCTTCGAAAATTTGCCGGATCAGCGGAAGGTCGCGAAGCAGACCAGATCCGCCATTGCACTTCACGACTTTCTTCGCCGGGCAGCCCAAATTTAGATCAACAAGATCGAAGCCGAGATCTTCCACCAGCCGCGCGGCATCGGCCAGCACGGCAGGACTGCTGCCAAAGAGTTGCGCCGAAATCGGATGCTCATCTTCATAGAAGTGCAGATAGCGTCCGCGAACGCGCTGGTCGCGCAGCACGCCATCGGCCGAGGTGAATTCGGTCATGATCAGGCCGCATCCGCCGAGGTTTCTGATAAAGCGGCGAAAGACCGTGTCGGTGACACCAGCCATCGGAGCGAGCACGGTGGCAGGAGAGATTCTAATTCTTCCAATCTCGAGTGCCGTCGGAAAAACTCGACCCGGTGCGGAGCCGGAGAGCGGCGGGACGGGCGACTGTGTCGTCCGGCCAGACGTATCCGAATTGTCCCAGAACTTCTGCACAGTCTGATTTTACGTGCTTTCGTTGTTTAGGCTATGTGGCCGGTGGTTAGAGCAGGCAAAAAATAAAGCCTCCCGTTCGGAACGGGAGGCTTCGGGCAACGCTTCCGCGGCGAACTCGCTACTTCTTCGCGGCTATTTCCTTCGCGGCTATTTCCGCTTTTCCCGCGTCGCTTTTCGAATATTTGCGACGGAAGCGCTCGATACGGCCCGCGGTGTCCATGAGCTTCTGCTTACCGGTGAAGAATGGGTGGCAGGCAGCACAAATTTCCACGCTGATGGTGCCCTTGTGCGTAGAGCGCGTGGTGAATGTATTCCCGCACGCGCAATGCACGTTGATCTCGCTGTAATGGGGATGAATGGCTGCTTTCATATTGGTCCTGACCTCGATTCAGACATTTGATTCTACCGGAGTTAGGAAGGATTCAGCAAGATACGAACAGGCCTCAGTCCTCAGTCCAAGCGAGCTGCGGGTGCGACTTGAAACAATCCGAGCAACAAAACGGCAGGTCTGACCCTGCCGTCTCGCTCACGTCCAGAATTTTTGGGGCCCTTTACTTACCTTTATTGACGACTTTCTTGAGTTCGTTACCGGGAGTGAATTTGGCGACTCGGCGAGCGGCTATCTTGATGGTGGCACCTGTCTGCGGGTTTCGGCCGTTGCGGGCCTTGCGCTGCGAGACAGAAAATGTGCCGAAACCGATCAAAGCTACGCGGTCCCCTTTGCGAAGGGCAGCAGTGACGCTGTCCACGGTGGTGTCGATTGCGGTCGTCGCCTGCGCCTTCGAAATACTGCAGGCCTCGGCGATCCGGTCAACCAGATCAGCTTTATTCATGCTATCTCCTGACACTAGTCTATGCCGGTTCCCGCGCCTTAAGCCGGGGAGGAAAGCCCAAGGCGCGAGCACCGGCAATCGCAATTTTCGCCTATGTTGCGCGATTGTCAATGGAAAACACGTACCCGTTGCCCGTTTTGACACCTGAGTGCATCACTCCATGTGCGAATGGATGCCGGAATGGCACTTTACGTCTAAGGCGTTTGCCTCTTTACGCTCTCGCGTGTGATCTGCGCACCAAGTTTTCGCTCGTTACGCTGCATTCTCCACAAGCGGTCTCATCCCTCCACAGGATGTGCACAAAGAAGAAACGCTTTCGAGTTGCGGTGCGAGCAGGTTCGGGTGCAGAGTTAACTTACAAACCGAATGTCAGCAATCATGAAAGCAGCAAGTGAAGTCTGTCCCCTGTGCGCGGGTTCGGGATGGAAACCGGTGCCGGGGGCGCCGCAAAGCGGCGTAACGCGCTGCGATTGTCAATTGCGAGAGCGGGGCGGCGCCATGATCGCGGCCGCGCGCATCCCCAGGCGATACGAGCATTGCGAGTTGTCGAATTTTACGACGGATTTCCCCGGCGCCGATCGCTCGGTAGCGCTGGCTCAGATCAGCGCGGCGCGCTTCGTACAGGAATTTGACCCGCGAGACGGCCGTGGCCTGCTCCTGGTCGGCGGAATTGGCACTGGAAAAACCCATCTCGCGGTTGGCATTCTTAAAGAACTGATTGCCGCCCGCGGAAGCGCCTGCCTTTTCTGCGACTATCGCGAACTGCTGAAACAGATTCAGAACTGCTACAACGATTCTGTCAAGGCAACCGAGTTGCAAGTGCTGCGGCCCGTATTTGACGCCGCGGTGCTGGTGCTCGATGAACTCGGTGCCGTGAAACCAAGCGAGTGGGTCTGGGACACGGTGAGCCTAATTCTCAACACCCGCTATAACGACAACCGGACCACTATCATCACGACGAATTTTGCCGACGAGCCCGCGGCGAGCGTGGCGAGGGTATCGAATTTATCGCCAGCACGGGCGGCTGCGCGTGAAGAAACTCTTGGCGACCGGATCGGCGAGCGCATGCGCTCACGGCTGCATGAGATGTGCCGCATCGTGAGGATGGACGGGCCCGACTTCCGCCAGAAGTTCAAGAGCGCAAGCTTCGGTTGAGTTCCGCCGCAATCAAACGCACTACAATCACAGACGTGCTGAGCGAACGCCTCGAGTTTCGGCCGGAAGCTGACAATGAGATCTTTTTCGCGGTCCCGGCAGCCCCGGCGGTATTTGTCCTGCGCGGTGAGGTTGCGAATTCCGAGCCCTACGTTGGCAAGACTGCCAACCTGCGGCGGCGGCTGCAACGCCTGCTTTCAGTGCCGGAAGAGCGAACGAAACGCCTCAATCTGCGAGCTCGGGTTCGCTCGATCGAATACACGCTGACCGGTTCCGACTTCGAGTCGGGTTTTGTACTCTACCGCGCCTTGCGCGTCGAGTTCCCGAAAACGTATTCGAATCGCCTTCGGCTGCGCTTCGCTCCTTTGGTCAAGCTTCATCTGGAGAATGATTTTCCACGCGCGTCTGTCACCACGCGCCTCGGACGAATTTCGGGAAAGAACGTTTACTACGGCCCGTTTGCATCGCGCGTGGCAGCGGAAAAGTTCATGAACGACGCCCTCGACTTTTTCAAGATGCGACGCTGTGTAGAGGATCTCGATCCCGATCCGAAATTTCCCGGCTGCGTTTATTCCGAGATGAAGATGTGTCTGGCTCCCTGCTTTCGCGGCTGCACGGATGACGAGTACAGCGCGGAAGTAGTGCGGGTGGAGGATTTTCTCAACTCGCGGGGTGAATCCCTGCAGCGACAGCTAGCGGCCGAACGCGATGCCGCCTCGGCGAAAATGGACTTTGAAACGGCCGCATCGATCCATGCGCGCCTCGAGAAGCTCGGTCCAGTTCTGCAGCACCTGCCTGAATTCGTCCAGCGAATCGACCGGTTGCACGCCCTGATCGTGCAGAAATCCGTACAGAATGCCATGCAAAAGTCCGGCCAGCCAGAGAACGTCACATTGTTTCGCGTCGACGGTGGCGCGCTCGGAGGACCGCTTGAGTTTCCGATCTCTGATGCGGAATACACCAAGTCGCAGTCGATGGAAGCACGCATCCAGGCCGCACTGGACGCGTTTCCTGCTTTCACGCCTGGGAGCGCCATCGAGCGCATGGAGCACCTCGCGGTTCTGAAGCGCTGGTGTTATCGTGGAACCCGTGCCGGCGAAATCTTCTTTGCCGACACTGCGGGCGAGCTGCCCATGCGGCGCGTGGTCCGCGGGATTGCGCGGGTGTACAAGGGCGAGGCACCCGAAAACGAAATACGAAGCCCACGGGGCGAAGCTCGAAATTACTAATCCGACCCCAGCCTTCATACAATGGAATCGTTATGACAAAGAAGACCAGCAACAAATCCACTAAACCTCGAGCATCCCGATCCAATAAAAAAGTTGCTTCGCGATCGGAGTCGATCGATCAATCTTTGCGCGATCACCTGCTCTTCCTGCTGAAAGGCGGCGGAGCGCACATTAGCTTCGACGACGCGATTAGCGGTTGGCCCCCTGGGCTTGCCGGAGTCAAAATCGCGAAGTTTCCTCACACGGCGTGGATGTTGCTCGAACACATGCGCATCGCGCAGTCGGACATCGTTGACTTCAGCCGCAGCGCACGGCATGTCTCCCCGAAATGGCCCGAAGAATACTGGCCGAAAACGGACGCGCCCTCCGACGACAAAGCTTGGACTGCGAGCATGGACGCATTCAGAAAAGACCTGCGGACCATGGAGCGATTGGTCGCCGATCACAAGAAAAATCTTTACGCTCGGATTCCATGGGGAGATGGACAAACGATACTCCGCGAGGCGCTGCTCCTAGCCGATCACAACGCATACCACCTCGGACAGTTGGTGACGCTGCGGAAGGGTCTTGGTATCTGAGCCCGCGATTAGGCTGAGAACGACCGGTATGGAGCGCGAAGTCTTCTTCCGGAACACGACCCTGATTTCTTCGCGCCAATGCTCGTCAATTCCAAAAAGTTCCCGCTCACCAGTAATCGACGGCCGCAGGGGAAGATCTTCGTCCGCATTGAGCTCGCCGATAGCCAGTCGCTCATCGCGAGTCATGACCATAATGTCGATCATGGCGCGATCCGCCGTGGGCTGCGATCTCACTTCCGTAATCTCGGTTGCCAATGTGACGGTTCTCGGCTCATGGGATAATGCAAACAGCAGGGTGGCGAGTCTTTTCGGGTCCAAAGGCATCAAAATATGGTGATTGTTAATCAGGGACATTTCTTCTTCGAGCACTACGGACTTACAAACCATGATCTTGAGATTTACCTGGCTGCCGCTCTTTCGGCGGGGGGCGATTATGCCGATCTCTATTTCGAATACCTCGCTTCGACCTCGCTGATGGTGGATGAGTCGCTGGTGAAGTCCGCCTCGCAGGGAATTTCGGCGGGCTGCGGTGTGCGCGTCATTTCCGGTGAGCGCACCGGCTATGCCTACACCGATGATCTCTCTCCGCAGCGCATTTTGCATGCGGCCCGCACTGCCGCGCTGATTGCCAGTGCGCCCGCCAAATCGACGGTCGCCGGATTCCAGCAGAAGCCTGCGCGCAGCTTGTACCCCGTCACATTGCCTTCGGTGGATGCGGACATCACCGCTAAGGTTGAGTTGCTGATGCGCGCCGACCAGACCGCTCGCGGATCTGACCCACGCATCAAGGAAGTGCGCGCCAGCTATGCTGACGAACTACGGACGATTCTGGTGGTTGGCTCAGACGGCACTTTTGCGGAAGACTCACAGCCGCTGGCTCGTATTAATGTCTCGTGCATCGCAAAGACCGATGCCAGTTCGGGGCGCGGCTCCTCGGGCGGTGGTGGTCGCGTCGCGCTTGATTTCTTTTTTGGCGATAAGACTCCTGAATTTTTCGCCAAAGAGGCCGCGCGCCAGGCAATTCTGCAACTCGACGCGCGCGAAGCGCCTGCTGGAGATATGGAAGTCGTGCTCGGTCCCGGATGGCCGGGCGTGTTGCTGCATGAGGCTGTCGGCCACGGATTGGAGGCCGACTTCAACCGTAAGAAGACATCTGCCTTTGCCGGCTTGATCGGCAAACGGGTGGCGAGCGAGAAGTGCACCGTGATCGACAACGGCACCATGCCGTGGCGCCGCGGGTCATTGAATGTGGATGATGAAGGCCAGCCCACGCAGGAAACCGTCCTGATCGAGAATGGAATTCTAAAGGGATATCTGAGCGACAAGCTTTCCTCCAAGTTGATGGGCTTGGCTGACACCGGCAACGGACGCCGCGAAAGTTACGAGCACATTCCGATGCCGCGCATGACGAACACTTACATGCTGGCCGGCGAGGACGATCCGGGCGACATTATTCGCTCGGTGAAGAACGGTGTTTATGCGGTGAACTTCGGCGGTGGACAGGTTGACATCACGAACGGCAAGTTTGTGTTCTCGGCGTCGGAAGCCTATCTCATCGAAGATGGACAGATTACCGCTCCCATCAAGGGCGCCACCCTGATCGGAAACGGGCCCGATGTGCTGACGAGGGTTTCGATGGTCGGCAACGACTTGAAGCTCGACGAAGGTGTCGGCACCTGCGGCAAGGATGGGCAGGCCGTTCCCGTCGGCGTGGGCATCCCGACCATTAAGATCGACCGTCTGACCGTCGGTGGCACAGCGAAGCGCGAGGGCGGCGGATTCATGCAGTAAGAAAATTGCTGATTGCAAGGGTGAAATCAACCAACTGCTGCAATTCTGAGTTCTCAACTCTGCAGATATTTTCAAAATGACGACAACACTGGAAACCAGCGAAACCAAGCTCGCGACCGATCTCAAAGAAATCGCCGCCGAGGTAGTCCAGCGCGCGATGAAGGGCGGAGCGACGGCGGCTGAGTGCGTCGCCCGCGAAGGCGACGAATTTTCGACCGTAGTGCGCCTCGGCCAGGTAGAAACGCTGAAAGAATCGGGCTCCCGCGCCATCGGCGTGCGCGTCTTCTTCGAACAGCGCGCGGCCAGCACGTATTCCAGCGATTTTTCCGCCGCCGGCATCGAGCGGATGCTGAAATCGGCGCTTGAACTGGCCAGGATTACCTCCGAAGACCCGCACGCCGGAATTCCGGATGCCGCCAAACTCGGATCGCTTTCCGGTGATCTCCATCTTTATCACGAGGACGTCTACTCGCTGCCCGGCGCCGATCGCATCGAGTACGCTCGCCGCGCCGAAAAGGCCGCGCTCGACAGCGATCCCCGCATCAAGAATTCCGAGGGTGGATCGTTCGACGCCGCGACGGGTCGAAAAGTGTTGGCGAATTCCCACGGCTTTGTCGGCGAATACCGGCGATCGTACTGTTCGGTTGCGGTGGTGCCGATCGCCCAAGACGAGCGCGGCGGCATGCAGCGCGATTACTGGTACTCGGTAGCGCGGAGCCTCGCGAAGCTTGATTCGGCGGAACAGGTTGGAAAGGAAGCGGCACGGCGCACCTTGCGTCGTCTTGGTGCGCGCAAGGTAAAGACCGCGCATGTTCCGGTGGTGCTCGATCCCCTGGTTGCAACCTCCATGCTCGAACACATTTTCGAGGGCGTGAACGGCGACTCGGTCTATCGTGGCGCGTCGTTTCTGGCCGGCAAACTTGGCGAAAAAATAGCGGGAGCGAATGTCACCGTCATCGACGACGGCACGATGCCCGGCGGTTTCGGTACCGCGCCGTTTGATGGTGAGGGCATTCCGACGCGGCGCACGGTGGTCATCGAGAACGGCATTCTGAAGTCGTATCTGCTTAACACCTATACTGCGAAAAAGCTGGCGCTCGAAACGACTGCCAACGCCTCGCGCGGTCTTGCCGGTACACCCGGCATCGGCCCGGGAAATTACTTCCTCGAGCCGGGCCCGAAAACACCGAGGCAGATTATCGGGGCCATCAAAGATGGCCTCTATATAACCGAGTTTCTAGGTCACGGAGCGAACCTGGTAACTGGCGATTACTCCCGCGGAGCCTCGGGCATGTGGATCGTGAATGGCGAACTGGCCTATCCCGTCGAAGAGATTACGGTAGCCGGAAACCTCAAAGAAATGTTCTCGAATATCTCCGAGATCGGCACCGACCTCGAATTCCGCGGCAGCATTGCTTCGCCCACGATTCGCATTGACGGGCTCACAGTCGGTGGAGAATAGACGGCTTCGCGTTATAGGCGGCCGCGGGTCCGCAAAACCGGCCGCGCTCGGACCTTGGAATTAACCTGTTTTTAACATTAGCCCCTGTATTCACCATTAACATTTCGGCATGCCCGAGCTGCCGTTGCACATCGAAGAGCTTCCCGCACCGCGGGAGGGAATCCGCGTTCTGCGCCTTGTGGGACCATTGACCCTGTCTAATCTATTCGGATTCCAGTCGCAGTTGCGCGCCGATCAATCGCGCGGGCTCATTCTGGACTTTACCGAGGTTCCGCTTGCGGACTCGGCCGGGATTGGGGCATTGGTGGGCGCCTATGTCACTCGACAAAAAGATGGGCGCACCATGGGATTGGTGGGCGTAAATCAGCGCATCCATAACGCGCTCGAAGTAACCCGGGTGCAGAACTTTTTTCGTTTTTTCGCGACGGTCGCTGAAGCTGACCAAGGGGCCAAATGAGGGGCAGCCGGGTTCCGCAGGCGCCAATCCATTGATCGACCGATTCAATCGCCAAATAGCCGGCAAGAGAAAAGCGGCCAGCCCGGGCCGCTTTTCTGTTTTCGAATTTTGGTTGCGGCTCAGACGCCTTTTACGTTCTCGGCCTGCCAGCCCTTCGGCCCTTTGACTACGTCAAACTGAACTTGTTGGCCCTCCTGGAGGCTGCGAAATCCGTTTGCCTGGATGGCGGAGAAGTGGACGAAAACATCTTCACCATTCTGGCGGCTGATAAAACCATAGCCCTTGGCGTCGTTAAACCACTTTACTGTACCTGTTTCCATGATGTTGCTGTGTTCCTTTTGTTGAAGTGTGCGCTGGAACTCGCATAGTGCAGGCAAGACACGCTTTAGCGCGGAATGCTGCTGACGACCGCAAAGACCGAACGCACCTAAATTGTACATATTCGCAGGTAAATGGCTAGAAATTTCTAGGGTGACCTAGGTAATACCCTTTAGAACAGATTGCCTTGCGGACGTAGAGGAATTCCCGCTTTAAACCTGTCTTTTCCACTATCAAGCTGAAAACAAAGAGGCTCACCATTTGGCATGGATCGTGCAAACTCCAGAAAGAAAGAGTCGAGTTCTGGAGGACTTACATGATGGAGATACGAGTCGAGAACTTGGATGATCTGGTGTTGGTAGAGTGCAGGGGACGCTTCGTGAAGAGCGATAGCGTTTTCCAGCTTCGTAACGTTGTCATGGCCCAACACTCTCCCGTAGTCGTGCTTGACCTCTCTGAGGTTGAGGCGATGGGAGGCGGTGGAGTGGGAATGCTCAAGTTTCTGGAGCACTGGGCACGAGAACAAAAAATCCATCTGAAACTTTTCAACCCCTCCAAATCCGTGATCGAAGGTTTGGTGCTGAACCGTTGCATCCTGGACTTCGAAATCGCCGGCTTCCACGAGATGATGGGACTCCTGGCTCATGCCGACAACCGATACAGCTTGGCAGCCTGAGAACCGAGATTAAGAACGCCTCCGAAGACGTGCGAAGGCCCGGAGTTCTTCGGAGGCTTTCCCCTCGCTCATTTGCAACTTACCAGGAGCTCATTCATTATCAAGTCATGTACATGCGATTTCAAAAATGGTCGCTCGCCCATACTGCAAACCTCATTCTCGCAATATTTATCCTTCCGCTTCACGCCCAATCTGATCTGATCGGCGATGTTCGGGCTCAACTGGCGCAAAACGGTTTCACGGGAGCGGATTCGGAGCTTCGTAGCTATAGAACCCAGCATGGTGTTACCCCCGAATATCTCGAAGCCCTGTCATGGATGGCGCGTGGCGAGGCTGCGGCGAAGCAGTGGGAGCAAGCCGGAACCTACGCCCGTGAGACGCGCAATCTCTCCGAGCAGCAAGTGGCAGCGACGAAACGCCAGCTGGATGCCGAACCGCATCTCGCCGTCGCCCTCGGCGCCGCATACGAAGTTCTTGCCCAGGTTATGGAGGAAAAGGGGCAACACGCGCAAGCGGTCTCCTTGCTGCGTTCGGCTGTGGCACGCTATGGAAATACTTCAATTCGAGCGCGCCTTCAGAAGAATCTCAACCTGCTGGTTTTGGTCGGCAAAGCCGCGCCGCCCCTCGAAGAAACCCAATATCTCGGACCGAAGCCGCCGACTCTGGCCTCTCTCAAAGGCTCGCCCGTCCTTTTGTTTTTCTGGGCTCATTGGTGTGTAGATTGCAAAGCCGAAGTCCCTGTCATCACCCGGCTGAGGCAAGAGTTCGCTCCCGAGGGCCTGGTTGTCATCGGTCCGACACAGCTTTACGGCTATGCTGCCCAAGGGAGCGATGCCGGCCCCGAACAGGAGCGCGCCTACATAGAAGCCGTGCGCGCACGGTATTACGCCAGCCTGCGGGACATGCCTGTGCCCTTGAGTAAACAGAATTTCAACGCCTATGGAGCAAGTACCACGCCAACTCTGGTGGTTTTGAACCGCGCCGGACAAGTGGCGATGTATCATCCGGGAGCGCTTTCGTATGACGATTTGCGCTCCGCTCTGCAGATGGCAGTCGCCCGGTAGACAGCTGACGCGAGGGAACCGGCGATGCGTCCCGAGATTTCAGGTCTGTCTTCAGCTCTCAGTCCTTTCCTTGGTTCCCAATCTTCTTCTTGTGGCTATGTGATGAAATAACATCGTGCAGCTCCGCCAGGCTCTAAACGCAGCAGTTGGGCAGCTGACCAACGCGCAAGTCCCTTCACCGCGGATGAACGCTGAACTCCTTATCATGTTCACGCTCGGCTGCGACCGAGCGTATCTCTACGCCCACCCCGAGCGGGAGCTCACGTCCGACGAAACGCACCGCTACGGCGAAGCTCTCGCCGAACGTGCTGCGGGCGTTCCCGCGCAGTACATCACGGGGCACCAGGAATTCTGGGGTCTGGATTTGATCGTGTCGCCAGCGGTGCTGATTCCACGACCCGAGACGGAGCATGTGGTCGAGGCGGTTCTGAAATTGATTTCGAGAGGTGGATCAAAGCAAAGTCAAGAACAGGATCAAAAGCCGCGGACAGGAGTTCCGACGCCACCAGGGCTCCGCATCGTCGACGCCGGCACGGGTTCTGGCGCGATTGCGCTCGCGCTCGCCAAAGAGTTGCCAACGGCCGAGATCCACGCTACCGACATCTCCCATGAAGCACTGCAGGTCGCCCGCGCCAATGCGGCTCGGCTCGATCTCACGTCGCGCCTCGAGTTTCATCAGGAGGACCTCCTAACCGGATTACCGCCGGCTTCGTTTGACTTCGTGGTTTCGAATCCTCCGTACGTGGGCGAGTCGGAAGAAGATTCGGTGCAGCTCGAAGTTCGCAAGTTCGAGCCGCGAAATGCGGTGTTCGCGGGACCGAGTGGATTGGAAGTCATAGAGCGACTCATTCCCCAGGCAGAGACCGTGCTCAGGCCCGGCGGGTGGCTGGTGTTCGAAATCAGCGGGACAATTGCCGAAGGCGCGCGACAGCGGTTGAGCGGCTGGATGGACATTGACCTGATAAACGATCTGCAGGGAATCGCAAGAGTTGCAGCCGCCAGAAAGGCATCCGGCTCCTAATCTAGTGCGACTTCCGCTTCACGCCGGAGCTGGTTCTAGAACGTCACCCTTACCCCAAGTTGCGCCGCGAACGGAATTCCAACCGTGGTCCCGGGGCCAAAGAAATCTCCCAAAGCGCCTTCAGGTATTTCGAGTTGCTTCAGGCTGGTGATGGGCACGGCGGCTGCATCGGTGCAGGACTCGGGAGTTCCGCCCGGACAATAAGTGCTGACGATCGTCCGGCCGTATTGATCAGGTTGTGTCTCGTGCATGGGTACCGGAAGCTGAACGACATTGACCGCGTAATTTGCGCCGGGATTATTGCGGTTAAAGATGTTGAAGAACTCTACGAAGGGATTGATCTGCCAGCGCTCGTGGACGTGGAAGGGGCGCGTGACGCGCAGATCCGACTGAATGTAAGGCGTGCCGCGGAATATGTCGAGGCCGGTATAAGCCGGCGAACCATTGTTCAGCGCAACCCAGATGCGCCCGGTGTTGTCGGCGCTGGTGATGGTGATGGGACGCGCGCTCTCGACCTGATTGATGGTGCTCAATTCAAACCCGCCGGGGATGTGCACCGTACCCGCAAGCACGAAACGATGGCGAACGTCTTCGCCGGAGGGACCGTAATCGCCGGGTCCGAAAGCGTCCAACTGTCCGGCATTCGGCAAGCCCAATGTCTGCGGTACTTGGCAGACGCCGTCCACGTAGTCGAAAAGTTCGCCGAGCAGGCATCCCCAGGTTTGCGCCTTGGAGAACTGGTAGTTCGCGACCAGATTAAAGCGGCGCATATTGCCCTGCATGTGCAGCATCAGTCCGTTGTAGCTGGACCGGTTGTCGGACTCGAACACATTCACGTTCGGCACAAGAGCTTGCTGGTCCGTGGTGTCGGAGGCCGGAATCAGCGGCGAGGTTATGGTGGGTACACCGGCAGAAGTAGGGCTGCTGCTGTAGGGGAAGGCGCGGTATCCGTGATTGCCCTGCTCGTGGACATAATCGGCACTGGCCAGCCAGTGTTCATTGAAGGCGTGCTGCAGCCCGCCCGTGATGTGGATCGCGTAAGGTGTTTTGTAGTTTGACCCAACCAGATTTCCAGTCACGCCCGCACCGCCGAGCAGGCAGCCGGGCCCACTGAGCGCGTAATTGCCGGGAGAAGATCCACTGAACGTGCAGGTTCCGGTGATTACGTTCGTGTTATTGACGCCCTGAAATGCGGTTGCCCATCCGTTCTGCGCCAGATCGTCATAGTAGAGACCAAATCCAGCTCGAATTACGGTCTTCTCGCTGCTGCCGGGCGAGTAGGCGATCCCCAGACGCGGCGCAATCTGTTTGTGGTAGTCGTGCGGCACGCTGGACACAATCGGGATCTGCAGCGCCTGGAGCGTTTGATAGGCGGCATTTTCGGCCTCGCTTCGTCCCGAGCCGATCATGAGTCCCCAGGTGTTTTGATAGCGCAGGCCGTAGTTGACGGTGAGATGGCGTGAAACGCGCCACGAGTCCTCGGCGTAGAATGCCAGCCGCTGCACATTTTGCGAGAAGCTGCCATCGCCGGCGGGAGTGTAAGTGCAGCTTGAGCCGTCGGAAGCGGTAAAGTTGATGCACATCGGATTGAAGACTCCGAACACGCCCGGGTTCTGCACATAATAAGTTGGATCGTTGACGTACGCGGCCAGAGTCTCGGCGGTCGACGCGAACGCGCCGCTGAGCACGGGTTCGTGAATGAAATCGACTCCGAATTTGAGAGCGTGACTTCCGTGAACGTGGCTCAGGTCGTAGCGAAACTGGTATTTGTCCTGATTGCGCAGGTCAGGAAAAAGAGTGATAGGAGTTGCAAACTGGTTGTCGCCGAAGGTTTCGAAGCCCGAAATGGTCAGCGCAGTGGAACTAAAGGGAAACGCGAGCGCAAAACCGAGATCCGAGTTACGCGTCTGGGTAAGGTGCAACAGACTGGCGCCAATAACCAGATTGCCGAGCCACGTCGGACTGAAAGTATAGGCATTGCTGATCACCGTGTTCCAGTAATTGTTGTGCGTGGTCAATCCGGTGGAGGGCAACGTTCCCTGCTCGACCAATGCATTGTGCGTCAGGTAACTGTCCTGTGAAATGCGCAGGTACCATTGCGATTTGTTGGACTGGGCCCAGTCAAATCGTTCCGAGCTGATGTAATCGCGAAAGGGAATGGGAACAGTAGCGGGAACGGCAATCGAAGGGACGCCGGTAATCAGGCCGCTGGCGGCCAGCTGTGCCAACGCACCGAATTGCGTAACGCTCGCTGGGCTATAGGCGATGCTCGCATTTTCATGCACGTTCTCGAATGAAGTGAAGAACCAGACTTTATTCTTTGCGATCGGGCCGCCAAGCGTGCCCACATAATTTTGCCGCGAGAACGGCTGCTTCGGATTGTGCACGCAGATTCCGTCGGTGCAGGTTTCCGCCGGATTCTCAATCGGGAAGCGGGCGTTGAGCGCTCCTGCGCGCTCGTAGAAAGCTCCGTCGCCGTGCCAGTCGTTGGTGCCGCGCTTGGTGGTGATCACGACAGATCCGGCGGTGGTCCAGCCGGTGTCAGCGTCTTCATTCGAGGTACGCACGGCAAATTCCTGGATGCCATCGGGCGAAAAGTTTTGTAGGAACCCTCCAATCCAGTCGTCGGAGTCGTCCGCACCGTCGACCGAGAGTTCGTTGTTCAATCCCGAACTTCCGCCGGTTGAGACAGCGGTGATGCGCGCCTTGGTGGGATCGGATGGCTCGACGGGTTCCGTTCCCGGCACAAGGTACGCGATGTTGGCGAAACTGCGCGCGGGCAGCGGCAGGGTTTCCAGGTCGCGGCTGCCAACCACGCCTCCGCGCACCGCGCTCGCGGTGTCAATTGCCTCGGTCGTAATCGATGAGGAGTTGCCCTCGACGTTTACCGTTTCGCGACCGCTTGCAGGTTTGAGCGTAACCGCGATGTCACGCACCACACTGACCGCGACATTCACCTCGGCCGTGGCTTCGGCAAAACCCTTGGCGGAAACGGTGACGCGATAAGCGCCAGGGAGCAAGCCCTCAATGCGGAATTCGCCCTGGTCACCCGCGAGCGCATGGCGCGTGAGGGAAGATCCACGGGACTCCACAGCAACATCCGCTCCTCCGACGCGCGCGCCGCTGACGTCTTGAATCT
>Ga0302324_100014158_pt1 | contig 16103 bp, 10 predicted proteins | sample Palsa_T0_1_FD_201949 | JGI IMG/M metagenome (GOLD analysis project Ga0302324, IMG submission 201949) | Peat permafrost microbial communities from Stordalen Mire near Abisko, Sweden - Palsa_T0_1 | ecosystem: Environmental > Terrestrial > Soil > Palsa > Peat permafrost | place: Sweden: Abisko...
CTCGTCGATGAGGGCATTGGGGCCGTGCTTCATCTCCCCGGCGGGATAGCCTTCGGCATGGATGTAGGAGATTTCCTTCAGCTTTAAAGCGCCTTCCAAGGCGATGGGATAATGAATGCCGCGTCCGAGGTACAAGAAATCGGTGTGGCGGAAAAACTGGCGCGCCAGATCTTCACAAACGGAATCGTGCTGCAAAATCCATTCCATCTTGTGGGGGACCTTGGCCAGTTCCTGCATCAATGACTTGGCCTCTTCCTGCGGCAGGGTGCCGCGAACTTGCGCGAGATGCATCGCAATCAGGATCAAGGCGACGATCTGGCCGGTGAAAGCCTTGGTGGATGCCACGCCGATCTCCGGACCGGCATGAGTGTAGATGGTGCCGTTGGCCTCGCGGGTAATCATGGCGCCGACCACATTGCAGATGCCGAGAATTTTCGCGCCCTTTTGCTTGGATTCACGGACGGCGGCGATGGTATCGGCGGTCTCTCCGGACTGGCTGATAGCGATCACCAGCGTGTGCGGAGCAATGATCGGATCGCGGTAGCGGAATTCGCTGCCGTAGTCCACTTCCACGGGAACCTGCGCCAGGCGCTCGATCAGGAATTTGCCGACCAGGCCGGCGTGCCAGCTGGTGCCGCAAGCGATGATCTTGATCTGGCGGAATTCCTTAAACTCTTTTTCGGTGATGTCCATCTCGTCCAAAAACACTTTTCCGGTATCGAAGGAGATGCGGTTGAGCAGAGTGTCGCGGACCGCGCGCGGCTGCTCGAAAATTTCCTTCTGCATGAAGTGTTTGTAGCCGCCCTTCTCCGCCATCACCGGATCCCAGGCGATGTGCTGGGTGGGGCGGTCCACTTTCCGGCCGTCAAGGCCCATCACTTTAACGCCTTGAGGGGTGAGCACGGCGATATCGCCGTCCGCCAGGAAAAAAACGTCGCGGGTGTGCGCCAACAGGGCCGGGACGTCGCTGGCGACAAAGTATTCGTTTTTGCCGATGCCCACGACGACCGGCGGGCCCATGCGAGCCGCAACGATCTTGTTCTTGTCGCGCGTGGAGAGCACCACCAGAGCGTACACGCCGGAGAGTTGGGCCAGGGTTTTGAAGACAGCGTTCTCGAGAGTACCGCCATCGGAATACTTTTCGACGAGGTGGGCGATGACTTCGGTATCGGTTTCGGTTTTGAATTTATGGCCTTCGGCGATCAGTTGATGCTTCAGTTCCAGGTAATTTTCGACGATGCCGTTGTGCACCACCACGATTTCGCCGGTGCAATCGCGGTGCGGGTGGGCGTTCTCTTCCGTGGGCCGGCCATGGGTGGCCCAGCGAGTGTGCCCAATCCCATAGACTCCGCCTTCCAAGGGAGACTTGCGCAGCGCGTCTTCGAGGTTGCGGAGCTTGCCCGAGGCGCGGCGAATCTGGAGCACGCCTTCGGTATCCACCACCGCAATGCCAGCGGAATCGTAACCCCTGTATTCGAGGTGCTTTAGGCCGTCTACAATCAGCGGGACGACTGATTTAGGACCGATATAGCCGACAATTCCACACACGGTGAGTGTCTCCTCGACGCTCGAATCGCTCGGATGGCCTGTTTCCCCAATGCGCGAGAGCTGATTGCAGATTAGCACAGCGAATCAGTCCGCCGATTTTGAGATGCGAGTGGTGTTGCTAAAGATGCAGAGGTGAGGGGTGAGAAGCTAGAGGTCAGAAGAAGCAGATTCAAGGCGGAGTGGCGGTCGATTCAAGATATGGATGATTTACATCGGGATCAAGTTATTCGACGATTTCGAAGCGGAATTCCTCGATTACTGGGTTGGTCAGGACTTCGCGGGCGATTTTTTCTATTTGGGTTTTGGCGCCATCCGCGGCCACCCCATCCAGCGCTAGCACGAAGAATTTGCCTTGGCGCACGTCCTGCACCTGGGTATAGCCTAGCGACTTTAGCGCGTGCTGAATGGTTTGGCCCTGGGGGTCGAGCACGGTTTTCTTGGGCATCACCCATACATGAGCTTTCATGCCGGCGATTATATCAGCCCTGAGGTTGGGAGGGCGGCGTGAAAAGTTTCTAGTAGTGAATTTTTTTCGCGGGCGGGAAGGAACGCAGCGGCGAAGCTGGCTTCGGCGATTTGGGCTAGCTGTTTGGGCGCCAGGCCGAGCGACGCGGCGTGCACGTATTCGGAGATCAAGTCGGCTTCGAACATGGCTGGATCGTCGGTGGAAATGGTGACGTTCACGCCGGCGGCAACCAGTTTGGCGATGGGATGGTCGGCCATGGTGGCGGTGGGCCTGCCGATTTGTCCGGCGAGCGCGCCGGTGCGCAGGTTGCTGGTGGGGCAGACTTCCAGCGGAATACGAGAGGCTGCCAGCCGCTCGATGAGCGCAGGGTCTCTGGCTACCGCAATGCCGTGTCCGATGCGCTCGGCGCCTAAGACGTCGATCGCTTCGATCACCGACGATGGGCCTCCGATTTCTCCGGCGTGAACGACTATATGCAGACCCGCATCGCGGGCGATGTCGAAGGCGGGGCGGTAGTCCGAAGCGGGCAGGGCGAGTTCGTCGCCGCCCATGCCGAAGGCCACCACACCCTCGGACTGCAATCCTGCGCAACGGCGCGCGACTTCGATGGCGTCCTCGCCGCCGAACTGGCGAACGACGTCCGGAATCCAGCGCAGGTGCAGGCCGCGGCTCTCATACTGACGCGCCGCCTGGTTGATCGCTGTAATGTTCTTCTCGATGTCCTGCTTACGCCAAAGCATCACGCCCGCGGATATGGTGGCTTCGGCGTAGATCACGTTTTGGGCGAGCAACTGCTCGGCCAGGCCGCGTGCGATCAGGGCGTAGTCGTCCGGAGTGCGCAGGAAGGACGTGGCCCACTTGAAGGCCTCGATGAAACCGAGAAAGTCGTCGTAACGATAACGCGCGGCGACTTCTTCCTCGGAAGCTTGCACACCGTACCGCGTGGCGAGTTGGCTGACGGTGGCCGGGGACATCGAGCCCTCGAGATGAACGTGAATCTCCGCCTTGGGCACCGCGGCCAGAGCTTTTCGGAGGTGGGAGTGATGGATCATCGAAGTAGCGTCAAAATCAGAGCGGGCAGCGCGTTTGCGCTTCGCACGCGCTCAGCGCGCGGGTAGCGTGGGCTTCCCGGCATTGGTCCACGAAGTGAGCCAGTACGATCCGACGTCGGCCGCGGCGTCGGAGATCTGCTGGGCCAGGATGTTGCCAGCTTGGCCGTAGAAGCGGTCGTAATACTCGTCGGTGTAGTCGGCCAAGCCCGCCCGCGAGCGGCGATCGGCGAGCAAAATACTTTCGAGTGTGGCGTGCGCGTTCATGCAGGCTTCGAAGGCGTGATCGGTGGGGTCCTGAATGTAGGCGGCGAGGCTGGGATGGATGTAAAAGAATTGGGAGTAGCGGTCGACCAGGCTTTTGTCAAAGCGAACGTTGACGCCGATCTGCAGGGAAAGCTTTCCGTCTTCATTCTGGGTGGTCTTGAATGGATCGTGAGCTTCGCCCACGTAAAAGGCGAGCAGCGCGGCATTCGCGCGGACCTCATCCCAAGTATGGGAGTGAAACGCGTCGGTGAGCTTCTGGCTATAAACGCCGATCTGCCATGGCAACAGGCCTTGGACGGTGAGGGAGTGTTTCCCGAACGTGGCTACGGCGGCCTTGTAATCGCGGGGCAGCGTGGCGAAGGGAAAGTTGCCGTAGTGATCGAGATGAATGAATTGGTTCTGGCGCTCGCTGAGATTCTTCAGGGCGGCCTGCGATGGCTCGGTGACGCGAAGCATCAGGTACTGCTTATTCGCCTCAAAATAGGGACGCATCTCGTCGGGCAGGGTGTCCACCGCCTTGCTGACGATCAGGCGGTGGCCGCTGTCACCCCAACTTAAGGCGATGGAGGCGAAACCAAACACCGCTGCCGCCAGCGCCAGGATCGCGGGCACTGGCGAAAAGTGGCGGTTACGGCGGTGAATCAAGCGGCTCCTCCCGGCGACGTTGGGCCTCCCGTGGATGGATGCGCGAGCTGGCTGCGCTTTTGCCCGTAGAAGAAATACAGCACCAGTCCGATCGCCAGCCATACGAAGAACCGTATCCAATTTTCCACCGTCAGAGACGCCATCAGTATGAAGCAAAACAGCAACGAAAGCATCGGCACCCAGGGAGAAAAGGGAACGGTGAAGCCCCGCGGGCGGTTGGGCTGAGTCTTGCGGAGAATCAGCACCGCAATGGCTACCAGCACGAAGGCGAAAAGCGTGCCGATATTGGAAAGGTCCGCCAACGTTCCGATGTCGAAAATTCCGGCAGGGATGCCCACGAAAATACCGGCCACCCAGGTGGCTACGTGCGGGGTGCGGTGAGTGGGATGCACTTTGGAGAAAGCTTTGGGCAGCAGGCCGTCGCGAGACATCGCGAACCATACGCGGGCCTGCCCGAGCTGGTAGACCAGCAACGACGAGATCATTCCCATCAGCGCGCCGATGGTGACCCAGAACTCGACGCGCACCAGGCCGATGGAGTGCAGCGCGTTGGCGACTGGGGCGTCGTTATTCAGCAGACTCCAGTGCTGGATTCCGGTGAGGACTACCGCCACCGCGACGTAGAAGAAGGCGCAAATTCCCAGGGAAAATAAAATACCCAGTGGCAAATCCTTTTTTGGATTCTTACATTCTTCGGCCGCGGTGGAGACGGAATCAAAGCCGATGTATGAGAAGAAAACTATGGCGCCGCCGGTCAAGACTCCTTGGAATCCGTTGGGAAAGTAAGGGTGGTAGTTGATCGGCTTGATGTAGTGGCTGGCGAAAACGATGAAGATGATTATCGCCAGCAATTTTATGGCGACCATGATGTTGTTCGCGCCGGCGGATTCACGGATTCCACGGACCAGCACCACGGTGAGCACCATGACGATCAGGAATCCCACGATGTTGAAGTTCGCGTGCCAGCCGACGCCGGGTGCGTATGCGGGGACAGCGAGGTGCGCAGGCAAATGAATGCCCACCGAGTCCAGCAGGCTGTTGACGTAGCCGGAGAAGCCCACCGCGACGGCCATGTTGGACACGGCGTATTCGAGAATCAAATCCCAGCCGATGATCCATGCCACCAGTTCACCCATGGTGGCGTAAGTATAAGTGTAGGCGCTGCCCGCGATCGGGATCATCGACGCGAGTTCGGCGTAACACAGACCGGCAAATCCGCAGACGATGGCTACCAGCAGGAACGACAGTGCGATGCCCGGACCGGCGCCGGGCCGTCCGTGAACTCCCAGGGCGCGGCTGCCGTGCAGCAGGACGTCCAGTAGAGGAGCTTTTAGAAGGGAGGGATTGCGAACGTCTTCGCCGGCGGCGGCGGTGCCGGTAAGGACAAAGATTCCGGTGCCAATGATGGCGCCGACGCCCAGGGCGGTGAGACTGACCCAGCCGAGGGTTTTTTTGAGGCGGCGCTCCGGCTCGTCAGCGTCGCTGAGGAGCTGGTCGATGCTCTTGGTGCGAAAGAGCTGCGGGTCCACGGTCACCCCTGGTCGAAAGTAGGCCACTCTACCTTGCGCGGGTCCGACGTGCAACCTTTGATTCCGCGCGGTTGATGGCCGCGGAAGTGGGTCAACGGTGTTTCTGCACCTCGCGCCAGTCGTCGTCCAATCCCAGATACTCCCAGCGCAGCAGCGTGATCGGCACGTTGCCGTTCTTCCAAAGATAATCGTGAAACGCGCGCAATTCGAACGCGCTCCCTTGCTTCAGCTTGGCATCGGCGAGCAAACGCAAGATCTGCGCCTTGCCGATCTGGTAGGTGATGGCTTGGCCCGGTGTGGTGGCAAACAGGGCGGCTTCGCCGATGGCGGTGTGCGGGTCCATGGGCACGTAGTGCTGCAAGTAATCGGCAGCTTGTGGAATGGTGAATTCGCCCAGGGCGAGTTTCACGTCCACTTCCACGCGCAGTGCGCGCAGCCGCATGAAGCTGTAAATAATCTCGCGGACTCGTGGCCGGTCGTCGAACAGCCCCGCTTGCAGCATCATTTCCTCGGCGTAGAATCCGATGCCCTCGATCGGACCGGAATCGTAGTAGTGGCGGCGAATTGGATCTTCGTGCATCCGCGCAAGGGTCATCTGGAAGAAGTGTCCCGGCACGCCCTCATGCACGGTCATGGGCCGCGGATCTTTGGTGGAGGTCAATTCGAAAAATCCCAAGTCCGGCGAAGGTTTATGCAAGTAGCGCACGCCGGTGTGCCCGAGGAAGGAATCCAGCTCGCCAAACTCGCTCAGCGCGTTCAGGTATCCCGGCAGCGGTCGTCCGGTGTAGTGCCCCATATTCGCCGGGACGGTAAGGATTCCGCGATCCTCTAGAAATTTGCGGATGGCGAGTTCGTCCTGCGCGGTGGCGTGGATTTCGTCATCGATATTCGCGGCGATCGGGAGTTCCGGCAGGCCCTGGTCTCGGTGCTGTTCGTATTGCTCAAAGGCGACGGTGCGTTCCCACTCCTGCCGGCTGATCCGCAGCATGTCCTCGGGGGTATAGGGCTGCAGGGCCACGCGGCTCAAAAAAAACTGATAGTTGGCACGGCCCACCGCACTTTGGACGGGCATCGAATTCAAGTGCTGCTGCAGCCAGTCGCGATAGGATTCCAGCGCGGTGATCGCTTTTTCGGCGGAGGCGTGAAACGCGCCTGGGTCGCCGCCCGCGAGCATCGGCGGAACCTCGGCCTCCACCTGCGTCAAGTGCGGGCGTATCCCACCCAACGACTGGATCGCGAGTTCCGCAAAGGGACGCACCGCGTGCAAATTGGTTTTGGCGCACTCCAGGATCGCGGGAATTTCCTGCATACGCGCGCGAATGATGCGGCTGCGCTCGGCGTCGAAGGGCGGGGGCTCGACTAGCGATTCGAGCAGCGGCGTGAGCGTCTGGCTGAGGTAGAAGCCGGGATCGCGCTGCCATTGCCGGTTCAAATCGAGTTCCCAGCGCACCCGCGCGATCGCCGATCCCATCAATTGATAATCCACTTGTTGCGCCACCGGCCATCCCGCGGGGTGCATCGCGTTCCAGCGTGCTTCAAACTCGCCCAGCGTGCGCCGCTTGGCGGCAATTCCAGCGGCAGACCAATCCACGCCGCCGCCCCGCGGCAGCGACGCGCTCGGGGGGACGCGGTCGACATCGTCGCCGTTGAGGGGCGAATTCCGATCGCGCCACTCCCAGAAATCGCTGCCCAATTTCTCGAGATCGTTCCCGGTGGCTGCAATCGAGGGCGGGGCGACGGCTGCCGATCGTGCGCCGGGCTTTGCCGCGCCCGCCGCGGCCAGGAAATTCACCGCCGGAATAACCGCCAGAGCCACCAGTATCGTTAGAACTTTTCGAGCCATCAGCACGTCTCCTATTGCGCGTGGATGCGCCGAACTTTACATGGCGGCGCGGAGCCCGCCAGTCGATAATCGGCGCGGGATTTGCCGTCGCCGGTCAGTGGCGCGACGAATCATTCGTATCGCAGAGCGATCATCGGGTCGACGCGCATGGCGCGCCGCGCGGGGATGTAACACGCCGCGACGGCGACCATAATCAACAGCACCGCGACGCCGGCAAACGTCAGCGGGTCATGCGCGCTGACGCCGAAGAGCTGGTTGGCCATCAGACGCGTCAGTCCCAGCGCGGCGCCGATGCCGATCGCGACGCCGATCAACGCCATCCTTGCCCCGTGGCCGATTACCAGCCGCAACACATCGCCGCGTTGCGCGCCGAGCGCCATACGCACTCCGATTTCGTGAGTGCGCTGGCCCACCAGATACGAGATCACGCCGTAGATTCCGACGCACGCGAGCCCCAGCGCCAGAGCCGCGAAGGCGCCGAGAAGAATCATGGAAAGCCTGCGCGCAGCAAACGAATGAGATACGACCTCGTCCATCGTTTGCACGTTGTAGACCACTTCGCGAGGATCGATTTCCTCCACGGCGCGGCGAACCGAGCCCATCACCGCGGCGGGATCGCCTTCGGTGCGCAGCACCACCGCCACGGAATCGGCCGCGAGGGGCATAAGTCTCTCGGGAAGCTGCATGAAGGGATAATCGAACTGCGCCTCGATGGTTGATTTCTCATCGGCGTCGAGCCCCCACTGCTTGATGTGGCCGACCACCCCGACGACTTCGCCTTGGACGTCGAAGAGCGCGAGGTGGATGTGCTTGCCGATGGGATTTTCATGAGGGAAATACATGCGCGCGAAAACGTCGTCGATGTCCACCACCACCGGGGCCTGCTCGTCGTCCTGCGGGGTGATGAAGCGGCCGCGCTCGAGAGTGACTCCCATGGCTCGCTGGAAGCCGCCTTCCACCAGATAAAACATCGCTTGGTGCATGTCCTGCAGGTTGGCAGGCTTTGGCTGGCCATCCACCCAGAAAGGCAGCGAAGAATTGTGAATCATCGGGCGAGAGCCGAGGGTGACGGACACGGCTTGGACGCCGGGGATGATTTGCATTTTGTCGTGGAAGTAGCGCAACCGAGCGCGCGTTTCGGCGGAGGTGGTTGTGTCGGCCCCCGGCAGGGACAAACTGAAAGTGATCGCGTGGCTGGGATTGAAGCCCGGATTGACGCGCCATAGCGCCGCGAGACTGCGAACCATCAACCCGGCGCCGACCAGCAAAACCAACGCCATAGCTACTTCAACAACGACGAAAACTCCCTGCAGCCGCTGGCGGGCGCCGCTCATCCCGCGGCCGCTCTCCTTGAGTATCTCCTGCAAATCCACGCGGGAAGCTTTCAGCGCGGGCGCTAGGCCGAAAACAATCCCGGCAAAGAGTGACAGCGCTAGCGTAAAGAGCAACACGCGTGAATCGAGGGCGACTTCGTTGGCGCGCGGCAAAGCGCCGGGCAAAGTGCCGAGCACCGCTTTGGTGCCCCAAAAGGCGAGCACGAGTCCCAGCGCTCCACCCGCGCCGGCGAGCAGTATGCTTTCGGTGAGAAGCTGGCGAATCACGCGCATGGAGTCCGCGCCCAGCGCCAAGCGGATCGCAAACTCGCGCGAGCGGCCCATCGCGCGCGCCAGCAGAAGGTTGGCAACATTCGCGCAGGCAATGAGCAGCAAGAAACCAACCGCCGCGAGAAGCACGATCAGGAATGGCTGCACATTCCCGACCATGTCTTCCTTCATGGAAACCAGAGTGATGCCTGCGTCCTTATCGGCCTCCGGGTACGCTTCCGCTAGATTTTGGGCAATGCCATCCATATCCGCTTTGGCCTGCGAGAGGGTGATGCCCGGCTTCAGTCGGCCAACCGCGTGCGCGCTCATTTCCACACGGCGGTCGCGAAAAGATGAATCGTTGTACTGACCGATGGGAGTGTAGACATCTCGGTCGTGACCGTAGAAAGTGAAGCCTGACGGAATCACGCCCACGACGGTGTACGAAGTGCCATTCAGGATCATCGATTTCCCGATGATTTCGGGCGAAGCGCCGAATTTGCTTTTCCAGAATCCTCCGCCCAGAATCACCACCGGCGCTGCGCCCGGATGATCGTCATCGGGGCGGAAGGGGCGGCCAAGAATGGGCCTTACGCCGAGCGTCGAAAAAAAGTCCGCGGAAATCATGTAACCGGTCAGGCGTTCCGCTTCGCCGGTACCAACGAAGTTGTAATCCTGGTTGCGGTATATGGCCATGGATGAAAACGCTTGGGTGTCGCGCTGCCAATCGAGGAAATTCAGGTAGCCAATCGGGGCTTGGTCGAATCCGGCGGTCTTTCCATACACCGCGACGAGCTGGCCGGGATGTGGGTATGCCAGCGGATTGAGCAGCACACCGTTGACCACGGAAAATAGCGCGGTATTCGCGCCAATCCCCAGCGCCAGCGTCAAAATCGCAATCGCCGTGAAGCCCGCCGACTTCGCCAGCATGCGCAGCCCGTAGCGCAAGTCCTGAACAAGCGTGTCCATGCTGCCTTCCGTCAAGCTGGGTAGCTCTGACATCGATGTTGGAACAGCCGAAGCCTCAACAATTCTGACGCGAGGTGTGTCTTAGGTTTGTCACCGACGCATCGGTCGTCGGTGTTCACTAAGTGGCGCCTCGGAAAGTTCATGCGGATTCTAGCAGGTACTGGCTGCGATTTCGTAGCCGCCACTTGCCGCTACATGCCTGCTCGGATGCGCCGCGATCCGCAAGTGCTTCCGGCCTACGGCCTCCAGGCCTCGCGGATCAAAAAACAGAACTCCCCACCAGGACAAAAACCAAATATCGCCGCGGGTCCAACATCCTTGGCGGAAATCATGGAAGCGCACATTTCTACCTGGCAGAAAACCGGACACTTCTACCTTGCGTTGACATGTACCCACACTCCGCCTACGGTTGAACAAAAGGTCAGCTCTGCGATGGTCGCCCAACCGGAATTAATCCCTGTGATCCGCTATCTTATCGGGCCAACGATTTATCCATTTCCCGCCACGGCAGGACACCAAAGCGGCGCCGCGACCCAGTCCAATTTGACTTCTTTTCCCGGGGCCGCGTCGCAATGCCAAGCTGGCGGCTCTCTCGCCCGGCAGTTAAACTCGAAGCCGCAGGGGCGAACGTGTGAAGGAGCTATCGATGGCCAAAGAAACGATCGAAGAATACAAGAAGCGCATCAGCGGCTTAGTCGCCGGCAAGGACCCAGTGAAAATTCAATCCAACACGATTGCGCACATCGAGCGTCTGGTCCAGGGCGTGTCGAACGAGAAACTCGCCAAGCGCCCGGCCCCTGAAAATTGGTCGATCACCGAAATCCTGGCGCACCTTTCGGAAACCGAGCTCGTCGGCGGCTACCGCATGCGCTCCGTGATTGGCGCGCCGGGCTGTGTGATCGTCGGTTTCGATCAGGACGCCTGGGCCGTGGCAGGGAAGTATGCCCAGCGCGACCCTCACAAATCTCTCCAGCTATTCCGTGCTCTTCGCGAAGCGAATCTCGAGCTGCTCGCTTCGCTCGAACCCGGCCAGTGGAAGCATCACGGCGTGCACTCCGAACGAGGCGAGGAAAGTATCGAGCGGATCGCCATCATGTACGCCGGTCACGACCTGAATCACATTTCCCAAATCGAAGCGATCCTGGGCAAATCCGCTTCGGCCTCGTCCTGAACGAATCCCTGAACTCGCGCGCTCCGGCTGAATCCGTGCCGGAGGCGCGCGTTCTTGTGGCATGATTTGCGGCGAATGATGCGCATTGCCATCGACGCCGGCGGCACCTTTACCGACTGCGTTTTCCTTCGCGGCGGCAAACTTCAAATTCTGAAAATACCATCGACGCCCGCCGATCCGGCCGCGGCGATCCGCACGGCCATCGACCGGGCGCAGAGCCAGGGCGGAGGAGAGTCCGGCGCGCAGCTCATCTGTGGCACCACCGTCGGCACCAACGCTTTGCTGCAGAGACGCGGCGGAAAAGTGGTGCTGGTCACGACCGCGGGATTCGAGGACGTCCTCGAAATCGGACGGCAGGCGCGTCCCCAACTCTACGATTTCTTCGTTAGCCCCCCACCGCCGCTGGTTCCGCGCGAGCGGCGCTTGTGTCTCCGCGAGCGCGTCGCCGCCGATGGAAACGTAATTCTCCGGCCCACGTCCGCGGAACTCGACCGCATCGTCCGGCGCGTTCGCGCCTGCCGCGGCGATTCCGTGGCCGTATGTTTCCTCTTCTCCTTTGTAAATTTCGCTCACGAGCGTACGCTGGCGCGCCGCCTGCGTGCGGCGGGTCATACTGTCTCCGTCTCCCACGAAATCTTGCCGGAAATCCGGGAATTCGAGCGCACCGCGACCACCGTGGCCAACGCGTACCTCGTGCCGGTAATGGCCAGCTACCTGCGCAATCTACAAGAACTTGCAGTCGATCCCTCGGGCCGGTCCGCGCACAGCCTGCGCCGGAATCTACGCGGCCGTTCCGTTCGCGTGATGCAATCCAACGGCGGGGTTTGCTCCGCTGCGGTGGCCGCGCGCGAGCCGGTACGAACGATTCTGTCCGGGCCCGCCGGCGGGGTCCTCGGTGCGCAGTACGTCGCCGCGCTTGCGGGTCTGCCGCGAATTATCAGCTTCGATATGGGCGGGACATCTACCGACGTTGCGCTGATCGAAACGGCCGAAGGGGCGGCCAACTTCGGCGGAGTTCGCACCACGACGGAATCGGTGGTGGGCGGCCTCCCCGTTGCGGTTCCTATGCTCGATATTCACACCGTCGGCGCCGGTGGCGGATCGATCGCGAGGTTTGATCGGGCCGGCGCGCTGCGCGTTGGACCCGAAAGTGCGGGCGCTGATCCCGGTCCGATCGCCTACGGGCGCGGCGAGAGACCCACCGTCACCGACGCGCACTTGGTTCTCGGCCACCTCGGCGCGGATGCGCTGCTCGGCGGCGAATTCCTGTTGGATATAGGCCGCACGCGGCATTGGATGGAGCGCGCCCGCGGGCGAATGCCCTCGGTGGAATCCTTCGCGCAGGGAATTTTGGATGTGGCCGACACCGCCATGGAGAAATCGATCCGGGTCATCTCGGTCGAACGCGGCTACGACCCGCGCGATTACGCGCTGGCCGCTTTTGGCGGTGCGGGAGGCCTGCACGCGTGCGGGCTGGCCGCATCGCTGCGCATGCGCACGGTGTTAGTCCCGAAATTCCCCGGCGGGCTATCGGCGCTGGGCATTCTTCGCGCCAACGTGGTGAAGGATTTTTCGCGCACCGTGCTGTTGAAAGTCCCGGTGAGCGAGAAGGGAAAGGCGCCCCGCCGCGAGCGGAACGAGGAACTCGATCGCGGTTTGCAGCGCGCTTTCAGCGCGCTCACGCGCCAAGCCGCGCACGAAATGAGCGGCGAAGGTTTTTCAGCCGGCCAGGTGCGGCTCGAAAGAATGCTCGATGTCCGATATGTCGGCCAGTCCTTCGATCTCATGGTTCCGGCGGCGACCGGCTTCGTCATCCGCTTTCACCAGGAACACGCGCGACGCTACGGCTATGCTGACGCGACTCGCCCAGTGGAAGTGGTCAACGTCCGCATACGCGCCACCGGCATCGTGCCCAAGCTCGCACTCCCGCGCGCGCGCGAAGGCGCCCCTAACGCAAGAACGGCTATTGCCCGCGTCCACCCCGTTTATTTCAGTGGCGCCGTACTGCAAGCGCCGGTATATGACCGCACGCTCCTGCGCGCTGGAAACCGCCTCGCTGGCCCCGCGATCGTCACCGAATACAGCGGCACCGCCCTGGTTCCCCCCGGCTGGCGCGCCCGTGTGGACGCCTACGAAAATCTCCTGCTGACCCACGCCAGGCCATCCAAATGAAAAGGAAATCGCACAGCTTCGATCCTGTCCAACTGGAGATCCTGAAAAACCTGTTCCATTCCATCGCCGAAGAGATGGGCGCGGTTCTGCGGCGATCGGCCTTCTCTCCAAACATCAAAGAGCGCCGCGACTACTCGTGCAGCATCTTCGACGCCAAGACGCAGGCGATCGCCATGGGCGATCACATGCCGGTGCACCTCGGATCGATGCCCGCGTCGGTTCAATGGGCGGTGCGGGAGCTTGATTTGGGCCCAGGTGACGCCGCGCTGCTGAACGATCCGTACGCCGGAGGAACACATCTCCCGGACCTCACGGTGGTGATGCCGGTTTACGTTGCTCGCCACCGCGGACGCGGTCCCGCTTTCTACGTGGCTAATCGCGCGCACCACGCCGACGTGGGCGGTGCTTCCGCGGGCTCCATGGGCCTGGCGCGCGAAATTTTTCAGGAAGGTCTGCGCATCCCGCCGGTAAAAATTCTGCAAGGTGGACGCCTGAATCCCGGCGTGCTCGCCATGCTGTTCGCCAACACCCGCTCGCCATGCGAGCGGGAAGGGGACCTCACCGCCCAAATCGCCGCCTGCCGTACCGGCGAGCGCCGGATACTCCAAAGCGTCGCCAAATATGGCCTCGCCAAGGTGCTCAGCTATTGCGGCCACTTGTTGGAATATTCCTACCGCATGATGCGGGCGCTGCTGCGGGAAATCCCGGACGGCACCTACCGCGCGCTGGACTATCTGGATGACGATGGCATCAGCCCGCAGCCCGTGCCTATTCGCGTCGCCATCCGCATTGCCGGAGCGCGCGCTCAGGTGGACTTCACCGGTTCGGCCCCGCAGTGCCAGGGCAGCGTGAACGCCGTGCGCGCCATCGCTGAATCCGCCGTCATGTACGTTTTTCGCTGTCTGCTCGACGATCAGGTGCCCGCGACGTCCGGTTTACTCCGGCCGTTCGAGATCGTCGCGCCCGAAGGCACCGTCGTCAACGCCCGCCTGCCAGCCGCCGTCGCCGGAGGTAATGTGGAAACCTCGCAGCGCATCGTGGATACGCTGCTGCGCGCATTGGCCAAAGCCATCCCGGGCCGGATCCCGGCCGCCAGCCAAGGCACCATGAATAATTTCACCTTTGGCGGCGTCGATAGCCGTCCCGGGCACGGTGGCCAGGCCTTCGCATATTACGAGACGATTGCCGGAGGCATGGGCGCCCGCCCCACCCGTGACGGCGTCAGCGCCATCCACACACATATGACCAACTCGCTCAATACCCCGGTCGAGGTTCTCGAGCACACATATCCCGTGCGCGTGCAACGCTACGCCATTCGCCGCGGTTCCGGCGGGGAAGGGCGCTACAAGGGAGGGGACGGAATAACTCGGGAGGTCGAGTTGCTGGTGGATGCGCAGGTCGCGCTGCTCTCCGACCGCCGGAAAATCGGTCCGTACGGGCTACGCGGGGGGGGCGCAGGACAACCCGGAGAAAACGCTTTCCGCCCGGGAAGTGCGGGGAAACGGACAAAATTGAGCTCGAAATGCAGCTTTTACGCCGCTTCTGGCTCGTTGATTTGCATCGAGACGCCGGGCGGAGGAGGCTGGGGGAAGGGGCTACGAAAGAAAGGGCCCACCAAAGAAGGAAACCCGCGGGGCGCAGCGACAACAGCCACGCCCCACCAGGTAATATCAAAGAACCGCTAAGGCTCAGTCGGCTAGCGGTTGTTCGAACGACTCCGGCATTTGTAGCCGGGCTTTGGCCAGCGCGCGAACCAGGTTGGTTTCGACGATTTCCTCGCTGGTATTTCGAACCGTCGCCAATTCGCTAATGAGCAGGTATTTGGCGCGTTCGAGCATCTTCTTTTCGCGGAACGACAGCGGTTTGGTGCGGCTGAGGGCGACCAAACCTTTCAAGACGGCTGCCACTTCCATCAACGAACCGGTGCGCATGCGCTCGGAATTCTCCTTAAAGCGATGCTTCCAGTCGTGATGGGATGCGGAGCGGCCTTTTTCGAGGTAGGAAAAAACGGCGCCAGCCTGAGTGGAGCGAATCACTGCTCTTAGGCCGACACTGTCGATGTTGGTCTGCGGAACCATCACCTTCAAACCGCTGGAGACGATTCGCAGCATGTAGTACTTTTCAGACTTTCCGTTCATGTAACCGTAACTGATCTGTTCAATGACGCCCACGCCGTGATTAGGATAAACAACCTTATCACCTAGTTTAAAGTCCATAGGAGCGACTGCCCTCCCCTGAGAAACGCGTAGTTCTATATTAGGCACACGGGTCATTTGCGTCAAGCTAACTATTACGATTTCGGAATCTAAATAGGGCCTTTTCATGCGGTTTTTTGCATGTTTGGCCTGCCAATTGCCCTATACTCAGAACTCAATGATTTCTCTCGCTCTCGACACCAGCGCACCCTCCGGCAGTCTCGCTATTCTTCGCAATTTGAGAATCATCGGCGCGGTCATGACCGACAGTCACGAAGCCTATTCCACTCGAATGTTTCGCCATCTTGAATCGCTGATGACAGAACTGGGACTTACGCTGCGCGACTTTGAGTTGTTTTCAGTCGTTGCTGGCCCCGGGTCGTTCACCGGTTTGCGCGTGGGAATCTCCGCAGTGAAGGGTTGGTCTGAAGTCTTTGGAACCCCGGTCGCGGCCGTAAGCGGCCTGGAGGCTTTGGCGGCACAGAGCCATAGTACCGCTTCGCTACTGGCGGTCTACGTCGACGCGCGCCGTGGCGGGGTGTATGGCGCCGTTTATCGGCGTTCTGGGGACGATCTCACGCTGGTGGGAGATGAAGTGTCGACGAATCCGGAGGCATTTCTGGCTCACGTCGAAAAGGCCATCGCGGCCGACAGGATCGCATGCGG
>Ga0302324_100014161_pt1 | contig 16101 bp, 13 predicted proteins | sample Palsa_T0_1_FD_201949 | JGI IMG/M metagenome (GOLD analysis project Ga0302324, IMG submission 201949) | Peat permafrost microbial communities from Stordalen Mire near Abisko, Sweden - Palsa_T0_1 | ecosystem: Environmental > Terrestrial > Soil > Palsa > Peat permafrost | place: Sweden: Abisko...
CGTCGAAGTGGCCGCGAACTTCCCGGAACAATGCCGCTATGTTCTGGAGACGCTGGGCGACGTATATAAATACGATGCGCAGGCGCGCGCGGGAAAACTTTCGCCAGCGGAGCGTCTGCGGTTTCATCAGCAGCACAGCGGCCCGGTCATGCAGCAACTGCACCACTGGCTGGAAGCGCAGTTTGCACTGAAGCACGTGGAACCAAACTCTGGGCTGGGCAAAGCCATCACCTATTTGCTGCGCCACTGGAAAGGGCTGACCGCGTTTCTGCGGGAAGCCGGCGCACCGCTGGATAACAATGTTTGCGAACGCGCGCTCAAACGTGCCGTGTTGCATCGCAAGAACGCGTTGTTCTATCGCACGCTGCACGGGGCCGAAGCCGGCGACCTGTTCATGAGCCTGATCCATACCTGCGAGCTATCGAACGCCAATCCCTTCGATTACCTCATCGAGTTGCAGAAGCATCCCACTGAGCTGGCATCCAACCCATCGGGGTGGATGCCCTGGAATTACTCCGAGACGTTGGCGCGAATCAAAGTATGATCAATGCTGCATGGCCGGAAAGGATAGTCTTCGGCCATGTGGGAGCGACATTCCGAAATGGCCGCAAACAGGCTTCTAAGAAGGCACAATCGCCTGGGGTTTTTGGCCAGCGACGAAAACATCCGAAAACGTTTCGCGTAGGCCTCTATGCCCGCGTTTCCACTTTCGACCAACACACCATCCCCTTGCAGATCCGCGCCCTGCGCGAGTACGCCGCGCGGCGAGGCTGGACTATTGCTCTGCAAGTGAAGGAGGTCGGTTCCGGCGCTGTGCAACGACAACTGCGGGAAAAGCTGCTGGACGCTGCTCGCCGCCGGGAGATCGACGTCGTGCTGGTGTGGCGATTGGATCGCTGGGGGCGGTCGATGGCGGACCTGCTCGCAACACTTCAGGAACTGGAGCATCTCGGAGTGGGTTTCGTCTCGTTGACCGAAGCGCTCGATCTGACAACACCTGCTGGCCGGGCGATGGCCGCATTACTGGCGGTCTTCGCCGAGTTCGAACGTGAGATTTTGTAGGAACGCGTGCGCGCCTGTCTAGCCCATGCCCGGCAGAACGGCACACGTCTGGGGCGGCCGCAAACCGCGGCGCTCCAAACCAGCCAAGTACGGAAACTATACAGTGCTGGCGTTAGCAAGTCTGAGATCGCCCGTCGACTGGAAATCGGTCGCAACTCGGTGCGCCGAATCCTGGCAGCAAAGCCGTGAAAAAACCGAAGAAAGACCCGATCCGGGAAGACCGCATCCACAACCAAGCCATCGTGGACGCTTACGGGCCGGAAGAGCAAGCGATGAGCTGGTATTACTATCTCGATGACAAAATCCGATTCCCTTTCCAGGCCAAGTGCATCGCTTCCAAAGTCGTCTCGCCGCTCCGCAAGGGGGACACTGTCGAAGTGCGGCGTATGGCGCCGGAAGACGCCTGCTCCGCCGACATGCTCGTGCTGATCCGTTGGCAAGGGCGTAAGATGGCCGTGCCTCTTTCCCAACTGGCTGCCATCGATCCTGACGAATCCACTGCCGAGGCGATTGGCGACTGGCATTACTGGGTGGCGCAGGGCTACCTGTTCTGAGCTCACACCGGTAGAATCGAACAGACACATGATCCAACGTCAGTCGAAAGGGCAACCGAAATGGACCAATGTTAAGGCGAAGCTCGCGAGTTTTGATCGCGCAGGATTGCTAGGCCTGGTCCAGGATCTCTACGCTGCGCACCCGGACAACCGGACGTTTCTTCACACCCGCTTCGGCTTGGGCGAGGATATGCTTCGCCCCTACAAAGAAACGATTGATGGCTGGCTTTGGCCGGACGCCTTCAGCAGCCAGGTTCCGTCTGTTCTGAAGGCCAAGCAAGCCATTTCCAGTTACAAGAAGGCCGTTGGCGACCCCGCCGGCCTAGCCGAGTTGATGGTCTTCTATTGCGAGCAGGCCTCCGGTTTTGCGAGCGACCTCGGCTATCAAGATGAAAGCTACTTCAATGCACTGGTGCGAATGTTTGAACAGTCTGTGGCTGCCGCGAACACATTGCCAACCGAAACTCGCGACGCACTGATCGCTCGACTGGATCGGGTCCGCAGCATCAGCCACAAGTGCGGTTACGGCGTCGGAGACGACATGGACTCCATCCTCACAAAGTACACGAAGCGCAAAGACCGTCCCTCCCAGCGCCGACAATCCTGATTCCAGCTCCAATATCACCCTTTCACGCACCCTTGCCGGAAACTCACGGCAACTTGAATGGCGAGCGGTGTCGACACTGATTCGCTTGGATCAGTGAATACAACCACGTCACACCAGGATTTCCAGTGTTGGCCGCGCAATATGTGTGCCAGTTGTGTGCGACGCACCTTCGTTAGGCACGTGAAGTCGTTTCCAATCCGCAACAGCGCCTACGTCACGTTCATTGAGCGGCTGCACGAAGGACTGCGCGATCTTTGGACGCGCCCGGGGAGAATGGGGATCTTACGCGGAGTCCGAAAACCTCGTTCAACACGAAGGGCAATGAAACGCTGAGCGCCGTTTGCGCGGCGAACTTGGCCTCCTTACTCGCCTTCGGATCGTATATCACGGCGTCGCTTACGAGCGTCGTCCCGATCACTAGGAAGGTGCCGAACCACATTCCTTGCTGTGACGGCGCTTGGACCGGCACCTGTGCATACTCGGCCGGGACGTGTAAACCGGCTGCATGAAGTATTGACGCTTAACTGCGAGATCGAATTCTTGCGAGAACCCGTAGAGCTCCTGGTGGTGAACAAGATCAGCAGGAGCGAACGTCGAAACAAGCCTCCCTTAAGAGCGTTTTTTCTCCCGAACTAATAACGCTGGTGCCTATGGCCCTTCAATGCGACAGGGCCTCTCGCAGCCCGTCGGTGCGTTATTGGACTTGACGCAGGGTCTCTTCGAGGAGGTGGGCCTCCGAGACCCCCATGCCGATCAGGACGCCCAGGAAACCTTCAATTTCCTTTCTTGCGATTTGGGTCCGGCCAACCAGGCCCGGATCGAGCTCCACAATCGCCTCGATCACGATACACATTCGACGGCCGACCCCGTTTTCAACCCAGAATTCCGTATCGCGGGGATGGCTTGCAAACCAGGTTTTTCCCGCAGCGACGATCAGCGGCAAGTGGGCGGGCTTCGGCGAAACCTCCAGAAGATTGAGCAGCGTCGTTGCCGCGAAGAGAAACGGACCGTTTTCCGTCAACTCGCCCAGGAGCGGCAGGAACGGACCCAAACCGTCGATCCCCTTTTCGAGCAGGTAGCACGTCGGCGGCTCGCGGAAGCCGCCAAAATCATTGAAGAACAGAACGGCCACTGAAGGTCCAAGCCGCGTGGTGATTGACGAAGAAAGTTCACGGCGTTTCCATTCCCAATCTCTCGTTTTCATCAGCTTTCTTGCCAGTACAGTCCGGATATGCACTGCCTGCGATTCCCAAAGACCGGCATCCGAGAAATACACCGTATCGACCTTTCGCACGAAAATCGCCAAGACATCCATAAAGGCTTCGCCGGGCAGCGCCATGATCGAGTCGAGACCCATGGCATCTATTTCGCCGATCGTCAGACCGGGCAAGCAATGCGCCAGAAGACCGAAATACGCCTCGTTCCACTGATCCGGCGTTCTTTCTGCGTCCTCATCTTGCTCCAGCTCCGAGCCGTTCGCGACGCTGGTCCATCCCGAGTACGCGCGGACGATGTCCCGCAGCCATGGCCTTTTCGCAACGTCGAAAATACTTCCGGCTTTGCCCAGCCACAACGCAGCCGCCTGGTGGTCGGTGTATAGCTCGGGGGTCTTGTCGTCCTCCCGGCGTTCGCGCCGGCTTCGCCCGGCCGCGTAACGCTGACTGGGATAAGCGGGCTCGCGTTCGAACGCAGGCCATCCGGGCTCTTGGGCGCTTCCGCTCAACCACGCGAGTTCCGCTTCGATGACCTTCGCGACTTCCCGCCGGCGCGCCACGACGGGTGCTGCGTATTCTTCATCCGAAAGCCCCCAGCGCCGGTGCGGCTTGACGCTTGCGGCAAAGGCGCAACGCAGCACAGCCCGCGGAAGCCGCTCGTCGATCGAAGCAAGTGCTGCCGCCACATAGGCGAAGCCTTGCGCCGCCGCCGGATTGTCGTCGCCGGCCGCTTCAAGAAGCGTGCGAACGTCATCCGTCGCGAAGCCGTTTCGAAGGAGCAAAACGGTGCCAACGAAGGCAATGGCGAACGGGTTGAACCGCATACCGGTTCGCGTGCGATGAACGGGATCGTTCTTGCCTCCGAAGGCCCGGCCGAAGGTCTCGCGTATCCATTTTCCATGCGCCGCAACCAGATCTTCGTCGCCGTCGCGGATACCAATCACGGCCGCGATGACGATTGCCTCTTCCCGCAGCCGCTGCTCGGATTCGTCCGCGCAGGGCTTGTCTGCAACCTCCTGCGCCCATTTGACTGCCGCGGCGACAAAGGCAGGCGAGGAACGGGCAGGATTATTGAGGGCATTGACAATCGCCATCCGCATCCTGCCGTTGAGTTGATGCTCCCGCGACTCATCCTGCAACGGCTTGAGGTGGCCGTTCTCCGCCTGTGGAGAGACATATTCCCAATCTTCCGCGGAGCCGTTTGCGGTCTCTACCGTCACCTTTCGCCAGTTCTCTGGGTCGATCCGATTCAGGGCATGAACGGCCATGAATGCGGCATCTCCCAAGTCCATCTGTGCAGTCGGCAGGCCAAGCCTGGCTGCGGCGCGTGCCAGAAGATCGACGAACGGCTTGCGCTGTTCGGTGAATTCCTCGCGTGCGTAGAAATCGAGCAATTGGCCGAGGGTAAGGCGTCGCGAGGGCCGTGCCCTCAGGCTCTCAATGCTGGCAAGACCAAGGGGTTCTTTTTGAAGGTGCTTCAGCCCGAAAATATCCGGGACTTCGATGTTGTCCCCGCCGGACCTCTGCTGATCGAGACAAAGCAACTCCGGACAAGCGAGGAATGGAATTGCAGCCGCGCTCGAAGCAGGCCAATGAGACAGCAGCACATCCACGATTACCAGCAGGTAGGCGGCTGGCGGGTTCGGCGCGCCGATTATGTCGGCGATCACTTTTTCAATGGGCTCGCCGGCTTCAATGCGCTGATGAGACCATGCCTCAAGGGCCATCAGCGCCGAAGTCAGGGCCGAAGGGCCGGACCCGTATTCCCGCGACCACGGGTAACTCCTGTGCCAGGGAAAGACGGTCGCACTGCCGTCCGGAAACAGGACGGTCATCGCGTCATTGCCGAAGTCCCGCCCGCCCGTATAGAAGAAGATCGCGTAATCCACGAGCCTTCGTATGAGGGGCAGTCCGTGTTGCGGCGTGTGAATGAGAAGCTCCAGAAAAGGTCCCTGAGCAGGAGACACTGGGACGAAGTTGAGGTCGGCGTGGCCGAAGGGCCGCCGGAGCGGACCCTGCCGATCCTCGTCTTCTTCGCCCTGTTTGGGCAGCAGCAGTTCAGCCGTGAGCTCGGCCAGTTCCTTGGGCGCGCCTTGGGCAAGCGTGCCCCGGAATTTCAAAATTCCTTCGCGCACGCGGTCGCCGTACGGATGTTCTTTCAGCGAATTCAAATAGGCGGCCGCGAGGTCCGGAGCATGACTGGCGAGCAGGAGGAACCCGGTCTGGAGGTCTTCGGCGAGCCTGCCGATTTGGTCAATCTCGCCATTGAAGGGACGCCTGGGTTCTTCGCCCTCCGGCATCCGGTTGATTTCCATGAGCCATTGATGAAACCATCGGACGATGTACCGCGCGCAAGGGTCCTGTGCTCCGACGACAACGGACCAGTTGGTATAGAGGGCGACGACTTCGGGTATAGCCGCCGCTGGCAGGTTTGCGCCAATCTTCAGCAGCCAGAGTATGAGCCGCAACCAGGACGGCCCGTTCGGAACGCTGAAACCGGAAGGTATCATCCGCGGATCAATACCCAGCCTGCCGTAACACCTCGCCGCGGACACGCTTTCAACGGCCATCACGATCCGAATGAGCTCACGCAAGATCCGCGCGCGATCCGCGAGGAGATGGGCAGAAGCCTTGTTCAGCGCTTCGGAGGCGATTTCGGACCGCACAAGCGCGAGCAACACCGCCCGGCTCCAGGAGGGATTGACGCCCTCCTTGTTCAGCTCGGTGAAGAACGAATGCCAGGCATCGCCGTCCGCCGTGCGCTCGATAGCCAGGCGAGCCGCCAACTCGACGCCGCGCGCCAGGTCCGGCGGCGCCGGCCGATCGAGCGGCAAGCGCACAAGGGCGGTCGCGTCGGCGAAGAGAAAGTTCGCAATCGCCCATTCGCGAAGCACGTCATGGCGAAAAATCACGCGGTCGTTATTGAGGTCCCGCAAAGTCCCGCTCGTTACCAGAGCATCAACGGCAACCGCCGACTGCCCTTTGACGCTTAAGATTTCGGTACGGTCTATCGCCTGTTCGGCGAGTGACGCGAGTACCCTGGCGCGCTCCCGATGGCCGCCGTCTTTCAACCCATCGGCGGATTGCCACCATTGCTCGGCCATTTCCGCCTCCGTGCGCGGCATCGGCGCATCCGACGGGCGGCTCGCTAGCCGTGAGAGACGGAACAGGTTCCGTGCGACCGGTCGTGCGGGATGTTGATCGGACAGCAAGGCCGCCAATGTGGGGGCACCAGATCGCAACTCCTCGGTTTCGCCGTCGCTCAATTCGTCAATGAACACCGGATCGGCGCGACCGAGCTGGTCGAGCGCGCCGACCGGAAGCCAGCTCGGCTCTCCGACGCCGAAGTCGCGGCGCGCGGTGGCGATGACCGACAGGCCTGGGACCTTAGCTGCCTCGCGAACGAGGTCGATCACCGTGAGTCGCTCCTCTTCGCGGTAAAAATCCAAGCTGTCGATGAAAATGATCGCACCGCCGCTCGCGGCCAAGTCCGACAAAAGATCGTGCGCGCTGCCGTCGAAGTTGAGGACAGCCCGCATGGCCAGCCATCCCTTGGGTATCGTACGGCCGGGGCTCAGGACGACGACCTGCGATTGCGTCCACGCTTGCACAGCGAAGTGCTTCATCACTGCCGATTTGCCGACGCCCGCATCCCCTCGTATTTCCACATAACGACCGCGATCCAGAGAGTCATGAACCGACCCAATGCGTTCGTACCGCGTGAGCATGGTGCCGCCCACGCGGTCGTCGATGTCGGCGAGGGCGTTCCCGGAGGCTTCTGCCAGCGCTGAAAGCGCCGGAAGGTTGTGGCGATCGGGAGCGAGCCGAAATGTCATCTGCACGAGTTCGCTTCGCAACTCGTCCCGCCTGCGGTCCCCTCCCGCCGCCGCGATCCGGATCGCGAGTTCCGTAAGTTCGCCCCACAGGTTCCCTGCGCGCGCCGCATCCTCCGGATGCAACGCGCGAATAGCGCGCTCTCTTGCCAGTTCAGCGGACGCGGAGCCCGTGGCGGTGAAGTCGAATACCAGGATGTGCAGCCTGCGCAAGAGTTGCCAAACGGTTTGGTCGTCGTGCGCGGCACCCGCGTCTTTCAGGTGGGAGCGGAACGTATCGACGAAGCTGCGCATTCTGTCGTTGGCTGAGCCGGGCCGGTTTATGCGCTCGATGAAAGTCGTTGCGTCGCCCAATTGCCGCGCCCACGTCAGTACATCCTGATACGGGCCATCGATGTTATGCGACGTGCGAGAGATCGCGACGCCCAATTCATGCCGGGTCGTCCAGAACTCCGGCTTGCGCGCCGCTTCCGCTATCTGCCCCACCACCTCGCGGAAAACCTTGTCGCCTGGAGCGAAAGTCATCCCTTTCTTTACCTGAACCTCCAATACAGCGGAGTTTCCATGGGCATCGTGCGCATAGATTACGACATCGTCGAGCGGATGTCCCTCGGCCGCTCGTTGGCAGGCTACGCGATCGATGCTCGCCCCCGGCAAGCCTCGGGCTTCAGCGCCCACGAGCATCGCAAGCAGGTAGGCGGCGCCCACATGGCCTTCGAAATGGCCTCCGGCGGGTCCCGTCGATGCTGTGCTAGCCACGTTCGTCAAGCGTCACCCTGTATTTTTGCGGCGAATGAGCGGTGAAGCTTACCGGCGCCGCTTTTGAATAGCCTTGTCGAGTCTCTTGAATTCGACCGACAGGAGGAGTTCATCATCCTGCGTAATCAGACGGCCATGGGCCGTATCCAGCCGGACGGGGTAAAGCCGTTGAAAAGTCTCGCGAACGCTTTCCATCCGTCCGAAAACGACACCGAAGACGTCTCTCCAGTTGTCGGTTTTGCAAATTAACCGTACATAGTCCGTGAAGTCGATATACTCGATCAGCGCCCGCTCTTCCGCTCCGTCCTTCTCCGCTTTTCGTCTCTTTTCCTCCCATTCGTCGCGGAGGCCGTTCGGAAGACGATGCTTCATCCAATTGGGACCGAAAGCCCGCGTCATTTCCTCGTCGATAAATCTGCGCAGCAGCCGTTCCAGCCGCAGCAGGACACCTTGAGCGGCATTGGTCCTCTTGAAAGCTTCTTCTTCGACGTCATCCTCGGTAAGATCCGCTTCCACGTCGGGCGGAGGCAAAACGGGCCGCAAGCCCGCGATATCCAGGCTTTGCTCGAAAGCCGGGCGCGGAAAGTCCGTCAGGGCCGGATTGAAGCCAAGGCCCAGGTAGAATTCAGACCTCGCCGCCAGATCGGTCAGGACTTCCGGCCGCCAGGTGATCTCGTCGCGCCAGTCGCCGAGGTTATGGCGCAATGCGGCACTCAAAGTTTCATCGAAAGCGGCCAGGTTTCGAAGCGACGCGCCGATGCCCTGGATTTCCGAGAAACCGGCAATCGATTTCAATGACGATTGCATATCCAGCCACGGCGAGCGCATGCTTTCCATCGCCCGCAGAACGTCGCTGGAGGGTTGCGTGAGATGCTGCAGAGCACCGATCCCGGAGGCTTCATGGAACTGTTTCGCCCAATGGGGGAACTCTCCTCGTATTGCTTCAATAGTCGCGCCGTTTCCTCCATCTCCGGTAGTCGAAAGCGCGCCTCAAAAGCGCCGAGCGTGTCCCGCATCTTTTCGATCTCGCGCAGCCACGGCGGATCGAGCACGCCGGCGTCACGCAGCTCCCACAACGGACCCAATGCCGTGCGCGCCAGATCCTTATGGAGGTTGATGCTTTCCATCATCCGGGTAATGCCCGAATTCTCGTTCAGGAGCCGAGCGGTCTCCATCATCTGATTGATGCCGGAACGCTCGTGCAGCTCGCGCATATTTCTCTCAAACTGACCGATTGACGAATGCTCGATGGCTCTAAGCGTTTCCGCGAGGGGATGAGTGGCCTGGGCCATCTTTTCCATGGCTCTCAGAGTGGGATCGTCGAGCCTTAAAGCCTGCAACTTCTTGATTACTTCGTCTGCCATGCCGGCTCCGTGCCTTTCCAATTTCATCCCATGTTTCGGTTTCCCCTACAACTAACTGTTGGTCAGATCGCGCAGACCTGCAAGCTGCCGTTTCTGACTTAGTCATCGGGCCAAAAACAGTTTCTACCTCTATTGTCATAAAAATCACGAGTGCCGATGACGTCACGATGGAACGTGAGCACCGGTCGGGTAGTACGATCGCGGATTCCGTGGAACCTAAAGGATCGAGCGCACCTGCTTGCCAGGCAGGATGACGGTCGGGGCACATCTATCGAAGAATGGTGTATGGCGATCACGCAGGAAATCTTCGAAGCGTTTCTGAAATGCCACACAAAGGCCCATCTGATCGGCCACGGTGTTGCAGTCGACCAATCAGCTATCTATCCGCCGTTAAAGGAACTGAATGACACCTACCGGAACCGCGCCTTGGACGAATTGCGTGTAGGTGTCGCCGACAGCCAACTGTACATCGGCACTCCATCCATGCAGAAAATCAAGCGGCGGCTCTACGCCCTTATCGCTGACTGTAGCCTGTCAACACCAAACCTGAAAGCCGAACTCCACGGACTACGTTTAGTTCGTGGAACCGGACGCGCCGATGGGAACGACTACATTCCTTTCCGATTTCTTTATAACGAGAAAATATCGAACACCGACAGACTGTTGTTGGCCTTTGACGCGTTCGTCTTTTCGCAGGCCATCGGAATAGATCCGCGCCATGGCGAGTTCATTCATGGACGGGAACATCGGACGGCAAAAGTACTGTTGACGCCGCTGTATAACAAAGTCCGGGCTGCCCTAACGGGTATTGCCGCACAAGAGGCACAATCGGCGCCTCCGCCTGTTGTACTCAACAAGCATTGTTTGGAATGCCCGTATGCGCTGCACTGTGGAGCAATCGCCAAGAACGCAGATGACCTTAGTCTTCTATCGAAAATGAGCGAGAAGGAACGCGAGAAACATCATCGGAAAGGCATCTTCACTGTGACGCAATTATCGCATACATTCCGGCACCGCAAGCGTAGGGGCGAAGCTCGCCACGACCACGCCTTGAAGGCTCTCGCCATACGAAAGAATCAGGTTCACGTCCTTGGTAAAGTCGCGTGGAGTTATTCGGGCACTCCGGTTTATATAGACGTCGAAGGGGACGCAGACCGCGATTTCTACTACTGCATCGGCCTCCGGTTCGAGGTTGCGGGCTCGATTGTGCACCGCTCCTACTGGGCCGATGACCCGTCCGACGAGGAAAGGATGTGGGTAGAGTGTCTTGTCGCACTGAACGCCATCGATCAGCCACGGCTGATCCACTACGGGAGCTATGAAACAACCTTTCTCCGGCAGATGAAGAAGCGCTACCCGAACCCCGGACCGGAAATCGCGCTGGATGGCCTTCTTGAGTCAACAGTCAACCTGCTGGTTGTCGTTTATGCCCAAGTCTACTTTCCGACCTACTCTAACGGCCTGAAAGACATTGCACGACATCTTGGCTTTCGCTGGTCGCACCCCGCGGCGTCAGGCTTGGCTGCACTAAGTTGGCGGCGACAGTGGGAGGTGTCGCGGGAACCGGAGTTGAAGGAGAGGCTGCTCATTTATAACCAAGAGGACTGTGCCGCCGCGCAGACCGTGGCAGAAGCGCTGTCCGCGCTTTCGCGATCCCTGCCCGTTGGTGCCACAGACTTTGTTGACGCTACAGCGCTGAAACGCGAATATCCGAAGCGCTTCGGGAAAATCGACTTCGCGCTACCGGAGTTTCAGCAGATCAATGAGGCCGCCCAGTGGGACTACCAGCGCGAGAGAGTGTATCTGCGATCGAGCAAGCGCCTTCGTCGTCGGCAGGAGACATACCCGACGAAAGCCCTCGGGCGTATAGACCGCCGCGTACAGGTAGAAGAGGAACGGCCTGCCCGCTGCGCCCGTTGCGGTGGGACGGGAATCAAGCGTTGGGGGTGGCTGAAACGCGTTACTCACGACCTTAAGATTTCTCGCACCGGCATCCGGCGATGGGTGGTTCGGCATTCTTTCCCGCGATACGTCTGCTCGAAGTGCAACGCCACGTTCCATAAATTCTCCCTCCCTCGCCGCAAATACGGCGCGGCCCTCTGTGCGTACGTTCTATACCAGACGATTGAGATGCAACTATCGCAACGCGCTGTAGGGAAAAGCCTGCAGCAGATGTTTAGCATTCCAGCTTCCGGGAATTTAATCAACCGTCTGAAGGCAAGTGCAGCCCTGCGTTACGAAGACACATACAAGGCTCTTCTCAAGAAGATCGTGAGCGGCACGCTGGTGCACGCCGACGAAACGCGCACCAACCTCATTTTGAAGCAGGGGTATGTCTGGGTATTTACGAACCATGAGGAAGTCGCCTTCGCATTCAGCGAGAGCCGGGAGGGAAGCACCCCGCAGGACATTTTGCAGGAGTTCCGGGGCGTGCTAGTGTCCGATTTCTATACCGGATACGATTCGATCACCTGCGCTCAACAGAAATGCCTCGTTCATTTGATGAGGGACATCAACGAGGACCTGTGCAAGCAGCCGTTCAACGAGGAGATCAGGGATATATCCCGGAAGTTCGCCGCCCTGCTACGGCTGATCGTAGAATCAGTAGATCGATTTGGGTTGAAGGCTCGACACCTCCGTAAGCATCGACCGGCTGTTGACCGCTTTTTCAAAGAAATCCTCGGACGTGTCTACCAAACCGAGGTGGCGACCGGATACCAAAAGCGATTCGCGAAGAATCGGGATCGATTGTTCACATTTCTGGATCACGATGGCGTGCCTTGGAATAACAACAACGCTGAGCATGCGATCAAGGCGTTTGCACGGTTGCGGAATATTTTTGGCGGTACGAGCACGGTCAAGGGTATGCGGGAGTACCTCATTTTGCTGAGCATCAGCGAAACCTGCAAGAACAAGGGCGTCCGGTTTCTCGATTTTCTATTATCAGAAGAATCCGACGTGGACCAGTTCGCGGCCCGAATGCGGCGTTCGCGCAAGCAATCGTAACGAGAAAATCGTTCACATCTCTCGAAAGTGGGGAAGGGGCGGGGTAGCCTTAAGTCTTCAAGTTAATTCCAACCACGTTTTCGGCTGATGCCTGATCGCTTACTGCGCTGTGAGGAATCCGGTCCAAAGTGAACGCGATTCCGGGATGATGGTGAGCACCGATTCCGCGATGAAGCCGAACAGTTTCCCAATCCGCCCCGCACGCGACTCGTCCCCAAAAAAGACCTTTTTCCGAGGCGCGTGAGGACTAAGCCATTGGCGCGGGGGACGCAGTAGCGTGGTGGTTTGAAAGGGGATATTCCGGTACATTGCGAGGTCACACAGAAAGGGGATTCTGTGACCCCACTACGTCACCGGATGCTGGAGGAACTCCAGCGCCGTAATTACAACCCCGATACAGTTCGCGGTTACATTCACGCCGTCGAGGAGTTTGCCCGTTATTCCGGCAATCTCCCGACCTACTTGGCGCCGACGAGGTCCGCGAGTTCCAGTTGCACATGATTCGCGAGAAGAAGGTGGCCCTGGGTACGGTTGCGCTTCGAATGGGCGCCCTCCGCTTCTTGTATAAGAGGACTCTGCGCCGGCGCAACATCGACATTGAAGACTTGCCGCTCGTAAGAGCTCCCAAGAAGCTTCCTGTCGTCCTCAGTCCGGAAGAAGTTATCCGGCTCATCGAAGCAGCTCCGAACATGCACCACCGCACATTGTTATTGCTGCTTTATTCGCTCATTGGACCGTACCATCAATCGTCATTCCGTTCCGGCCTCCTGAACCTGCAGGGATAAACGGGAAGGGATGCGGTAATGCTTCGAGATTGTTTGACATACTCTATGTATTGTGAAACTCTGGCAAGCGCTTTTAGCCTTTTCACTTTGCTCGGCCGCTGCTGAGGCGGATACCGGGATTTTCGGGAGGGTTGTGAACGCGCAAACTCACGAGCCCGTGCGGCGCGCAGTGGTCAAGGTCTACACCCCGAAGGAACAGTGGGACGAGTTCACCGACGGCGAGGGTCGCTTCAAGTTTCCCTCTCTGGTGCGCGGTGAGTACACTCTAGTGGCCCATCGCGACGGCTTCACTGATCGCGCGTACAAGGTGGAGCTTTCGGACTTTGACGACGCGAAGGAACTCCCCGTGGAGTTGCGCCCGCAGGGTCTCATTGCCGGCAGAGTGGTCGATGGTTCCGGTCAACCTCTACAGGGAGCACGGATTGAGGCGTTAAACACGCGGGCTTCTGGTACCCAAGCCGTGGGTTCGGCAGAGACGAATGACCTCGGCGAGTACCGTCTTTCGGGCCTCGATCCAGGCGCTTACCGCCTGCGCGCGACCTACCGCGCGGGACGAGAAAGCGAATTCGACTCAACGCCTCTAACGATGGCGACCGCCTTCTTCGGGGGTTCCGAGAGACCTGCTGAGCTAGCCGTGAACTCAGGATCAGTCACGCCAGGAATCGATTTCGTGATGACCGCCGCTCGTCCGGCGACGATTCACGGAACTCTGCACACGGAAACGGGGGTGCTATCAGAGCCGGTGACCTTGTGGATCGCGGGGCAGGCCGGTGAAGGCGGACACAACGGAAGCGGAAAAGAAGGTAAGTTCGAGATTGACGACGTTGGTCCCGGCACCTACACGGTTTCGGCTCAAACTCTGAGCAAAAGCGCTCGGCTCTTTGGAACAGCCTCGGTGAATGTTCGCGATGCTGATCTGGACGGGATCGATATCATCCTTCGTCCGAGTCCGAAATTAGAGGGCCAGATTCGCGTGGAAGCGGGAAGTTTGCCCGATGTGAAGATCGGTTCAATCCTTTTCCACAGCCAGACGTTGGGGATCGGCGTGGGTTTGGAAAACGCGACGCCGGACGGAAATGGGAATTTTGCATTGTCGCTCAACCCCGGCGAGTACACGATCAGCTTCGACTCCAGATTTAGTGATGTACAGAAGGTGACGCTCGATGAGCAGCCTGTGACGAATTGGAAAATCAAAATGGATCCCGGTGCCGACTCGAAGAAGCTGGTAATCGTGGTTAAGCGGAAGGCTCAAGAATGAGAGCTCAGATAATCGCCGCGCTAATTTGTTCATATCCCGCCTACGCTCAAACCTCTGCCACCCTCAAGATTCGGGTGGTGAATAGCGTGACTCAGGCCCCGATCGCAGGGGCGAACGTTACAGTCGACGGTGCAAGGGGCGCTCAACCCCATCAACTTGCGGGTCGCACGGACGGCAACGGTGTGTTTGCCGGAAATGTTGAGTTCGCAGGCACTCATTTGCTAACTGCTGGACACAAGGGCTATCGCATGATCGGTACTGGGTTGATGGGCAAGATGATCGAGATCCAGCCCGGCCAGGCGAATGAAATCACGGTAGAGATGCGTCCGCTGGCCGTGATCGCCGGGCGCGTCCTCGATCAATATGGCGATCCTGTTCGTCACGTGATCGTAAGTACACAAGCTAAGTCGCGCGCCCCAGTGCCGGGGGAGTACTACGAGAGCCTGTTCGCGGGAACGACAGATGACCGCGGAGAGTACAGGATCGCGGATGTCGAACCCGGCAAGTACTATTTGGTAATCGAGTACAGCTCTCGCGATGAACGTTACTACACGCCGCGATCACGATATCAGTGGCCGGAGTTTGGAGGACTGGCGCTCTTTCCAGCTGGCGCGGATATCGAACACGCCCAGCAGGTGGAGGCACGCAGCGGTGAAACGGTGCGATTGCCCGATGCCCACCTGACAATGCAGCCCGCGGTGACGATCAGTGGCCGAGTAAAGCCAGCTCAGACGGATCGCGCCACCGTAAGTGTTCAGCGAGCGGGTCCGAACCTCAGCCGCCACCAGTCCGGGATGATGAGCAGCGAGCTCGCCCCTGACGGGAGTTTCCGCGTCGAAGTGCTGCCCGGAACATATACGGTCAGAGCCTCGGACAGAGCGGGAAAAATTTCGCCGACGCTAACTATTGAGGCTCGCAACAAGAACATCACTGACTTAGAATTGACCCTCGGCCAAGGCTACCAAATCAGCGGCCGCATCGTCGTGGATGGGCCGGAACACCTTGAGTTTTCAAAAGTGATTCTTCATTTTTTCGCCGATCCGGTGAAGATCGACACTGACGGAACGTTCCACACGAGTGCCGTGAACAGCGAAGCGGGTTATATGATCCAGGGCCTTCCTGAAGATTGGTACGTGAAAGAGTGTCGCGTGGGCGGGCTCAACATTGCAGGCAAGCAGTTTCAGCTCGAATTAGGACAGACCGAGGTGGTTCTCACGTTAAGCGCGAAGGGTGCGAGCGTGGAAATCGCCGCGGAAGGCGATACCGATATTAATGACGTGAATCACGCGGCGGCGTTTGCACTGCTGCCGGATAGCGGGATCGTGGACGTCAATTCGATGCTCGCGTCCGACCGAGGCGATCCATCGAAGAAGTTCATTCTTCACGGCGTTCCGCCTGGCGACTACCGTGTTTTTGCGCTGGACGTTTCAAATTGGGCGTTGCTGTTCGATCCCGGCTCGCTTCTAGCGAAGTACCGCAATCTGGCGCCATTGGTGACGGTCGCGGAGGGTGAACATAAGAAGATCGCGGTCCCACTGACGAAGATCCCGGTGGAATAGCGGTACCTATTCTTTGCGAGCCCAACTCAAAGGAGGGTGTCAGCCTAGGAGCCTGTCCGAGTATTCTCCAACTTCGCGGGTTCAAACGAAACAGAACCGG
>Ga0302324_100014163_pt1 | contig 16101 bp, 12 predicted proteins | sample Palsa_T0_1_FD_201949 | JGI IMG/M metagenome (GOLD analysis project Ga0302324, IMG submission 201949) | Peat permafrost microbial communities from Stordalen Mire near Abisko, Sweden - Palsa_T0_1 | ecosystem: Environmental > Terrestrial > Soil > Palsa > Peat permafrost | place: Sweden: Abisko...
TGCCCCTTCAGCTTCTCGAAAATATCGCTGACGAATTCCATGATCTTCCCGCAACGCAGGCAGGCCATGTGGATGTGGTCCCGGTTCAGTTTGCGCTCATAGTAGTGACCCTCGCCGTGGATATGCATCAGGTCGAGTTCGTCAATCAGACCCTGCCGCTTGAGCAGCCGCAGGGTTCGATAAACCGTGCTCCGATCCACGCTGGCGTCCAGCTTCTGTGCCTTGCGCAAAAGCTGGGCTGCATCCAGGTGCTTGCTGGCGGTTTCCATCACGCGCAGAATGGCCCGCCGTTGCTGAGTCATGCGGATTCCACGTTCGGCGAGATGGGACTGCAATCGGCCCGGTATTTCGGTTTGCGGTAATGGCATGGCACCCTCCTTTGACAGTCGCAACTGGTCGCAACCACCCTGCGACGGAATCGTCCGCGGGTTCTTGACGGCGGGCGGGCCTATCCGTCAATATGGAATGGCGCTTCAGATGCGACTCGATTGCAACTAGCTAGTCCGCTTTATCCCTTTGGCTACGGCAGATTTCGAACCGGAGGCTTAAGCGTAACTCTAGATGCGACTGGATTGCAACTGGAAGTTTTCTAAATTCCATGCGGAGTCTCTCCCAAATATCGCTACCCCGCCTGTGTCTGCCCCTGCTCTTGCTGGGGACAGCCTGGGCCGGCGTAGGCGGCAGCATCTCGGGCACCATCAAAGACCCCTCGGGGGCGGCAATTGCCAAAGCGTCCGTCACTTTGGTCAACACCAGTACTGGCGTCCGACAATCCGCCACTGCCGACGGCCGAGGCAGTTATGCTTTTCCAGTCCTTCCCGTTGGCGGCTATGTTCTCGAAGTGAACCATCCCGGCTTCAAACCCTACCGCCGCACCGCAATCACGCTCGACGCCAACAGCGCACTGCTGCTGGATGTGGTGCTGCAGGTAGGAGAGAGAACCGACGCCATCACGGTTACCGAGAATGCGGTTCACGTGGAAACCTCCAGTTCGCAGATGGGTGAGGTGATTACCGGTTCCACCATGACCGCGGTCCCTCTCGATTACCGCAGTTTTACCGATCTGCTCGCCCTTCAGGCCGGCGTCGCTCCCGCCACCTCCATCACTTCGAGCACGGTACAGGATGTGGGTGCCAGCGCCTTCTCTCCCTCGGGAAACTTGAATCCCGGCACCATTTCCATTAACGGTCAGCGCGAATTCGCCAACAGCTTTATGGTGAATGGCAGCGACGTCGAAGAAGACGTCAACATGGGCACTTCCATTATTCCCAATTTGGACTCCATCGCCGAGTTCAGGATTCTCACCAATAATTTCGATGCCGAATATGGCGAGTATAGCGGCGGCCAGATCAATGTCATCACCAAGTCGGGCAGCAACGCATTTCACGGCGATGTCTTCGAGTTTCTGCGCAACACGGATCTGGATGCGCGCAATTATTTTTCTCCCACCCGCGGCTCCTTTAACCAGAATCAATTCGGCGGCACCTTCGGGGGCCCAGTCCTGCGAAACAAGATCTTCTTCTACTCCGATTATCAAGGCACCCGTCAGACTCAGGGAGCAGACACCGGACTGATTCCCGTGCCTTCCGCCAAAGACCGGTCTGGCGATCTGTCGGACCTGGCAAGTTCGCTGGTTACGACAGCTTCCGTCAACATCAATGGCGTGCCGCAGCAGGTAACGATTCCCACCACTGTAACTGGATCACCCAATGGATTGGCCTACCAGCTTAATCAGGATTTCCCCTACCCGGTGACTCCTGGAGAGCCCTATTACTTCACACAGGGCGAGACAGAACCGCCCTCCAATGGAACCTGCCCCGCTGGAGGTTGCCCCACCTATCCAAGCGCATGCACCAGTCCTCAGCAGTGTGTTTTTCCTAACGCGGCTATTCCTCAGAGAGCGTGGTCCGCTCCAGCCCAGCGTCTACTGCAGTACATTCCCGCCCCTAATCAGCCCGGCAACTTCTTTTCTACCTCCGCCAACAACCAGATACTCCACGACAACAAAGGTGCCCTCCGCCTTGATGCCAACACGTCCTGGGGCCTGTTCTCGGCCTACTATTTCCTCGACAACTTTACTCAGAACAACCCCTACCCTACGGCTCAGGGGGGAGCGAATGTGCCGGGCTTCAACGCCCTGAATTTGGGTCGGGCTCAGTTGCTGAACCTCGGCAACACGAAGACCGTGAGCACGACTGCCGTCAACGAATTTCGCTTCAGTTACCTGCGCGACTCCAATGACCTGGGCCGTCCGCAGGGTGGACTGGGAGTCAGCCTGGCATCTCAGGGGTTTCAGGTCGGACCCGACGCTCCGGGCATCGTGCCTCTCTCGCCCGAAACCGAGGGCGTCGAGAACGTCGCCTTCAACAACTACTCCATCGGAACCAATACCAATGAACTCCATCAAAGCAACAACACCTACCAGTGGCTCGACAATTTTTCCAAAGTTGCGGGTTCTCACAGTATCAAAGTCGGCGGCGAATTCCATTACGACCAGGTCAACACTCACGCCATCGCTCAGTTCAACGGCAGTTTTCTGTTTTACGGCAGTCAGACGGGATCTGATTTCGCCGACTTCCTGCTGGGCGCTCCCACCCAATACAACCAGAGCCAACTCCAACCCTTTTACGGGCGCAACAAATATCTCGGTCTCTACGCCCAGGACAGTTGGCGGCTGCGGCCTAACCTCACTCTCAATTACGGTCTGCGCTGGGACCGGATCGAACCCTGGTACGAAAAATACAATCAGCTCGCAGTTTTGGAGCCGGGCCGGCAATCCGTAGTTTTTCCCACCGCGCCCGTTGGAATTCTTTTCCCCACCGATCCCGGAGTTCCACGCACTCTGGCGCCGCCGGGCAACAAAGATTTCGCACCGCGCCTCGGCTTAGTGTATTCACCCACTGCCGATTCGGATTCTCTATTTGGCAAGATCCTCGGAGGTCCCGGCCAAACCAGCCTGCGCGTCGGCTTCGGCATGTTTTACACTGCCATCGAAGCCCTGACCATCGGAGTTCTCGCGGCGAACGCGCCTTACGGCACCACCTATACCAGTCCCACTCCGCCTCTGTTTGCCACGCCGTTCGTCTCCGCTGACACCGGTCAAGGCAGCCAATACTTCCCCGTGCAACTGGCCCCGCTCAACTCCACGGCGAACCATCCCGACCCCAACATCGATTGGTCGCAGTACGAGCCCATCAGTGGACTCCCCGCTTATCCCACCAGCAACCGTATTCCCTACACCGAGGAGTACATGTTCTCCTGGGAGCGCCAACTCTCACCCAACACGGTGCTCAGCGCCAGTTACGTGGGCACCCAGGGACATCGTCTCCTGGCGCTCGTGGAAGCCAACCCTGGCAATCCCGCGCTTTGTTTGCAACTGATGAATCCGGCGAACCTGGCCAGTGGACAAACCCCCTGCGGACCGTTCCTCGAAGGCAACACCTACACCACAGCCTCGAATCAGACGATCTACGGAACCCGCGCTCCGCTTGGGCCCAACTTTGGCAGCGATACAGATCAGGCCACAGTCGGCAACTCCAACTATAATGCGCTCGAAGTTACTCTCCGCCATACCAGCGGACATTTGGAAATTCTCGCCGGCTACACTTACAGCAAATCCCTCGACCAGGCTTCCAACCTTGGAGAGGAGATCAATCCCGTCAACCCCGCGCTGAGCAAGGCTCTCTCTGCCTTCGACGTGAAACAGGACTTCGTCGTGAGCTACAACTACCAAGTCCCCCTCGATCGTCTTTTCCGCGCTTCCTCCCGTTGGACACAAGGTTGGGCGATCTCCGGCATTACCCGCTACAGCACCGGCTTTCCCGTCACGCTCTACAACTACGGCGACAATTCCCTGCTGGGCGCTGAACCGAACGGGGTGAACAACTATGGCGTCGACGAACCGCAGTACACTCCGGGCGCGCTCGGCCTGAACCACAATCCTCGTAACGGCGAACCCTATTTCAATACCAGCCTCTTCAGTCTTCAGCCCCTGGGACAGCCGGGCAATGCCAAGCGCCGTTTCTTCTACGGCCCCGGCATCGACAACTACGATATAGCTCTACTGAAGAACTTGCCCCTCACCGAGTCCAAGTCCCTCCAATTCCGTTTTGAGGGGTTCAACACCTTCAACCACGCCCAGTTCTACGGCCCGGCTTCGGTGAATGGCAACATCAACAGCTCGTCGTTCGGAGAGGTGGTCAGCGCCGCCGCTCCCCGTCTGATGCAGGCGGCGGTGAAGTTCATCTTCTAGGGCAACTCCGCATAGATTCCCTCAGGCCTTTCACTCTGTCATCCTGTTAAGGTACAGAACCGCAGTCGAAGGACCCCTTTTCGGCGACCGCCGGCTCGGCAAGGCGTTCCGACCACTGCTTCCCGCCTTTGCTTTCCTGCCTTCCGAAACCGATCCAGCGCTTTCCCCGGTCTCGCGCTCCCGCCGTCCCTGGGTGCGATAATCAGACCTTCTCTTAGTGCGACTTTCACCTTAGACCGCGCATCCAATTGCAGTGGTACGATAGAGCTTGGCCCCCGGTTTGGGGGAAGCATGCACCGATCGTCCGAGCCCCGGCAACGACACTCGATGGAGCGTCCGCCGACGACGCGACGTTACAACGAGGAGAAACGAACATGGCAGGCAATGGAATTGTCGAAGTCACCGACGCGAACTTTGACCAGGACGTTTTGAAGTCAGATAAGCCCGTGCTGGTGGACTTCTGGGCAACATGGTGCGGTCCTTGCCGCGCCATCGCTCCCATCGTCGAGGAGCTGGCCAAGGACTATCAGGGCAAGATCAAGATCGGCAAGATGGACGTCGACGCCAACAGCTCCACTCCCATGCGCTACAAAGTCACCGGCATCCCCACGTTGCTGGTCTTCAAGGGCGGGCAAGTAGTGGAGCAGATCGTAGGCTACAAGCCCAAGGAAACTATCGCGCAGGCCCTCGACCGCCACGTCGGGTAACTAGCATTCGGCCATCAGCTTTCAGCCAGGACAAACGCCCGGGACTGTCCCGGGCGTTCGTGTCTGCCCGCGAAATTACATTACGCGGGGATTGACGGTCTCACGTTTTCTTCGCGGCAATCTTCGCGGGCTTCGCGGCTAAGGGCTTTTGCCGCAGGCTCAGCGAGAAGCCCGACTAGTACTTCCGCAGCACGCCGATCACGCGTCCCTGCACTTCGACCGACGCCCCGGGCACGATGATCGGCTTCATGGTGGCGTTCGAGGGCTGCAGCCGAATGTTGTCGCCTTCGCGGTAAAAGCGCTTCAGCGTGGCATCGTTCTTGTCTACGAGTGCGACCACGATGTCGCCGTTGTGCGCCGTCTTCAGCTTCTCCACCAGCACGTAGTCGCCGTCGAGGATAGCCTCATCCTGCATGGAATCGCCGCGCACTTCGAGCACGAAAACTTCTTTCGAGCGCACGAAGTCGGCGAGCGAGATGGTCTCAGGGTTCTCGACGGCCTCGATGGGCTGGCCGGCGGCAATGCGCCCGACCAGGGGCAAGATCACGCCGGTGTTCACGCTCATGGCCTGCTTGAGGCGTCCCTTGGGCGGCAACAGGTCGATGGAGCGGCTGCGATTGTAGTCGCGGGTGAGCAGCCCCTTCTTTTCCAGGTTGGTGATGTGCTTGTGCACCGTGGCCAGCGAGTTCAGATCGAGCCCGTTGCCGATCTCTTCAAACGACGGAGAGTAGCCATGCTCCGCCACAAAGCGGGAGATGAAGTCATACACTTCGCGCTGCCTGCGTGTAATCGCCATGGGGACATTGTTGGCGAATATAAAGCGAATGTCAAGGGGAATCGGGGCGTTAGCCGTTAGCCTTTGCCGCCACCCCCACGCAGCTTGGATTTCAATTCCTAAGCTTTTTGAGGTACGCTTAGTGCGTCTCTTTTAAGGAGGCCTCTAATGGCACAGAACACTCCGGTTGAGATGGTACGGAAAGCGTCGACGGTTTCCGTTTTGTGGGGAGTTTTGCTGATCGTGTTCGGCATGATGGCGATTGGGTCGCCGTATCTTGCCGCCGTGGCGCTTAGCGTGGTGGTCGGGTGGCTGATTGTTTTGGCAGGCATAGTCCACCTGATGCTGGCTTTTCGCGCGCATGGCGCGGGGAGCAAGATCTGGAAGCTCCTGGTGGGGATCGCATATCTGTGCTTCGGCGGATACCTGATCCTGCATCCGGCGATCGGTGTGGCATCGCTTACGCTGGCCCTGGCATTGCTGTTTCTGATTGAAGGCGTCCTGAACATCGTTCTGTTCGTGAAGATGCGTCCGGCGCAAGGATCGAGCTGGGTGTTGATTGACGGGATCGTTACCCTGCTGCTGGGGCTGCTGATCTACATGCAGTGGCCGTCGAGTTCATTATGGGCAATCGGGACTCTGGTGGGGATTAGCATGATCTTCAGCGGGGTTGCGCGGGTAATGATGTCGTTCGCGGTACGCAAGACCACGGACAACATATCGCGGCTGGCGGCTTAGGGGCTGAAACGTCTCGCGAAGACTGGCTCGGCGCGGCGCGGAATCGACTCGACGCTTCAGGAAAAACGCGCCCGGTGAGGCCTGCGCTTGACCGAGACGAGAGAGGAATGACGCCGCCGGGGGACGCATCGCGGCGCCCGGTCCGCATCGCTCTCGTCGCCCTCCACATTATCCTGGTGAAGGTTTTCGTTTTTGTGCGGGAGTTGATCCTAGCGACCGGATTCGCACGATCCTGTTGATCTTTCTGTTTGTGAAGATCACATTCATTCCCGACCGCACGGTTGATCGGGCTTTTGGTTTCTCGTTCAGCTTTTTGATGCCGGTCAAGTCGCGCACGCGCAGACCAGCGGAGTGTCGTGGCTGGCGCGCGTCGGCGGCTTCATATTCGGGGCGGCCACGGCACCTGTAGTTCGAGGGCGCGGAGCCCCTATTGCTTCGTGGCGTTGTCGAGGAAGGTGGCTACGTTGGCCTTGAGCTTCGAAAGGTCTGCTTCGTGGAGATACATCATGTGACCGGCGTCGTAATACTGCAGGTGGATGTTCTTCTGCAGGTTTTCCGGCAAGCCTAAGTGGGTCATGGTGTACTCGGTGGCCGAGAAAGGTGTGGCCAAGTCATAGAGACCGTTCTCGACCTCGACGTGGAGTTGGGGATTGGTCACGAGGGCCTCGACTAGATCCTGCTCGACGTTGGGGGAGCCGGGAAAGCCATGGTGAGCCCCTTGCCCGGTCCGTTTCCAATCCCATTGATCGATATCGGCCGAAGTGTTGTAGGTGAGATCCTTGCCGAATTTCAGGTCGTCGCGCACATAGCTGTTGAAGGCGGCTACGAAGGCTCCCTCGACGGCGGCGCTTTGTGGATCATTGAATGCGTATTCGGCCAGCAGGTCGGGTTCGGGGCCGGAAAAGCGGGCGTCCAGGCGGCCGGTAGCGAGGCCGCGGGCGCGCTGCAGCTCGGCCATGAACTGAGGAAGTTTGACGCGCAGATCGGCTTTGATGAGGTAGTCCTCACTGAGCCCGGTGAAGCGGGAGAGCTTTTTCGCGATGTCTGCCTTTTCGGCGGCGGAGAGGTTGGTGCCTTTCATCAAGGCTCCGGCATATTCGGTGGCGGCGAACTGGCGGGCTTCGACGAGGAAGGCGTTGAGGTCGGCGGGCGGATCCTTCAACAATTTATGGTAGGAGGCGGTGGCGGCGTAGCTGGGAACGTAGAAGATGTAGGATATGTCGTCGCCGGGCAGGAACGAAATCGTACCGAGATCGAGAACGGAAGAGATGAGGTCGATGCCGTTGAAATACATTCCGTTGTGCTGCTGAAGATAATTGCCGAGCGCAGCGGAGCGGAAGGTTCCGTAGCTTTCGCCGATGAGAAATTTGGGGGAGTTCCAACGGCCGTTGCGGCTGACGTAGGTGGCGATAAACTGGGCTAGGGATTTGACGTCCTGGTCAACGCCCCAGAAGTCCTTGTCTTTGGCCTTGCCGACGGCGCGGCTGAAGCCGGTGCCAACGGGATCGACGAAGACGAGATCGGTTTTGTCGAGGAGGCATTCGGCATTGTCGACCAGCTTGAAGGGCGGCGGCGGAGTTGGACCGGCGTCGGTAGTGACTACGCGGCGCGGACCGAAGGCGCCCATGTGCAGCCAGATGGAAGAAGATCCGGGACCGCCGTTGTAGACAAAGGAGAGGGGGCGCTGGCTCATGTCCTTGACGTCGCTGCGGGTGTAGGCGATGGTGAAAATGCCGGCGGTGGGTTCGCCCTTTTCATCTTTGATGAGCGTGGTGGAAGCGGTGGCCCTGTAGGCGATGGTCTGGCCGCCGATTTTGATGGTGTGGTCGGTGACGGAGGATTCTTCTTTGGGCGCGGGAGGCTCCGGGGCGGGCTTGGCTTCGCCGGGCTTGGCGTCTTTTTCTGACTTCTCCGACTTCTCCGGTTCCTGGGCTGCGACTGGTGACGATTGACTGAGAACGAGGAGGATTGCCACCACAATAAGGCCAGGGATCTTGCGCATCATGCTTGCTCCTGAGTTTGATTCCTGGAAAAGACAGGGCACATTGTATACCCGGGGACATCCGAAACTTCCTTCGGATTCGTAACTCTAATGATGAGGATGACGGCGAATCCGGCAGGGAGGGGTTTATGTCCAGAGTTTCGGTTCCGATGGTGGCGATGATTTTGACGGTGCTGGCGGGGACAGTGGCTTGCCAGGCTTGGGGTGGGACGAGTGCGGCGGTACCGGGTCCGGCGGTGGATGAGGCGAAGGCTGCGGCTCCGGGAAAGCAGACGGCGGTGATCGCGGGGGGATGCTTCTGGGGAATCCAGGCGGTGTTTCAGCATGTGAAGGGCGTGATCAAGGCGACCTCGGGATACTCGGGCGGATCGGTGAAGTATCCTGATTACGAAACGGTGAGCAGCGGGCGGACCGGACATGCGGAGTCGGTAGAGATTGTTTACGATCCGTCGCAGGTTACGTTTGGAGAGTTGCTGCGAGTATTCTTCTCGGTGGCGCACGATCCGACCGAGCTGAACCGTCAGGGACCGGATGAAGGGACGCAGTACCGGTCGGTGATCTTCTATGGCAATGAGGAGCAGAAGCGGATTGCCGAGGCTTACATTGGGCAGCTCGACCAGGCCAAAGTTTATCGCCGTAAGATTGTGACGCAGGTGGTGGCGCTGCAGGCGTTCTATCCGGCCGAGGGTTATCACCAGAATTATGCGGCGATGCATCCGGACAATCCTTACATTGTTTATAACGACGCTCCGAAGCTGGCGAATTTGCGGAAGGAGTTTCCCGAGATGTATACGGGGAAATAAGGAAACAAGAAAGGCAGTGCTCAGTCCTCGAGCCAAGGCCTTTGCTGAGAACTGAGAACTATGGAGGAGCCATGTTTGACTTGGATCGCGGTAAAGAAGAAAGCAATGTTTCGCGGCGTGTGTTTCTGGCGGGTGCGGGAGCGGCGCTGGGGGGCACGTTGTTGTGGTCGTGGCGGAGTCCGGGCGTGATCGCCGTGGCGGCGAAGTCGGAGCCGGGAGAGGTAACGATTGTGCAATTTTCGGACGAGGGCAAGCGGCTGGCGAAGGTGAAGATTGCGAGGGTGGTGAAGTCGGACGAGGAATGGCGCAAGCAGCTTCCGCCGGGAGCATTCGCCATCACGCGGCACGCGGACACTGAGATTGCGTACACCGGGAAATATTGGAACCTGCACGACACGGGGATTTACCGCTGCATCTGCTGTGACAACGCGCTGTTCGGCTCGGCGACGAAGTTTGAGTCGGGGACGGGCTGGCCCAGCTTTTGGGAGCCGCTGGCGCGGGAAAATGTGCGGGAGATACGCGATGTGTCGCTTGGTATGGAGCGGACTGCGGTTTCCTGCACGGAATGCGATGCGCACCTCGGCCATCTATTCGACGACGGTCCGAAACCGACGGGGCTGCGGTATTGCATGAATTCGGCGTCGCTGCGTTTCGTGAAAGCGGCCTAGCGCGGCGCGGCGACGGCGCAAGCTCGGCGATACAATGGGATGCATGAATTCCAGCCTGCCAGTTTTTCGCGAGCCGACTCCCCTGGAAAAGATCTTCAACCGCGTCTTCGGATTCCTGATTGGGATCGGTTTCGGATTTCTCCACAAATATCTTCTGCAGGTCCGCGGACGCAAGAGCGGAAAGCTCTACTCAACTCCGGTCAATCTGCTGGAATGGAACGGCAAGCGCTTCCTGGTGGCGCCGCGCGGGCGCACCCAATGGGTGCGCAACGCCGAGACTGCGGGTGAAGTCACGCTGAAAAAGGGAAGCACCCGGGTCAAATTCCTTTTGCGGGCTGTCGCCGAGACGGAGAAGCCGGAGATTCTGAAGGCCTACCTCGAAACGTTCAAGCGCGAGGTGCAGCGTTACTTTCCCGTGGCGGCGGGTTCGCCGGTTGAGGGTTTCGTCGAGCTGACGGGGAGCTATCCTGTGTTCGAGTTGTTGGCCGGCTGAGTTTCCACGTTTTCGATCTGTGCCGTCTCTCTATCTTTCGGTGGTTCAACCCGAAGGGGTTACGTTAGTGACGGCCATTTGTCGTTGTTGGTTTGGGTGGCGCGACCCGTGCCGTTCAGCGTGACAGTGTCCGAAGGTTGCTTGACTGTTCTTCTGCTGTGTCTGCGGGGGCTGAGATTTGGGTGTGGCCGCCGGTTTGACGGCTTCGTTGGCTTGGCTGGCGCGAAGAACATTCCCCACACAGTCACAGAGGAGAAGACAAAGGAAAAAACAGAGAACAATTGGAGATTTTCTCTGTGTCTCTGTGCCTCTCCGGTGAAAAGCCGTTATTCCAGCACGCTGTCGCCGAGCTTTTTCGGTCCCAGTCGGCCGCGGCCTGGACGAAGGCCAGAATTACGGGATGGGGATTTTTTTCGGTTGAAGATAGTTGTGGCTGGAAGAGCGTGGCGATGAAGAAGCGGTGCGTGGGCGATTCGAGGGCGCGAATCTCGCCTTGCGCGCCGCGCGCTACTACGGGGAAGCCGGCTTCCATGGCGCAATATTCGTATTCCGGATTGACCTCGAAGTTGCAGAAGAATTCTTCGGTGACGATTTCTTTGTCTTCGCCGTAGAACGATTGCAGGCGGGAGCCGGGACAGAGGCGGATCTCGGGCACCTTGCCGGATAACTTGGGCGCGCCGCCCATGCGGCCGGTCACGGCGCAGGCTACGGGATAGATCACGATATTCCTGGAGCCGGAATTGTTTTCGGCGCTATCGGCGTCCGCGATGCCGAGGACGTTGCGGGCGAACTCGATGAGGGCGTACTGAAAGCCTCCACAGGTTCCGAGGAAGGGCCAGTCGCGGCGGCGGGCGAATTCGATCCCCTTGAGCATGCCGTCGAAACTCTTATAGGGGCTGCCAGGAGACGCCAAGAGGCCGTTAAAGCTTTCGAGAATCTTTTCTCCGGTGGGGGCGGCGAGCGATGGCGTCGGTATCCATTGCGATTCGACTTTCAGGTTCAGTTGGCGGGCGCCGTTGTGCAGGGCGTCGTTGGTGGCGTGGTGAGAAGGGAATTCGGGATTGAAGTCGCCGAGGATTCCGATGCGAACGGCGTGGCTCACGCGAGCATTGTACTAGAGGGTGCGGCGGGGAACTGGAGAATCGCGGTGAGAGGAGTGGTGCGGCCCGAGAGCGTCGTGACGGCGGCAGAAACCTAGAACCCCTAGCTCGGGATGGAATTTTGGATGACGAGGCGCTTCGGCATCGCTCCGGGCAGGCCGCTGAAGCGCCGCTCTCGACGGTTGCCCTTGCAGGGACCGCTCGCTTAAGCGAAAAGCAAGATCAAGGTCAAAAGTTGCGGGCAGTCCTGCCCGCTCCACACAATCCAGCATCACTGCGCCAGGGACTTGATCTTGCCATATGGTTTAGATCAGATGGGTCAGTGTTAGCAGACCGTAAAGGCTTAGCAGGGCTAGAGCCGGGCCGCCCCAGATCATGAGCGTGCATTTCCAGCCGAGTGAGCGGGCCAAGTCGCGCTGGCTGCGCCAGGAGATCAGGAATGTTGGATTGTTCTTGCCTTTCATCAGCACTACGGGGGGATGCGGATCGAAGCCGTCGGGCGGCGGGGCTTGTAGGTTGGGCGCGCTGCTGTGCACAGAGCCATGTGGACCAGGGTTGGCCACTGCCGTCGGAGTGATTCCGGCGGCGGTCCAGGCTGCGGGATTGGAGATGCCCGCTTTCATCATCGCGGCGGCGATTTTCTGCTGCTGCGTCATGTCCGCTGTTGGGGTGGGGCCTGAGTCTGGCGGAAGCCGGATTACCCGGACCGACGCCGTGGAGATTGCCTTTTCGTAAGTCGAGTCGAACTTTGGATCATGCTGAAGCCCACCGGTCAACAGACCGGTGAGGTCGTTGCTGCCTCCAGTTGAGAACGAGAGGGCAGCGCCGCGCAGAGGAAATGAAAGGCTTCCGGCGGCGAACGAAACTACCTCGTCGTCTTGAATTGGCTGCGGAGTCAGTTCGAGGCCGGGATTCTCTTCCAGCGTTCCGAGCACGAAGAGTGCGTTCTTCGGCTTGATACAGAACTCCTCGACTTTAATTTTGTTGGTGGTGTTTACGCCGTGGCGCAGAAGGAAACTGCGGACGTTGTCGGGCACTTCTTCTTTTGTGGTGAAGAAGGAGTCGCAGAATTCCTCATGGAAGTCGCGATGCAGGTCGAGGTCGGCGCCGCGCGGGTCGACCATGACCGTTGCGGTGTTGTCGTCCAGAAAAAAAGGAACATGCATGCACTCAGCGGCCACCTTGACCCATTTACTGCTTCTGCCCTCGCGCTTCCATTCCCAGACGAGGCTACGGTGGTAATAGCAGGGGCGGGACGTGATGGGGGCGACCATGGTGTAGGGACCGACGGCCAGACCGCAGAGTTCGACCATTCCGAGGGGTGCGCTGCGAATCTTCGAAACCGGCGTGTCGAGGACGAGGTGACGGCGCTGCAACAGGCGGAAGCCTTGCAAGAAAAAATAGATTCCAGCGCAGATTCCGATGACGCAATAAACCGTAAAGCCGCCTGGACTCGAGGAACGCAATAGCAGGGTAGATGGAATCAAAAATCGGATCCGTTGGGGCTGGATTCGGGGCGCGCCCTGTATCGAGGCTAGCGGAGCGGATCGGGCGCTGGCAGCAGAAAAGGGTGACGTGGGCTTACGTTGGTAATGGAGTAGGGACTCAAGCCTGGCGGTTCATCGGTGGCCGCAAAAATCATTACCTCAGAGGGCACAGTTCACAGAACGTAGGTCGCAGGAGCTCAGCGCAACCCTTGCTTAATCTTTACTTGACTCTTTCGGGATCGGAGCGATCTCAGCGCAGTGCCTTTCAACTGAGGGCTTAGCGCGACGGGGACGCCGAGAGCAGTCACGACCCGGGTCGGGCGGCGAGACCGAGCCGCTGCACCTCCGCTGATACGCCGCTATATCGATATTCGCGTTGAGCGGAACTGATCGTTGATCTTTAGACCGGGGACCGAGAACCCTTGTCCGTCCTGCCCATGAAGATAATCGATCGAAACTGCGGCCGAGCGGCGGCAGTCCTCCACCCGAGCACTCTTACGATGCTTGGTGGCGGCGTTTCAGCAATACGTAGGCGAGGGTGAGTGCTGCGAAAAAGACGAGTCCGGCGAGCGCGTTTACTCGGGTTGAGAACAGAGTGTGGAGAACTGCGGCGGAGGCCAGCACGAAGCCTAGGATCGATCCCCAGATTCCCAGAGGAGAGCGCATGGGCAGGAGAGCGAGTTGCTGGGGAGTGAGGCGTCGGCGGAAGCTGACGTGGGCTGCCAGGGATACGGCCCAGGAGAAGATCAAACCGGAGAATGCGGCTCCCATGATGTAGATGAATGCTTGTTTCGGAGCCCAGGTGTTGATGATGAGTGTGCTTACGATTCCATAAGACGAGACCAGCAAGGCGAGGCGGGGCGAACCGGCGGCGTTCAGTTTTCCGAGTCGCGCGGGAGCCCATCCGGAACGACCCATGGAAAACAGCAGGCGGGAGGCGACGTAGAGTTTGGCATTGGCTCCGGAGAGCGCGGCGGTGAGGACTACAAAATTCATGAAGTAGGCCGCGGCTGGGACTTTGGCCAGGCGGAGCACGGTGACGAACGGACTTTCGGAGACACCGGCGTGGTTCCAGGGCATAACGCCGACCAGAACGGTGATGGCGCCGAGGTAGACGCCGGCTAGCAGGAAGAAGGTCAGGCGAGCGGCGCGAGGGATGTCCTTCGAGGAACGCGATTCGCCGGTGGTGACGGCCAGCATCTCGACGCCGCCGAAAGCGTAGATGGCCCAGAACACCGCGAGCAGAGGGGCGATTGGACCTTTGGGCAGGAATCCGCCATGAGCAATATATTGCGGGGCTACGCGGCCGCTCGCGAGCAGCGCCGCGCCAGCCAGGATGAAGGCCACGATGGTCGCTAACTTGATCATGGAAAACCAAAACTCGAAGCGTCCGTAGGAACTCACGCTGCGCAGGTTGACGAGGAGGAGCAGAGCGGAAAACACGATAACCCAGACTTCGCTGGGCACGGCGGGGAGCCAGTAGGTCATGTAAGTGGCAGAGGCGACGAGTTCGGCCCCGACGGAGAAGGCGATGGCCGCCCAGTAGCCGGCGCGGCAGAGAAATCCGAGATACTGATTGAGATAGAGTTCGCCGTAGAGGCCGAATGATCCGGCGGCGGGGTGCATGCTGGCCAACTCGCCGAGAGCCATCGCAACCGTGTAGGCGATGAAGGCGGCGATGATGTAGCTGAGGATCACGCCGGGGCCGGCGACTTCGAGAGCGGCGGCTGAACCTAGAAGAAGCCCGGTGCCGATGGAGCCTCCGACGGCGACCATGGTCATTTGGCCGGCGGTGAGCTGATGGTGGAGCCCTTGTTCGCGAACCAGATCTGGGGCGGAAGGGGCCTGAGGCATGGGGCACGATATCAAATGATGACGGGTTGGCCCAAATGGGCGGAGTTCCCGGTAGTGGGTCAGTCTGGTTTCCACACTACGGACCTCTCGACGGGCGTCATCCCGAAGGCCCGCGTTTTCACCAGCGGGCCGAGGGATCTCCCGGCTGGATTTTTCTTTCAAGATCAAACTGACCTACCTGGCAAGCGCTCCAGCTCCGGAATTCTCCGGCGGCAAATCGGCTGTAACCAGGGCGTTTCGCCCCTTTTTGCCCGGCGAAAGTGACCTCGGTAATGGAAGCGCATCGAGTGCCGCGCTGGCAGGATGCGAAGCCGTTGTACTATGCGAGTTGTGAGTCAGCACTTCAGCAAGCAGGTTCATTCTGCCCGAAACCTCCACGAACCAGCGAACCGGAAATAGAGAGAATCCGGGACAGCGGAAACGCAGATAGCGGGAACACACGCGGCCCATTATGTCTACTCCTACGAATCATATTCCGAACGTGCCTACGCCGGTGGCTTCTCCGTCGCCAAATCCATCTGCGGGTGCGGGCACAAGTGCGGCAGCCGCAGCCGCTGCCCCAGCGCGAATCGCAACGAACGATTTGCTCGCGGCGATGCTGAGGACTTCGGCAAAGATCAGCGACCTATTTTTCTCACCGGGAAAGCCGCCGCTGGTGGAGATCGACGGAAAGTTGTCTCCCGCGGGACCGGCGCGGCCGCTTACCATCGAGGATACGCGGCGCATTGCGTCCGATTTCATTGGCGACAATCAGCACGCCATCGATAACCTAAAGACGCAAGGCTCATGTGACGTTTCTTACAGCTTGCCCGGAGCCCACCGCTTTCGGGTGAACATTTTCATGCAACGCGGGACCTGCGCCATTGTGATGCGGGTAATTCCCAGCAACGTCCCGGACTTTGCTGCGCTCAGCCTGCCTGCCGAACTGGAAAAAATTGTTGGGCTGAAGAATGGAGTCGTGCTGGTGACCGGGCCGACGGGTTCGGGAAAGTCGTCCACGCTGGCGGCCATTATCGACAAGATCAATCGCGATCAGTCCTATCATGTGCTCACGGTGGAGGACCCGATCGAGTTCCTGCACCCGCATAAAAACTGTCTGGTGCATCAGCGCGAATTGCACAGCGATACGCCGAGTTTTGCTTTGGCTTTGCGGGCGGCTTTGCGGCAGGCTCCGAAGGTAATTCTGGTGGGCGAGATGCGCGACCGCGAAACCATTGAGATC
>Ga0302324_100014164_pt1 | contig 16101 bp, 16 predicted proteins | sample Palsa_T0_1_FD_201949 | JGI IMG/M metagenome (GOLD analysis project Ga0302324, IMG submission 201949) | Peat permafrost microbial communities from Stordalen Mire near Abisko, Sweden - Palsa_T0_1 | ecosystem: Environmental > Terrestrial > Soil > Palsa > Peat permafrost | place: Sweden: Abisko...
CAAGATTGTCCTGTCGGCTATTAGCCTGGCGGAGGTCGTGTATCTTGTCGAGAAAACTCGCCTTCCCGCTTCGGCTTACTCCGATTGCAGAAGGCGCTGCGGGACCCCGACCACGTTCTTCAGGAGGCCCCGGTGACCTCCGAAATCATCGATGCGATGCTGGAGGTGCCGCGCGTGGACATCCCGGATATGCCGGACCGCATTGTCGCGGCGACGACCGTATATTTTGGTGTCCCGGCCATCGGTCGCGATGGCCGCATCCGCGCGGCCAGTCTGAAGACGGTCGAAAGACACGTATCGATGGTCCAAATTAATCCGGGTCGCGCGGAACTTATCGCAACTGGCAAGCACGCTGGCTCTTCAAAGACCTTACCCCGATTTCCCTAGATCGACACCCTAGATCGACGCCCTACATCGATACACTACCTCCGACGCCCTCACCGCCCGCGCTCGCTGGTAATTGCCTTAGTGCCTATCTTGGCGATGCTTCGCCGCCGATCAGAAAACTGAGAGGTGTTGTTGGGTAGTATCTCGGTATTTGCGTGCGAGTCACAGCCCATCGTCGTCGAAGGCCTCCAGAGGGTGCTGGCCGATTGCGACGATATCGTTTTCTCCGGCTGGGCATCCAAGGCGAGTGACGCGCTGGAGGCCATCCAGCGGGTTCGCCCGGATGTTGTGCTCATCGACGGGAGCACCGGTTTGACGTCGGCGCTTCGGCTGCTCGGCAATCTCAAAGCCGCCGCGCCGGTTCACGGCGTGCTGTGGGTGGTGGACCTTCCCGAGATGGACGCCTTTCGGGCTCTGCAAATCGGCGCGCGAGGCATCCTGAAGAAGACGCTGCCGGTGCCCACGTTGCTGGAATGCCTGCGGGACGTCGCGTCAGGGCAAATTTGGATGCAGCAATCCGAGCAGGTCTCTAGTTTCCTGCAACGCAAGGAAGCCTCCCGGCTAACGCCTCGGGAGAAGGAAGTCGTCCGGCTGGTCTGCCGGGGTTTGAGAAACAAGCAAATCGCTGAAAATCTGCATATTACTCCGGGAACAGTCAAGGTTCACTTGATGCACATCTTCGAAAAGACCGGCCTGAAGGATCGGCTGGCCTTGGCCGTCCATGGCCGCGAGTTGGCCGGTGTCGAGCCTGCATCGGGCAACCCAGGGGGCAACCCGGGGACCAACCTGGCGCAGCCCGAAGGCAACGGCCGCTAAAGCCGGGCGGTTCCAAGGTCGATCAGCGTTCAGGAAGGCAAAGACTCCGAGCGCGCGGCCGATTCAAGCGATTACTGTGTCAACCTCAACGCAGTCCCCGACATCCACGACCCCACCCCTGGTAACTGCATCTCCGCCGGCTTCGCCCGAAGCCGCTCAAGCCGTCCCCAGCGCGCCGAGACGAATATTCAAGGCCCTGGCGCCTTCGATGTCCGACCTTTTTCTTATGGCGCTGGTGAGCTGGTTGTTCATCTTCGGGGCGAGCGGCTGGAAATCGCTATTGGGCGATGGCGATACCGGCTGGCACATCCGCGCCGGGCAGTACATTCTGGCGCACCATGCCGTGCCTACCACGGACCTGTTTTCGTTTTCCCGCGCGGGCGCTCCATGGTTCGCTTGGGAGTGGCTGAGCGACGTGGTGTCCGCGGTGTTGTTCCAGATGGGCGGGCTGAAAGCGATCGTGCTCGCCTCTGGATTGATGATCGGGATTTTTGCGACTGTGGTGCTGCGTTTCTCGCTATGGCTGGGCGCCAATGTGCTGGTGGCTTTGTTCACCACGCTCATCGCCGCCGGCGCCGCGTCCATGCACTTTCTGGCGCGGCCGCATTTGTTCACGCTGCTGCTGGTGCCGGTCTGCTTTTGGATGTTGGAGGCGGATCGCAGAAAGCACGCGCGCTGGCTCTGGGCGCTGATTCCAATAACCGCTCTGTGGACCAATCTGCACGGCGGCTTCGTCATTTTCCTGGCGCTGATTGCGCTGTTGGTGGCAGGAAGCGCGCTCGAGGCTGGCTTTGGGAACGGGTCTGGGGACGGACACCGCTGGGCCGATGTCCGCCGCTACGGGCTGCTGCTGCTGGCCTGTTCGCTGGCGTCGCTGATCAACCCCTATGGCGTTCAGTTGCACGTCCACATCTTTGAGTATCTACGCGCCGATTGGATCAAGAACATCGTGCAGGAGTTTCAGGCCCCCACCTTTCGCAACGAGGGGCAGCTGCAGTATGAGGCCTTGCTGCTGGGCGGCCTGATCGTGACCGGCTTTTTGCTTGCCAAGCGGCGCTTCACCGAAGCGTTGTGGATTCTGTTTCTGGCGCATGCTTCCCTCATCAGCGTGCGGCACGCGCCCATCTACGCGACGGTGGCGGCGCCCTTCATCGCTTGCCAACTCAGCCAGTGGTGGAGCGCGAGCGCGGCCCGCATGAAGAAGTCCCAGGCCTTGCGCATTCTTTACCAATTGGGCGCGGATCTGTCGCCCGGCTTCCGCAGGACCAGCGTGTGGCCGGCCGTGTTCGCTCTCGCGCTGGTGGCGCTCAATGCGCCGCTCCAGTGGCCGCGCGATTTTCCCAGCGAACTGTTTCCCACGGCCATGATCCATCAGCACGCCGGTTTGGTGGCCACCGGCCGCCTGCTCACCACCGATCAATGGGGCGATTACATTATCTATAGTTTTTATCCGCGGCAGAAGGTGTTCGTGGATGGGCGCAGCGACTTCTACGGAGAGAAATTCGCCGACCAGTACCTGCATCTACTCCAAGGCGCCTATGACTGGCGGGCCATCGTCGACCGGGCGGGCTTCAACGTGGCGCTGTTGCCGGCCGAGTGGCCGCTGTCATCGCTATTAAAACAAGACCCTTCCTGGCGTGTCGTGGCCGACGATCACCGCTCGGTCCTCTTCCAGAGGCTAAGTCGGCAAACCCCGGTGAAATAGGTAAGTCCACACCCGCCCGCCCGCCAACCGTACTAAAGAAAACCCGATGTGAGGGCTAATGAAAACCTCCCAGTTTGCCGAAATGATAAAGCAGGGAGATCTAAGCGGCATGAGAAGCAACCAGAACCCGCCTATGTCCACTAACCGCAGCGCCGGGACTAAGTTAGGCATGCCGCTGTCCCGATTGCCAATGGAGTGGCTGGACCGAGGGAGCTGGCGTTTGCCCTCCGGTAAGGCCCTGGCGGAATTTGCGCTGCAAGCGGGATTTCTCGCGCCGCTGCTGTTTCGAGCGGAACGTCTCCCAAAGAAGACAAACAACCCCGGGACCTTAGAAGGCGCGTCCGAAGACAGTGCATCCGAAGCGCCCAGCAAGCCTTTTGGCGCCAGCAAGCCTTTTGGCAAAGGGGGCGGCCAGTGACGCCGCTGGCCATCATGGCGGGCCTGGTCGGAGTGGCGGCGTCGATCGACGATCTGTGGCGGCGGCAAATCTCCAACTGGATTCCCTGCTCGGCTTTCGCGGGCGGCGTGATCCTGCAGACCGTCCAGCACGGTTGGCGCGGCGCCGGATCGGCGCTCGGGGGAACGCTGGCGGGCGCGGGCGTGTTCCTGATCTTTTATCTCGCCGGCGGCATGGGCGGCGGCGACGTGAAGTTGATGGCTGGATTCGGCGCGCTGCTGGGCGTCCGGCTGCTGCTCGAGGCGGCCCTGTGGACGGCGGCCTGCGGCGGTTTGATGGCTGTGGCGGTGATCGCCCTGCGGGCCATTCGGGATTTGTGGGCCGCAAGGAATAGCGCGCGCGCCGGAAGCCCGGCTGTCCAGCCCGGCGCAAGAACGGATTCCATCCCTTACGCCCCCGCGATCGCGGCGGGTGTTTGGCTCAGCCTGGCGGCGGCGACATGAGGATGGTTGCTTTTGAGTTTCACTTCAGCTTCGGAATGCGGGAGAGAGGGATATGGATCGTAGATTTCTAACCGTACTGGGCGTGAGCCTTCTGTTCGCGCTCGTGATATCGAGCGTGTTTTACCAGATGACGGCGCGCGCCGGGAGCCCCAAGAAAGCCGAGGCCACCGACTTGCGCGACATCGTGCTGGCCGCCCGGCCGCTCTCGGTGGGCACCACCGTCAAGCCGGCCGACATCAAGCTGGGCAAAATGCCGGCGTCCGCCTTCCCCAAAGGCGCTTTCGGCAAACCGGAGGAAGTGATCGACCGGCCGCTGGTGAGCAACATCCTGATGGACGAGCCGATTCTGGATGGACGCCTGGCGGCTCGCGGCAGCGGGCTCGGTCTCGCGCCCACCATACCGGTCGGCATGCGGGCGGTCACGGTGCGCGTCAATGACGTCACCGGCATCGCCGGCTTCGTGCTGCCGGGGATGCGGGTGGACGTGCTGGTCACCGGGCATCCGCCCAACGCCGAGGGATCGGTCACCGCCACCGCGCTGCAAAACATGCTGGTGCTCTCGGCTGGAACCGTGATGCAGCCGGACGCCCGCGGGCAGGCCATGCCTTCGGCCAACGTCACATTGCTCGCGACGCCCGAGCAGGCCGAGACGCTCACCCTGGCCAATGCCGACACGCGCATTCAATTGGTTCTGAGGAACGGCAGCGATCAGACCATCGAGAAAACGCAGGGGCGCGAGATCGCCGAGTTGTACGGGGAGCGGGCGGTGCGCAAGAAGCCCGTCGAGAATGCCCCGCCGCCGCGCCCCAGAGCCCGGCCAGCCCCGGTTGTAACCGCGGCGCCGCCGCCTCCGCCACCGCCTCCCGATCAGATCATCGTGATTCGCGGAACCCAGAAGAGCGTGGAAATAGTCGGTGTCGGCGCGAGTGGGAGTAAGTAAACCATGCGAGAAATCAAACAGTTGTGCCTGGCGTCCGTGCTAGTGGCGGTGGCGGCGAGTTCCGTCTTCGCGCAGGGCGGGCCGGAAGAAATCCGCTTGACCATTGGAAAAAGCATCGTTATCGACTATCCAGCCGATATCGCGCGCATTTCCACCAGCAACCCGGACATCGTGGACGCATCTCCGGTCACCGGCCGTGAAGTGCTGGTGCATGGAAAAGCGTTTGGAACGGTCACGCTGGTGGTGTGGAGCAAAGCCGGCCAGCGGAACTTCTACAACATCACGGTGGAGCAAAACCTGGAGCCGCTGCGCAAACTGCTGAAAGATACCTTCCCGAACGAAGACATTCACGTTCAGTCCTCGCGCGACTCGTTGTCGCTCACCGGCCGCGTGTCGAGCAAGGCGGTGGGAGATCAGGCCAACGCTCTGGCCTCGGGGTTCGGCAAGACCACCGTGAATAACCTGCAGATTTCCGACACCAAGGTCGAGAAGCAGATCCTGCTGCGCATCAAGTTCGCCGAGCTCAGCCGATCCGCGGCCAGCCAGTTCGCGGTCAACTTGGTTTCCACCGGCGCCACCAACACCATCGGCCAAGTCAGCACCGGCCAGGCATCCTCCACCACTCCTTCCAGTGTCGGATCGGGCCAATCTACCTTCACCATTTCCAACGCGCTGAACATTTTCGCCTTCCGGCCGGACCTGAACTTCGGGGCGTTCATCCAAGCCCTGGAAAATCACAACCTGCTGCAGACCTTGGACGAGCCGACTCTGATGACCACCGACGGCAAGGAAGCGACCTTCCTGGTGGGCGGCGAATTTCCAATCCCGGTCCTGCAGGGAGGCGCGAATTCCGGCGCGGTCACCATTCAGTTTCGAGAATTCGGCGTGCGGCTGGCCTTCACGCCGGTCATTACCGGGAGCAACAACATTCGCCTGCACGTCAAGCCGGAAGTTTCCGCCCTCGATTACAGTAACGCGCTGTCGTTCAACGGGTTCACCATCCCGGCGCTGTCGTCGCGCAAAATCGAGACCAATGTCGAGCTGGGCGAAGGCCAGAGCTTTGTCATCGCCGGCCTCATCGACAACCAGGTGACGGAGACCATTTCCAAGATTCCGGGTCTCGCGAGCATACCGATCCTGGGGAACCTGTTCAAGTCCAAGAACATATCCAAGAGCGACGACGAGCTGGTGGTCCTGGTGACTCCGGAAATCACCCTGCCGTTGCAGCCGGGCGACGGCAAGCCCGGCGTCCCGGCGCCGCACCCCTTCCTGGTACCCATCGCGCCGGGTTCCACGAACGCATTTCCGGGGACTTCCAAAGGGGGATCCAAATAGCAGTGCTTCGGATCGACCACAGCAGGAGTTCGCGATGATGGGCCGGGGTCCGGTTCTCACAGCCATCTCCATCGTTGCCGACCGCGAGTTGGCTGGCCAGCTGGCGGCCGCGCTGGAGCGCACCCGTTCGTTCCAGATCCTGTCGGAGTTCAAGGCTTATCCGTCCGAGCAGGCTTTGGAAATCCGGGTGCGCCAGCTCAAGCCCGACGTCATCTTGCTCGACCTGGCTTCCGACCTCGATCAGGCCTGCGAGCTCATCCGCCGCGTATTCTCGTTCAATCTCCAGACCCACGTGGTCGGGTTGCACGTGCGCAACGACTCGGACGCGATTCTGCGCTCGCTTAGGAGCGGCGCGAGCGAATTCCTGTATGCGCCCTTCGACCTACAGAGCCAGAACGACGCGGTCGCGCGTCTGCGCCGGCTGCTGCAGCCAACATCCGCCGAGCGGAGCGATCCCGGTTCCATCATCGCGTTTTCCAGCGCCAAGCCCGGTTCGGGAGCATCCACGCTGGCCGCGCAAACGGCGTTCGCGCTCCGCCGGACCACCTCCCAGCGGGTCTTGCTCGCCGATTTCGATTTGATGGGCGGAATGATCGGCTTCTATCTGAAGCTCACCAACACCAAGTCGCTGCTCGATCTGCTGCCTCTGGCCGAGCGGCTGGACGAGGGAGCCTGGGCGTCCGCGGTTGCGGCGGCCGACGGCGTGGACATCCTGGCGGCCCCCGAGACCCCCTACGCCGGGCCCGTCGACGCGGCGCGTCTGCACGCCGTGATGGAATACGCGCGCATCAATTACGACTGGGTGGTGATCGACCTGCCGGTTGTTTTTCAACGCCTCAGCCTGATGACCATCTCCGAGTCGGACCGGGCGTTCCTGGTATCCACACCCGAGCTGCCGAGTCTGCACTTGGCGCGCAAGGCGGTCAATTTGCTCGATCAGCTGGGCTTTCCCAAGGAGCGTTTTCAGATTCTCATGAATCGTATCGACCGCCGGGACGAGATCGCCGGGGCCGATATCGAGCGGCTGTTTAATTGCGCCATCGATGCGCGCATACCGAACGACTACTTTTCGCTGCACCGCGCGGTAACGCTCGGACAGCCCGTCGACGCGCACTGCGAGCTCGGCAAGGCCATGGAGAGCTTGGCCGGCCGGTTATCCACCCGGGGCGGCGGCGGCCCGGACCGCAAGCGGGCTGCATTTCCCGATTTGAAAGTCGCGACTTCGGCGGTGTAGCGAGACTAATTTATGTTTCCGAACCTTGAAACCAAATCGACGGCGCCCCAAGTCAGCTGGGAGCAACGCCTGCTGAAGAACGGCGGCAAGTCCAAAGGCGCGTTGAAGCCGGAGTATCAGGAGCTGAAGTTCACCCTGCACCGCAAGCTGGTGGACAAGATCAACCTGGAGACGCTGGCCACCATCGACAACCAGCGCGTGCGCAGCGAAGTGCGCCAAGCGCTCATTTCGTTGATCGATTCCGAGCCGACGCTGCTCAGTTCGCTCGAAAAACAGCAGATTTGCGACGAAGTGCTGGATGAAGTCTTCGGCCTCGGGCCGCTCGAGCCGCTGCTGCAGGATCCCACTATTTCCGACATTCTGGTCAACACCTACAAGCAGGTCTACGTCGAGCGCAAGGGCTTGCTCGAGCTGACCAGCGTCAGCTTCCGCGATAACCAGCACCTGCTGCGCATCATCGACAAGATTGTTTCCCAAGTAGGCCGGCGCGTGGACGAATCCACGCCCATGGTGGACGCGCGCCTGAGCGACGGCTCGCGCGTCAACGCCATCATTCCCCCGCTCGCGGTGGACGGCGCAATCCTGTCGATCCGCCGTTTCTCCACCGACAAGCTCATGCCGGCCGACCTGGTGGAACGCCGGGCCATGACGCCGGGCATGATGGAATTACTGGAAGCCGCGGTCAAGGCCCGCATGAACATCATCATCGCGGGCGGCACCGGCTCCGGCAAGACCACGCTGCTGAACGCTCTTTCGGCCTTCATCTCGTCCAAGGAGCGCATCGTCACCATTGAAGACGCCGCCGAATTGCAGTTGAAGCAGCCGCACGTGGTGCGCCTGGAAACGCGCCCGCCCAACCTGGAAGGCCATGGCGCGGTGCGGCAGCGCGAGCTGCTGGTGAACAGCTTGCGTATGCGCCCGGACCGCATCGTGGTCGGCGAAGTCCGCGGCGAGGAAGCGCTGGATATGTTGCAGGCCATGAATACCGGCCACGACGGATCGCTGACCACGGTCCACGCCAACAGCCCGCGCGACGCCATTTCGCGCCTGGAAGTCATGGTCTCGCTCGCCAACGCGAACATGCAGCTGGTTTCCATCCGGCAGCAGATCGCAAGCGCGGTGCACCTGCTGGTGCAAGCCTCGCGCATGAGCGACGGCTCGCGCCGCGTGGTGAATCTCACCGAAGTCACCGGCATGGAAGGCGACGTGGTCACGCTGCAGGACATTTTCGTGTTCGAAAAGCGCGGCTTGAATCCGGACGGGCGCGTGGTGGGCCGCTTCGCGGCCACCGGGATCCGGCCGAAATTCTACGAAAAACTGCTGGCTGCCGGCATCCGCCTGCGCGCCGATCTGTTCGACGAGGTGGTGGAGGTTTGAACCTATGTTTCTGCTGATCGCCATCGCGGTGTGGGCCTGCGCCCTGGTCATCTGGTGGATCTGTTCCAATGCCTTCCGCCACTCCGATCTCGACAAGCTGAAGAGCCGCTTGATCGGCGCCACCAAGCCGAAGGCCGCCAAGACGGCCGCGGCCGGCGGCTCGCTGATCCAGGCCGACGAGAAAAACGTCCTGCTGTCCACCAAGTTCCTGCGCCGCTTCCAGCTGCAGAGCAAGCTGCAGGAGCTGCTCGAACAGGCCGGGATGAAGTGGAGCACGCACCGGCTGGTCAATACCTGCCTGGTCGCGGTAGTGGCGGTCTGGTCGCTGGCCTGGATGCTGCTTCCCGACCAATTCCGGCGTTTTTCCTACGTGCCGGCCCTGGCGGCGGGCGCTCTGCCGGTGCTGTACGTCATGCGCAAGCGCAGAGCGCGCCTGCGGCGGTTCGAGGAGCTGTTTCCGGACAGTCTGGAGTTTGTGTCGCGCTCCATGCGCGCCGGCCATGCTTTCTCGGTATCGCTCGAAATGATCCACCGCGAATTCCAGGAACCGCTGGCGGGCGAATTCCGGCGCACCTTCGAGGAGCACAATCTGGGGCTGCCCCTGGATGTCGCGCTGCAGAAACTGGCCAAGCGCATCCCCTCGCTCGACGTGCATTTCTTTGTGTCCGCGGTGCTGCTGCAAAAGCGCACCGGCGGCAATTTGGCGGAGATCCTGGACAAGCTCGCCTACGTCATCCGGGAGCGCTTCAAGCTGCGCGGCCGCATCCGGGCCATCAGCGCGCATGGGCGCATGACCGGGACCGCGTTGACATGCATTCCGATCGGCGTGGCGGTCCTCATGTTCTACACCAATCCGGATTATGTGAAGTTTTTCTTTTTGGACGACGTCGGCAACATCATGCTGGGCTGCGCGGTGTTCTTGCAGGTGGTGGGCTATCTGGTCATGAAACAAATCACGAACATCGAGGTGTAATTCAATGGTCATTCTCTTTAGTTTCGTGATCTTTTTGCTGTTCGCGGCCGGGCTTTCCTTCGCGGGCATGAAGCTGTACGTCAAGCCCAAGGAAGCCATCGAGCGCGTAGCCGGCACCGGGATGAGCGCGCACGAATCCTCCCCCGTCCATCCCAGCCTGCTTTTTCATGACCTGATCAAGCGGCTGGGCACCATGGTGCCGGCCTCGCCCAAGGATGTCACCGTCATGCAACGGCGGCTGATTCGGGCGGGCTACCGCAATCCCAATGCCCTGAAGGTGCTGTATGGCGCCAAGGCCGTCTGCGCGGTGCTGATGCCGGCTTTGGCGGCGGTGTTGGTGCTGAACTCCTCGCTGGCGCAAAGCAACAAGTTCGGGGCGATTCTGGTGGCGGTGGCGGTCGGCTTTTTCGGGCCCAACGAGTATATCCGGATGGTGGCCAAGCGGCGCCAGAAACAGGTCCAGCGCGGCCTGGCCAACGCGCTCGACCTGATGGTGGTGTGCGTCGAGTCGGGACTGGGTTTGGATCAGGCCGTCATGCAGGTGGCCAAGGAACTGGAACACGCGCATCCGGAAATCAGCGAAGAGCTGGCCATCGTGAATTTAGAGCTGAAAGCGGGAAAACGCCGCGCCGAAGCGCTGCGCAACCTGGCGGACCGGACCGCGGTCGAAGATCTCAAGAAGCTGGTGGCGGTGCTGATCCAGGCCGACCGCTTTGGTACCGGCGTGGCGCAGAGCTTGCGCGCGCATGCCGACTATATGCGGGTCCAGGCCCGGCAGGTGGCCGAGGAAAAAGCCGCCAAACTGGGCGTCAAGCTGGTGTTCCCGATCTTCTTTTGCATTTTGCCGTCTTTGTTTGTCGTGACCGTTGGACCGGTCGTCATGAAGATCATGCGGGAGTTGATCCCCATGATGAATAACATGTGACGAATAACATGTGATGAACAACATGTGATGAATAACGTGTGATGAACAACATCTAGCGTAGCGGAAACCATTTTCGCGGGAAGGAGAAAAACGATGGATAGCTCGATGATCCGCATTGTTTGCGCAGTGCTCGCGGTCCTGTTTGTGGGGCTGATCGTTTTGCGGCGCAAGAAGAGCGCTGAATAAGCCGGGGCGGTGGAACCGGAAGAGGTGGGGATGAATACGGGCGGAGCGTCAGGGACCAGTTCCCTGGCGCGCCTCGCGCCCGGCCATCTGGAACGCGCCCGGCCATCTGAAACGCGCCCGGCCATCTGAAAGTGGAGCCGCCGGGGACCCGGGAGAGTTTTGTGGAGCGCCGTCCGTGCTGTCCAGTGAGGGCGCGGGGCGGGCCCTAGAGAACCAAGCCGCGCTTGAAAACAGCCAGCCGGCGCGCAGAGTTTGAAAATTGATTGTTTCTTGGGAGTGAATCGTTATGCTGATGAAGTCTTATTGGTGGAAGATCTTTGTCGCCGCTTCGTTCGCGGCGGCCGCGGCGTGGGGCCAGACCTTCGGGACCGTGGTGTCCATCGGAGGCGAGGCCGCGGACTTGGCGCTGGATGAGACGCGAGGCCTGCTCTACATCGCCGATTTCACCGGCAACCGCATCGACGTCATGTCGCTTGCAACCAATACCATCCAGACCTCGATCAACGTGGCCGCGCAGCCCAGTTCGATCTCGATGTCGCCCGACGGCCATTACCTGGTGGCTACCAACTTCGGGAACGCGGCAGCGCCCGCTTCTCCCGCCAATGCGCTCACCGTTATCGACCTGACCACCCAGGGCATCCAGACCTTCTCGCTCGGCAACCCGCCGCTCGGTGTCGCCTTCGGAGCCAATGGCCTCGCGCTGGTGGTCACCACCACGGACTTCATGTTGTTCGACCCCACTACCGGCGCAACCCAAGAAGTCAGCACGCTCGCCAACGTGGTGGCCAATAGCCTGCCGGTGGCGCCCACCAGCGGCTTCCCGGCCGAAATCACCGCGGCCTCGGTGGCCGCGTCCGCGGACGGCCTTACCATCTACGGCCTGGGCGGCACTACCAGTACGGTCACCTTCAGGTATGACGTCACCTCGAGCACCCTGTCGCCGGGCGGCATCGTGACCAGCAGCGGAATCCTCGGACCACGCGTAGCCAGTCTGAATCATAACGGCACGCTCGCGATGGCCGGATGGGTGATGGTTAACCAGCAGGGCACGTTCATAAATTTTTTCCCGCAACATAGCAATCAGTTCGCCGTTGGAAGCACCGCGTTCGACGATAGCCGCGGCTTGCTGTACGCCCAGATTCCCGCGTCCATTGGCGTGCCGTCCACCCTGATGGTGGTTACCTCCAGCAACCTGACGCTGCAGCAGACCTTGCAATTGCCGGAGAATCTCACCGGCAAAAGCGTGCTCTCCAGCGATTCCAACACGCTCTACGCCGTCTCGGCCAGTGGCGTCACCATTCTGCCCGTCGGCAGCCTCGCCAAGCTTCCGCGGGTCGTGGCGCAGCCCCAAAATCTGGTGTTTCGCGGCAATTTCTGCAACCCCGGCGTCTCCACCCAACAGATCACCATCGCAGATCCGGGCGGCAATCACACCCCCTTCAGCATCAGCTCCAACACGGCCGGCGTTTCTGTTTCTCCCACCTCCGGCGTCACGCCAACCTCGGTGACGGTTGCGGTGGACCCCTCGGCATTCGGGGGCCAGTCTGGAACCGTGGCCGCTACGCTCGCGATCACATCTCCTACCGCCATCAATGTCATACCCAGCGTTCAAGTGCTGGTGAACAACGCGGCGCCCAACCAGGTTGGCAGCATCATCAGTATCCCCGGAACGCTCACCGACATCATGGCGGACCCGGTCCGCAACCAGTTCTTCGTGGTGCGCAGCGACCAGAATGAAGTGCTGGCCTTCAACGGAACCAACTATTCGAAGATCGCCACGCTGCAGACCGGCAACCAGCCGAACACCATGGCGATCTCCTTCGACCAGCGGTATCTGTTGGTGGGAAATGCGGGATCGCAAATCGTCAATGTATACGATCTCGACACGCTGCAACCCGTCTCGCCGATCATTCTGCCGTCCGGCTACGTGGCCCTTTCCATCGCCTCCTCGGCCAACGCCACGCTGGCGCAGGGCGGCTATTACGACGGCACCTTCCACATCCTGCAGTTGGATATCGCGCAGGGCATCGGAACCGAGCTGCCCACGCTGGGCATCTTCAATAACCTCACCAACGCCAACACCGTATTGACCACTTCGCAGAACGGCTCTTCCATCTTCATCGCGCAAGCCGACGGCACGGTGTATCTCTACGACGCCAATTCCAACACATTCGCGGTTTCACAGCAGGTCGGCTCGGCCCTGTCCGGACCTTACGCCGCGTCGGCCTTCAATCAATATGTGGTTGACAACAGTCTTCTGAACTCTTCGCTCAATCCGGTGCTGACGTTTGAGACCACCACGGGAACTCCATCCGGGTTCTCCTTCGTGGACCAGACCGGCTTCCGTTCCAATGCTCCCGCGCCGGCCGGCACCATCGCTACCACCACCACCACAACGTGCGTGAACACAGCGACAGGCACCACCTGCACCATAACGAGCCCCACCGGCACTACCACGACCGTCACAACGTGCACGGGGACCGCGCCCACCACTACCTGCACCACAACCAGCAGCACCGGCCCTCCCACGCCCGGCGCCAGCGTTGGCCAGAGCACCGGTCCGGGGGTGATGGAGCGCATTGACATGACCAACCCGGCTAGTTCGGTGAGCAATTCCACCCAAATGGCGGAAGCGCCGCTGCTCGGGTCCGCAACCTCGCCCTTCACTCGCACCATCGCGCCGCTGGCCAGCCAGACCGCCATCATGAACCTCACGGTTTCCGGCGTCACTGTGCTGCCCTGGAACTTCAGCGCGTCGGTCCCCCCGCCCAATATCACCTCGGTCGTGAACGCGGGCAATTTCGGAGCCGACGTCGCACCCGGTGGCTTGATCTCCGTCTTCGGGACGAATTTGAGCCCGGTCAACATGGCCTCGTCCGAAATTCCATTGCCCACCGCTCTCGCCAATAGCTGCTTGAGCGTCAATGGCCAGCCGGTGCCGATTCTGTTCGTCTCACCCGACCAGGTGAACGCCCAGCTCCCAACCCAAGCCGTCGGCGATGTGACTCTGATTCTGCGCACGCCCGGCGGCATCAGCAACAACTTCAACCTGGTGATCGAGCCCAACGCTCCGGCCGTGCTCACGGCCACGGTTGGCGCGGAAACCAACATTCCCACCGTGGTGCGGAACGACGACCATGAGCTCGTCACGCCCTCCCATCCGATTCACCGCCAATCGGGCTCGGCGCTGGTTATTTACCTCACTGGCCTCGGCCAAACCTCTCCGGCGGTCCCCAACGGGCAGCCGTCGCCTTCCAATCCGCTGTCCCTCTCGCTGGTCGAGCCCACCGTCACCCTGGGCGGCGTCGATTTGCCGGTGCTCTATGCCGGCTTGGCCCCCGGCTTGGTGGGCGTGGATCAAATCAACGTCAGCGTGCCCTTCGACGTCCCCGAAGGATTTGCTGTTCCTCTGGTGATCACGGAGGGCAGCGTTTCAACCTCCATCCCCGAACGGGTGGTGGACTAACCGCAGATTCTAAATTAGAATGAGAGACAATATGAAACATTTCCTGTCGTTCATGTTTTTGGCGCTTGCCGCGGCGGCACCGGCGGCATTTGCTCAGAAGTGGGAAGTCGGCGTCGGAGCCGGCGGCAGTTTTCTAACGTCGGAAACCATCACCAACCCGGCGGGCGACGCCAACGCCGGCCGCGATCCCGGCTTGGCCGTGAGCGCCTGGCTCGACAACAACATCGGCAGCGGGTTGTTCGGCGGTGAGTTCCGCTACGACCATGAGAACGGCGATCTAAAGCTGTCCTCGGGCGGCACCACCGTCAAGTTCGGAAGCCAAAGCAACGCCATCCACTATGACGTGGTCGTTAACTTTGCCTCCTCTGAATCGGCCGTGCGGCCGTTTATAGAGGGCGGCGCCGGAGTGAAATGGTATACCGGCACCGGCGGCGAGCAAGTATCTCAGCCGTTGTCGAATATAGCGGTGTTTAGCGACGTCAAGGACCTCAGAGCTCTAGTCTCCGTGGGAGCCGGCCTGAAGTTCAATATCGCCAAATCTGTCCTGCTGCGTCTTGAGGTTCATGACTACCTCACTCCGTTCCCCAATACCCTTATCGCACCCGTGCCGGGATCGAGCGTGGGCGGCTGGGTGAACGACATCGTCGTCCAGGCCGGGCTCGGCTTCGCTTTCTGATTCCATTCCTTCCGGCGCCCGGCGGGCTTTTCCCGCCGGGTTCCCGCCGGAATCAGCGGTCTTAACGCATGCATCTTTCTGGCGCCTCCGAAGTATCCCTGGGTCTGTTGATTCTGTTCGGACTATTCGTAGCCTATACGCGCTTCAAGAACTGGCTCCACAGCAATGTCCCGATCTTCTTCTACATCCTCTTGATCGCTTACATGCGGGACGATGGATCGGTTCCGCTTTGGCTGATTTTTACCGGATTCGCCCTGGCGCTCATGCTGCGCTTTGAATTCATGAACAACGGGTTCACGCGCGTGGTGAAGTTCCTGGAATTGAGCGCGCTGGCGGTGATGCTCTACCTCTCAGCGGGAATGCTTCTGCAGTAGCTGCTTCTACTTCTCCGCTTCAATTTACTTTTCCTGCGGCAAACCCGATTCCTGATACCCGCGCCATCCGCCATCCAGCGAGATCGCGTTGCTGTAGCCCATCTGCCGCAAAGCATCCGCGGCCAGCGCCGAGCGGTATCCGCCGCCGCAATAGAGCACCAGCTTGGCATCCTTGCGCGGTACGCGCGCCTCAATGTCGCGCTCGATAATTCCCTTCCCCAAATGTATGGCGCCCGACGCATGCCCGGCCGCCCACTCGCTGTCTTCGCGGGTATCGATCAGTACATGCTCCTCGCCCGCGGCGCGCAGCCGCTTGTACTCGGCGATGTCGATTTCTTGAATCCGGCTTTTGGCGTCGTTCACCAATGCCAGGAAAGCAGGATTGTGAGGTTTCGGTGCGCTCATGTTCAAGGCCCTTTCAACTAAAGCGCTCGATCCGCGCGCCCGCGCGCGCCAATTTCTCCTCGATTCTCTCATAGCCGCGGTCGATGTGGTACACGCGATCCACCAGGGTTTCGCCCCTCGCCACCAAGCCCGCCAGCACCAGCGACGCGCTGGCGCGGAGATCGGAAGCGATCACCTGCGCGCCCGTCAGCTCGGTCACGCCGGCCACAATCGCCTGGCGGCCTTCCACGCGAATATTTGCTCCCATCCGCGCCAGCTCCTGGGTGTGCATGAAGCGGTTTTCAAAAATGGTCTCGCTGATGAACGAGATTCCCTCGGCCAACGTAATCAGCGCCATGTACTGCGCCTGCAAGTCCGTCGCGAACCCCGGATATTCTTCCGTCGTGATATCGGTGGCGCGCA
>Ga0302324_100014167_pt1 | contig 16100 bp, 12 predicted proteins | sample Palsa_T0_1_FD_201949 | JGI IMG/M metagenome (GOLD analysis project Ga0302324, IMG submission 201949) | Peat permafrost microbial communities from Stordalen Mire near Abisko, Sweden - Palsa_T0_1 | ecosystem: Environmental > Terrestrial > Soil > Palsa > Peat permafrost | place: Sweden: Abisko...
CGTAAAGCACCAAACCCACGGCCGTCGAATACTCAGGCTGGGAAACTTGTTCGCTCATTCCCGCCAAGCCGCGCGGCGAAGCCATGCGCACCGGCAGATTGAACACGCGCTCCGCAAGCTCCAGCAGCCCGCGAAGATGCGCGCCGCCGCCCGTGAGCACGATGCCGGCGGGAATCTGCGATTCCAGGCCCGTGCGGCGGAGTTCGTCGCGAATGAGCATCAACAATTCCTGCGCGCGCGGCTCAACGATGTCCGCAAGCATGCGCGGAAAAACAGTACGCGGCGGACGGTCGCCCACGCTCGCGATCTCGATGGCCAGATCCTCGCCGAGAAGCTCGCGAAACGCGCAGGCGCTCTCGCGCTTGATCTTTTCGGCCTCGGGAATCGGCGTCCGCAGGCCCACCGCCAAATCGTTGGTGAAGTGATCTCCACCCACGGCGATGGCCGCGGTGTGCGCCACCACGCCGCCGGTATAGGCGATCAGTTCGGTCGTGCCTCCGCCGATATCGAGCAGGCAGATGCCGAGCTCGCGTTCATCCTGCGTGAGACAAGCCTCGGCTGCTGCGAAGGGTTCGAGCACCGTATCGTCGACGCGCACCCCTGCGCGGTTAACCGCGGTAACGATGTTCTGCGTGGACGCTCCGGAAGCCGTGACGATGTGTACGTTGGCTTCCAGGCGCTGCCCCACCATGCCGATGGCGTCGCGAATATTGTCCTGCGCGTCGAGAGAAAATTCCTGCGGGAGCACGTGCAGAATTTCGCGGTCTTCGGGCAAGGTGACGCCACGAGCCGCTTCGATGGCCCTGCGCACGTCGTCGCGCTGAACGTCGCGCGGCTTGGAACCCACGGTGATTCCACCGCGGCTGTTGACGCCGCGCACGTGCGCGCCGGCTACGCCGATCAAGGCGGATTCCACAGGGACGCCGATGATCGTTTCAGCCTCTTCAACCGCGCGGCGAATCGAGCTGACAGCGAGATCCAGATTCACGATCTGGCCTTTGCGCCAGCCCTTCGATTCGGCGGCGCCCAGGGCGGCAAAACGCACGCCGTTTTCGTCATCCAGTTCGCCGATCAGCGCGCAGGTCTTCGTGCTGCCGATATCGAGCGCCACGATGTAGCGTTCTTTCTTGGTCAATGCTTCTGCCCCCGTTGTTTCGCTTGCAATGTCTTGCGCGCCGGGCTTGGCGATGCCGTGTCCGCATTGACAACGGCTTCGCGGCTGAATCTCAAATCGACCGAGCGTATGTGCCCGGCCGTTGCTTGCCACTGCGCCATATCGTCTATCAGCGTCTGATATTTGCCGGCGAAATCGCCATCACCGAAATGCACCAGTACCTGCGCCGCGGCGCCATCGGACAGCCCGCTTGAATCCGCTGTCGAAACCGCTGGAGCCAACAATCCGGAGATCGTGGCGCGAACATCATGCTCGTCCGAGAGATCGACTTCGCTCACCTGGTCGAACGCGCCGGGATGCGCCGACTGAATCTGCTGCGCAAATCCGGAGTAAAGCTGCATGCGAAGCTCGCGCGCGTCTTGCGGCATGTCCGCGCCGATGCCGGTAACCACAGGAAAATGAAAATCGCCGGAGATGGGCCGATCCAAAATGACGCCGTGCGCATCAAGTAGAGACAGATCGCTGCCATCGCGAAGGAAAGCGACCGGCGTGCGCTCGGTAATCTGAACCTCAATATGGTTGGGCAGAGAGCGGCGCACGATGGCCTGCTCCACCCACGATATCTCTTCGATTTGCTGGCGCCTTCGGTTAAGCGGAACCCTTAGGACGCTCCGCCCGCGGTCCGGGGTGAAAATCTGCATGACGCTTGCCCGCTCGACGTTGTGATTGCCGGAAACCCGAATCTGTTCGGGATGAATTAGCGCCATCCGCGGCGAAGAAACCAAAAACCGGGCCCCTTCGTAGACCAGCCCGCAGCCGGCCAACCCGACAACGGCCCACGCCGACACCTGGAAATAGGTCTTCCATGCGCGGCGGCCAAACTTGCGCCGCCTGATTTCGAGCGGCTTCTGCCGCCGAAGATACTTCGGCTCTTCATCCGCGAGGATTTCCTGCGGATACACTTCGCTCGCGATGGCCTTCAGTTTCGCCAGAAGATCACCTCGTTCTCGAGCTCGACTCCGTAGGCAGCGCGCACGCGCTCACGAACATCATCGATCAGTTTCAACATGTCCGCGCAAGTCGCCTTCCCGGCGTTCACAAAAAAATTCGCGTGGCGATCGCTCACCGCCGCGTCTCCGACTCGATGCCCCTTCAGCTTCAGCTCATCGATCATGCGCCCCGCCGAACCGCCGGCGGGATTCTTGAAGATGCACCCGGCGCTTTTTTGATTGAGCGGCTGGCTTGAACGGCGCTTTTCATTGCAGACCTTGATGCCGGCCAGGATCTCCTTGAATGGCTTGGACGGCAGCTCCAGCTTGGCGCGCAGCATGACGTCGTCAGCCGCAAACGAGGTGTGGCGATAATCGAAGCGAATTTCCCCGCCGCGCAGCGTTTCGATCTCTCCCGTTGCGGCGCGATACAGCTCGACCTCGCGAACGTGCGGGCCAATCTGTGTGCCGTAGGCGCCCGCGTTCATGCGCAGCGCTCCGCCCACGCTCCCGGGAACGCCGATGAGACCCTCCATGCCGCCAAGATCGTGCTTCGCGCAGAACGTAACCATGCCGCCCAAGTCGGCCGAAGCGTCGACGAATGCGGTGCTGCCCTCTACGCGCATGCCGGGATGCGCTGTAGGAAGATGCAGCACGATCCAAGGCAGCTCGCCATCGGGAACAAGGACGTTCGTTCCGCCGCCCAAAAACTTGTGCGCGATGTTTTCCGCAGCCAGCACGCGCATAACATCCGGAATGGTCTCGTAACGCCGCAGCAAGACTTCATCGGTTGTCCCGCCGATGCCCAACGAGGTCTCCTCGGCAAGCGATACACCCGTGCGCACTTCCGCGCCCAATTCCTTTATTCGCGCCGCGGCTCGGTCAGGAATGTGCATGCGAAGCCGAAACCCTCGATTCGAGAAGCAAAGCCAATTCATCGGTCACGCGGCCGACGCTGCCCGCGCCGATCGTCAGCACGGCATCGCCTACCCGCGCTTCGCGCAGCAAATATTCAATCCCGCCTTGCAGGGTGCTCGTGTAAACGACGCTCTTGTGCCCCGCCCCGCTGATGGCGTCCGACAGAAGCTGGCTGGTGATCCCGGCGACCGGGGATTCGCCCGCCGCGTAAATATCCGTAATCACCAGCACGTCCGCGTGATTAAAGGAGCGGAGAAAATCGTCCCAAAGATGTTGCGTGCGCGTGTAGCGATGCGGCTGGAAGAGCACCAACAAGCGCTGGTAGCCGCAGCCGCGCGCCGCTTCGAGCGTGGCGCGAATCTCAGCGGGATGATGGCCATAATCGTCGATCAACGTGACGCCCGAAAACACACCCTTCATTTCGAAACGCCTGCCAACACCGGAAAACGTGGATAGGCCTACGCGGATCAATTCCGCAGGAATATTTAACGCCAAGCCGGCGGCAGCGGCAGCAGCGGCGTTGCGCACGTTGTGAATTCCGGGGGGCGACGGCAGCCGGAACATCCCGAGATCGTCGCCATGGTAGGTGAGGCGAAAGTCACTCGAAAATCCATTGAGCTTCACGTCGGAGATCTTCAAGTCCGCCTGACTCGAAGTACCGTACGTGATGACTGGGCGCTTCACGCGCGGGAGGATCGCCTGGACGTTCGGCTCGTCGAGGCACAACACCGCCGCGCCGTAGAAAGGCACGCGGTTCACGAACTGCACGAACGCCTCTTGAATTTCATCGAGCGAGCGGTACTGATCCAGGTGCTCCCGGTCGATGGTAGTAACCACCGCGATGACCGGCGCGAGCAGCAGAAACGAGCGGTCGCTTTCATCCGCTTCCACCACGATGTAATCGCCGTGGCCGACGGCGGCGTTGGCTCCAGCGTGATTCACGCGGCCGCCGACTACGAATGTGGGGTCGAGACCGCCCGCGGCCAGCACAGCAGCCACCATGGAAGTGGTGGTCGTTTTTCCGTGCGCGCCGGCGATGGCGATGCCGTACTTCAAGCGCATCAGCTCGGCCAGCATTTCGGCGCGCGGGATCACCGGAATTTTCAGGCGATGAGCTTCGATGATTTCAACATTGCCGGAAGACACAGCAGAAGAAACCACTACGACGTGGGCGCCGTGAACGTTTTCGCCCTTATGCCCCTCGTGAATGACCGCACCCAGGTTGCGCAGCCGTTCGATGACCGGCGAGGATTTCAAATCCGAGCCGGAAACAGCGTAGCCACTGGAGAGAAGAACCTCGGCAATGCCGCTCATCCCGCTGCCGCCCACACCGATCAGATGGATGCGCTGAAAGCTGCGGAACGTGAGCTTCATCGCGCCACCCTTTCGAGGAGATCGACGATATCTTCGACGGCGCGCGGACGTGCCAACGCGCGGGCGCGATCTTCCATTTCCTGAATTCTCCGGGGCTGGTCCAGGAGAGAAAAAACCTCGCCGGCCAAGCGCTCCGGCGTCAGTTCGTCCTGCGGTAGCAAGCAAGCGGCGCCGGCTTGGGCGACGGCCGCGGCGTTACTGGTTTGGTGCGCGTCAGTGGAAGCGCCGAAGGGGATAAAGATGGCGGCGCGACCGGCGGCGGAAACTTCCGCCACGGTAATCGCACCCGAGCGGCAGACGATCAGGTCCGCCTGGGCAAAGCGCTCCGCCATGTTATCGATAAAGGGAACGACCTCCGCATGGATTGCGCGCCGTGCATACTCTTCGCGAACTGCATTATAGTCGCGTTCGCCGGTCTGATGCACGATGAAAAGCCGGTTTTTTTTCTCCGCAAAGTGATCGAGTGCTCCGATTACGGCCATGTTGATGGGGTGCGCGCCGCGGCTGCCACCGGTAATAAGCAGAGTGAAAGGCGCGGCATGCTGCTTGGGCGGCACGGCAAAAAATTCGCGTCGGATGGGGCAGCCAGTAACGACGGCTCCCGAGCCCAGTTCAGACGCCGTATCCGCATAAGCGACGGCCACGCGCGTCGACATCCGGGCCAGGATGCGGTTGGTCAATCCGGGCTGGGCATTGGGTTCGAAGATTACGGTCGGAACGCGATGGAGCGCGGCAAGCAGCAGCATCGGACCCGAGGCATAACCGCCGACGCCGAAGGCCGCCGAGAATGTGTGACGCTGAAGAATTTTCTCGGAGTCCCACAGGCCGGCCGGGAGCATCGCTACGTTGCGCAGGAATTTCCGCCCGTGAATGCCCTTCAGCCCGGCGGCGCGGATCAATTCGAGTGGCAATCCCGCTTGCGGCACGAGCTTCGCTTCCATTCCCTGCTCCGTTCCCACCAACACGACGCTTCGCTTTCCGACCCCAGCACTTGCACGGCCGAGCCATTCCCGGGCGACGGCGATTGCCGGAAAAACGTGGCCGCCGGTTCCGCCACCGGCGATCAGCAGAGTCTTCTCAGTGCCGGCGCCAGTCGCGGTGACAGCAGCGGGAACGCTCACGCGTCTTCCGCGTGCTGGCTGACGTTCAAAAGCACTCCTGTAGTGAGCAGCATCCCGAGCAGGCTCGATCCGCCATAGCTGATGAACGGCAGCGGGATTCCCTTGGTCGGCAGGAGTCCCAGCACCACGCTCAGGTTGATGAGCGCCTGGCCGGTAACCATGGTGGTGATGCCGATACCCAGCAAACGGCCAAATTCATCGGGCGCCTTCATGGCGGCGACGAAGCCGCGCCAGCCGTACACGGCGAACAGAATCAACATGATGACCGCGCCGATGAATCCAATCTCCTCACAGACCACCGCAAAAATAAAATCGGTGTGCGCCTCGGGCAGAAAAAACAGTTTCTGACGGCTTTCCATCAGGCCAACGCCGCTAAATCCGCCCGATCCAACCGCGATCAGTGATTGCAGCAGCTGGAATCCGTGGCCCTGCGGATCGGTGCCCGGCGAGAAGAAAGTCCTCATGCGCTCCAGCCGGTACGGCACCCGCACAATCAGCAAATAGATGAGGGGCAAAGCGCCCAGCAACCCAGCGGCAATGTACTTGTAAGAAATCCCGGAGACGTACAACATCACGAATGCGATGAGCGAGATCATGCAAGCCGTGCCCATATCCGGCTCAACCACAACCAGACCGACGAGCAACAGGATTACACCCAGCGCCGGCATCAGCGTCTGGGTCAGGTGATTCACGCCCGGCCCTCGCGGTGCGCGCCGCATCTCGAGAAACCAGGCCAGGTAGAAAATCGCCACCAGCTTGGCGAGTTCGGAAGGCTGGAAGCTGAGCGGGCCCATCCGGATCCAGCGATGCGTGGCGTGCGAGCGATCGAGAAAAAAGACCACCAGCAAGAGCAGCAGCGTCACAGAGAGCGCCGTGAAGATCACCTTCGGCTGGCGCAACTTGCGATAGTCCGCTTTCATCAGCCAGAACATTCCTGCGATCCCCAGGACGATCCACACCAGCTGGCGAATCAGGAAAAAGTAGGGGTTGCCGTATTGCTCGCGAGCGATAACAGCTGAGGCGCTGAAGACCATGACCGCGCCCATCAGGCAGAGAGCCAGGGTCACAAGAAAGAGTTGCCGGTCGGGTTGCAGGCTACGTGGCATCCATTATCCTTTTGGCGCCCCGGAGGCCATCGACGCGTTCTCTGAGGGCGGATGATGTTCGAGTTTAGCGACCAATTCCTTGAACGTGCGGCCGCGGTGCTCGAAATTGTCGAACTGATCGAAGCTCGCACACGCCGGCGCGAGCAGTACAACGTCACCGGGTCGCGCGTGCGTTTGGGCAACCTCGAGCGCGCGATCGAGCGCGCCCGCGCGTTCGATGGGCACAACATCGCCCAAATCCGCTGCGATCTTTTCCGCGGCGGCGCCGATCAAAATCACCAACGTCGCGCGCCGCTCGAGAGCCTCGCGCAACGGAACGTACGGACTGCCCTTGTCCTTGCCGCCCAGAATGACGATGAGGCGGCCCGGGAAAGCTTCGATGGCCTTGCGCGCCGCGTCCACATTCGTAGCCTTAGAGTCGTTGAAATACTCGACGCCGCCGATTTCGGCCACGAACTCGAGCCTGTGCTCGACACCGCGAAAACTCTTTACGCCGGCGGCGATCGATGCCGGATCCGCTCCGCCTAGATAGGCCGCGGCGCAGGCGGCCAAAACGTTTTCCACGTTGTGCGCGCCCCGCAAGCTGATTTCATCGAGCCGCGCCAGAGGAATCTCATCGCCGTAGTGGCGAAAAACGATCTGTCGATCCTGCAAGAACACGCCCTGAGCCACGCGCTTCTTGCGGCTGAACCAGTAGGGTTGCGGGCGGGACGGCAAGCGCCGCGTCACCTCAGGATCGTCGGCATTCAACACCGCTGCGTCGCGCTCCAGCTGATTTTCGAACATGCGCATTTTCGCGCTCGCGTATTCCTCGAAGGAAGCATGGCGATCGAGGTGGTCGGGCGTAAGGTTCAGCAGCACGCCGACGTCCGGACGAAACGCCTCAATCCCCTCCAGCTGGAAGCTGCTAACTTCCGCCACCGTCACGGTCAAGTCGTCGGAGTATTCGACGAGCGATAGCAGCGGCACCCCGATATTGCCGCCAACAAGCGTGGGAATCTTGGCGGTCTTGAGGATGTGCGACACCAGCGCGGTAGTCGTGGTCTTTCCGTTCGAGCCGGTAATCGCCACGAGCTTGCCGCGCAGGAAGCGCCACGCCAGTTCGATTTCGCTCCACACCGGAATGCCGCGGGCGCGCGCCATTTCGATGGCGGGCAGGCGCGCGGGAACGCCTGGACTTAGAACGACCAAGTCGTGTTCGAGAAAGCGGGCGGGCGTGTGCCCCCCGAGTTCGAGCTTCACTCCGGCGGCGCGCAATTTCTCGACGCTGTCGCCCAATTGCGTTTCGGGCCGCAGGTCCGTCGCCGTAACGCTGGCTCCGTAAGCCGCGGAAAAAAGCGACACGGCCACGCCGGTGCGCGCCAGTCCCACGACCAGCACCCGCTTGCCCGCCAGATCGATTCCCGGTCTCACTCGCCTACCTCAATTTCAAAGTCGTCAACGAAAACAGCGCGAATACCAGCGCCAGAATCCAAAAGCGCACGATGACTTTCGATTCGCTCCAGCCCATCAGCTCGAAGTGGTGATGCAGCGGCGCCATGCGGAAAATGCGCTTGCCGGTCAACTTGAACGATCCCACCTGAAGGATAACCGAGAGCAATTCGAGAATAAAAACTCCGCCGATGGAAACCAGAAGGATCTCCTGCTTAAGGATCACCGCCACGGTGCCGATGGCGCCGCCCAACGCCAGCGAACCCACGTCGCCCATGAACATTTCCGCGGGATGCGCGTTGTACCACAGGAATCCCAGCGAAGCACCAACCAGCGAACCGCAAAAAATGGTCAGCTCGGCGGCATCCGGAATTTTCTGGATTTCCAGGTATTCGGCGAACCGCGCGTTGCTCGAGAGATAGGTAATCACGGTGAGCGCCGTCGCGGAAATCAGCACGCAACCGATGGCCAGGCCGTCGAGGCCGTCGGTTAGATTCACCCCGTTCGAAACGCCGGCGATGATCAGCACCAGAAACAGCAAGAACGGCACATACGCGAGCGGCCACACAAACGCATGCACGCGCAGCGAGTTGATTACCAGGTCTGGGTGCAATCGCTTTAGAAACGGCACGCTCAACTGCGTGGAGTAATCTCCCGCCGCTTGCAGAGCGACCAGCACGACGCCGACAATCATGCAGATCAACACCTGCAGCAGGAATTTTCCCCGGGCTGTCAAACCCTGATTGTGCTTCCGCACCACCTTATTGTAATCGTCCGCAAAACCAACGGCGCCGAAGGCCAGCGTGGCGCCAACCGCCAGCAGGACGTAAGGGTTGCGCAGGTCGGCCCACAGCAGCGTGGGGATTACGATGGACGCCACGATCAGCACGCCCCCCATCGTTGGAGTGCCGGCCTTCGCTTGATGACGCTCGGGCCCCTCTTCGCGTATGTACTGCTTCACTTGCAGGGCGCGGAGCCTCGCAATCACCCAGGGCCCCAACAACAAGGTAAGGGCCATCGCCGTAAGACTGGCGACCGCCGTTCGCACCGTGATGTAGCGAAACACATTCAGCGGGCTGAAATAGCGATGGAGCGCGAAGAAAAAAAGGTAGTAAAGCATCAGGCGCGCCCCTTGGCTACGGGTTCGTTCACCACGCGTGGATGCCCTGAGTCCAGCGCTTCGAGAATCTTTTCCATTTTCACGCCACGCGAACCCTTGATCAGCAGAACGTCCCCTGGCGCCACAAAGTCGGCCAGAAATCTTGCCGCATCGCTCGAATCCTCAAAAAATCGCGCACTTTCTCCGGGGTGCCCGGCTTCTACAGCTGCGCGAACGAACTCCGCGGCGTTTCCGCGCACGCCACAAATCCAGTCGAGTTGGCGCAAGCCGCCCGCGAAGCGCCCGCATTCGCGGTGCAACTCGGCCGAGGATTCGCCAAGCTCCAGCATTTCACCCGCAGCCAGGATTCGCCGGCGATACCCGGGCGTCTTCGCCAGCATCTCGGTCAGAGTCCGAAGCGCCGTAGGGCTCGAATTGTAGGAGTCGTCAATCACCGTAAATCCCGCCGCGAATCGCACCACGGCGCCGCGCTTGTCCGCCGGTACCAGCGCGGGAAACACGCGCCGCGCGTCTTCCGCACCGATTCCCCACACACTGGCCGCCGCGAGGGCCGCCAATGCGTTCATAACGTTGTGCCGCCCAATCAAAGGCAGTTCAAGCCGCGCGCGCCCGCCCGGAAAAACAAAGTCAAATGCCGATCCACCCAGCCCGCGCTCCTCGACAGCCTCAGCGCGAAACTCGGCCGCACCACCAATGCCGCCATCGATGCCGAAGCGAATCACCTTGCCGCGCGCTACCTCGGCGAAAGCCGCAACGCGCGCGTCATCCGCATTCAGCACAGCGACCGCGCCCGGGCGGTCGAGATTCTCGATCAGCTCCCGCTCGGCAAGCGCAATCTCGTCAATCGAAACGAAAAACTCCAGGTGCTCGACGGCGACACGCGTGACCACGCCCACATCGGGCGCGGCAATCTGCGTCAACTGCGCCAGCTCTCCGCGATGTGACATCCCGAGTTCCACCACGGCCGCGTCATACTCCTCCCCGAGCCGCAGCAGCGTGAGCGGCAACCCGTATTCATTGTTCAGGTTTCCCTGCGTCTTCAGCACCCTGAAGCGCGCGCCCACGAGCGCCGCCAGAATTTCTTTCGTTGTGGTCTTGCCCACCGAGCCTGCCACTGCGCCGATAAGCCGTCCGGCCCGTCCTGTCGGCCCCGTGCGCCACGCCTCGCGCGCCCACCGCGCCAGATGATGGAGAGCGTCGAGCGTGTCGTCCACCGCGAAGAGTTTCCCGCGGATTTTTTCCGGGTACTCTCCGAAACGCTCCCGCGCCACCACCCCGGACGCAGCGCCGCGCTCCAGAGCCTGGGAGACAAAACCGTGTCCATCGTGACGCGGTCCGCGTATCGCCAGGAACAGTTCGCCAGGCTGGACAGTTCGAGAGTCAATCGAGACACCGGCCACCCGGGCCACGGGGCTGAGCCCGGCGGGCGCAGGGACGCCCAGTGCTTCAGCCGCTTGAGCCACCGTCCAGTGCATCGCGTCTCCAATGCTCGATAGTTCCCTTTCGACCGCCACAGGCGATTTCGCTAAGGGTTTTTCGAGAATCCTTTGCCACGCAGAATGGCCCGGGCCTTTTCGCGATCGTCAAAGGCGATGGGCCCATCGCGCAGCACCTGGTACGTCTCGTGCCCCTTGCCGGCCAGGAGCACAATGTCGCCGGGGCGCGCCTCTTCGAGTGCCAGCTCGATGGCGCGCTCCCGGTCCGGTTCGACGCGATAGCCGGTAGCCGTTCGCTGCAATCCCACGACCACGTCGTTGATAATGAGCAGCGGATCCTCGCTTCGGGGATTGTCGCTGGTCAGCACGACAATGTCGCTCAGCAACCCCGCCGCCTCGCCCATCAAAGGGCGCTTGCTGCGGTCACGCTCGCCGCCCGCTCCAAAAACGGTGATGATGCGGCCCGCGGAGCTCAATTCACGCGCCGTCGAGATCAGATTTCGCAATGCGTCGTCGGTGTGCGCATAGTCCACAACCACCAGGAACGGCTGTCCCTCGTCGATGCGTTCGAAGCGCCCCGGAACCTGGTCGAGCGCGGCGATGCCCGCCTCAATTTTCTGCACCGGAATTTCCAGCGCCAACGCCGCGCCAATGGCCGCCAAAATATTGTAGGCGTTGATGCGCCCAACGAGATGCGATCGCACTGCGATGTTCCCGGCAGGGGTCTGCGCGGTGAATTCCAAACCCCCGAAACCGAGCGCGAGTTTCTTGGCCGCGAGGTCCGGGCCAGTCTTTAGTCCGTAGGTCAGCGTGCGCCGCGCCAGACCTGCCAGTTTGGATGCGTACGGATCGTCCGCGTTGATCACCGCCACGTCGGGCGCGCCCGCGCCAGTGCCCTCGAACAGCCGCCGCTTGGCCGCGAAATATTCCTCCATCGTCTGGTGGTAGTCGAGATGATCGCGCGTGAGATTTGTGAAAACGGCCGCGGCAAAATGGCAAGTCCACAGGCGATCCATGGCCAACGCATGCGAACTCGCTTCGAGCACCACATGCGTGCCGTGCGCCTGACGGACTTCAGCGAATATCTGCTGAAGATCGAGCGACTCGGGGGTGGTATTGGGCGCCGGACGGCTTGCGCCAAGAGTGCGATATCCGGTGGTGCCGATGAGCGCCGTCGAAAAATCCGCCGCGTGCAAAATGGAGTCGATAAGAAACGTAGTGGTGGTCTTCCCGTTCGTCCCGGTGACGCCAACAAGCTTCAGAGCCTCGGCTGGACGTCCGTAGAAATTGGCGGCCCCGCGAGCCAATCCCCGGCGGTCGGAACCGGAAAGCAGATGTACCCACGGTACCGACGTGGGGAAATCCGACGGGCGCGCGCTCTCGCTGGCGACTGCCACCGCGCCGCGAGCCATCGCATCGCTCACGAACTTCGCGCCCTCGAGTTTTTCGCCACGGACGGCAAAGAAAATTGCCCCCGGTGCGACTTTGCGGCTGTCATAGGCAACCGATTGAATTTCCACCCCGGTTGGCCCGGTGATGGATCCAATCTCGACGCCCGACAGCAAGTCGCTCAGCTTCATTCCGCGCCTATCCTGCAGGGTGCCGGCATGGCCAGATCCCATTTGCCCCGCGCCACTTTCCGGCTCCGCGACCAACCTCAATTGTTGCTCCCATGCCCCGGAGTAGCCGTCACCAACGGTGCTGTCTTAACGGAAGACGTCGGAACATATCGCCCGCCCGTTTGATTGGCGGATCCGAACCGCACCGTCACCGTGCTGCCGCGCTCGACCTCTGCCCCGGCCTCCGGAAACTGTTCTAGTGCAACTCCATTGCCGATGAGTGACGGCGCCAAACCCAACCGCGAGCAAGCTTCGATAACTCCACGCACTGTTTGCCCCGCCAGATTGGGAACCGCCACCGGGCCGTCATCGCCGAACGCAACCGTCGGCCCGGCAGACTGCCTGCTCGTGCTTCTGCTCTTGGCCACAGCAGCTTCAAAACCTGCCTCGCTCTCCTCGCCCTGCGACCCGCCCTGCGAAGAAGAGCCGTGCGCGCCCGATGCCTTCTGATTCTTTGCCGTCATCACGTCCGAAGGTGAGGTCACATCGTGCGGCACATCCATATAAGCGAGCACCTGTTCGGCGACGCGCTTGAATATTGGGGCGCTCACTTCCGCCCCCATGTGCTTCCCGACGGGCGAATCGAGCACGGCCAGAATCGTGACAGCGGGGTTGTTCACGGGGGCGAAGCCCACAAACGACGCGTTGTAGCGCGTCGCCGAATATCGTCCGGTGGCCTTGTCGATCATCTGCGCCGTGCCGGACTTCCCCCCGGATGTATATCCGCTGAGTTGGGAAAGCTTGCCCGTGCCCTCGGTCATCACGGCTTCCATCAATTCGCGCATCGTTGCCGCAGTCTTCGCGTCAGTCGCTTGCTGCTCTGCGGCATTGCGGCGTAGAGGGCTGGAGTCATCGCGGCCGATTTCGCGCAGGATGCGCGGCTTGTAGAGAGTGCCGCCGTTGGCCACCGCCGAAATTGCCGAAATGATCTGTACCGGTGTGACGTTCACTTCCTGCCCCATGGCCAAAGAGCCGATTGAATTTGCCGACCAATTGCTAACCGGCCGCAGCAAGCCCCGGTTTTCTCCGGGCAGCTCGATGCCGGTGGCCTGTCCGATGCCGAACGCCACCGCCGTATCGTAAAACCGCTGGTTGCCGAGGCGCAGCGCAATCTTGATCGCACCGACGTCGCTGGAGTGCTCTAGAATTTCGCGCACGCTCAAAACGCCGAACTTCTTGTGGTCGTGGATCACGCGCCCACCCACCAGAATCGATCCCATCTCGCAATCGATCATCTCCGCGGGATTGGTCAGGCCGTTCTCGATCGCCCCCGTCAGCGTAATCACCTTGAATACGGAGCCGGGTTCGTAGGCTGCGGTCACGGCGCGGTCCATCCGCGCTTCATCGGAATACGAGCCTGGATCGTTCGGATCGAACGTGGGCCAGTTGGCCACCGCCAAAAGCTCGCCGGTGTTCGGGTCCTGCACGATCACCGTGCCGGCCTTCGCTTGCGTTTCTTCGATGGCGCGCGCCAATTCCTTCTGCGCGATGTATTGAATGTTCTGGTCGATGGTGAGCACCACGCTCGCGCCGGGGTCCGCCGCCGATGACCGCCGGTCGTACCAGTGGCGGCGGCCGTCGGCCATCACCATCATTTTGCCGGGGCGTCCGCGGATCTGCTTGTCGAGCTCGTATTCGACGCCGCCCATGCCCTTTTCGTCCGTATCGACGTAGCCCAACACGTGCGCCGCCAGCTCGTGCTCGGGATACACGCGCCGGTTTTCCTTCTGGAAGAAAACGCCCTTCAGGTTCATGTCCGAAATGCGCTGCACGGTTTCAGGGGAAAGCTTCTTCGCCAGGCGCACCGGAGTCTTGGCCTCGCGAATTTTCGAGTCGATATCCGACGCCTGCAAATCCAGCACGCGTGAAAGGAGCCTGGAGACCACGTCGATGTCGCTGATTTCCGATGGATCCGCGAAGACCGAGTCCATGGGCAGACTGAAGGCCAGCTCGTGCCCCTTGCGGTCATAGATTGTTCCGCGCATGGGGCTGATTTCGAAAACTCGCTGTTGTTGGTGCTGCGCTTTCGCGAGGTAGGAACCGTAGTCGAAAAGTTGAAGGTAACTCAGGCGCGCCAGAACGGCGAACATCCAAACGGCAGCGACGACCCAAACGACTAACCAGCGGAGACGCAGGTTGCGTTGCTCCATGGACTCCGGCCCACCCATCCAGACGTGCTCCAGCGGCGAACGTGACTCCGCTGCTGGAAAAGGGCCCGAGGAACCGGGCCACCCAAATCACGCCAAAGTTAAATTCAAGGCCGGGGGGCCGGCGGCGAAGTGCGCGCGTCGGCCAGCACCGTATCGCCCGAGCTCTGCGCGGGAGCGAACTCGGCGGGCGCCGCAATGGTCAGCCCCAGCTGATTCCGGGCAATCGAATCGACGCGGGACGGCGAGCGCAGCGTGGCCATCTCCAAATGCAGCTGCTGGTTGAGCTCGGCCGCTTGCGTGCGTTGCGATTCGAGCTGCTCGATCTGATAGCGAATCTGGATGCATTCGAAGTGCTGCCACGCGTAGAACCACAGAAACGCCGCCAGCGCAGCCCCGATCGCCAGCCGCCGCCACAGATCGCGCAGGCCCGCAGCCGAAGTGGCGCGCACCAGGCGCGAATTGTCGATTGTCTTCCGTGTGTGATATTCGGTCACGATTGGCTCTCCATCCGTTGCTTTTCGGCTGGCCACCGCTCTTGCGGCGGAATTCTCTCCGCCACGCGCATTTTCGCGCTGCGCGCTCGCGGGTTCATGGCAATTTCCCGGTCGCTCGGCCGCACAACCTTCTTCGTCAGTACGCGAAGCATTCCCTCGCGCGCGAGCCGCTGATAGGCTTGCTTCACCGGGCGATCTTCCAGCGAGTGGTAACTCATCACGACCCACCTTCCTCCAAGATTTAAAGTGACAGGGGTCCGCGAAAGAAACTGCTCGAGTTCCTCCTCTTCTCGATTCACCGCTTTCCGCAGCGCCAGAAACGTTTTTGTCGCGGGATGCAGTTCCTGCCTTCCCCTTGCTTTGTGGACCCCTGCCACAACCGTTGCCAAGTGCTCGGTCGAACGAATCGGCCGCGACCGTACGATCACCTTGGCGATTCTGCGTGAATCCCTCTCCTCTGCCTGCTGATAGAGGAGATCGGCCAGCTGCTTTTCCGGCCATTGATTCACAATTTCGTCTGCCGTCAACGCCGTGTGCGGATTCATCCGCATATCCAGCGGGGCTGCCCAGCGGAAAGAAAATCCGCGCTCAGGGCTATCGAGCTCCAGAGTCGAAATTCCCAGATCGGCCAGAACTCCATCGAAGGAAACCTTCATGTCCTTCGCCACTTCGCCGATCGTCGAGAACTCTGCGTTCACAAAAACCACCTTTTCCGCGTAATCCGCCAACCGCTCCCGCGCGATGTCGAGCGCCTGCGGGTCGCGATCCAAAGCCACCAGCCGCCCGGTCGTCAGGCGCCGCGCGATTTCCAGTGCGTGGCCCCCGGTTCCCGTCGTCGCGTCCACATAAATGCCCTCGGGCCGAATGCGGAGCCACTCAATTGCTTCCGCGGCCAGAACCGGCGTATGCAGAACGCTCAAGTTCTAAATGCCCAGATCGTCCAATTCCTTTTCGTCTTGTGCCGTGATCGGATTACGGTTCATTTGTTCGAGGAATCGGGCGTGATTCCAGATTTCCAGGTAGTTCAAACGCCCCTGTACGTCCACTTCGCCCGTCGTTGCCGCCGCTTCCCTCAAAACAGGCGGAATTAGAATGCGCCCCTGCCCATCCACCTCGACTACCTGACCGTAATAGTTGGTTCGGGAAAGAAATTTCTGCTTGGCCCTGTTCACCGAAGAGATCTTGGCAAGCTTCTTTTCCTTCTCTTCCCACACCTTCATGGGAAAAA
>Ga0302324_100014169_pt1 | contig 16099 bp, 13 predicted proteins | sample Palsa_T0_1_FD_201949 | JGI IMG/M metagenome (GOLD analysis project Ga0302324, IMG submission 201949) | Peat permafrost microbial communities from Stordalen Mire near Abisko, Sweden - Palsa_T0_1 | ecosystem: Environmental > Terrestrial > Soil > Palsa > Peat permafrost | place: Sweden: Abisko...
AGGTCACTGTCGCCGAGGATGTCGCGTCATCCGGCGAAGCATCCGCAGAACGAAAAACGGCGGCCTGAGATGCCGGTTGCATTTCGGATGGCTGGGCTCCAGGGCGTGCACAATGCCTTGGGGCCTTTTGGCTTTTCAGCTCCACTTTCAAGCATCGGTACTGGCTAACCTGTATGCTCCTCAGGCTCAGCGACGTAACTTTACAGGGCGCACCTTATGGAACAACGCCATAAGAAAGGGCTAGCTTCGCAGGAGTGAGACAAATTCCAATCGTTGCTCGCTTCGAGCACAGAAGAGGTTCGTTTATGCCAAGAATTAATTCCGCGCTGCCGAGATGTCTCCTTGTGATCGGCGCCAGCTGTTTATTACTCGTCGGGATGGGCTGGTCGCAGGACGAGAACAAGGACGAATCGAGCATTCAAAAGCGAGTCGACGCGTCGGCCCATGTTCTCAACGAAATTATGGCAACTCCGGACAAGGCGATTCCGGACCGAGTGATGAGGGACGCGAAATGCATCGCGGTGATTCCTTCGATGGTGAAAATCGCGGTTGGCTTCGGAGGGAGCCACGGAAAAGGCGTTGCGGTCTGCCGGCTGGAAAGCGGCCGCTGGAGCGCTCCTGCGCCGATTACGATCACGGGGGGAAGCTGGGGATTGCAATTGGGCGGTCAGGCTATCGACATCGTGTTGGTTGTCATGAATCAGGAGGGCATGGAGCATCTGCTGTCAGACAAGTTCAAAATTGGCGCCGACGCCTCCGCCGCGGCCGGTCCGGTGGGACGGGATGCTGCCGCTGACACCGACTTGAAGATGAAAGCAGAAATCCTGACCTACTCCCGCGCGCGAGGACTTTTCGCAGGGGTTGACCTCAGCGGTTCGGCGATCACGCAGGACAAAGACGAAACGCGGGTGCTTTTTGGAAAATTTGTTCCGTTCGAGGCAATTTTGACGGGCAAAGTCCATCGGCCAGCTGGGACCGGATCGTTCGAAGCAGCTGTTCGTAGATATGCGAATCAAGCCGGAGACCATGGCAAGTTACAAAAGCCGTCTGCGGGAGAGTCGGCAAGCCGTTAAGTGTGTTGGAGATGTGCGCGGTGAGATGTCGACGGCGGTAATTGCCCCCGGACGGAGAGCCCCTCCGGGGGATTTTTGTTTTTGCTACGGTCAAGACTGTAGACCATGCGGTCAGATCGAATCCACTTTACAGCCCGAACCGGATGGAACGAGACGGCTGTAGAAGCTAGAGTTCAGTGGGTGAGACAAATTTTACGGTTGCTCGCTTCGAGCAAGGAAAAAGGTACAGGGTTATGACAAGGATTAATTCCACTCTAACGAGATATCTCGCGGTGCTCGGCACGAGCTGCCTAGTGCTCGCAGGCATGGCATGGTCTGCGGATCAGTCAGACGTACAGAAACGAATCGATGCGTCGGCCAACGTCCTGAATGAAGTTATGGCGACTCCCGACAAGGCGATTCCCGACAAAGTGATGAAAGACGCGAAGTGCATTGCTGTGGTCCCGTCGATGGTGAAAATTGCGGTTGGTTTTGGCGGCAGTCACGGCAAGGGTGTTGCTACCTGCCGAACCGAAGCCGGCACCTGGAGCGCTCCGGCGCCGATCACGATCACAGGCGGAAGCTGGGGATTACAGCTGGGCGGCCAGGCCGTCGATCTGGTGATGGTGATCACGAACGATCAAGGAATGCAGCATCTGCTCGCGAGCAAATTCAAGTTGGGCGCGGATGCTTCCGCGGCGGCTGGTCCCGTAGGACGCGATGCAGGCGCCGATACCGACTGGAAAATGAAGGCTGAAGTTTTGACCTACTCTCGATCTCGGGGCCTCTTCGCCGGAATCGATCTGAACGGCTCATCGATTACGCAGGATAAGGATGAGACTCGGGTCCTCTACGGCAGGTTTGTGCCATTCAGCGAAATCCTGAGTGGCAAGGCGCAGCCCACGGAAGGCAACGATGCGTTCGTGGCAACGGTAGCAAAATATGCAGGAGGGGCAGAGCATGGCGCGATGAACACGCCTCCTGGCCCCGGTTCGAGCAACCGTTAGTGAAATATCGCCGCCTTTTTTCTTGAGGCTCGGCAGGTTTAGAGTGCCGGGCCTCTTTATCAACATCAACCAGACGTTCAACTAACGATTGGAGGGATGCAATGTCAACAATCCTATTAATTGTCCTGGTTTTGTTGTTAGTCGGAGCACTACCCGCTTGGCCGTACAGCAGAGGCTGGGGCTATTACCCGAGCGGTGGTCTCGGCCTAGTCGTAGTTGTATTGCTTGTGTTGCTGTTGGCCGGGCGGCTCTAGCATTCGAAAGGTTGAGGGCGTGGACCGTCGTTCGGCGAAAGGCGGTCCACTGATTCTGAAATGAGAGTCGCTCTTAGCGAAAGTTTGAAGGGCGGCCAACGCTTTTTTTCCCTGGTGCAGTTTATTAGGAGCGTCATGCCGAACGGTCAAAGCACTCGTCGCATCGTCCCCGCACTCCCGGGTGTTTCTTCATCCGCAGTGCTCGATACACTTTACGCGGGCCGCGAACCAGCCAGGCAGCCGGCAAGAGCTACTTCCTCTTCGCAAAAACACAAAGAAATGGTTCCAGATGCCATCTGGGGCCAGTTCAATAATTATCGATCGAACGGGCTTGTGGGGTCCGCATTCGCGCACGTGATTGCGCTCGGGTTAATTTTAGGAGGGGCAGCCTTCGGAGACCACGCGGTGAAGCAAGTGCAGCAGCACGAGACGGTAACTCTGATCGCGCCTTCGCCGGACTCTTACGCGTTGCCGGTCGCGAAAAAAGTCCTCAGTGGCGGCGGAGGCGGCGGGGATCACGACCACCTGCCGGCCACCAAGGGGAAACTCCCGAAACTTGAAGCGTTGCCCGTGACTCCGCCAGCGATTATCGTTCGAAACGAACATCCTAAACTTGTCGCTCAGCCGGCGGTGGCAGTGCCTCCGCAGGTGCGTTTGGCCGAAAATCATATGCCAAACCTGGGAGATCCATCCGCTGCACCGTTGCCCTCGGCTCCGCCCTCAAACGGCATTGGATCTGGTGGAGGCATCGGCTCCGGATCGCACGGTGGAGTGGGCGCGGGCAACGGCGCCGGGGTGGGGATAGGGAGCGGCGGCGGCATGGGCGGAGGCGTATTTAAAGTCGGCGGAGGAATTTCCGCTCCTCAAGCTATTTCCACGCCCGATCCCGAATACACTGAGGCCGCACGTAACGCAAAAACTCAGGGAACATGCATCCTCTGGCTCATCGTCGACGATCAGGGCCATCCACGGGATATTCGCGTGGTCCGCGGCCTGGGATTTGGGCTCGATGAAAAAGCCATCGACGCCGTCAGGCAGTGGCGCTTCGCTCCCGCTCAGAAGGATGGTCATCCGGTAAATGTGCAGATCAGCGTAGAGGTTGGCTTTCGCCTTTACTAACGCAGCGGTCATGGTCCGGCCAGCAGCCCAGCGCTGCTGGCCATTACCTTTTGCGGTCATCTCCGTTCGGCGGGCAGGATCAGAAGGGCGGTTTTGCCGCCCGGAACCCCGCGAGCAACACCTCGCGCAGATGAAAGTTTCGCTCGCCCTACAATTAAACCAATTCTTCAGCATTTGATTCCCGAGGGTTGTACAGCAACTCTAGCAGTCAATTACAGGAGCATCCTGATGGGCCGGAAACGGCTTTGTCGCTAGTCTTACTTCGATAAGTGCTCACGGCAACCTCGAGCACTCAGAGAAACAACTCCAGTTCGAACGAAGGAGACTAAAGTGGCGACTTGCGTGATTTCCGCGACAGCAACGACCGCAGCCGATATGATTCCGGCCCGGGAGGAACTCAACCCCCAGGAAACCGAACGCAGCCTGGTGCAGCGCGCACAGCGCGGCGACGAGCAGGCCTTTGCCACGCTTTTTCAGCTCCATAAGAAGCGTGTGTATTCGGTATGTCTACTCATGACCAAAGATGTTCCCGAAGCTGAGGACCTGACGCAAGAGGCTTTTCTGCAGGTCTTTCGCAACGTAGGCACATTTCGCGGCGATTCAGCGTTCTCGACCTGGCTGTACCGGGTTGCCGTCAACACAGTGCTGATGAAGCTGCGCCGCCGCAAGGCTCCGCCGCTGCTTTCGCTAGATGAACCCGTGTCGCCGGATACGCCATCCCTGCGGCGCGATGTGGGGAAGGAAGATCCGGACTTGTTTGGCGTGATCGATCGCATTGCGTTGCGCCGGGCGATGCAGGAGCTTCCCGAGGGCTGCCGCAAGATTTTCGCGCTGCACGAGGTTGAGGGATACCAGCACCATGAGATTGCTGAAATGCTGGATTGCTCGGTGGGCAATTCAAAGTCGCAGCTGCACAAGGCAAAGATGAAGATGCGCGACTTGCTTATTCCGAAGCGCAAGGCTGTAAGGCGGCCCGCACCCACCCCGGTCGCCGCGTCTTCTGCCAAGAGCAACGGTCGACCTCAACCTGTACTGTCTTAACGACAGCAGCAAACAGGAACTGCGGAAGTGAGATCCAAACCGAAAACGATCAAAATTGAAAGCGAGGTTAAGAAGTGGGCCTAGGAGCTATCGTGGTAGCCGGGGTAGAGCATGAGCCTTTTGGCTCTGCCGCCCTGCAGGGGGTGGGACGAGAGCCAGTGCTTGCAGAGCCGCTGGCGTGCGCCGATATTCTCGGGCGTTCCTTGACCGAACGCACAATCGAGCGTTTTCTCGACGCCGACGTAGAGATTGTTTCAGTGCTGGCCCCAAGTGAGAAATTCCTGAAGCGAGCGTTTTCCAGTGCATCCGAAAAGGTGAAGGTTCAGATAGTGGGCGATGTCTGGTCCGCGATGAGCCATGAGTTGGAACGATTTTCGCAAATCGGTATCGACCACTCATTTGTCAGCTCTGCGAGCTTGTATGCCGAAACCGATGTTCTCGATTTGTTCTACTTCCACCGAGAATCGCGGCGGAGGGCGACACGCGGCCAGGACAGCCAAGGTCCCCTGGATCTGTGGATGGTGGATTGCGCGAAGGCTCGAGGCTTCGATCCCGAGACGCTATTGATGCAAGAGGACGGAAGTGGATCTTCGTATTTTGTAGCCGGATACGTGAACCGCATGAGGCACCCCCGTGATCTCCGGCGGCTGGTTTCAGATGCGCTTCAAGGCCATTGCGCCATGCGGCCGGCGGGACGGGAAATTAAACCTGGTATCTGGGTCGGCGAGGGGGCTGACATTCATCGACGCAGCCGAATTGTGGCGCCGGCTTACATCGGCTGCGCTTCCAAAGTGAGGGAAGACACGCTGATAACCCGCTGCAGCAGCATTGAGCGGGATTGCTACGTCGATTGCGGCACGGCGATTGAAGACAGCTCGATTCTGACGAACACCCATGTCGGGATGTGGTTGGACGTGTCTCACGCTGTTGCTCAGGGAAATAAACTTATGAGTCTGGGTCGCGATGTGATGCTGGAGGTCTCCGACTCCAGCATAATGCGATTCAACGGTTCGTTCCGGAAGGAAGTGAAGCGCGGTTTGGATTTGGGCTATCGCGATGCGGCGCAGCCAGTTGTTGCTGAGGTAGAGCCACAAGAGCTTTCGGCGCAAAAATCCTGGCAGCTGGGAGCCAGTCCTATTCAGGGGTGAATGACATGTACACGAGAAGTCCTGTAATCGTAATGGAGTTGCCGGAAAAACTGAACTATACAGAGGGAAAAAGCTTTCTGTCCGAGTTCCAGCCACTGTTGGAAATTGATCGCCCACGCGTCGTTCTGGATTGCTCTCAGTTGCAACAGATCGACAGTTCCGGAATCGAGATCCTTCTCCACTGCATGGACGAGGCCATGAAACGGGACGGCGATCTAAAGTTGGCGGCAGTTTCGCCGGCCTCGGCGGCGATTCTGGAACTCATGCGAGTCGATCGTCTTTTCGAGGTATTCGAAACGGCGGAGCAAGCGGCGCAGAGTTTTCATGCCGTTGCCGCGCCGGAGGCTCCGCAGGGCTTGCCCTGGTATTCCGCCGAATACGGCGCGGCCGCACTGAAGTCCGCAAGTTAGATGATTCGTGAGATGTGTGCCGGAGGCGATCATGAGGGCGTGCAGGAAGGTGCTGGCATACGTGATCTGGAGTGTGTTTGTCTCCGGACCGGTGTTGCCCGCTGTTGCGCAAGAAACAGCAGCGCTCGATAAGAGCCTGACCAGCACTCTGAGCAAAGCGACGGCGGCTTCATCCTCCGCTAGTGAGCGCGAGGCGAAGCCCACCGAACTCCCCGACAGCCCGGGAGCGATTCTGGCTAAGTCCGGCGAGGCGGTTCAGGCGCAGGAGCAATTGAGTGCTGCGCTGTCATCGCCGCAGGATTCATTGGCCCAGGATTCGGCATCTCAGTCGAGCGAAGATTCCGCGCAGTCTTCTCCGCAAAAGCCAGTGGGCACGGCTGCCGCCGAGGCCGCCCATACCACCGGAGTTGCCGCATCACAACCGGCGGGAGTAGCGATAGCCCCCGGGAAGCAGCATCGAGTTCGCACCATCGTGTTGAGGACCGGAGCCATCATTGGAGCCGGTGTGGCGGTGGGAGCGGTGGTTGCGCTGAGTGAAGCTACTTCAAGCAAACCGCCGGGGGCTCATTAGCCCAAGACCCAAGCCTAAGACCCTTGCATGCAAGCTGAGGCTTCGCACTTTGAAAATCGTAAGCTTTTCCGGAATCGATGGAGCGGGCAAGACGACTCAGATCCATGCGCTGACAACGTGGCTTCGCGAAACCGGTCTGAGGACGAAGCTTCTAACCTTCTGGGACGATGTTGTGGTGTTGCCCCGTTTCCGTGAGTTCATCAGTCACAGGGCATTTAAAGGCGATCAAGGGATTGGAACTCCGCAACGGCCTTTGAACCGGCGCGATAAGAACGTAACTTCGGGGCCCGTGACTGCGATGCGCTTCTGCCTCTACTTCGCCGACGCGATACACCTCCGCCGAAAAGTTCGGATGGTAAGGAAGAGCGAAGCCGATGTGGTGATATTTGACCGCTACATTTACGATGAACTGGCCAATCTTCCCCTCGAACGGCGGCTGGCGCGGCTTTTCCTTCGGCTCGTTCTCTGGCTCATACCAAAGCCTGACGTCGCCTATTTTATTGACGCCGATCCAGTCGCGGCGCGAGCACGGAAGCCCGAATATCCTTTGGACTTCATTCGGCGAAACCGCGAAGCTTACCTGACTTTGAGCCGGCTTGCGGCGGGGATCACCGTGATCGAGCCCCTTTCCGCTGAAGCGATGAAAATGAAGGTCAGGGACGCATTGCTGCAACGACTGTCCGGGTCAGAACAAGTGTGTTCTGCACTTCCGGCTTTGCAATGAGCGCCAGCCGTTTCCCACTCGATTGCTTCGACTTTCAGGGTTCTCCGATCGTAAAAAGCGCAGCCAACATCTCACCCGGTGAACTCATCGAATCTAATCTACCGCGAGACCGGAGCCCTAATGAAGATTTGTCTGGTAACGACCTTTCCACCCAGTCAAGGTGGACTGAGCGAATATGGACTGCACATTGCGGAGGAACTGCGAGGGAATCCGTTTCTCAGCCTCACGATTCTTGCCGATCGGATCTCCCCGGCGCAACCCGAGCTGGACGGTTTCTCGGTGCAGCGCTGCTGGTCGTTCGATGATCCCTTGAGCGCGGTGAACCTTCTCAGGACTCTGCAGAAACTAAAGCCTGACGTGGTGTGGTTCAACCTGCTTTTCAGTACATTCGGACGCAATCCCCTGAATGCTTTCCTTGGACTCCTCACCCCGCTGCTTTCACGTCTCAGCGGCCGCTATACTCACGTCACGTTGCACCATCTGATGGATACAGTTGATCTGAACGACGCGGGGATTCGGCACGCCCGCGCCTATCGCGCGGCGGGCGCGGTGGCTACCAGAATTCTTCTTCTGTCTAATTCCGTATCGGTACTAATGCCGGGGTATCGCAAGATCCTGCATGAGAAGTATGGCCGAAATAATGTTCACGTTCGCTCACACGGCGTTTTGACGAGAAGGCCCGAATACCCGGATTTGTCGCGGCGGGGAAATCCCGAGCACCGCATCCTGGCCTTCGGGAAGTGGGGCACCTATAAAAGGCTTGAGCTGATGATCGACGCCTTCCGCCTGGTAGCAGATGCTCTGCCCAACGCCAGGTTAGTTGTTGCGGGAGGAGACCACCCTCAGGCGGGTGGTTACGTGGAATCAATGAAGCAGAAGTGCGCCGGGAATCATGCCATCGAGTTCACCGGTTACGTGCATGAGGATCGGTTGCCCGACCTGTTTCAAAGTTCTTCCGTCGCGGTAATGCCGTACTCCTCGTCGACCGGTTGCAGCGGGGTAGCGCATCTTGCCTGTGCGTATGGAGTGCCAATCGTGTGCGCGGATCTTGCGGATTTTCGCCAAATGGGAGAGGGTGAAGAGCTGGCGATGGAGTTTTACCAGCCCGGAAATGCGCAAGACCTGGCGACTTGCCTGATTCGCTTCTTAACCAATCCAGAGAAACAGCAGGCGATGGCGGTGCAGAATTTCTCCACGGCTCTTCGCATGACGATGCCGACCATCGTGCTCAAGTACCTGCGGCATTTTGAATTGGCACAAAGAACCGAGGCTTTGCGGCAGGTGACTCGATTCCGCAGACTGCCGCGTTGGGTTCCCTCGAAATCGCTGCTGTTGAGGTTGATGACACGAGGCTCGCTGGGATGGGTGAATCGTTCCGCGATTTATCGTCCACCGTGGAATACCCATGACCGCAAGCATCTACGGAATGGTAACGGTAACGACGGTGGAAAGCTGGGCGGAGCCGGAGTCTCCGTAAATGGTGACAGAATAATTGCTGGAGGCCGGTACAGCAGCAGCAGCTTTAACCCCAGTGCCGCCGCCGCAAGAGACGGTAATCATTCCGATGCCAAGCAGAAGAAAGATGGCAAGCCATCGACTCCTGCGTCTGCGCGGCGCATTTCCGAGTAGGGTGAAGCCGCCCACTCCGAAGGGGAGCAGCAACGCGCCATATATTGGAGCCAACTTCGCTCGCGGTCGCAGACCCGTTGCCGCAGCGGAGGCGCTTGAAATCGTGAGAGTGGAAGTCGCCGCAGCTGCTCCAGGAGTAATAGTGGCGGGTGAGAAAGAGCAGCTGAATCCACTGGGCACGCCGCTGCATGAGAGCGAGATTGCATTGTTAAATGATCCGGATTGAGGTGTTGCGGTCACCGTTAAGCTTCCCGATTGCCCGGACGGAATGGTTACAGAGGAGGGCGACGCCCCAAAGGATACAGTCGGCGAGACTCCCGCCGCAGTGCACGCCGGCGAATAACTAACCGCGCCGGTTATTTGATTTGCCAAACTGGGCTTGCCCACAGCTTGTACAAACAGCTTGTAGCTGCCGGCAGGGATGGGGAAACTGCATAAACTCAGCGAGTGGATTCCCTCGGCAAGGTCCGTCAACTGCATCAGATTCTGACCATCTGTGCTGATGTAGATGTTGTAGTGATCGAGTGTGTTCTCGTTGCCGGTGACGCTCCATTGCAAAGCGTTTCCCGCAGCCGAAGCCGAAAGCGTCAGACAATTGTCGATGCCCGACTCAATCTCAGTGGCTTCTTCATAATCGTTCCAGGTCACGAGCTGCAGATCAGGCAGTTGTTTCCCTGCATTGTAGAGGCCGTTAATTTCGGAAAATGTCTGCAGCCAGGTCTGGCCGCATTGCTGCGCCATGATGCGGTCTGAGCCCCAGGAAGCCATGGTGTCGTTGAATCCTTTGTAGGTGGCTCCGACAGTCTGCTGGCTGGGGAAAGTCATCCCGATGTCGTAGAAGCTCGAGAGGTAGCTCATACCGTAATCTGTCGTGGTAGGCATGACCCAGGAATAGCTGCCGCCGCTGAGCGTGTGGCTGAACCCATCGTTGTTTTGAAATAGAAACAGAGGATGAGTACTGAGCGCAGCATTTGCCGCATTCCAATCGACTGTATAGGACAGATCGATGTTGAAATTTGTTACGACCGGTTGACCCTGAATCGTCATGTAGGCCGGTGAAGTAAAGTATGTGCTCTGGATGTACTGCAAATCGGTGACCAAAGCCTGTTGGGGCGAGCAGCCCGTGCAGGAGTACCACTCAATCGCTCCCTGATCCACCATGATGGCGAAGGTAAAGCCAGGATGGTTCTCAGCCTCCGCCATGACCAACTGCGTAGCCTGATCAATTGAGTTATTGGGTCCGTACCAGTCGATAATCACACCATCAATGCCCCGGCTGATCATGTCCGTGATCTGGCTCTGGACTTGAGCCGGGTCGGTGGAACTGTAGCCAACATTCATGTGATTCGTCCCTCCGAACCAAAGCATCAGGTGAGCATAGACTTTTGTCGTTGCGCCCGAATAGAGCAGGGTGTGGACATCGACCTTGCTGATGTTTCCGGCGCCGAGGTCTCCGTTCGACAGGGTGGTGAAGCTATTGGCGGCGCTCGTATTGTTGGAAGTTTGAGCGGAAAGAGTTGTGGTGGGTACGACGTAAGAACTGGCCGCGCACACGATCGGCACAACGAGGAAGATTACAGCAACAGCAAACTTTGCGTGACGCATTTGTCCTCAGGGGCGGAGTAATACCGAGGAGCTTGGCGAGCCTGTAGGCCACAACGAGGAAGGCACGCCCGCCTGTAGATTTCCTTGTTGATGACCTGATCTTTCTGGGAACGTCGTCAGATTACGATTGGAAAGTCAGGGAGGGAAGATAACATTCGTCTAAGAACTTCAGTGCTACACCCTGTGGGCCATAGCCTCGGCAGACCTCACGCTTGCAATCCCGAAGGGAAGGTTCAGTCTTTCTAATCGTTTAAGGAGCTAGTGGCGTTTTCGGCACTCGAGCCGGAACCAACACTTTCTGCCGGAAAGTCATCATAAATACGCCTTTCCGTGCGCCTTTTTGCCTTTCAAGCGGGAGGAATCCGAATGGATTCAAATGAGAAAGCCGGCAGAGTTTCTGCCATATGCATTACTGTGCTATCGCTTTCCCTGTGCGGCTGCCAGGGGTTAAAGACAGATACGAGTACGACTGCGCCCGCGACGCTTCAATCCTCGGTGAATCACATTATCTTCATGGCGCAGGAGAATCGTTCTTTCGATATGTACTTCGGCCAACTGGCGGCGTACTGGGCTGCAAACGGGTACCCGGCGCAGCAATTTAACGGCCTGCCGGCGAATGCTTCTAATCCAAGTTATGGCGGGGTTGGTGTAGTCGGCCCCGGCAGTGTGTCCGCGTTTCATGTGGCGACCGAATGCACAGAAAACCTCACGCCCTCGTGGGATGAAAGCCATCTTGACTTTAATTTTCAAGCGCCAACTTCGACCACGGCTGCCATGAATGGGTTCGTCTATAACGCTGCCAAGTACGCGAACGACGAGGGCTACACTGACACCGCGGGCATCCGCGCCATGGGCTATTATGACTGGACCGATTTGCCTTACTACTACTACATGGCGTCTAATTTCGCCACCTCAGACAACTGGTTCTCACCAGCGCTCGACCGCACGCAACTGAATCGTCTCTACTTGTTTGCGGCGACGTCTCATGGCTACGCTTATCCTCCGGGATCCAGCGCGGCGGATGCCTTGGCTGTGCCCGTGGGGACAATCTTCGACGCTCTGCAAGCCGCGGGAATCTCGTGGAAAATCTACACCACGGACACAGATTGCGGCGCGGCCGACGCGATTGCGCCCTGCACGTATCTGACTCAATTCGCAAAATATGCCTCGGGCCCTTTGCCAGCCAACGTTGTGCCCGCGACTCCTAATTTCCTTAACGATGCGAATAGTGGCCAGCTTCCGTCGGTTGCATTTATTGAGGGCGGATACACTTCGGGACTTGACGAACATCCTGACAACAACGTGCAGACGGGAGCGGCCTACGTAGAGACCTTGATCAATGGTTTTATGGCGAGTACCTCGTGGAGCGACTCCGTATTCATACTGACGTACGACGAAGCGGGCGGCTTATACGACCACGTGGCTCCCTTACCCGCCGTTAATCCAGACGGCATTGCACCGGTCGATCTGTTGCCGGGGGATATTTGCAATCCTCTTCCGACCGCGGCGAACAATTGCGATTTCAATTACACAGGCTTCCGCGTGCCTATGATTGTGATTTCTCCGTTCACGAAGAAGAACTATGTTTCGCACACAGCCACCGATTACACGGCGATCCTGAAACTGATTGAGAGCAGATTTAGCCTGCAGCCACTCACCCAACGCGATGCGGCGCAGATCGACATGACTGAGTTCTTCGACTTTCAGAATGTCCCCTGGGCAACGCCGCCGAGTCCGAGTTCTATTCCACCACAGCCGACGAACGGTGCCTGCAATTACGTCAGCCTGCAGCAGCTGCAGTAGACCTAACGGAATGCGGAGCTTCACATTGAGTTCGACAGCGCTGATTGATTTCCCGCGCCTCTTAGCTGGTGCGAGGTTAGTGCGAATTGACCGTTAGGCTTCGGGCTGTGTAATGGGAGCCGTCAAAGCTCGCAACTGTTGTCACGTCTGCTCCAGGATGGAGATTGTCGCTTACCGCGATAGCTGACGGGTCCATGTGGATCTCGTAAGTTTTGCCATCGGTGTCAGAGATGAGGACAAGAAGGCCGGTGCTCAAGTCCAGCCCAGTGACGCGTCCTGCAAACGTGAAGGTGCTGCCGGGAACGGCAAGGATAGAGACCTGGTCGGCCACATCCCGGCCATTTCCTTGCGAACTGAATTTCACCGCGACCAGGGTTCCTGCCTCGAGCGAAGTTGCAGGAATGGGATTCACCCCATTCACTACCTGGGTTTGAGAGGTGAGATGTATCTTCAGCGCCTGGGGAGAAAGCGTGTCGCGAAGAGTGAGTTCGCGCTTGTCTTCGCGATAGCTGAGCACAATTCCCTCGCTTGTGCCGGCAGCGGCTGCGCTGGTTCTTAGCCGAATACTGCGAGCGAAGACGGTGCTTCCGTCCAGAATCGTGTCGAGGTAAATGCGGTCCCCGCGGGACAGAGCGGAAGCGGTCACCAAAACACCGTTGTTGTAGACGTGTGTGCGTGGATCGAAATAGATCGTCATCTTACCGCCGCCAAAGACTCGCACGGTGACCCGGTCGCGCACTCGGTCCAGTTTGTCGATGGTACCGCCAATCAAACTAGCCCTTGCGTGAGGCAACGATGGCAGATCGGGAAGCAGGCTTGCCGGGTCCGGCACAGTATTCGCTGCATCCGCGTAAGGCTCCATTGCTTCAGTCGACGAAGGAGCGCTAGCGGGAGCCGACACGACCGACTGCGAAGGTACAGCCTGCCCGTACGCAATACCCGCAAGAAGAGACAGGGTCAAAGCAATTCCCCGAATTAGTCTCGACCACACGCGATCCATATCATCCCCATTCGCCTTTGGTGTTGGCGTAGCATTTCGATGCCGAGAAGGACTACAAGGTAGTCGCGCGCGTAAGAAAAACCGGCGAATGTGCGGCAAACAAAAGAGGATTCTCTGCATCATAGTTACGTTTCTTAGACTTGAATCTCTGAAGGATCCTTAGCAATGAAGGAGAAATTGTGGATTGTCGCCAGCATGATCGGTATTACCCTAGGAGGGGGAGTGCAGGCCCATGCAGCCGATATCAAGATCACCTTGCCGAGGCGTAGTCACCTCACACCCATACAGCGATTGAATCGGGAAGGGGTTGAAGCGGTCCGCAAGCATAACTATGAAAGGGCCGAAGCATTCTTTTACAAAGCTTATCTTCTCGACCCCGACGACCCGTTTACTTTGAACAATCTGGGTTACGTTTCGGAATTGCAAGGGCAGGTGGACAGGGCGCAGCGCTTCTACACGTTGGCTGCCCAGGAACCGACTGACGCAGTTATCGCGCGCGCGAGTTCGCCTCGAGTCGAAGGGCGCTCGATCAATGAGGCACTGAGCGTTCAGGATGTGGCCCTCAAGGTCGATCATGACAACGTTGAGGCAGTGCGCTTGCTCTCTCAGGGGCGGGCTCCGGAAGTCGATTTGCTTCTGCAACAGGCGCTGAAGCGTGATCCGCAGAATGTGCTTACCCTGAACAACATGGGGGTTGCGAAGGAAATGGAAGGAGAATCGCAGGAGGCGCTGCGGTACTATGACGCCGCCGCAGCCCTGCATTCCGACACGGCCGCGGTGGTCACGCTCGACCGCACGTGGAGGGGGAAGCCGGTCAGCGAGATGGCGGAGCATAACGCGAGAAACTTGCGCAGCCGCCTGGATACTCAACGAACTGTTGAATTAAGACTGGCCGAGCTGAACCTTCGAGGGGTATCAGCCGTCAATCGCAACGACCTCGCCGGCGCAGCTCAGGACTTTAGAAGCGCGTATGAGCTTGATCCTAACAATGCATTTGCCCTGAATAATATCGGGTATCTCTCCGAGATTGAAGGCGACCGTGAGACCGCCCAGTTTTTCTACGACAAAGCGCAAAGTGTTGCAGGGGCAAATGCGACCGTGGGGCTGGCAAGTCGAAGTTCAGAGCAAGGCATGAAGCTGTCTCAGGTCGCGTCAAAAAGTGATGGAAACGTGCAAGCTGTGTTGCTCGCAGAGCGGGATGCCCTCCGGGAGCACCATGAGCCGATTCTGCTTCGCCGCCGCGATAATTCGCTCGTGCAAGAACCAGCCACGCCGCCAGTGAGCGCTCCGCCCTCGCAGACGACTCCTCCTCCTCAATAGTGGTACATCGAATTAAAGGTTGCGCTGCTGGAATCGTCCGATATCCGACTCCGGATCGTAGGAAAAATAGCGGACAAGATTCTTAAAATAGCGCAAGAGCGTATTGACGTTTGTGTAATACCAGCAGCAACGAATCATTTCAGGTGAGAATCCGCAAATGAACCGAAAGCGACTGAGCATGGGCACTGGCTGGCCGAGCAGCGCCGCAGCCATGCGGTGATTGCCATCGAGAACCGTCAACGGGCTCGTCGCGTCGATCCCAATCAGAATTACGGAGGGATTGATAAGGTTCTCTTCTACAGAAGAGCTGAGAAGCCTCAGCTTACCCAGGAAAGCATCGTGGGGGGCGGGTTCTTCCAACTTCGCCCGAATGCGTTCGACTACGTCTGTCAAGTAGAAGCTTCCGTCGGCGATCCGCCGCCATTGCGCTCTGGGAAAAAAACGAACCCGGTCAAGATCTTCTACCGTTAACTCGACCTCGAACCACTTGGTGTCCGCGGGGAGTTCGCGCCACATTGCACCGCGGCGCAGAAACAGCAACGCTTGCCGCAGAGCGTTTTCTCTGGAGCTATTAAGATCGGGTCGCCGGACAAGCTGATCGAATTGATCCCGGTATTCGTCGAACTCAGGATGATGAAACTCACTCCGCAGAAACTCTGCCATAACTTCTTCCTCGGTCAGCATGCGGAGTTGGCGGAGGCTGCGATAGGTATCGAAGGCCTTGGGAGTCAACTGGTGCCGCAGCAGCGGAACAATCAGACCGATGAGCAGAATCAGCATCAGAACCAACTGAACGAGGATTACCTGACGCAGGCTCTGGTGAAGAATGTAAATGCCAAGAGCGAGAGCGCCGCTGAAAGCAAGCTGAACCCAACTGGTATTAGCAATCTTGCGGGACATCTCATAAGTGATAATGACCGAACTTAGCGAATACACCCCGGTGGTGATGGCATAGAGGATGAGCAGCGGCGCTAGCATTCCGTAGGAGCCGAGTTCGAAGTGAGCGCCGAAAAGTGTCTTCCACAAAAAGTTCGGTACCATCCACAAACCGAAGATGAGAGCTGTCAGGATGAGAAAGACCAGCAACAAGGAGGTAAATAAGACTGGATGGCCGTCGTGCTCAGTGTCTCCGGCGCTCGCCGAGACCGGAAACATGGTGTTTACCACCGACCAGGCGCACATATTGACCAGCCGGCCCACCAGCGCGACGGCTGCATAGAAACCGGCCTCAGCCGGAGGAAAGAAATGTTTTACGAGAACAATGTCGAAGTTGTTGATGATCGTCTGGCCCGAAAAGAAAACAATCGCCTGCAATCCCTCTCGAAATGAAATGGCAATCTTACGGAACTTGAGTGACGTCAATCCGGGACTTGGCACGGCGACAAAGTAGGAGACGATTACTGCCGCAACACTTGC
>Ga0302324_100014173_pt1 | contig 16098 bp, 16 predicted proteins | sample Palsa_T0_1_FD_201949 | JGI IMG/M metagenome (GOLD analysis project Ga0302324, IMG submission 201949) | Peat permafrost microbial communities from Stordalen Mire near Abisko, Sweden - Palsa_T0_1 | ecosystem: Environmental > Terrestrial > Soil > Palsa > Peat permafrost | place: Sweden: Abisko...
GTTGACCGAGACGCTGGCGGCGATCGACATGGCGGCCAAGGCCAAGTACGCGGCGATCGTCTCGCACCGCTCGGGCGAGACCGAGGATGCCACCATCGCGGACATCGCGGTCGCCACCGCCGCGACGCAGATCAAGACCGGCTCCATGTCCCGTTCCGACCGGGTCGCCAAGTACAATCAGCTGCTGCGCATCGAGGGCGAGCTCGGGGCCGAGGCGGTATTTGCGGGCAAGAGCGCTTTGGCGGTTCCAGTTCGTTAAGAGTCCGTGCTAAGCTACTGACCTCATGAGGATTTTCGCAGTCATTTTAGGCGTATGCCTGGTCTCGCTGCAGTATCGGCTGTGGGTGTCCGATCGCGGCATGCGGGAGATCTGGCGTCTTGATCAGTCGGTCGAGACTCAGAAAGCGGCCAATGAGGAGCAGCGCGACCGGAATCGTCAGCTGCTCGCCGAGGTAACCGACCTCAAGGTCGGACTCGCCGCGCTCGAGGAGCGCGCGCGCTCGGAGCTCGGAATGGTGGGCAACAACGAGACCTTCTATCAGATCGTGACGCCGGCGACACAAGCACCTACGACGCCGTCCACCGCCATCACCGCCCGCGCCGAGTGACCGCGCCGCAAAAAGCGCGCCGAATCTGGGCCGTAGTTCCGGCCGCCGGACGCGGTGAACGATTCGAGAAATCCGCCGGCGCCGCGCAGCTACCCAAGCAATACGCACCGCTCGCAGGCGTAACCGTGCTCGAGTGCTCGCTGCGCCCGCTGCTCTCGGAGCCGCGCATCGAGCGTGTGGTGGTGGCGCTCGCGCCCGGCGATGCGCACTGGGGGGCGCACGCGCCGCGCTCGGAGAAGCTGCTGACGACGCTCGGCGGCGCGAGCCGGCAGGACTCGGTGCTCGCGGGCTTGAAGAAGCTGCGCGAGCACGCCTCGCCCGAGGACTGGGTGCTCGTGCACGATGCCGCGCGTCCCTGTCTCGAGCCGGCCGACGTCGCTGCGCTCATCGCGGCGCTCGAGGCCGGCGCGAGCGGCGCCGTGCTGGCCGCGCCGGTGGTCGATACGGTGAAGCGCGAGCGCGACGGCGTGATTTCCGAAACCGTCGATCGCAGCGGCCTGTGGCGTGCATTGACGCCGCAGGCTTTTGCCTTGGGTGAGCTCGAGCGTGCGCTCGAGGACGCGGCACGCGCCAACGTCGGCGTCACCGACGAGTCGCAGGCGATGGAGCGCAAAGGCGTGCGCCCGGTGCTGGTGCAGGGCTCGCCGTTCAATATCAAAGTGACCCGCGCGGCGGACCTGCAGGCCGCGGCGCGCATATTGCAGAGCGCGGAGAAGCGAACGATGTCGGGCAAGATGCGTATCGGCCAGGGGTTCGATGTACACACGTTCGGCGCGGGCGACCACGTAGTGCTCGGCGGCGTGCGCATCGCCCATGAGCGCGGCGTCGTCGCGCACTCCGACGGCGATGTGGTGATTCATGCGCTCTGCGACGCGTTGCTCGGTGCGCTCGGGCAGGGCGACATCGGCCGCCATTTTCCGGACACCGATCCGCGCTACCGGGGGGCCGACAGCCGGTTGTTCCTGCGCACCGTCGCCGCCATGATGCGCGAGGCCGGCTACGGCCTCGTCAACGCCGACGTCACCGTGCTCGCCGAGGCGCCGCGCATTGCCGCGCATCGCCTCGCCATGGCGGCGAACCTCGCGCAGGACTTGGGCGTCGCGCCCGAGCTCATCAACATCAAGGCAACCACCACCGAGCGCATGGGATTCGTCGGGCGGGGCGAAGGGCTCGCCGCACAAGCCGCGGTGCTGCTCGAGGGAGCGTGAATACCCGAGGCCGGCGCGCGGAAGCCTGGACTCGCGCCGCACTGTCGCCGCCGCGCGCCCACGGCGCGCCGCTTTCCGCCGCACGCATCAAGGCGGAGCCGGAGGACTTTCACGTCGAGGAGGAGCTCTCGTTCGTGCCGTCGGGCGAGGGCCCGCACCGGTTGCTGCGTGTCGAGAAGCGCTCGGCCAACACCCGCTGGGTGGCGGCCGAGCTCGCACGCCTCGCCGAGGTGCCGGTTGCAGAAGTGGGCTACGCCGGGCTCAAGGATCGGCACGCGATCGGCGTCCAATGGTTCAGCCTGCCCGCGGCGCGAGGCACCGCGGAATTCTGGAGCGCCGTGCACAAGGACGAGTTCCGGGTGCTCGAGTCGCAGCTCAACACACGCAAGCTCCGGCGCGGCGCGCTGCGCGGCAACCGCTTCCGCATCCGGCTGCGCCAGCTCGACTGGCCGCGCGATGCCCTCGAGAAGAAGCTCACCGCCTTGCGCACCCAGGGAGTTCCGAATTATTTCGGCGCGCAGCGTTTCGGCCGCGACGGTTTCAATCTCGACCGGGTGGCCGAATGGTTGCAGAGCGGTAAGCGGCCGGCGGGCCGGGCCGAGCGCGGCTTCACACTCTCGGCCGCGCGCTCTTTGATTTTCAACGCGGTGCTCGCCCGCCGCGTGCAGAGCGCGGAGTGGTCACGGCTCGCGCCCGGCGATCTCGCGAGTCTCGACGGCAGCGGCAGTCATTTTCGCGTCGATGCCGTGGACCGCGAGCTCGAGCGCCGTCTGGACGCCTTCGACATCCATCCATCCGGTCCGTTGTGGGGGCGGGGCGAGCCCGCGACGGCCGGACGTGCGCTCGAGACCGAGCTCGAGGTCGCCCGCGAGCTCGCTCCGGTCGCCGAGCTGCTTGCGCAGGAGGGTCTCGAGCAAGAGCGCCGCGCGCTACGCTGCGCGATCCGCGATTTGTCGGTCGAGTCGGAAGCCGCGACGCTCACGTTGAGTTTCACGCTCGGCAAGGGCCAATTCGCGACCGCGGTGCTGCGCGAGATTTGCGAGCTCGCGGAGCCCGCGCTGATCGACGATTCCGAGCCCGACTGACGGGCACGGCAGAAAGAGCGCCGCTCGCCGAAAGACCGCCTGGAGCAGGTCAGGTGTTTCAGCGCAAGAGAACGTACACGGCGCCGGTGCCGCCGTCGATGGCGCGCGCCGAGGTGAAAGCCAACACATCGGTGTGACGCTTGAGCCAGGTATTCACGGCAATCTTCAGCACCGGGCCGCGGGCGCCCGAGCGATATCCTTTGCCGTGCACGACGCGCACGCAACGCAGCCCCGCATGACGGCTGGCGGCGATGAACTCGGCGAGGTAGTCGCGCGCGGCCGCTTGACTCAAGCCGTGCAGATCCAGCTCATCCTCGACGGGGTATCGGCCGCGTCGCAAGTGGCGCAGCGTTTGCTCGCGCACGCCGGGGCGTTTGAACGATAGCGCGTCGGCCGCGGCCGGCGCTGCGGCGCCCGGCACATCGTCCGCCACCAGCTCGCCGAGCGCAGCAACGCCCGGCGATTCTGCCTCCACGAGAGGCGCACGCCGCCGCGCGCGGGGTCGCGGCAGGGCGGTGCCGTGCGGCGGCTCACGGCTCGCCGGCAAGGGCGTCACGTCGCGCACTGCGGCGCGAAATACGCGTGCTTCCTCGGTATCCACGCTCTTACTCTGCTTGTCCGACGCGACGCCGTGGCGAGAGCGTGATTTTGCCATAGTGCAGCGACCCGGCTTTCGCCAGGTCGTCTATCCGGGTGTAGAGCGTTACAGTATAGTCCGCAAGGCTCAGGCCGCCATCATCCGGCCCTCCAGGCTTCCAGTTGCTTTAGTGAAAATCCTACTTTCCAACGACGACGGATATCGCGCTGAGGGCTTGCAAGCACTGAAAGAGGCGATCAAACCGCTGGGAGCGGTCACCGTGGTTGCGCCGGACCGCAACCGCAGCGGCGCGAGCAATTCGCTCACCTTGGATGTACCGATACGGGCGGCGCGTTACGATGCCGACTGCTACTACGTGAACGGAACTCCTACCGACTGCGTGCACCTCGCGATCTCGGGGCTGTTCGATTTCGAGCACGATCTGGTGGTCTCGGGCGTCAACGACGGCGCGAATCTCGGCGACGACACGCTTTACTCGGGCACCGTCGCAGCCGCGGTCGAAGGACGCTTTCTCGGTCTGCCGGCGATTGCGGTATCGTTGTGCGTAGAGCCGGGCAGCCCGCGAAATTTTGCCGGTGCCGCGCGCGTCGCGGCGAGCTTGGTTCAGCGTCTCTCGGTCGCACCGTTACAAGGACCTGTGGTGCTCAACCTCAACGTGCCGGATCTGCCCGACGATCAACTGCTCGGCATCAGAGTCACGAGGCTCGGCGCGCGACATCGCAGCAAGCCGATCGTGCGGGCTCAAGATCCGCGGGGCCGCAACGTTTACTGGGTCGGCAACGCCGGAGCCGGGCAGGACGCCGGACCGGGTACCGACTTTCACGCCGTCGCCCATGGTTTCGCCTCGGTGACCCCGCTGCAGATCGACTTCACGCGCCACGCGGCTCTGCCCGAGCTCGAGCGCTGGTTGTCCACATGAGCACCTTCATCCAAGGGCCGCGCCTGTCCGGCATCGGCATGACCTCGGCGCGCACGCGCGAGCGACTGGTCATGCGGCTGCAGGAGCAGGGTATCGCGGACGTGCGCGTGCTCGACCGAATCCGCAACGTGCCGCGACACCTGTTCATGGACGAGGCGCTCGCCTCGCGCGCTTACGAGGATACCGCGCTCCCCATCGGCTTCGGGCAGACCATCTCTCAGCCCTACGTCGTCGCGCGCATGAGCGAAGCGCTGCTGGCCGCGGGACCGACACCGAAGGTGCTCGAGATCGGTACCGGATGCGGCTATCAGACCGCCGTGCTGTCGCCGCTGGTCAAGGAGATTTACACGATCGAGCGGATCGAGAGCTTGGTCGCCAGGGCGCGGCGCTCACTGCGCGAGCTCAAGATCCGCAACGTGCACTTCCGGCACGACGACGGCAACGTCGGCTGGCCGGGCCGCGCGCCGTTCGACGGCATCCTCTTGACTGCCGCGCCGCATAAGGTGCCGCAGGCTCTTTTCGACCAGCTCGCCGTGGGCGGCCGCTTGATTGCGCCGGTCGGCCCCGACGGACGCCAAGAGCTCATGCGCTACACGAAGGGCGAGACCCGCGTGCAGCGCGAGATGCTGGGAGCGGTGAGCTTCGTGCCCTTGCTCTCGGGACTGCAGCGTTAGGGCCTCGTCTGCGCTTCGCCCGAACGGTCGGCGTCATCGGGTTCTACTGCCTCGCCGGTTGCGCGACGCGCGGCGACTACGAGCAGGACGGCCATTCGCGCGAGACCTACGTCGTGCAGCGAGAGGACACGCTCTACAGCATTGCGTGGCGCCATGACCTGGACTACCGAGCGCTCGCGCGCTTGAACGGCATCGGTCCGGACTATCGCATCTCGGTCGGCCAGATACTGACGCTGCGGCCTGCGACGCCGTCCGCGGACACGCACCCGGCGAAGCGCGCGCCGCCGGCGGGCGTGCCGCCGGCCGGCGCGACGGCGCCGCCCGGCGTGGGAGCCGCGCCTGCGCAGGCGCCGGGACGCTGGATGTGGCCGACCTCAATCCTCGAGTCGCCGCGCGCCGTCGCAGGCGGCGGCGTTCTGCTGCAGGGAGTTCTCGGACAGCCGGTGCGCGCCGCGTGCGGCGGGCACGTCGTGTATGTGGGCGCCGGCATTCGTGGCTATGGCAATCTCATCATCATCAAACACGACGACAGCTTTCTGTCCGCTTACGCGCATACGCAAGACATCGTGGTGCACGAGGGACAAGAGGTACTCCGCGGCCAAGTCATCGGCCAAATGGGCTTGGGGCCGCATGGGTCGCCCGCGCTTTACTTCGAAATTCGCTTGAACGGTAAGCCGGTCGATCCGCTGCCGTATCTTTCAGGAGAGAAGTGACCGGCACCCGATTGAATTAGCTGGATATGTGTCTACCCGAAGAATGCGCGACGGCAGCGCGCCGCCGCTCGGCCGTTGACGCCGCCCGCGGGCTAGGCGTATGTTTCGTCGCGAGTCGTTGGGGAAAAGTCCACTCGCGGGGCGGGACGGTTCGATTCGGTCCAGAGAAAAACCAGAACAAGATCAACAAGAAATAGAAAAATTCTCGATACCAACTTAACTCACGTCACGCCCCGCCTTTCTTTCCTTTTAACTTAGACCAGCAGCAACGCCACCACGCGTCGCTGCTCCGTGACCAATACGTTGAACGTGCGGCAAGCGGCGCCCGTATCCATGACTTCGAAGCCGATGCCCGCGCGTAAAAACTGCGCGCCGAACTCTGCGTCCGGAAACACCTGGCGGACGCCGGTGCCGATGAGCACGAGCTCGGGCGCCAGCGCCACGATCTCGGCCGTGTGCGCGGCGGTGAGCTCGCCGGCGCCGCTGACCACCGGGCCGGGCGCAATCGATTCGGGACCGACGATCAGGGAATGGCTGAATGTTTCGTCATTGATCTTGATCTCGCCCGGCGCGTAGGAGCGAATCAAATATCTGGTGGAATTCGAGTCCTGAGTGAATCGCATAAACCGGTAAGATACCTCTCCTTCGCATCAGGATCGCCGTTGTCCAGCGTGTATTTTCGCATCACCGCGCGCGGCGCGCATCCGCACACCCGTGCGCCGCGGCTCGAGCGACTGCTCTCGCGCGCAAACGGACCCACCGACACCGCCGATTGGCGCGCAGAGGCTTATCGTCTCATTGCGCCCGAAGGCGCGCGCGTGCCGCCCGTCGCCAGCGCGGCGCTCGCGCCGAACGCGAGCCGCTCCGGCGGCTGGGTATGCATGGCGACTCCCGTGCACTTGCTCGCCGGCATGACCAGCATCGGCATGGCCGCCGACGGCTTGCTCGAGATCGAGCCTTTCGAGGCCGACGCGCTGGCTGCCGATTTCAACCGAGTATTCGCCGGCGGCGGGGTGAGTCTGGAACGGGGACGCGACGCTCTGCTCTTATGCCGCTTCGATCAAGCGTTGCGAGTGACGACCAGCGCGCCGGAGGAGGCCGCCGGTCACGACCTGTGGGGCTACCTGCCGCAAGGCGAGGATGCGGCGCGGCTGCGCAGTTTGACCAGCGAGATCGAGATGTGGCTCTTCGATCACCCCGTCAATCGCCGCCGACATGAAACGCAGCGTCCGGTCATCAACGCGCTCTGGCTGTGGGGCGGGGGTGCGGCCGATGCCGGGCCGCTCGCGGTGAACGGCTGGACGGCGGGCGAGGATCCGCTTTTCGCCTCTCTGACGCCGGCGTCGCGTTATCCGGGCGCCGCAACCTCGGGAGTGGTCGCGGTGCCCGACTGGCCGGGCTCGCCGCCCTGGCACGACGTCGAGGAACGCTGGCTCGCACCCGCAGTGGCCGATCTGCGCGCCGGGCGGCTGGAGAGCATCCGGCTGTCCGCGCGCCGCCGCAGCATGCAGCTGAACGCGCGCGCGCTCCGGCGCTTCTGGCGCCGCGCGCGCCCCTGGTGGGAGGTGCTGCTCGATGTCGATTGAGATCCGCCGGCGTGCGCCCGGTCCTGCGCTCGATTTTGCTGCGGATCTGCATCCGGTGCTGCAACGGGTGTACGCGGCACGCGGGATCGCTCAAGCGGACGATCTCGATCTGTCGCTCGATCGGTTGCTGCCGGTGCGCACGCTCGAGAGCGTCGAGCGTGCCGCGCAGCTGCTCGCCGCGCATCGCTCGGGCCGGGTGCTGATCGTCGGCGACTTCGATGCGGACGGCGCGACAGGCAGCGCGCTGTTCGTGCGCGCACTGCGCGCCCTGAAGTTCGCGCATGTGGATTTTCTCGTTCCCAACCGCTTTCAGTTCGGCTACGGCTTGACGCCGGGTATCGTGGCGCTCGCCGCGGAGCGATCCCCCTCGCTCATCGTCACCGTCGACAACGGCGTGTCGAGCATCGAGGGCGTGGAGGCTGCACGGGCTTTCGGCATTCCGGTCCTGATCACCGATCATCATTTACCGGGCGCGGCGCTGCCGCCCGCCGAGGTGATCGTCAATCCCAATCTTGCGGACTCCACATTCGGGAGCCGCGCTCTCGCCGGCGTCGGAGTCGCGTTTTACGTGGTCGCGGCGTTGGCCCACGCGCTGGGGGAGAAGCAATGGAAAGCCTCCGATCTGCTGGATTTGGTCGCCTTGGGCACGGTCGCCGATCTGGTGCCGCTCGATCGCAATAACCGGGTGCTGGTCGCGCAGGGATTGCGGCGCATTCGAGCCGGCCGCTGTGTGCCCGGCATTCGTGCGCTGGTCGAGTCGGCCGGGCGGCGGCTCGATCAGCTGTGCGCCGCGGATCTCGGTTTCCTGATCGCGCCGCGGTTGAATGCCGCCGGACGGCTCACCGACATGAGCATCGGCATCGCCTGCTTGCTCGCGGATGAGCCCGAGCGGGCTGCCGCGCTCGCCGCGCAGCTGACCAAGCTCAACGACGAGCGGCGCGAGATCGAGCAGCGCATGCAGAGCGAGGCAATCGCGCTCGCCGCGGCGGTGCGCCTCGATGAATCCGGAAGCGAGACGCTCGGGGTGTGTCTGTTCGATGAGGGCTGGCACCAGGGCGTCGTCGGCCTGGTGGCGGGCCGGCTCAAGGACCGCCTGCATCGCCCGGTGATCGCCTTCGCGCGTGCGGATGCCGGGACGCTCCGCGGCTCGGCGCGCTCGGTCGCCGGAATTCATATACGCGACGTGCTCGACGGCATCGCGACACGCCATCCCGGACTCATCGAGAAGTTTGGCGGCCACGCGATGGCGGCAGGCATGAGCTTGCCCGAAGCGAACCTCGAGCCCTTCCGCGCGGCCTTCGCCGCCGAAGTGGCGGCGCGCGCCGGTCCGGACGTCCTGCGCGGCGTCGTTCACAGCGACGGCGAGTTGCTGCCTGCCGAACTGTGTATCGCAACCGCGCGCGCCTTGAAGCACGCCGGGCCGTGGGGGCAGGGGTTTCCGGAGCCGGTGTTCGACGGCGGCTTCATCGTCGCCGACGCCCGCGTGGTCGGCGGCAGGCATTTGAAGCTGCTGTTGCGCGAGGCCGAGGGCGCGGGCGCGCGCACCGCCGCGGCGCGCTGCTTCGACGCCATTGCGTTCGGCTACGCCGACGCCGCCATGAGCCCCGCGATTCAGCTCCCGCCGGGCGCGGCGATCGAGCTCGCGTACCGCCTGGAGATCAACGAGTGGAACGGCGCGGAGAGCGTGCAGCTCAATTGCCAGCACCTGGGTGTGCGATGAGTGATAAAATGTTCGGCCATGGAAATCAATCAGCTCAAACGTTTCATCAAAGATCTCGAGGAGCGCACGCTGTCCTTGAGGAGGTATCTTTGATTACGACAACAAGAGCGAGCAGCTGCAAGAAGTCACTCGCGAGCTCGAGCAGCCGGACGTGTGGAAGAATGCGGAGCGGGCGCAGGAGCTCGGCAAGGAGCGCGCGAAGCTCGAGGACGTCGTCCACGATCTCGATCGCTTGAGCCGCGGCTTGCGCGACGCGGACGAGCTCCTGGAAGTAGCGGCCGCAGAGGCCGATACCGGCGCCGCGGCGGAGATCGAGCGGGATGCGCTCGAGCTCGCCACCGGTGTCGAGCGGCTCGAGTTCCAGCGCATGTTCCCCGGCAAGATGGACTCGCACAGCGCCTTTCTCGACATACAGGCCGGTGCCGGCGGCACGGAGGCGCAGGACTGGGCCGCGATGCTGTTGCGCATGTACCTGAAATGGGCCGACCGGCACGGCATCAAGACCGAGATCATCGATCAGAGCCCCGGCGAGGTCGCCGGCATCAAGGGCGCGACCATCAGTATGAGCGGAGACCATGCCTACGGGTGGCTGCGCACCGAGACGGGTGTGCACCGGCTGGTGCGCAAATCCCCGTTCGACTCCGGAAACCGGCGGCATACCTCGTTTGCCTCGGTGTTCGTCTCCCCCGAAGTGGACGATGACATCGATATCGAGATCAACCCGGCGGATCTGCGCACCGATGTGTATCGCTCCAGCGGAGCGGGCGGTCAGCATGTGAACAAGACCGAGTCGGCCGTGCGTATCACGCATATGCCGAGCGGCATCGTGGTCGCCTGTCAGAGCGAGCGCAGCCAGCACAAGAACCGCTCGACCGCCATGAAGATGTTGAAGGCGAAGCTGTACGAGCTCGAGTTCAACAAGCGCAACGCGGCCGCGAAGGTGCTCGAGGACTCGAAGTCGGACGTGAGCTGGGGCAACCAGATTCGCAGCTACGTGCTCGATCAATCGCGCATCAAGGATCTGCGCACCAACATCGAGATCGGCAACACGACGGCGGTCCTCGACGGCGATCTCGACGAATTCATGCAGGCCAGTCTGAAACAGGGGTTATGAGCGACGACGACGAAAACCATTTGATCTCGGAGCGGCGCATCAAGCTCGCGAAGCTGCGCGAGCGCGGCATCGCCTATCCGAATCAGTTCCGCCGCAACGCGCTCGCGGCCGACCTCGTGACGCTGTACGCGACCAAGAGCGCCGAGTTCTTCGAGGGCGAGGAGCTGCGCGTGAGCGTGGCGGGGCGGATGCGCGCGAAACGCATCATGGGCAAGGCGAGCTTCGCGAAGCTCGAGGACGTGAGCGGGGCGATTCAGATCTTTCTGCAGCGCGACGCGCTCGGCGAGGCGTACGACGAGTTCAAGACCTGGGACGTGGGCGACATCGTCGGCGCCGAGGGGGTCTTGTTCCGCACCAGGACGGGCGAGCTCTCGGTGCGCGCCGAGCGCATCACGCTCATCGCGAAGTCGCTTAGGCCCTTGCCGGACAAGTGGCACGGTATCGCGGATACCGAGCTCAGGTACCGCCGCCGCTACGTCGATCTGATCGTCAACGAGGACAGCCGGCGCGTTTTCGAAATGCGCGCGGCCATCGTGCGGTATCTGCGCGCGTTTCTCGATTCGCGCGGTTTTCTCGAGGTGGAAACGCCGATGCTGCATCCCATTCCGGGCGGCGCGGCGGCGCGGCCTTTCACGACGCACCATAACGCGCTCGACGTGGACATGTATCTGCGGATCGCTCCCGAGCTCTATTTGAAGCGGCTCACCGTGGGCGGCTTCGAGCGCGTGTACGAGATCAACCGCAATTTTCGCAACGAGGGCGTCTCGACCCAGCACAATCCCGAATTCACGATGCTCGAGCTGTACCAGGCGTACGCCGACTATCGGGATCTCATGGAGATGATCGAAGCGCTGTTCCAGGGCCTAGGCGACAGCCTCAAGGGCACGCGCAAGATCCAGTACCAAGGCACCGACATCGATCTGTCGAAGAGCTTTGCGCGCATGACCATCGAGGAGATCCTGCTCGCGAACAATACGGATCTCGATCCCATGTCCCTGCGCGACGTGACTTACCTGCGTCGGGTCTGCGATGCCATGAACATCCCCTACAAGCGCACCGATGGGGCGGGCAAGCTGCAGATCGAGCTGTTCGAGAAGAGCGGCGAACATACGCTGATTCAGCCGACCTTCGCCTATGCATATCCGGCGGAAGTCTCGCCGCTTTCCCGGCGCAACGACGAGGATCCGTTCATCACCGATCGCTGGGAATTTTTCATCGGCGGACGCGAGCTCGCGAACGGCTTCTCGGAGTTGAACGATCCGGAGGATCAAGCGCAGCGTTTCAAGGATCAGGTCGAGCGCAAGGCGACCGGAGACGAGGAGGCCATGTATTACGATGCGGACTACATCCGCGCGCTCGAGTACGGCATGCCGCCCGCCGCCGGCCTCGGATTGGGGGTCGATCGGATGGTGATGCTGTTCGCCGACGCAGCGTCGATCCGCGACGTGCTGCTGTTCCCGCACATGCGACCGGAGCTGTAACCGAGGCGGCCGTTAAGGCGACGCTTCGGTCCGATACGGCAGCGGCAGCTCCTCGGCCGCGATCGCTTCTTCGGCGCCGCCGCCGGCGGGAGCGGCGCCAGCGCCAGCCCCGCCCGCACCGCTGTCGGTATCGCCCGTCGCCGCGGCACCGCGCAGGGTCAGCACCGCAAGCGCCTCGAATCGCTCGCCCACCCGCACGACCTCGGTGAGACGGCCGCTGCGTCCGTCGGCGAGCCGCAGGGGTTGGCCGATCGACCAGGACCCCGAAGGCAACGAGAGTCGCGACAAGCGGCGTTTGATTCTGCCCAGGTGCTGCGTACGGGCGATGATTTCCTGGCCCGTGTAACAACCCTTGGTGAAGCTGATGGCATCGAGCAGATCGAGATTCAGCATCTGGGCGACAAACTGCTCGGAGGTCGCGGCGTACACCTGCGGCATGCCGGCCCGGATGTCGGCGAGGCGCCAGGCGAGATCCGCATCGTCCGCGCCGTCCGCGGCGCCGCGCGCCGCCGCGGCGTTCTCGCGCGGACGCACAACCCAGTAGCGCGGAGCCGCGCTTTGCCCACCGTCGGGGACGCGCGCGACGGCGATTCCCTCGTGCTCTTTATAAGCGGCCCCCGACGCGGGCAGATTGGCGGGCTCGACAGCGGACGCATCGTGCGCGCCGGCGACGCTGTATTGACCGCTCAGGTCTTCGATCTTGACCTTCGCGCGCAGCACGAACTTGCGCAGCCGCTCGAGCGTCGTCGCCGCGAGTTCGCGCGGCAGGATCGCCATCACGCCGCTCGAATGCGGCAATAATTGGAGCACGGCCACGACGCGTCCCTGCGCCGAGGAGTAGGCCGACAGCAGCGGCAATCCGTCCGCCAGGCGGCGCGTATCGTTCGATACCTGGCCCTGCAGAAACGCGATGGCATCCGCTCCCGAGAACCGCAGTATGGAAAGAGATGCCAGCTCGAGTGCCTGTTCGCTCACGCCTCCATGAATGGGGCCGGCAAGGCAGGCTGTCAACCCCTGCCTCGCCTGATGCTTTTCTGGCACACTTTGCACCTGTGTTGCCGAACGACGATAAACAAAACGACATTCCCCCGCTGCCGACGTCCCCGCACGCGCAGCCGTCGCTGTCGCCCGGTCCGGCAGTGCCGCCCCGTTCGGCAGTGCCGCCGGCAGTGCCGCCGCGCGAAGTGGGCGGCCGAGAGGGTCCCGAGCCGACGCGCTTCGGCGACTGGGAGCTGCGGGGCCGCTGCATCGACTTTTGACGAACCCATCGCGCTAAAAAACATGTCCGCACGCCCCCGGCCGCTATCGCCGCACCTCGGAGTCTATCGCTGGCAAATCGGCAACACGCTGTCGATCCTGCACCGGATCACGGGCGTCGGCTTGGGGGTCGGGCTGCTGGCGCTCAGCTACTGGTTGATCTCGCTTGCGGGCGGGGAGGAGACCTACCGGACCGCCGCGCGCCTGTTCGCAAGCCCGGTGGGCCTGGTGTGCCTGTTCGGCTGGACCTTCTCTTTTCTATTTCACCTGTTCAACGGCCTGCGCCATTTGTGCTGGGACGTGGGCGTCGGCTTCGAGCGCACGCAGCGCCACGCGAGCGGTTGGATCGCCGTGTTCGCCGCTGTTTGCGCGACGCTCGCCGCCTGGGCCTTGCTATGGCATGGCGGGCGGCTGTGAGCCTGCGCAGTCCCTTGGGCAGAGTGCTCGGCGCGGGCTCCGCGCGGGCCGGCACGGCTCACTGGTGGGCGCAGCGGGTGAGCGCGGTGGCGCTGATTCCGCTGACCCTGTGGTTTTTCTGGTCGCTGCTGCTGCTGCCGACCCTCGATTATGCGACGGTGCGCACCTGGCTCTCGGTGCCGTTGAGCGCCCTGCTCGCGGTGCTGCTGGTCGCGTTCACGGCATACCACTCGTATCTGGGAACGAACGTCGTGGTCGAGGATTACGTGCATGCACACTCCGCCAAGCTGTTCCTGGCGGTGCTGCTGCGTTTCCTCTACGTGCTGTGCGCCGGTGCGGGCATCTTCGCGATTCTGCGCATCGCATTTTTACCTTAAGGAGCTCATGAGCGATTACAAGTTCATCGATCACACCTATGACGTGGTGGTGGTCGGGGCCGGCGGCGCGGGCTTGCGCGCGACTTTCGGTCTGGCGCAGGCCGGGCTCGCCACCGCCTGCTTGACCAAGGTCTTTCCGACGCGCAGTCACACGGTCGCCGCCCAGGGCGGGATTTCCGCCGCGCTCGGGAACATGGGCGAGGACGACTGGCGCTGGCACATGTATGACACGGTGAAGGGCTCCGACTGGCTCGGCGATCAGGATGCCATCGAGTTCATGTGCAAGGTGGCGCCCGCGGCGGTGATCGAGCTCGAGCACTACGGTGTCCCGTTCTCGCGCACGGACCAGGGCAAGATTTATCAGCGTCCGTTCGGCGGCATGACCACCCATTTCGGCAAGGGCATCGCGCAGCGCACCTGCGCGGCGGCCGACCGCACCGGCCACGCCATGCTGCACACGCTGTATCAGCAATCCTTGAAGCACGACGCCGAGTTCTTCATCGAGTACTTTGCGCTCGACCTCATTATGGAAAATGGCGAGTGCCGCGGCGTGATCGCTCTCGACATGTCCGAGGGCACCCTGCACCGGTTTCGCGCCCATCAGGTCATTCTGGCGACCGGCGGCTATGGACGCGCGTATTTCTCATGCACGTCCGCACACACGTGCACGGGCGACGGCGGCGGCATGGTGCTGCGCGCCGGCTTACCGCTGCAGGACATGGAATTCGTGCAGTTTCATCCCACCGGCATTTACGGGGCCGGCTGTCTCATCACCGAGGGATCGCGCGGCGAGGGCGGCTACCTCACGAACTTGGGCGGCGAGCGTTTCATGGAGCGCTATGCGCCGAACGCCAAGGACTTGGCTTCGCGCGACGTCGTCAGCCGCTCGATGACCATCGAGATCCGCGAGGGCCGCGGAGTCGGCAAGCTCAAGGACCACATTCACTTGCACCTCGAGCACCTCGGTCCGGAGGTGATCAAAGAGCGTCTGCCCGGTATCGCGGAGACCGCGCGCATATTCGCCAACGTCGATGTGACCAAGGAGCCGATTCCGGTGCTGCCCACCGTCCACTACAACATGGGCGGGATCCCCTGCAATGTGCAGGGCGAGGTCACGTATCGCCGTCAGGGCGCGGACGTCGTCGTGCCCGGCTTGATGGCGGTCGGTGAAGCGGCGTGCGTGTCGGTACATGGCGCGAACCGGCTGGGATCGAACTCGCTCCTCGACCTGGTGGTTTTCGGGCGCGAGGCGGCGCGGCATTGCGCCGGCGTGGTGAAGCCCGGCGCCCCGCATCGCCCGCTCGCGCCCAACAGCTCGGAGGCCGCGCTGCAGCGCTTCGATGCTCTGCGGCACGCAAAGGGTGCGCGGCGCACCGCCGATATCCGCTTGGACATGCAGCGCATCATGCAGGAGGACGCCGCGGTCTTCCGCACGGCGGAGACCTTGAACAACGGCAAGCGCCGCCTGGGCGCGGTGTTCGACTCGTTCCGGGACGTGTCCGTGAGCGATCGCTCGCTCATCTGGAACACCGACCTGATCGAAACCCTGGAGCTCGACAACCTGCTCGGCCAGGCGGTGGCAACGCTGCACTCGGCGGAGAACCGCAAGGAAAGCCGCGGCGCTCAGGCGCGCGAGGACTTTCCGGACCGCGACGACCAGAACTGGATGAAGCATTCCCTGTGCTGGGTGGATACCCGGGGCGCGACGACCTTCGACTATCGGCCGGTCCACATGAATACCTTGACCGACGACGTCGAGCCCATTCCGCCGAAAGCGCGCACCTACTGAGGAGCATGATCGATGGCTGAGTTCACTCTTCCCCGTAATTCCGTCGTGCGCAAGGACGGCCGGGTGTTCAAGGCTCCCGCGGGTGCGACGCATGTGCGGGTGTTCAAGATCTATCGCTACGATCCGGACTCGGCCGAGAACCCTCGCCTCGACTCCTACGAAGTCGACATGGACAGCTGCGGGCCGATGGTCCTGGACGCCCTGATCAAGATCAAGAACGAGATCGACACCACGCTGAGCTTCCGCCGCTCCTGCCGGGAGGGGATCTGCGGCTCATGCGCCATGAACATCGACGGCAAGAACGGGCTGGCGTGCATCAGCGCCTGCGCCGACGTCAAGGGCGACGTCAAGATCTATCCTCTGCCGCACATGTCGATCATTAAGGACTTGGTGCCCGACCTGACCAATTTCTATGCGCAGTACGCGGCGATGCGGCCATGGCTGCAGAGTCGCACCCCGCCACCCCCCGACGGCGAACGCCTGCAATCGAAGGAAGATCAGGAAAAGGTCGACCGGCCGTCCGCCTGCATCTTGTGCGCGTGCTGCTCGACC
>Ga0302324_100014175_pt1 | contig 16095 bp, 16 predicted proteins | sample Palsa_T0_1_FD_201949 | JGI IMG/M metagenome (GOLD analysis project Ga0302324, IMG submission 201949) | Peat permafrost microbial communities from Stordalen Mire near Abisko, Sweden - Palsa_T0_1 | ecosystem: Environmental > Terrestrial > Soil > Palsa > Peat permafrost | place: Sweden: Abisko...
TGAAGCGCGGTTCAATCCGTCGATTTTATTGCGCCCGACCTTTGATTCACTTCGAGCCGATGGTCGATTCAAGGACCTGTGGCACCGAATCGGCCTTCCGTGAAGCGGGTCGCCTGACTGCACATAGAGGTCCTCTTGCGCGAGGTTTGGCGCCTGCGGGTACAGGCCTGCGCGAAGCGCCGATTTTGCCACTCCAGGCGCGAGATGGCAGCCGACGCACAGCGTCGCGTAACGTGACGCACCGGCCACGATTTTCGCGGGGTCCTCGAGGCCGGGTACGTCGATGGAGTTGGCCCGCATGCTGATCGAACGCTCGCGTAATGTCTCAATCATCGCCGTCACGAGCTTCGTGTCATGATCGTCCGCGCCGATGTCGTAAACGCCGGAGTTGATGAACACGGCGACACCAATCGCCGATGCCACGATGGAAAAGGCGATGCCAACACTGATTTGCGCCGCGGTTTTCGTGACACTCACTTGACTAAGATGGTGGCGACCGTTCGTGGATGAATGGAGCAGCTGACGAAGCGGGACTTACCCTCTTTACTCTCTCGCGGGCACGCACCATCGCCCGGTCAGTCGGCGCGAACACGCCGATCGACAATGCGAACAGGGTGCATTGAAAATAAGACGGCTATCCGGGCTACTTTATTCCGGACTTCGGCTCATTTTTTGACGGACCATCAGGCGTGCTGATCGTATTTAGATTGTACCGATCGATTGCATCGTCAGGCCGAGCCCAAGGCGGGGTAGGCGTTCGTTATTTTACAATATTCCGGGAATAAAATCGGCAGGTCCCCCGTCTTCCACTCAAGCGTGCAACTTGCTGACATTGGTAGTCAGCGCGCTTGACGAAGGCTGCGCGCCGGAGCGTGACCGAACTTTCCACATTTTTGCGTAGGGTTGGCCGCAACCATACACGAGGTAAGAACCATGTCCTGGTCTATCAGTGGTGGAGGTAAACCTTCCTCCGTCATAACCGAGTTGGCGAATCAGTTCAGGCGCCTGGTGAACTTGGGAGCCGAGGAACGAGAGTTAAAGGATCGGTCGTCAGATTTGATTTTTGCCGCCATCAGGGCGCAACCCATTCAAGGGACAGTGTATGTGTCAGCGATGGGGACGATACGGAATGGGGCTCATATTGTGAGTATCTCGATTTCAGGATCGAATTAGGAGCTGGGTCATGTCGGGACCACGAAATGTTGATGTCGACTCGGTTTTCTGATTTATCCGGCGATGCAGGCCCTTGATTTAGTCGGGCCGATGGATGCGTTTTCTGCTGTCACGCTGGCTGACGGCAAGGGTCGCCGCAGGCCCGGTTACGAAGTGGTCGGGTGGATAGGCCGTTCTATACCTCGGCGGGCATTACCGCCGGTATTGATTCGACCCTAGCCCTGATCGAGGAGGACTACGGTTTAGACGTGGCGCTGACATCGCGGCCATGGATCGTGGCCAACTTACGGCAGGACTTGTCGGTGGAGACTCTGGCCGCCAAGGCCAAGACAGCCACGCGCAGGCGGAATTCCTGAGCCATGCAGTTTCCTTTGCGGCCACGCAGCCGCATTTGCCAAATAATTTGGTGTTCAATCATGCCGGCTATGACGTGTACGCGGTGGCCGCGACCAAGCACTCAATTCGTTCGGAAGAGGGTTTGGAGGTGGTGCCAAAATATAGTTTTGCCGATTAGTCCATTCGGCCTGAGTTCGCAGGCCCGGTAGGGTCTGGTAGGCTCAGGACCATGAACCGGTCGATCAAGATTTCAGTCCTTGCCATTCTTCAGCTGCTCGCGATCCGGACATTAGCCGATGAACCGCCTCGACTTGATGTTCCTGTCGCAGATCCAAGCGCGCCGCTGACATTCATCGCCTACGGTGATACGCGCTTTACTCAACGTGATGGCGTGGCGAATGCCATAGCGCGCCGTGCGCTGGTCGCGAGGATGGCAAGCGAAAACCCGGCAGCGATTTTTATCGGGGGCGATCTTGTTTATGAGGGTGGCAGTCCTGAGGACTACGAAACTTACAAGACTGAAACCGCTGCATGGTCGCAGGCCAAGATCCCGATATTCCCGGCGCTAGGTAACCATGAGTTTCGAGGCTGCGACAAGGATTTGAGCCCTTGTCTCGAGAACTGGTGGAGAGCGGCCGCCCCGAGCGGCGTGCGCTCCTTCCGCTGGTACTCCGTGACTGTCGGGCCGAAGGTCCTAGTACTCGTACTGGACTCAGATTCATCCCTCAAGCCCGGAAGCGAACAACGGAGTTGGTTTGAACGGCAGTTTAACGATACACGTTCCCGAGTGGAATTTGTCTTGGTCGTGCTGCATTACCCGCCCGTTCGGGACCCTATCTTTCCGAGGGCCAAGGACGAGAAGGAAATTGCGCGCTATCTGTCCCAGCATTCGCACTCGCTCCACCCACGGATCGTCGTTGTGGGCAGCCATATACACAACTACGAAAGATTTCGCCGCGACGATATCACTTATTTGGTTAGCGGCGGAGGAGGGGCAAAGCCCGTTCCGGTGCTTCGACTGTTTGGAGAACTTTCCAAGCTAGATACCGCCGTAAACTATCACTACATACGTTTCCGGCTCGAGAGCGGAAAACTGCAAGGGACCATGGTGCGATTCGACCCCAACCGTCCTGCCGAGTCCGCTTGGACGGAACCGGATCGCTTCGAGATGGAAGCGACTCAGTCCCCAGGCTGGAAGCGCATCGCTCCGTCCCCAACCGCGTCGACCGTGCCACCTTTCGCCGTTTTCATCTCAGCCGACCGCTTCAGAAGGCAAACGGCAGGTTATGGCGAACCTGCAGTGACTCGATGAGCCACTGTCCATCCACGCGAACCAGCTTCTGCGTGTAGTAGCCAGACTCGATCGGCGTGATCGCGCCCATCGCACCCGTCGCACCTGCCGGCCAGCCGCTCGCCGGCTTCGCGTCGCCGAGTATGGTGAAGACCATGAACTGGGCGTCGAGCGTCGCGCGGTCTCCGTGGATGTCGATCAGCAGGCCGTCGGTGGCGTTGTGGCTCCACCCTCGCGGCGGGTGCGGCTTCATCATATGCGTCGTCGCCTGGGCGATCGCCTCGCGCCCGGCGAGTTCTCCGATCAGCTCCGGCTTCCCGTCAGGATTGTTGTTGTAGAAGATTGTCACGCGCGCCTCGGGTGTGAATAGCGCCCCCATGGCGGCGCCGTCGCGCCGATCATGAGCCCGCACATAATGGGCGAGAACCTGCTGCACGGCCAGTTCGTCAGACATCTGAATCTCCGTTCGTCAATCGTAATGGTCTACAATCGATAAAACTGTATTTATCATTAGAGCATATAAACTAACATTCTGCAAGTATCATAGGTACAGATAGGCTTGACGAAAGAGGAGGAGGGCTTACCTGTGATCGACATTCGATTTCCTACAGCGCTTCAGATCATGCTCAGCCTGGCTTTGGCGGACCGGAGCAGCGTTTCCCAGCTCTCCTCCGCCGAGTTGGCGAGGAGCCTCGGGGCGAATCCCAGCTTCGTCCGCAAGCTCCTGGTACCGCTCGTCCAGAGCAAACTCCTGCGGTCCCAGATGGGCAAGACCGGTGGCGTGCGTCTCGCACGACCAGCAGCAGAGATCACCCTGCGGGACATCTACGGCGCGGTCGTAGCCGATACCAAAATTTGGGCGCCCCGAACTGGAATTCCCCGCCGCTGCCTTGTGAGCTCCAATGTGCAGGGCTATTTTGAAGAATTGATCGACGACGCGCAGGACGCCATCCTCTCCATGCTCGGACAACGAACTCTGCTCCAGGTCCTCAGCGAACTGGAGGTTCGCGAGAATGCGAAACATCAGGTTCGCAACCCCCAACCGCCGCTAAAGGAACAGGAACAACCACGCTCGGCGCGACGGGGCGTGTAAGCGACTGTCGAGTGATTAGATTCTTGAGACCGGCGGAGCAAGCCGACCGCCGCCGAACGAGCTATTGGCGCGATCGATCTCTCCGAAGAACACCATGACATCGTTTGGATCAGTGCCGGCCCCGTCGAGTGCTTCGACCAAGGCTGCCAGCAGACGCGTCTTCCTGTCGGCGTCAGTCCCAGACGACACAAGGACTTCGATCATTAGCATATTCTCCGTTCGGGGCCTCGGCAAACCAGGATAGTTAAGATCGACTTTCAGGTCGGCCGGCTCAAGACAGAGAAAACGTTGGAACATGTCGTCCTCGGGATATCCCGCCTTGACGCTTGCCTCATGTATGGCACGAGAGATCGCATTTTTTTCGACAGCAACTTTGCCGGCTCTCATCGTCACGGTGAACAATGGCATCAGAGATCTCCCAATAGTGAAAGGGTCGCGGAACAAACCTGGGGGTGCCTGGCATAACCCCATCGAATTACTCGCTCAAACCGAAAAGACTCTTCGCATATTACGCTCTAGGCGACTTCCGTCCGAGCCCTTATCGTGAGCTTCGTGACGCACCTGAGTCATCGGGAGTTGGAAATGTACAAATGCGAGGGCGCCGTACAATGGCAGACCGTCGAGCGCGTATTCAAATGAGCGCATGGAAAGCCAGCCGGAAAGAGCCCGAGGGCGCTTAATGAGAAATTGGAATAGCGCACGCACCGCACGCGACTCGAGGCTGCAGGCCGGGGCGCGTTATGCACGCGGTAAACTAGTGGCGGCGCACGATGCCACGGCATTGCTGGAGGCAGTTCTTCGTCCCGGCGACCGTGTTTGCCTCGAGGGTGACAACCAAAAGCAGGCGGATCTGCTGGCCGCCGCCCTGGCGGCGGTCGACAACCGCAAAATTCATAACCTGCACATGGTGCAATCGGGGGTCGTACTTCCGGAGCACCTGGATGTATTCGAGCGCGGCATCGCCAAGCGCCTGGACTATGCTTATTCGGCTCCGCAGGCTCAACGTATTGCCGAGCTGTTGTTCGGCGGCAAGATAGAATTGGGTGCCGTACACACCTACCTGGAGTTGTTCGCCCGCTACTTCATCGACCTGACACCACAGGTTGCGTTGATCGTGGGAGTCAGTGCCGACCGCGACGGCAACCTCTACACCGGGCCGAATACCGAAGATACACCGACCGTAGTCGAAGCGACTGCATTCAAGGACGGCGTGGTGATTGCGCAGGTCGCCGAGATCGTTGACGCGGTACCGCGCGTCGACATTCCCGGCGACCGGGTACATTTCGTCGTCGTGGCCGGCAAACCCTCCTATGTGGAGCCTCTTTTCACGCGTGATCCGGCCGCCGTTACCGAGACGCAAATCCTCACAGCGATGCTTGCCATCAAAGGAGTTTATGCACCCTATTGCGTGAGACGCCTGAATCACGGCATCGGTTTCAACACGGCGGCTATTGAGTTGTTGTTGCCGACATATGGCGAACGCTTGGGACTCAAAGGCAAGATTGCTAGCCATTGGGCACTCAATCCGCATCCCACCTTGATCCCAGCCATTGAGTCTGGCTGGGTGCAGCAGATCCATAGTTTCGGCTCCGAAGTCGGTATGGACGACTACATGCGCGCTCGTTCGGACATTTTCTTCACTGGCTCTGATGGCTCACTTCGCTCCAACCGAGCGATATGCCAGACCGCCGGGCTCTATGCCTGTGATCTCTTTATCGGTTCAACCCTCCAGATCGACCTGCAGGGTAATTCCTCGACAGTGACGACGGGACGCGTCGCAGGGTTCGGCGGCGCACCCAACATGGGCAGCGATGCGCGTGGCCGCCGCCATCCCAGCGAACCCTGGCTGCGGGCGGGCCAGGAGGCGGATCCGGAGGCGACCGCGCCCTTGCGACGCGGTCGCAAGCTCGTGGTGCAGATCGGCGAAACTTTCGGTGATAAAAACGCACCCCTGTTTGTGGAGCGGCTCGACGCCTTGGAGTTGGCCGAGAAATTCGCTCTCGATCTCGCACCGGTCATGATTTACGGCGACGACGTGACTCATATCGTGACGGAGGAAGGGGTGGCGAACCTCTTGCTTTGTCGGACTAAAGACGAGCGTGAGCACGCCATCCGCGGCGTCGCTGGTTATACCGAGGTTGGCCGCGGACGCAACGCCGGGATGGTGCAACGGCTGCGCGAGCGGGGTGTGATCCGCCGCCCTGAAGATCTCGGCATCGATCTGCTGGACGTCGATCAGCGCTTGCTTGCGGCGCGCTCCGTCAAGGACCTGGTGCGCTGGTCTGACGGGCTGTACGCACCACCTTCCAAGTTCCGTAACTGGTAAGGACGAGTCCATGGAACATTTGAGTTACCGTCACGCCGTTCGACGGCGCGCCACAGGTTCGAAACGCAAGGCCCTCGTGGGTGTGGTGGCCTCGGGGAATCTCGAAGTGCTGGTCGAGCGTGTGCTGCCCGACTATATGTGCGAGGTGGATATCCGGACGGCGGCGGCAGGTTTCGGCGAGATCTGGCGGCTCGTGGTCGCCGACTTCGTTGAGCGACGTTCTCCCGGCGGCCTGAAATTGTCTATCAATGATGGAGGCGCGCGGCCGGACATGGTGTCGTTGCGGTTGGCGCAGGCGGTACGCGCCGTGGAAGGAGGGCACCTGTGAATTCTGATGCTCCCTGGTGGTCAGCACATAGCTGGTTCGGAGCCTCCGCCCGGGAGCGCGTGCGCGGCCTGCTCGATGCGGACAGTTTCGAGGAATTCATCGGCCCTGAGCATCGGGAGATGAGTCCCCACCTGAGGGTGTTTGATCTGCCGGAGCAGTTCGACGATGGCATGATCGTTGGTCGCGGTTTGCTGGACAACGCGCCTGTGTTGATAGCGGCACAAGAAGGTCGCTTCATGGGTGGCGCCTTCGGCGAGGTGCATGGTGCCAAGCTCACGGGTCTGTTGCGGGCGGCGCGGGATATTCGCTCGATGCCGGTGCTGATCCTGTTTGATACGGGCGGTGTACGCCTGCAGGAGGCCAATGCAGGGGAGCTGGCAATTGCGGAAATCATGCGTGCGGTCATTGAGGCGCGCCTCGCGGGCGTGCCAGTGGTGGGACTGGTGGGCGGCCGAGCGGGATGTTACGGCGGCGGCAGTCTGATCGCTGGCTGCTGTTCCGCCGTGGCCGTGTCAGAGCAGGGCCGCATCAGCGTATCGGGGCCGGAAGTGATCGAAACCAACCGAGGAGTGGAGGAGTTTGACTCCAAGGATCGCGCGTTGGTGTGGCGTACCATGGGTGGCAAGCATCGGCGCTTGATCGGCGGTGCAGAGATGTATGCGGATGATACCGTGCCGAGCTTTCGCGATGCCGCCCGCCGACTCATCGAACGCGCACCACCGATGAATGTCGCGACGCTTGCTGCTGAACAGTACCGGCTTGTAAGGCGCATCGAACGCTTCGGCGCCTGCGCGGATGCGGTCGATGTCTGGCGCTCGATGGGTGCCACCGAACCGCAGGCGATTCCCGCCTTGGCGTATCAGGAATTTGTCGCTCTCGCCGACAGACTGGAGGAGCCAGCCCATGAGGCTCGATGAAATTCTCGCCTCCCTGTTCCCCAATGGACACGAAGTGGTTCTCGATCACGGATTGATCTCGGGACACGGAAAGTTGCCCGGAGGCGCTGCGGTCGCCGTCATAGGAGTCGACGGTCGCACTGCCGTCGGAATCGATGAGGCCATCCGGCTATCCGCCAACGTGTTGGACGTCGTCAGGAGGGGACGGAACGATGCGATCCTGGTGTTGATCGACAGCAGCAGTCAGCGCATGAGCAAGCGCGACGAGCTGTTGGGCTTGAGCGAGTTTCTGGCGCACCTCGCAAAATGCCTCATTTTTGCAGACTGTATGGGGTCCCGCACGATCGGGTTGTTGTATGGCCATACGGCCGCCGGCGCCTTTATTGCCACTGCGATGGCGACGCGCACCCTGGCCGCGCTACCGGGCGCCGACCCGGCGGTGATGGATCTGCCGTCCATGTCACGAGTCACCAAGCTGCCCGTCGAGGTCCTCGAGGAGAAGGCCAAGTCCACGCCGGTATTCGCTCCCGGGCTAGAGAACGTGGCGCAGACCGGGGCGATCGAAGCCGTCCTCGATCCTACTATTTCCCTGGCGATCCAGGTAGAGGCGCTATTGGCGAAGCCGCCAGAGACTGCTGATACACGTGATCGCCTTGGCGAAGAACGCCACGGTCGTCCGAAGGCGGCCGACATCGCCGCGCGTGTCTACGGACTTGCCCGTGGCAGCTGATCTTCGATTGAAGCGGCATCAGTTGGTGCAACTGTACCCTGCTGCTTGGGAGCGGTTGCTTGCCTCACAACACGACCTCGTCGCAAAGCTTTGGCTCAAGAAGTGGACAGATCACCATTGGCCGCTCGTTGTGCGGCGTCCGTTGCCGGGAGAGGCAGGGGGAGTAGCCGTGGGGCTGCCTCTGCCGCCTTCGGCCGGTAAGCAGCGAATTGCACTACAGGTGCGCCGCGCTGACATCGCCTCGGTGGCACCGATGCCGAGCTTGTTGGACGTCATCCGGGTGGCCCCGCGGGGCTGGCGCTCTTCGGTGAGACAACTGGCGGAGCTTGCACAGCTTCATCACGTGCGCTGTGGCGTGTTTGGTAGTCTCGCTTGGCAACGACTGACTGGCCTCGGTTATTTGGGCCTTGATTCCGATCTCGACATCGTGTGGTCGCTGCCTCATCGCACTCAAATAACGGAATTTCTCACCCGCGTGGCCGAGATCGAATCGCGCGCGCCGATGCGCATCGACGGCGAGCTCACCCGAGAAGATGGCGCGGGCGTCGATTGGCGGGAATTGCATGGCGGTGCTACAGAGATTGCGCTGAAATCGTGGACTGGCGTGCGCCTGTGCTCTGCCGCCGCGTTTGTGGGATCGTAAAATGCAGACATTGGTTTCGGCTGTGCCGCAGATCGGACTCCGCGATTCGCGTATCAGCGCGGCACAGATCGCAGCACTGGCCGAGCACAGCCTGCGACTATCGTGTCGCGCCGCTGGGGGCGGGACATCGTTGGCGGACCACGGCTGTCCGAAAGTCACGGCGAAGTGGTGTGCCGTCGATTTGGCGTCGGGGGTGCACGGTGGGAAGCGGCTCGGGGATTTCCAAGCATCTATCACGTCGGATTGCCTGCTTTGCATAGTGCGGGCCGATGGGTCCCGGATGACGCCGAAGCAGCGCGGGTGCAGGCTTGCTTCGCCCTGATCGCCTCGGTCGAGGACACGAACATTCTGCACCGCGGCGGAGTGCAAGGGCTGCGCTTCGCCCGGCAGGCCGCGCAATCCTTTCTGTATGGGGGCGGTGTCGCGCGCAGCGACTGGCGGCGCAGAGCCGCAGCCGTTCATCTTGCCTTCGTCGAACGCGGCTTGAGTCCGGGAGGTGCAGCGGACTTGCTCACCATGAGCCTGTTCGTCATGCAATTCAACAAATGCCAACAGAGATAGCACCTCCATGACCCATGTGCTGCTGAACGCGTTGGTGCCAATATTCGCAGTCATGGGGTTGGGCTATTTCGCGGGATGGATCCGCGATGTCGACAACCATCATGTCGCCGAGCTCAATGCCTTGGTAATGGATTTCGCGGTTCCTGCGGCGCTGTTTGTCGCGACCGCCTCGGCCTCGCGGCACGTGCTGTTGACGCAATGGCCGTTGTTGCTGGCGCTCGGATTGCTCATGCTTTTGACGATGACACATGACACGGCCCGTGTGGCGTTGCTGCTGATGGCTCTACCGTCCGGGTTCTTTGGCGTTTTGTTCGGCCTGCGCTACGGCGTCGAATCCCAAGAAGTAGGGTCTACGTTGATCGTGAGCTCACTATTTAGTGTCATCACCCTGACGATTGCGCTGATTTTTACCGCGACGCGATGAGAGAACGCGTGATCGCGATCCTCTGTTCGGGACAAGGTGGGCAGCACGCGGGTATGTTCAGCCTCACCGGCGATACTCCCGAGGCCAGCGCGCTGTTCGCCCACGCCACGACACTGCTCGGCGGCGACCCCCGTTCTTGGGTGCGTTCTGCGGGAGAGGGCGCCCTTCATCAGAATCGCACCGCCCAGTTGCTTTGCACGCTCCAGTCTCTGAGCGCGGCGGCGGTGCTCGCCGACCTCCTACCACAGCGACGCTGCGTCGCTGGCTACAGCGTGGGAGAAGTGGCGGCGTGGAGCATAGCGGGTTTGATAGCTGAAGCTGAAGCGCTGACTCTTGTGACTCAACGCGCTGAGGCAATGGACGCCACCAGCAAGAGCGAGCAGGGCATGTTGTTCGTACGCGGGCTTCCGCGTGCGGTGATCGATAAACTGTGCGCGCGCCGCGAAGCGGCTATCGCCATCGTCAATCCCGGGGACGCCTGGGTGTTGGGGGGGCAGAGCTCGGCGCTCGATGCAATCGCAATTGAATCCGTTCAACTGGGAGCCAGCCGGGTCGTACCCGTAGCCGTGCATGTGGCTTCGCACACCTATCTGATGGCTGATGCATCACCCGTCTTTCGTGGGAACCTGGGAGCCGTCCGAATTCAATGTGCTCCCCGAGCGGGCAGCCGATTGTTCAGCGGCGTCGACGGGACAGCGGTTTTCGATACTCTTGCAGGCCTGGATAAGTTGGCCCTACAGATTTCTCATCCTGTTCAGTGGGCGAGCTGCCTGGCGAGTTGCGTGGAAGCGGGCGCGCGCGTGTTTTTCGAGCTGGGCCCTGGTCACGCATTGGCCGACATAGCCGCGAGGTCTTATCCCGGCATGACCGCGCGCAGCTTCGACGATTTTCGTTCGCTACAAGGCGTGCGCGCCTGGCTCCAGCGCGTGACCGCCGACGGGTGATATTTGTTTCCCTAATCCACCGTGGGCTGTTTTTGTTGCAAAACAACGCCGAGCGCTGGCTGCCCGAGAGCGACGGTTGCACCTTTTTGCAATTCGGTTGCTCCCGTCTGATAGGATAGGTGCAACCATTTTGTGCGGGGCGGCATATGACAGGAACAACTATCGGCGTGAAAGTCGACGATGACCTCAAAGCGCGTCTAAAAGCGGCCGCTCAATCGGTTGGACGCACCCCTCACTGGCTGGTAAAGCACGCGCTGATCTCTGAAGTCGAACGCATTGAACAAAGTGGACAATTGACCGGTGACGCGCCCATCGGGGTGGAAGACGACGAGAAGCCGCGCGGTACACAGGACGTACCGCACCCCTTCCTCGACTTTGCGCAGTCGGTTCAACCTCAGAGCGTGCTGCGCTCTCAGATAACGGCGGCCTATCGCCGCGCGGAGCAGGATTGCCTGCCGTTGCTGTTGTCCGAAGCCAGTATGGCCGATCCACTTCGGAGCGCCGCATCCGCGATGGCCCAAAACCTGGTGGTTGCCCTTCGTGAAAAGAAGCGCGGTGGAGGAAGTGGCGTCGAGGCATTAATTCAAGAGTACTCACTCTCCAGTCATGAAGGCGTTGCGCTCATGTGCCTTGCAGAGGCGCTGCTGCGTATACCGGATCGCCCGACGCGCGATGCATTGATACGCGACAAGATTTCACGTGGTGATTGGCAGTCTCACGTCGGCCGCAGTTCGTCGGTGTTCGTCAATGCTGCCACTTGGGGATTGGTAGTCACCGGCAAGCTCACCGGCACCAGCTCGGAGAACGGACTGTCAGCGGCCCTTTCGCGGTTAATAGGCCTGGGCGGAGAGCCGCTGATTCGCAAAGGCGTCGATATCGCGATGCGCATGATGGGCGAGCAGTTCGTCACGGGCCAAACCATCGGCGAAGCATTGGCGAACAGTCGCCGGATGGAGAGCAAAGGTTTCCGCTATAGCTATGACATGTTGGGCGAGGCGGCCACGACCGGCGCGGATGCGCAACGCTACTTCCATGACTATGAACAGGCCGTCCATGCCATCGGCAAGGCGGCGAATCGGCGCGGAATCTATGATGCCCCCGGGATTTCAGTCAAATTATCAGCGCTGCATCCGCGATATAGCCGCTCGCAGAGGGAACGAGTTTTAGCTGAACTTTACGGGCGTCTAAAGACGCTCGCGTTGAGTGCGCGAGGCTACGATATCGGCTTCAACATCGACGCGGAGGAAGCCGATCGACTCGATTTGTCTCTGGATTTGCTGGAAAAACTCTGCTTCGATCCCGAACTTGCAGGTTGGAACGGCATCGGGTTCGCAGTACAGGCGTACCAGAAACGAGCTCTATACGTGATCGAATGGGCAATTGATCTAGCACGCCGTTCACGGCGTCGAATCATGATTCGCCTGGTGAAGGGCGCCTATTGGGACAGCGAGATCAAGCGTGCGCAGGTGGATGGCCTGGAAGATTTTCCTGTGTTCACGCGCAAGGTACATACTGACGTGTCGTATCTTGCCTGCAGCAAGAAGCTGCTGAGCGCGCCCGATGCCGTATATCCACAATTCGCGACTCATAACGCGCTCACCGTAGCGGCCGTCATGCAAATCGCAGGCCCAAATTACTACGCCGGACAGTACGAGTTTCAGTGTTTACACGGCATGGGTGAGCCGCTGTACGAGGAGATCGTCGGCGCCGGCAAATTAAATCGCCCATGCCGAATCTATGCTCCGGTGGGGACTCACGAAACCTTGCTCGCCTACTTGGTGCGGCGGCTGCTGGAGAATGGCGCCAATTCGTCGTTCGTGAATCGCGTTGCCGATGCCACCATACCGGTATCCGATCTCATTCTGGATCCGGTCACCAGTGCCCGCAGTATTTCACCGGTGGGGTTGCCGCACTCGAAGATTTTGCATCCGCGTGCGTTGTTTGGAGATGCACGGCCGAATTCGATCGGTCTCGATTTGTCCAATGAACATCGTTTGGCCTCTCTGTCCGCCGCAGTGCTCACGGGCGTCGAACAGGTCAATATCGCGAAGCCTCTAGTCGGCGACGTCGAACGCGAAGGTATCGCACGCGCGGTGCGAAATCCCGCGGATACCCGGGATGTGGTGGGATTTGTTACCGAAGCGAGCCTGCAGGATGTCGAAGACGCCTGTGCGGAAGCGGTCATCGCGGCGCCGATCTGGGACGCGACGCCTGCTCACGAGCGTGCTACGGCGCTATGGCGTGCCGCCGAAGTGGTCGAGGCGCAGATGGCGACCTTGATGGGTGTCATATCGCGCGAAGCCGGCAAATCACTGCCGAACGCCATCGCTGAAGTACGCGAGGCGGTCGATTTCTTGCGCTATTACAGTGTCGAAGCGCGTTCCAATCTCACGCCCACCCGGCAGCGCTCGCTGGGGCCGGTGGTCTGTATATCGCCGTGGAATTTCCCGCTGGCAATCTTTACGGGGCAGATCGCCGCCGCGCTCGCCGTGGGTAATAGCGTCATCGCGAAGCCCGCGGAGGAGACACCTCTCATAGCGGCGGCAATGATTCGCATCCTGCGGGAGGCTGGGGTGCCGTCAGGTGCGCTGCAATTTCTTCCCGGCGATGGCACGATCGGCGCGGCACTGGTTGCCGATGCACGAATTCGCGGTGTCTTATTCACCGGCTCCACCGACGCGGCACGATCCATTCAACGCGAACTCGCCCGCCGGCTGACACCGGAGGGAGCAACGATCCCGCTGGTTGCGGAAACCGGAGGCCAGAATGCGTTGATAGTAGACTCATCGGCGTTGGCCGAGCAGGTAGTGGGTGATGTGCTCAGTTCCGCTTTCGATAGCGCCGGCCAACGTTGTTCGGCGCTTCGCATTCTGTGCTTGCAGGAGGAGATCGCAGATCGCGTCTTGGAAATGCTGAAGGGCGCTATGCAGGAACTTTGCATAGGTTCACCCGATCGACTGAGCGTCGATATTGGTCCCTTGATTACCGCCGAGGCCAAGGCGGGAATCCTTGCTCACGTCGAGTCGATGCGGGCGAAAGGCCGCCCGGTTTTTGCCGTGCCGCTTCCCGAATCGCTGCCTTACGGCCACTTCGTGTCGCCCACCCTCATCGAAATCGAGCACGTTAGCGAGCTACAACGCGAAGTCTTCGGTCCCATTTTGCACGTACTGCGCTACCGGCGCGAGGCTCTGGGAGACCTAATCGATGCGATCAATTCCACAGGCTATGGCCTGACTTTCGGGCTGCATACCCGCATCGACGAGACGATAGAGTTCGTCACCGAACGCATCGGGGCGGGCAATATCTACATCAACCGCAACACCATCGGTGCGGTGGTCGGCGTGCAGCCATTTGGGGGGCACGGTCTTTCGGGGACCGGCCCGAAGGCCGGCGGACCGTTGTATCTGAGCGCTTTGGCGTGCCGCGGATGGGCGCCGCGCCTGCCTTGCGCGCCGCTGTCGGTCGCGTCCGCGGTCGCGTACCGTGACTTCCTAATCGCGCGGACATTTTCCGCTGCGGCCGAGCAAGTCACCCGCTATATCCGAGAGTCTGCCGCGGGCGGGGTCGCAGAGCTGCAGGGCCCGGTGGGCGAGCGTAATGTCTACGAATTGCGTCCACGAGGCGCGATTGCAGCCCTCGCGAAAACCGAGTTTGGGTTGCTCACCCAAATCGGAGCCATACTGGCATCCGGTAATCGGGTGATCGTTCCGGTGACGAATCCGGCTCGTCAAACGCTAGAGGCGCTGCCGACACCGATCCAAGCTCTCGTTACGTCGGTTTCAGACTGGCAGCTGTCACCGGACCTGTGCGGTGTCTTGTTCGAAGGTGATGCGGATGAACTCCTGCTCGTCAATCAAGCTGTGGCTCATTTGGATGGCCCCATCCTTTCGGTGCAGGGGGCTTCGATTTCGGGGCTGCTAACCGGCGAGGACACTTATTCCCTCAATGCGTTGATTCATGAGGTATCCATTAGTACCAACACAGCGGCAGCGGGTGGGAATGCAAGTCTAATGACGATTGGCTGAATGAGCGGTGTTCAGCGTCCGAAATGAACAACCGGGTTATCGAAAGCACTACTCGTCTCAGGTGGTCCTCTGATTGACGTGCTCCCAGACCTTGGAGATCACAACGGAGCCTTCGCCCACGGCCGAGGCTACCCGCTTGACCGACCCGGCCCGTACGTCGCCGACGGCAAAAATGCCGGGGTAGGATGTTGCGAACGGCGACGCCGGCGAGCCGACTCCGGTGATGACGAACCCTTTGTCGTCAAGCTTAGCGAGGCCCGAGAGCCATTCGGTATTCGGCGCGGCGCCCACCATGATGAACAGCGCTCGCGTCGCCACCTCGCGCGACTGCCCGGTCTTGGTATTGCGGATGGTGACGCTCTCCAGATGCTCGCCACCCTCCAGCGCCGTGACCTCGCAATTGTATTCGATCGTGATGCCCCGATCGGCTTCTAGCCGACTGGTGAGGTAGCGCGACATCGAGGTGGCGAGCGAGGCACTTCGGACTAGCACACGGACGCACCGGGCGTAGCGGCTGAGGAACATTGCGGCTTGACCGGCAGAATTGCCGCCGCCGATTATCAGGACCTCGGTGTCCTTGCAATAGCGGGCTTCCATATCCGTGGCAGAATAGTAGACGCCCGAACCCTCGAAATCAGCCAGTCGCTCCAAGGGAAGCCGCCGATACTGCACGCCGCTCGCCACGACTATTGCAGCTGCGCGGACGCGTTGGCCATTTTCAAAGACCGCACAGAAATCGCCGTTCTCTTGCACCTCGAGCGCTGTGACTCGGCGCGGCATCGCAAATCGCGTGCCAAACTTCATGGCCTGCACCTCGCCGCGCCACAAGAGGTCGGCGCCCGAGATACCAGTTGGAAAGCCCATGTAGTTCTCGATTCGGCTTGACGTCCCCGCCTGGCCTCCCAAAGCGATGTCCTCGACGAGCAATGCACGCAGACCTTCGGCGCCAGCATAGACGGCGGCGGCCACGCCGGCCGGACCCCCACCGACGACCAACACATCGAAATGCTCGTCGCCGTTGAAGTCGATGTTAAGCCCGAGGAGTCGCGCTATCTTGTCCGGCGTTGCATCCGTGATCGGTACTTTGCTGCCGAAAATCACTGCCGGGATTCGGGCATCGATTGCGCAACTCTTCGCCGAGGCCTCGGCTTCCGGGCTGTGCAGAGCGACCGACGTGTAAGGCAATCGATTGCGACTCGCGAACTCAGCGATACGACGTATGTTGCGATCGGCCTCTTCCCCGATCAGATACAGGCCGCTGCGGCCCTCCTCGAGTTGCCGGCGACGTCGGGCGGCAAACACGGTGATAATGATGTCCGACATCT
>Ga0302324_100014179_pt1 | contig 16090 bp, 16 predicted proteins | sample Palsa_T0_1_FD_201949 | JGI IMG/M metagenome (GOLD analysis project Ga0302324, IMG submission 201949) | Peat permafrost microbial communities from Stordalen Mire near Abisko, Sweden - Palsa_T0_1 | ecosystem: Environmental > Terrestrial > Soil > Palsa > Peat permafrost | place: Sweden: Abisko...
GCAGGGGAAGTATCAGGTCAAGCCGCCGCTGCCGTTCATCCTGGGCATTGAAGTAGCCGGCGTCGTGCGCGCGCTCGGCGAGGGTGCGACCGGCGTGCGCGTCGGGGAAGGGGTCGTCGCGTCGCCAATCGGCGGGGGTTTTGCAGAAGTCGCGCTCGCGCGTGCTTCGGGGCTGATTCCGCTTCCGGAGACGGTTAGCTTCGTCACCGCGGCGGGGATGCTGCTGACCTACGGCACGGCGTATCATGCGCTGGTGGACCGAGCTCGTCTGCGCCCCGGCGAACGTCTCGCCGTTACCGGCGCGGGCGGCGGCGTCGGCACCGCGGCGCTCGATATCGGCCGTGCCCTCGACGCGCGCACGCTGGCCATCATCGGTTCGCCGGAAAAACGCGAAGCAGCGATGCATGCGGGCGCGGTCCACACGATTCTTGCCGACGCCGATCTTCCGAAATCGATCGCCGGTACGATCGAAGCCATCGACGTCCTGCTCGACAACGTCGGCGGCGATGTTTTCGACGGTGCGCTGCGCGCGATGGCGTGGCAAGGCCGCATCCTGATCGTCGGTTTCACCTCGGGCCGCATCCCGGCGATCCCCGCGAACCGGCTCTTGCTGCGCGAAGTCGAAGCGATCGGCGTGTATTGGGGAACCTGGGCCGGTCTGCATCCCGTCACCAATCGCGCGAATTTCGAAGCGATGTTCGCCCTCATGCGGGAGGGGAAGCTCGAACCGCGCGTGCACCAGCACTTCGCCTTCGAGGATGCCGGGCTCGCGATCGGGGCGTTGATGGACCGGCAGCTGGTCGGCAAAGCCGTCGTCACCGTTCGTTCCTGAGGTGACCATCGGCGAAGCGCTCCGCAATGCATCCGTGCGCCTCGAACCCATCGGCGGTACCGGCCGTCTGGATGCCGCGTTCCTGCTCGCGCACGCCGGCGGCGTCACGCGCCAGGAGATGCTCGCGCACGGCGGACGACCCTTGGCCCCCGACGTCGCGGAGCGCTTCGAGGCGCTGGTCGCGCAACGCGAACGCGGCATGCCGCTCCCCTACGTGACCGGCGAAGCGGGATTCTACGGCCGGATGTTCGCGGTTGATCCACGCGTGCTCGTCCCACGCCCCGAGACCGAGATCGCGATCGAATGGGCCGTGCGTCACCTGCGCGCGATCGGCCGCGAGGCGGGGCGCGCCGCCGATATCGGCACCGGCAGCGGGGCGATCGCGGTCACGCTCGCGTGCGAGCTGCCCGATCTCGACGTCTTCGCGACCGACGTCTCAACCGACGCGCTCACGGTCGCGCGCAGCAACGCCGCGCGCAACAACGTCTTCCAGCACATCACCGTCTTTCACGGCGACCTCGCCACGCCGCTGCTCCCCTACGCGCCGTTCGACTGCGTGATCGCGAACCTGCCCTACGTCCCCAGCGCCGAGTGCGCAGCCGCGCCCGATCCCGTCTCGTTCGAGCCGCTCCAAGCGCGCGACGGCGGCCCCGACGGCCTCGACCTCTACCGCCGCCTCGTCCCCGCACTGCCCAGCTTGGTCGCTCCGCGCGGGATCGCGATCCTCGAAGCCGCTCCCGGCAACGTGCACGCGCTCGAGGCCCTCGTGCGCGCAGCGCTCCCATCCGCCGGCTGCGAAGTTGTGCGCGACTACGGCGACCACGAGCGCTTCGTCATCGCGCTCGTTCCGGGGTCACCGTAGCGGCGGTGGGCGGCGGGTCCGGGGAGGTGGCTTGGCGAAGCGAAGCACTCCCATGGCCCAGTTCATCTTCTTCACTGGCGGCGTGGTCAGTTCGCTGGGGAAGGGGATCACGGCAGCCTCTCTCGGGCGCCTGCTGAAGAGCCGCGGGGTCGCGGTGTCGGTCCAGAAACTGGACCCCTACATCAACGTCGACGCCGGCACGATGAACCCGTACCAGCACGGGGAGGTCTTCGTCACCGAAGACGGTGCCGAGACCGATCTGGACCTCGGGCACTACGAGCGTTTCATCGACGAGTCGCTGACCCGCGACAACAACGTCACCACCGGCCAGATCTACAAGTCGGTCATCGAGAAGGAGCGCCGCGGCGCGTACCTCGGGGCGACCGTTCAGGTGATCCCGCACATCACCAACGAGATCAAGGCGCACATCACGCGCATCGCCGAGTCGAGCGGCGCGCAAGTCTGCATCGTCGAGGTCGGCGGGACGGTCGGCGACATCGAATCGCTGCCGTTCCTCGAGGCGATCCGTCAGGTGCGCCATCTGGTCGGTGAAGAGAACGTCATGTTCGTCCACCTGACCCTGCTGCCGCATCTGGGCGCGGCGGACGAACTCAAGACGAAGCCGACCCAGCATTCCGTGCGCGAGCTTCGCGCAATCGGTATCACGCCCGACGCGATCGTGCTGCGCACCGATTCGTCGCGCCCGATTCCGATCGAACTGAAGGAGAAGATCGCGCTGTTCTGCGACGTGCCGGTGCAGAACGTCGTGCAGAACGGCGACGCCTCCACGATCTATCAGGTGCCGCTCAACCTTGAGGCCGAGGGTTTGGCCGAGATCGCGATTCGCAAGCTGCGCCTGGAGACGCGGCCGCCGCAGCTCGAGGATTGGAGCGCGATCGTCGAGCGCATCGAGAATCCCGGCGGCCGGATCAAGGTCGCCCTGGTCGGGAAATACGTCGAACTCAAGGACGCCTACATCTCGATCAGTGAGGCGATCGCGCACGCCGGCATCTATCACGACGTGGCGGTCGACGTGGTGCGGGTCGATTCCGAACGCATCGAGGCCGAGGGCCTCAGCGCCTTCGACGACGTCGACGGGGTGCTGGTCGCACCCGGCTTCGGCGCGCGCGGCGTGAAGGGCAAGCTGATGGCGATCCAGCGCGTCCGCGAATCCAAGATCCCGTTTCTGGGGATCTGCTACGGCATGCAGCTGGCCTGCGTCGAGTTCGCCCGCAACGTCTGCGGCCTGGGCGAGGCGATGACGACGGAGGTCGACGAGACGACCCCCGATCCCGTCATCGATTTTCTGCCCGAGCAGCGCAACCTCGACCTCAAGGGCGGTACGATGCGGTTGGGCGCGTACGCTTGCGAACTCGAACCGGATTCGCTCGCGGCGCGTGCGTACGGCCAGACGCAGATCAGCGAGCGCCATCGCCACCGCTATGAATTCAACAACCGCTACAAGGCGCTGTTCGAAGAACATCGCATGCTCTTCAGCGGCCACCACCCGCTCAATCGCACCTCGCTGGTCGAACTGATCGAACTGCCCCAAGACATCCATCCCTGGTTTGTCGGGACGCAGGCACATCCCGAATACAAGAGCCGCCCGAATCGTCCGTCCCCGCTCTACCGGGACTGGATCGGTGCTGCGCTGGAGCGGGCGCGCGCCCGCCTCAACGTGGCCGACGACGCGCTCGTGCGACGCTGAACGCCGCCGACCTCACCGTCGTCACCCTCACGCGCGACGAAGCGGCGCGCCTTCCGGCCATGCTCGCCCGGCTGCCGCCCGGCGTGCAGATCTTCGTCCTCGACGCGGGTTCGAGCGACGACACGGTGGCGATCGCGCGCGCGCACGGCGCACGCGTCGAGTCTCGCCCGTGGTCCGGCTTCGTCACCGCGCGGCGCTACGCGCTGGGACGGGTGACCACGCCCTGGGCCTTGATGCTCGACGCCGACGAACTGATCGACGAAACGCTGCGCGAAGCGATCCTGCGCAGTTCGGATCGCGTGCACGGCTATCGCCTGCGTCGCGTGACGATGCTGTGCGGGCGCGCGGTGCACGCAGCCGGCTGGTCGAACGAACGCATCTTGCGCATGATGCGAACGGATCGCGCGCGCGTCGCCGGCAGCCGCAGCGGCGCGCCGCTGCACGAACGCTGGAGCGTCGACGGCGAAGTCGCCGATCTCCCGGGCGCGATCCTGCACGACTCCTATCCGACCCTGTCCTCGTACCGCGCGAAGTTCGACTACTACACCAGCGTCGAAGCGCAGGCCCTGCCGCCCTCCCGCCGTCGCTACGCCGGCGCGCTGGCGATGCTGCCGCTGCGCTTCGCGTGGTCGCTGCTGCGCTACGGCGGCTGGCGCGATGGCTGGCGCGGACCCTTCGTCGCCTGGGAGAGCGCTCGCTACCGCGTCGTCGTTCGCAGCAAAGCGCTCCGGCGCGCGTGAGGCCGGACGTTGCGCTCGACGTCCGGGAGACCTCGCACACGTCGACCGGCATGCTGGCCTACGTTCGTGAGCTGCGCGCGTGGCTGCCGCGCGTCGCGCCCGATCTGACGCTGCTCGAATTCGGCCGCGGCGACAACTTCGACCTCGCCGAACAAGCCGGCATGCCGGCCCAACTGCTGCGGGTGCGGCCGCGCCTGGTGCATTTTCCCACCCCCTACGTGCCGCGCTTCGTCCCCGTACCGCACGTCGTCACCGTGCACGATCTGATCCATCTCGAATTCCCCCAGTACGCGAAGGCCACCGTCGGTCCATACTGGCGGCGCATCGTCGGACCGGTGCTGCGTTCGGCTCGTGCGGTGATCACCGACGATGAGGTCACGGTCGGACTTCTGGAGCGCTACCTGCGCGTCGATCCCGCCAACGTCCGCGTCGTACCGCTCGGCGTCGACGCGCCGCCGACCGTCGAGCCGGTTGCGCGGCGCCGGCCGTATCTGTTCTACGCCGGTAACCATCGCCCGCACAAGGATTTGCGCACGCTGGTCGACGCGTGGTCCGGATTGCCGGCCGGCGTCCCGCTCGACCTGGTGCTGACCGGGCCCGATGATGCTGCGTTATCGGCGACCCGCGGCGATGACGGCGAACTCGTCTTCGCCGGCGAGCGCAGCCCCGAGGAGGTCTGGGCACTGCACCGTGGCGCGGTCGCGTACGTGCAGCCCGCCTTGCGCGAGGGATTCGGCTTACCGATTCTCGAGGCGATGCGCTCGGCAACGCCGGTGATCGCCTCAGAGTCGGCGGTACCCGAGGTCCTGCGCCCGTTCGCCGACATCTATCCTCCCGGCGACGTGGCGGCGTTGCGCGCGCTGATCCTCGCGACCGCGACGGCCGCCGCGAGCGAACGAACCGCCGTAGCCGAACGGGTGCGCGCCGCGACGGCGTATCTGACCTGGGAACGCACGGCGCGCGCGACGGCCGATGTGTATCGCGAGCTCTTGGCGTGAGACGGTTCGCGCCGGCGGGCACGCGCCGCCGAGGGCGCGGTCAGCCTGCGGGCGTATACGTGGGGGTGGTATGTCCCTGACCCGGTTTGGAGGCGCAGTGGCCGCGGCGTTGGTCGCGTTCACGGTAGCGCCGTGCCTGCCGGCCGCTGCCGCGCCGCCGAAGACGGACGAAACGCCGGTGCGCGAGATCGCGATCGTCGTCAACGGCGACGAACTGCCGCGCGAACCGGCACCGCGCATCGTGGGCGGCCGGCTGCTGGTGCCGATCGTGCGCATCTACAGCGCGCTGGGCATCACCGTGTCGCGATCCGACGCCGACTTGATCGCCTCCGCGCCCTCGCGCCGCATCGTCGTCCACCGGGGTTCGCGTCGCGCCACCATCGACGGGCGGGCCGTGCTGATGGATGCCGCTGCGGTCGAGATCAACAACGCAACCTACGTGCCGCTGCGCTTCGTCGCCGACGCCCTGGGGGCTCAGGTGTCGTACGATAGCAAAGCCGAACGCGTTGAAGTGATCTCGCTGGTCGTCGGCCGCACGCCCGGTTTGGAACAACATACGCCCGGTGGTTCGACCCAGATCGTGGGCACCGTCAGCGCGGTCGATCTGAACTCCGCGCCCGAGACGCTGACGCTGACCAAAGGCCCGTCGGTGCGCACGATCGCTATCACGTCCAACGCCAAGATCATCATTCAGGACGTCGTGACGCGCACGGCGACCGCCGCCTCGTTGCCTGACGTCCATGTCGGCGACGCAGCGAGCGTCGTGCTGCGCGGAAACGGCCGCGTCGATCAGGTCGTCCTGCGCTACGCGTCGCGTGCGGGCACGATCGCGGCCGTCGCCCCGAGCGCATTCGTGCTGCAGAGCGGGTACATCGTGCAGCCGGACAAGAGTACGACGATCACCCTCAACGGACAGCCCGCGACGCTCGGCGACCTCAAGGTCGGCGACAGCGTGACCGTGCGCCTCAATCCGGATACCGGCGAGAAACGCCAAATCCTGATCTCGCGCGCGATGCCGGCAACTCCCACCCCGGCCGGCGCCGCCCAGATCACCGACTTCGGCGTTGCCGCGCCCGGCGCGCTGCGCGCCGGCGAGTCGTTCACCGTCACCATGCACGGGACGCCCGGCGGCGCGGCGACATTCGACATCGGAACCTACGTGCAGGGCCTGCCGTTGCCTGAGGATCGCCATGCGCCGGGGACCTATATGACGGCCTATAAGGTGCCTGAGGGCGTCAACTTCGGCCGGACCTCGATCTACGGCCACCTCACGGTGGGCGCCACGACGGCGCCGCGCGCCGAAGCGCCACAGCTGCTCGTGGTGACCACGACGCCGCCGCAGATAGTCGACATCGCGCCGTCGTTCGGTCTCACGGTCAACAACAACAAGCCGTCGATCTATGCGACGTATCGCACGCCGACCGATGTCGGCATCAGCGTCTCGTCGGTGCGGTTGGAAGTCAACGGGCTTGACGTGACGCCTTCGGCGACCCGCACCGACAGCTTCGTCACCTATAGCCCCAGCGTGCCGCTCGACGACGGTCCGGTCAGCGTGAAGGTGTCGGTCGCCGACAACGCCGGCAACCAGGTGACCCGCAGCTGGATGTTCAGCGTCCGCACGCACTGATCGAACGAGGAGACCACTATTTTTCGCCTGTCTTCGAGAACCGCGCTCAGCGCGCTCGCCATTTCGTTCGCCCTGAGCGCGTGCGGCGGCGGCGCGAGCAGCGGTTCCGGCGGGCCGATGCTGGTGATGGCGCGCGTGAAAGACGCGGTCGTGCTCGATCCCTCGCACGCCACCGACGGGCTCTCGCTCAACACGACCAACGAGGTGATGCAGAACCTGGTGGCGTTCAAGCCCGGCAGCTTCCAGGTCGGACCGGACGCGGCGCAGCGCTGGTCGGTCAGTCCGGACGGCAAAACCTGGACCTTCGATCTCAAGCCGGGCTTGGTGTTTTCCGACGGGACGCCGCTCGATGCCGCCGCGGTGAAGTTCAACTTCGATCGCTGGCGGCTGCCCTCGCACCCGGCGCACGGGAACTTCACCTACGCCTACTACGTCGACGTCTTTGGCGGGTTTCCGGGCATCATCATCGACGTGAAGGCGCCCACGAAGACGCGCGTCGTGTTTACGCTGAAGGTCCCGCGCGGCTCGTTTCTGCACGACATCGCCGAGCAGCCGTTCGCGCTGGGCTCGCCGTCGGCCATCCTCGCCGACCCCAAAGCCTTCGAGCTCAAACCGGTCGGCAGCGGGCCGTACGAAGTTGCCGAGTGGGTGCGTGACGACCACATCACGCTGGTGGCCAATCCGAAATGGGCGGGTCCAAAGCCGGCCTACCAGACGGTCGTGATTCGCGACATCCCCGATCAGGCGACCAGCGTGCTGTCGATTGAAAAGGGCGACATCGACATGCTCACCGATCCGCGCCCCGACGATGCCAAGACGCTGGCGAACCAGCCGGGACTCAGCGTCGACGAACAGCCGGCGAACAACACGTCCTACATCGCGATGCAGATGGAGAAGAAACCCTTCGGCGACGTGCGCGTCCGGCAGGCCATCGCCTATGCGCTCGACCTGCCGGCGATGGCCGGCGATCTGTACGCGAAGGGCGCCGTGGTCGCGAACACCTGGCTGCCGCCCGGGATGCTGGGTGACAATCCGGCGGTCAAGGCGTATCCGCACGACATTGCCCGCGCGAAGGCCTTGCTCGCGGCGGCAGGTTTCCCGCACGGTTTTTCGACCTCGCTCAGTTATCCGACGTCGCCGCGGCCCTATCTGCCCGAGCCGCAGCGCGTCGCCGAAGCGATTCAAGCTAATCTCAAGCAAGCGGGAATCGACGTGACGCTGCAGCCGAGCGAACTCGGCGTCTTTCTCGACAAGGTGCGGCACGGCGAGCACGAGATCTGTTTGATCGGTTGGACCGGCGACAACGGCGATCCCGACAATTTTCTCTACCCGCTGCTCGATCTGGATTCGGCGCGCAAGGACGGCACGGCGCAGAACTACTCGTTCTGGCGCGATCCTGCGTTCCACCGGCTGATGCTCGCCGGTCAGCAGACGGTCGACGAAGCCAAGCGGCGCGCGATCTACCAGCAGGCGGTGGCCATGGTGCACGATCTTGCGCCGGCGATCCCGCTCGTCCACACGACGGTTCCGGTCGTGCTCAAATCGACGATCCGCGGGTTCGTTCCGAGTCCGAACACGGCGTACCACTTCGTCCTGATGCGGCCGGGAACGTAGTCGATGAGCGGCAGCGAGAACTGCGTCTTTTGCAAGATCGTGCGCGGCGAAATCCCGGCCCGTGAAGAGTACCGCGACGAGCACGTGGTCGCGTTCCACGACCAGAAGCCGCAGGCGCCTGTCCACGTTTTGGTCGTGCCGACCCGCCATGCCGACCACCTCAGCGCCTTCGCCGGGGCGGTCGGGGAGGATGAGTTGGCTCGGTTGCTCTCGGTCGCGGCCGGCCTCGGCAAGCGGCTCGGCCGCGACGGCTTTCGGGTGGTGATCAATGAGGGTCCCGACGGCGGCCAGACCGTGCACCACCTCCATCTCCACGTGCTGGCGGGGCGTCCGATGGGCTGGCCGCCCGGCTAGCCGATTGGCTTTTACGGCGCGCTGTGGTATCGTCCGACGTTGGGCCCATTCGGGCTACGCTGCGGTTCTTGGCCGCGACGAGGGGAGGTGTTTCGTAGCATGGAGATTCGCGTCGCACCCGGTGAGACGATCGAAAGCGCACTGCGCCGCTTCAAGAAGGCGACCCAGAAAGCCGGCGTTTTAGCCGAAGCGCGTAAGCACGAACACTACGAGAAACCCAGCGTCCGCCGCAAGAAGAAGAGCGCGGCCGCGCGCAAACGCCGCAGCTAAGCCGCCGTTCCGTCGGTCGCTGCCCCCAGGTGGAGCTCGCCTGGGGGCGGTAGCCTCTCACGGAAATGAGCATCAAAGAGCGGATCACCGCCGATTTGAAGGACGCGATGCGCGCGCGCGATCAGGTGCGGCTCGACACCCTTCGCAGCGTGATCTCGGCCTTTAACTACCGCCGCATCGACGCCGGCACCGAACTCTCCGAAGCGGAACAGCTGGCGGTAGTCCAACGGCTGGTGAAGCAGCGCAGCGACTCCATCGAACAGTTCGCTAAAGCCGGGCGCACCGAGCTTGAGGCCAAGGAGACGCGCGAGCGGGAACTCTTGCTGGGTTACCTGCCGGCGCAGAAATCAGCCGACGAGGTGCGGGAGATCGTGCGCGCGGCGCTGGCCGGGCTCCCGGAGGGCGGGCGCAACCAGGGTGCGCTGATGAAGCTGGTGATGCCCCAGCTCAAGGGCTTGGCCGACGGCAACGTCGTGCGGCAAGTCGTCGGAGAAGAGCTCGGGAAGGCGTAACCTGTGTCTGAGGGGACGGTACATCCAGGGGTGATCGTACGCCGCAGTCTCACGCTGATCTGCCTCCTGGCGGGGGCGGTGGCGGCGTTTAGCCCGGCCGGGGCGCGCTCGCTGGGCCCCGTCGTGGTCATCCCGATCACCGGCACCATCGACGAAGGGATGGCGCACCTCGTCACGCGCGCGGTCGCCGAGGCCAAAGATGAAAACGCGCGCGCGATCGTGCTCGACGTCAACACCTTCGGCGGTTTGGTATCGGCGGCGACGGAAATTCGCGACGCGCTGCTCTCGAGCCCGGTTCCGGTCGATGCGTACGTCACGCGCGCCTGGTCCGCCGGCGCGCTGGTAAGCCTGTCGGCGGCGCACATCGTCATGGCGCCGGGCGCGTCGATCGGGGCGGCGCAGCCAATCCCGAAGACGGTCAAGACGGTCTCGGCGCTGCGTTCGGAGTTCGAAGCGACCGCAGGCCGCTACCATCGCAACGAACACCTCGCCGCGGCGATGGTCGATGCGGACGTGGTCGCAACCGACTACAAGGCGCCGGGGACGATTCTGACCCTGACCGCGGAGCGCGCGAAGGAAGTCGGATTTTCCGAGGCCACCGTGCCGACGTTCGAGGGCGCGATCGAACGCTTCGGTTTGGCCGGCGCACCGCGCGAGAGCGCGACCTACACCTTCGGCGAAGCGGTTGCACGGTTTGCGACCGACCCCGAGGTCAGCGGCCTCCTGCTGACGATCGGCTTCGTGGGTTTGCTGATCGAGTTGCAGACGCTGCACTTCGTTGCCGGCGCGGTCGGCATCGCCGCGCTGGCGCTGTTCTTCGGAACCCACGTCTATTCAGGCTTCTCGAACGGCCTGGTCGTCGCGCTGGCGCTCGCCGGCATCCTCCTGATTCTGTTCGAACTGCACGTCCTGCCGGGGCACGGGGTGGCCGGCTCGGTTGGCGCGCTGGCCCTGGCGGCCTCGGTGCTCCTCGCGTTCGGCATTCCGTTCTTCTATCTCGCGCTGCAGTCGGTCGCCGTCGCGATCATTCTCAGCGCGATCATCTTCGTGCTCGCGCAGCGCATACTGCCCGAGAACGCGTTCGTGCGACGGCTCATGTTCGCGGGGACGCAAGGTGCGGATTATGTGGCCAGCGAGGACCACCGCTCGCTGCTCGGTGCGCAAGGCGAAGCGGTCTCGTTTCTGCGGCCGGCCGGCGTGGCGCGGTTCGGCGAGCTGCGCGTCGACGTGCTGACGGAAGGTGAATTCGTTCCAGCGGGTACACCCGTCCGGGTGACCCGCGTCGAGGGCGCGCGGATTTTCGTGCGCCCCGAGATAGCGGCTTCGGCCTAGAGGAGCAAACTCGTGGCGCCCTTCGTTCTGATCGTCTTCATCGTGGCGATCTTCATCGCGCTGATCTTCTTCCTGTATTACTTTCCGCTCGGGCTCTGGATCCGCACGATCGCGGCCGGCGTGCCGCTTTCGATCGGCTCGCTGATCCGCATGCGGATCATCGGCGTTCCGGCCGGTCTGATCGTTGAGAACCTGGTTCGCGCGCGCAAGGCCGGACTCAACCTGACCGTCGACCAGCTCCAGTCGCACGTGCTGGCGGGCGGCAACATCCAGAAGGTGACGCTGGCGATGATCGCCGCACAGCGCGCGCAGATCCCCCTCGAGTGGCAGCGGGCGGCCGCCATCGACCTGGCCGGACGTGACGTTCTCGAGGCGCTGCAGACGTCGGTCAACCCGAAGGTGATCGAAACGCCGATCTTCCAGGGCGTGGCGCAGAACGGCATTCAGCTCAACGTCAAAGCGCGGATCACGGTGCGCTCCAACCTCGACCGGTACGTCGGCGGCGCCGGCGAGCCGACGATCGTGGCCCGCGTGGGCGAAGGTGTCGTCAGCGCGGTCGGCGCGGCGGTCGATCACAAGGAAGTCCTCGAGTATCCCGATCGCATCTCGAAGGCCGTGCTCTCGAAAGGTCTCGATGCCGGAACCGCGTTCGAGATCGTCTCGATCGACATCGCCGACGTCGACGTCGGAAAGAACATCGGCGCCGACCTGCAGACCTCGCAGGCCGAAGCCGACCGGCGCATCGCCCAAGCGAAAGCCTCTGAACGGCAGTATGCCGCGCAAGCCGCGGAGCAAGAACAGAAGGCCGAAACGCAGGCCATGCGGGCCAAGGTCGTCGAGGCCGAAGCGCAGATCCCGCAAGCGATCGCCGAAGCCTTTCGCGCCGGGCATCTCGGCGTGATGGACTACTATCGTTTGAACAACATCAAAGCCGACACCGAGATGCGCGGTTCGATCGGTCAAAGCGTCGGTGACGCGCCGTCCGGTTCGCCGCCGACGCCGCCGGGCGGGGCGCTGACGTAGTGGACAACGTCCCCTGGCTCCCGATCGCGATCATCGTTATCTTCGCATTGGCGGGTCAGAGCCGAAAGCTGCTCGGCGGCTCGCGGAAGATGCAGGCCGGACAACCGGACCGGCAAGCGCAGCTTCAAGCCGCGGCGGCGGCTCAGGCCGCGCAAGCGGCCCAGGCGGCGGCCGTGCGAGCGGCGGCGGCCGCTGCCGGCGCGGCGGTCCGGGCTGCACCGGCGCCGCCCCCTCCGATGCCGCCGCCGCTGCGCACGTCGTCGACCCCCTACCAGCCGGCGATCCCGATCAAGGCTCAGGTGCAGCCCGCGCATAGCGGGCACAACTTCATTCGCGACGCCTTCGCCGACCCGATTCATGCGCGCCGTGCGGTCGTCTTGGGCGAGATCCTTTTGCCGCCGCCCGCGCTGCGTTGACACCTTCGGCCCGTCCGGACTCGTTCTAGCGCCTAGATGCCGTCGACCACCAGCGAGGCGACGTTCGACCTCGGCGGGCTGTCCGATCCGATCCGCTTTTGCGGCGACCGCGACCAGAACCTCAACGCGCTCGAGGCGCTGATCCCGGTCGTGCTGCGGCTGGACGGGGATCGCGTTCACGTCACCGGCGACCCCAGCGCGGTAACGCGGGCCCAGGACGTGCTGGCGGCGATGCTCGCGGCGGCGCGCGGCGGCGCGCAGGTCACGCCCGATGATGTGGCGCTCGCCGCCGGTGCCGCGCGCTCGGCGAATACGGAGCACACGATTCCGACCACGCTCGCGACGACCGCCCGCGGCCGCGAGGTGCGGCCCAAGACGCCGGGCCAACGGGTGCTGGTCGAGACGATCGCGGCCAACACGTTGACCTTTGCGCTCGGGCCGGCCGGAACGGGAAAGACGTTCCTGGCCATCGTCATGGCCGTGCGCGCGCTCAAGAACCGGGAAGTTGCGCGCATCGTGCTGTCCCGGCCCGCGGTTGAAGCGGGCGAGAAGCTCGGCTTTCTGCCGGGCGATCTCCGCGAGAAAGTCGATCCCTACTTGCGCCCCCTCTACGACGCGTTGGCCGAGTTGCTCGACGACGGCATGACGGCGCGGTATCTGGAACGCGGCACGATCGAAGTCGCTCCGCTCGCGTACATGCGCGGCCGCACGCTCTCCGATGCCTTCGTCATCCTCGATGAAGCGCAGAACAGCAGCCGCGAGCAGCTCAAGATGTTCCTCACCCGGCTGGGTGCGAATTCGAAAATGGTGGTGACCGGCGACGATACGCAGATCGACTTGCCGCGCGGGGTTCGCAGCGGACTGCTCGACGTCGAGCGCCTCTTTACCGGGCTGAACGACGTGGGCATCGTGCGCCTGGGAACCGCCGACGTCGTGCGCCACCCGCTCGTCGGCCGGATCGTGGAGGCGTACGAGCGGCTGAACCACGAACGCGACGCGTGATCTATCTCAGCAATCGCACGCGCAATGCCGGCCTCGATACGCGCTCGCTCAGCGCGACCCTCACCCGGTTGCTGGCCGAGATCGGCGAAGCGGATACCAGCGTGTCGCTGGTTTTCGTGCGCGACCGGGCGATGCGCGAGATCAACCGCCTCCATCGCGGCAAGGACGCGACGACCGACGTCTTGAGTTTTCCCCTCTATCCGCCCGAGGCGTTCGATCGGCGCGGCCAGACCCGCCCCCACGGGCACGTGCCGGGGTTCGAGCGAATGCTCGGCGACATCGTGATCAGCGTTGATGCCGCCGAACGCCAGGCAGCCGCTTACGACGTTTCACCGGACCGCGAAATCGAACGGCTGTTGATCCACGCGGTGCTGCACCTCGCGGGCCACGATCACGAGGATGCCGGCGAACGCACCCGGATGGAGCGCGAAGAGCGCCGCTTGGCGCGTTCGATCGGAATGCCGTGGCCCTACCTCGAAAGAACGGCGCCATGACGGGTCCGCTGGCCCTCGCTGCCGCGCTGCTGTTGGCGGCCGCGCCCGCCGTGCCGGCGGTCCCTGCGCCGGCGGTGCCCGCGCCGGACGCGCAGGCGCATTGGGCGATCCGCGCGGCCGACCCCCAGACCCAGGCGCTGTTCGACCGCGGACTGATGATGCTCTACGCGTTCGACGTCGGCGAGGCGCAGGTTGCGTTCGGCGCCGCTGCCCAGCGCGATCCGGATTGTGCGATGGCCTATTGGGGACTCGCCGAAGCCGACACGATCGACATCAATGAGCCCTCGACGCCGGAGGGCGAGAAACGCGGCGAGGATGCGGTCGCGAAGGCGCGCGCGCACCTCGCCCACGCCGGGCCGGACGAGCGCGACCTCATCACCGCGATGAGCCAGCGCTACGGCAAAGGAACGACCAGCGCCAAATTCTCCCGCTACGCCGACGCGATGACGGCTTTCGCGAAAACACACCAAGACGAGCCCAACGGCCTGGTCATGGCCGGCTTTGCCGTCTATACCGCCAACGACGCGCTGGTGGACGCGCAGAATCACATGAATTTCCAGGCACGCGAGATCCTCGCCGACGTCGATCGCGCGCTCGCACTCGAGCCCGCGAACCTCGGCGCGCACCACCTGCGCGTGCATCTGCTCGAAGAAGTACGCCGCTGGGACGACGCGGTTCCCGACGCCGCCGCGCTCGACGGGTTCACCTATGCGCCGGGAGAGTCGCACCTCCCGCACATGGCCGGCCATATTTGGGCGCGCACCGGCGACTACGACCGCCTGATCAACGACAACGTGCGCGCCGTCGACAACGACCGCGCCTGGTTCGCTCTGGGCGATGGGCCGGGACAAAAGTACATGCACTACTATCACGATCACGACGTCGATTTCGTGCTGTACGGGTTGACGACCGTCGGCCGCAACGACGAAGCGCGCGCCTTCGCCGCCCGCGAGGACACGATCTCGCAGGTCCGGCTCGCGCTGCGCCTGCACGATGACGCCCGGGTCGAACAGCTGGGCAGCGGTGAGACCGGCGCGATCGCGTTCGCGCGCGCCGTTGCCGCGGCGCGCCTCGGCCAATTCGACGTCATGCGTGCCGAGATGGCCAAGAAAGGCGCCTCCGACGGACAGCGGGCGGTGCTGATCGAAGCCGCGCGGGCATTGGGTGCGCATGATCCGGCTGCTCGCGTCGCTGCGTATGCGCGCGCCTACGCGGCAACGAAAACCGATCTGCCGGGCGATCCCAAGAACTTCTGGGCGGTGCCGATCGGGGAAGGCTATGGCGCCGCGCTGCTGGCTGCCGACCGTCCCGCGCTTGCCGAAACGGTCTTTGCGGCCGAACTCACGCGCTTCCCGAACGATCCGCATCTCGAATGGGGACTCGCGCGCGCGCTCGCGGCCCAGGGCCAGGACAATGCGGCGCCGCTGGGCGCCTATCGGGCCCACTGGAAGGGAGCGCGCGATCTCACCCTCGACGACCTCGGCTAAGCTCCACCGGCGCGGGCTCCCGGCCGCCCTGGGATACGCCGCAGCCGGCCTGCGCGCGGCGTGGCGTGCACAGCCGAACCTGCGGGTGCACGTCGCCATCGCCGTCGTCGTGCTGGCGGCTGGAGTAGTGCTGCACCTTCCGCTCGCGGCGTGGGGCTTGCTCGTGTTCGCGATCGTCCTCGTGCTGGTGACCGAACTGCTGAACACGGCGCTCGAAACGCTCGTCGACCTCGTCTCACCGGGCGATCATCCGCTGGCCAAGCAGGCGAAGGACGTCGCCGCCGCCGCGGTCCTGGTGGCGGCAGCCGGCGCGGTCGTCATCGGACTGCTCGTCGCCGCTTGGGCGCTTGCTCGGGCCGCTGCCGGCTCGGGCGGTATGTTATAATCGGGACCGCTTGAGTACCGACCCTCTACCGGGCAGGCGCGGCCCGACGCCCCGATGACGTCGCACTGGCCCGAGATCGTCGCCCTCATCTTGCTGGTGGGCGCCGCCGCGTTTTTCGCGGCTTCCGAAGCGGCGATCGTCGCCATGAACCGGCTCCGCGCCCGCGCGCTCTCCGAGAAGCATATCCGCGGTGGAAAAGGCCTTCAGCGTCTATTGTCCGACCGCAACCGGACGCTGACATCGGTGCTGATCGGCAGCACGTTCGTGCTGCTGGCGGCCGATTCGCTCGCGACCGCGCTCTTCATCCACCTCGAGATTCCCAACGCGGTCATCTGGGCCACGATCGTCATGACGGTCGTGATCCTGCTCTTCGGCGAGATTCTGCCCAAGACGGTCGCCGTCGGTGCCGGCGACCGCATGGCCCTGCGGCTGGC
>Ga0302324_100014181_pt1 | contig 16088 bp, 21 predicted proteins | sample Palsa_T0_1_FD_201949 | JGI IMG/M metagenome (GOLD analysis project Ga0302324, IMG submission 201949) | Peat permafrost microbial communities from Stordalen Mire near Abisko, Sweden - Palsa_T0_1 | ecosystem: Environmental > Terrestrial > Soil > Palsa > Peat permafrost | place: Sweden: Abisko...
ACGCGCTCTATCTCGGACAGAGCGAAGCGGGCGGCACCCAAGTCGCGCCGGGCTCACCCATCATGGTGGGCATCACGGGGATCACCGGCTTTGCCATCTTCGTCGGAGGCTCGACCGCGGGGATCCCGTGCTCGATCTTGTTCTCTTGAACGAGGAGATCAGGCCCGCGTCCGTGATGGTCGCGATCCCGAGCTACGGCGGGATCGAAGCCTCCTTCGTCGAATCGCTGCTCGAGCTCCAAGCGGCGTTCCTTCGCCTCGGCATCGCCCACGTCTTCGTCTTCCTCCCCGGCGAGTCGCTTATCACGCGCGCGCGCAACCGCCTCGTGCGGCGCTTCCTCGACGATTACAAGACGTGCTCTCACCTTCTGTTCCTCGACGCGGACCTCGTCTTTCACCCGACGACGATCCTCCGTCTACTCACGAGCGGGCACGAAGTCTGCGCCGCGCCCTACGCGAAGAAGGCGATCGGTGCGGGCCTCGTCGGCAACGTTGCGATCATCGATGAGCAGACGGTCAACGGCCAGCGCATGGGGCGCCTCGAAGAACGACGCAACGGCTTCGTCAAGGCTTCCGACGCGGGCACGGGCTGCATGCTCATCGCGCGCGCGGCGTTCCAGAAGATGATCGCCGCGAAGCGCTCGGACGGTACGCCCGCGATGGTGCCCTATACCTGCGATCTCGAAGCGGGCAATCCCAAGACGTACGCCTTCTTCGATTGCGGCCCCGAGGACAGCCGCGACCCGAACGCTCGCTACCTCTCCGAGGACTACTTCTTTTGCCGCCTCTGGCAGGTGCTCTGCGATGGAAGTGTGTGGCTCGACGAGGCCGCGATGATTCGGCACATCGGACGGCACTCCTATGCCGCTCCGTCGTTCGCTCAGCAGTGGCGCGAGGCCGCAAAGTGATCTCGATCGCCGAGAGCGACGACGAGGCTTCGATCGTGCTCGTCTCCGACAAGCCGAAAGCCGTCATCGCGCTCTCCGATGCCCGTGCCGAAGCGCTCCACGCTCAGCTCGGCCTGATGATCCGTACGCGCAAGCAGCGCCGCGGCGAGCCGGTGCGGGCGCAGCCGAGCGACGCCTTCGGCGACGCCCCCGATGTTGCCCCTTCGCAAGAGGCGCCGCGTCCAGGCCCCACGCCCCTCATCCGCCGCTTGCCGGGCGGCGGCGAGGTCGTCATTGGCGGCTCCGACGCGACTTCGCTCATGGGAGCGGCCGAAGCGCGCGATGCCGCGGAGATCGCAGCGCGGCGCGGAGCGCGATCGAGCGCGGCGGACGATGCTCGGCTAGCGAAGCGAGAGGCGCGGATCGCGGAGCGCCAGGCGCAGCTTTCGGCGCTGAACATGAAGGCCGAAGCGGAAGTCGAAGAGGAGTCATGACGATCCAAAACGTGCGCGGATTCACCGCGAAGCGACGTGCCGAGATTCTCGACCGTGCTTTCGCGCGCAAGGGCGAGCCGTTTGCGCTAGGCGAGGCGGTCACGCTTCTCGCGGAGGCGATTGGGGTCATCGATGAGAACGCCGAGGTGATCCTTTCGGCCGAAGAGAAGGCGGAGATCGCCCTTCTGCTGAGTCAATGCGCGCCGCGCCGAAAGGGCGCCCGCGGCGAAGTTCTAGTAGCGTCAACGAAAGCGCCCGAGTCGGTTCCGCCGATGAGCATGGAGCCTACGCCGCCCGTCGAGACGCTCATCGCCGAAGCGATGCAGCTCGACCGGGGGACCATGAAGCGGCGCCAGCGCAAGAAGGATGCGCGAGAGCGCTTCGAGCGCCGCATGCGGAAATGGGCGCCCCCGCTCCGGTTCGCACTTCGCTGCGCCGCGTTCGTCCGAAGCTTGCGCGCAACGCTTCATGCGGCATGGGCAAAAACGTCGACGATCGACGGACTCGTGCATCGCGGACCGTCGCTCGCCTCATTCGTGAGCCCGATCCGGCCGCGCAGGATGGAGAAGCCATGAAGCAGACCGCGATCGACAAGGCGCAAGATCGGCTCGACAAGATGCGCCGCAAGGCGGACCGGGCGACGACCGAGGTACGCAAGCAAGACCAGAAGGACATGCTCGCGGAGCGTGCCGCGTACGACCTCAAGCACCCACCCATCGAGCAAGCGAAGAAGGCGCTCGCGGCGAACGATGCGGAGATCGAGCGGCTCCGTGCCGAGGGGGTGATCGAGGATGTGCTGATGGCGATGGCGGTGGATAGCGCGAGCCTGAGCGACTTCATCGCGAATGCGCCGACGCCGATGGCCCCCGAGGCCGTGGCCGAGTTGGCGCGCAGGATGGCGGAGATCGATCAGGCGGTCATCGCCGCGGCCAAGGCGGTCGGCGTCGAGACCGACAACCGCATCGTGATCAATCAGTGGGTGGAGATGAATCCCGAGCGGACCGCGGAGATCTTCACTTCGGAGATCGTCGCGATGATGCAGGCGGCGGGCGAGTACCGCACGGCGCACACGCCGGCCCCGCGGCAGACGGCGCCGTTGCCCTCGCTCCGGCGGGTGCAGGGGCCCATCGATCCAACGACGAAGGAGCACACGTACACGATCGAGGTGCAGAAGGCCGATCCCATGACCCGAATCGGCGACGGGCGCGGGCGCTACCTGCGCGTGATCGCGGGCGTGGACGAATACGCGGACGCCTTCTCGGAGATGCTCGCAGAGCCCGAGGAAGAGACAAAGACGGAAGCGGCGCCGGCCAAGCAGATGAGGATCGAACCATGAGCGACCAAGACGAAACGGCGACGCCTGCGCAGACCTCCACGGCCAACGACAACGAGACGCCGCAGCATCCGCCGGACATGCCAGCAAATGACAGACCTCTGAGTCTAGAGGAGCAAATGTCACACGCTGTGATGCAACTGGCATTGCACGAGCGCTCGATCCGACGCTTCGTCCTCGTTCGCTTCCCGAACGGACAGACCGAGCCCCTCGGTGAGCTCCTCATGCGCATCGGCGCCGCGCTCTTCGAGGAACGAGCCGAGAAAGAGGTCGACGCCCCGCGGCCGAAGCTCTCGCTCGTGCACTCGGCGTCGCCCGCGACCGGGCTCGCGCAGATGGCAGACTCGGTGCGGGCCGTCGCTGCGTCCGCGCGCGCTCAGGCTCCGAAGATCGTGGAGAAGCTCGAGCCTATCGAGGGGAAGTAATGGACCCCCGGCCTCACGAGGAGACGTGGGAGCTGAATGGCGACATCAACGGCGGCATCGAAGCGCACGAGGGTAGCGATCTCGTTCCGATCGCGCGCTTCATGTCCCCGATCACGTCCTGTCGCGAGGACTGGGCGGAGCACAACGACGCGCGCGCTCAGCTCGCCGCCTGCGCGCCGGAGATGGCCCGAACCCTGGTCAATCTCATCGCTCGGCTGCGCGCTCAATCGGCAGAAGGCAGCAGCGATTGGCTGGCATGCGAGGCGGCCGAGAAGATACTGAAGAAAGCGGGCGTGCGATGAGCCTCTTTGCAAATGAGTTCCGCGCGTCCAAGCACATTCGCGACCGGCGCACGCGACTGCGGGCCCTCGATTGGGAAGGGCGGCTCGCATGGATGGCGGCGGAGCGGGGGGGTAAGCGGCGCTCGCATCAGGTCGAGCCCAATCTCCAGCCGAACGGACCGCAGTACCATTGGGGCTTGCTCCCCCGATGAAGCCCCCGAAGCCATGCGAAGGCAACTGCTGCCCGCGACCGCCCGTGCGCGAGCCGTGGGAGCTTGAAGCGATATGCCGCGATCAGATGATCTTCGGCGAGGCCCGTGTACGGTTCGACCCGCCGATCCATGCGGACCCGCTCAGGGCCGATGACTTCGAGTTCTTCAATGGCGATGTGACGGCCCAAGCAAGCGCGAACACGACTATCGGACCCGCATTCAATCGTCGCCAGCGCAGGAAGATTGACGCGGCGGCGAGGAAGAAGCGCGGCGCCACGCGAGCCTGATGGCCACCCGCAAGCGCCCACCCCTTCGTTTCGAGGACATCGGCCTTCCGAGCCCGGAGCCGGGGGCCGGCATCCAGGCTGAGATCCCGGCCAGCTTCCTCGGCTTCTGCGCATGGCTCGGCGTGAAGCTCGAGCCGGGGCAGCGCGTCGCCGCGAGGGTGGCGTTCGACGGGGCGCAGCCGTGCGATCTGCCGGGTGAAGAGCGCGCGATCTGTCGTGACCTCTTCGGCGACGTCGAGACCGTGTCGCCGACTCTGCGGCGCATCTTTCTCGCGGTGTGTGGCGCGCGCGGCGGCAAGACATACGTGCTCGCCTCGCTTCGGCTGCTGCATCTCGCACTCACGGTGCCGATCGACGCGCTGGCGCCGGGTGAGGTCGCGAGCGGACCGCTTATCGCGCCGGACATGGATCTGGCGACGCAGGCGCTGCGCTACATCCAAGGGGCCGTGGCGAGCAAGCCAGAGCTGGCGGCGATGGTCGTCGGGAAGATCGACGCCTCCGAATCGATCGAGATCGGGCGCAACGGGCGGATCGTCGAGATCGTCGTGCGCTCCGCGAGCGGCCGGGGACGCACGGGTCGAGGGCGCTCACTCATCGGCTTCGCGATGGAGGAGTCGGCCTTCTTCCACGACAAGGATCACCAGGTCAACGACGATGAGATCTTCAAAGCGCTCACGCCGCGGCTGATGCCGGGCGCGCAGGGGATCATTTCCTCCACGCCGTGGGCGCAGTCGGGACTCGTCTACACGCTATTCGTCGCGAACCACCCGAACCCGAAGTGCGCCGGCATCAACGAGATCTCGAAGAACGAGCGGACCGCGCTCGCGATGCACGCAACGACGCTGCGCCTCCGCGACACCCCCGCGGTGCGCGAGATGCTCGCGCGGGAGCGTGCGCTCGACCCGGACAACGCCGCCCGCGAATACGACGCGCAGTTCATGTCGGCGGGGATCAATAGCTTCTTCGACCCGATCACCATCGCGCGATGTATCGATGCTTCGCTCGAGATCCCTTTCCTCCCGGAAGCGGGCGATCAGGTCGCGAGCGGCGGGGATCTCGGCTTCACGAAGAACAGTTCGGCGCTCGTCATCGCGCACCGACGCGTGGTCTCGAAGGAAGAGCGCGACGAGGTCACGGGCCGTATCACCAAGCGAGCCGTGGGGCTCATCTCTGTCGCCGATATCCTGGAGAAGAAGCCCGAGGAAGGCGTTGCACTCCGCCCGAGCGAGGTCGTCAGGGAGTTCGCTGCGCGCATCATGCAGCACCAAGGCTCCTACCTAATGGCGGACGGGCACTACAAGGAAACGGCGATCGAGCACTTGGCGAGCGCGGGGCTCGGCTTTTTCGAGGCGCCGCTCCGACCGGCGGATGCGTTCATCGCGGCGCGCGCGGCAATGCGCGAGGATCGCGTGCGGTTCCCGAATCACCCACGCCTGGTGCGCCAGCTCCGCGAGACGATGGTGCGCCACGCTCCCGGTGGCACAATCCAGATCATCCTGCCCCGGTGGGAGACGGGCGAGCACGGCGACATCGCGGCGGCGATGGTGCTCGCGATCTACCAGGCGGCCGGCGAGACGGTGCCCATCGCAAAGGCCGCCGAGGGAACGCCCGAAGCGCACGCCGCGCAGGCCAAGGCCATCGAGACCAAGCGCCGCGACGAGGTGCGCCGGCGGCATGAGCCCGGCGGGACGTTCGCGCAAAAGTGGCCGGGGCGCGGGTAATCAACGTCGCCCTAAAGGGCGAGGCTTTGTTCCTGGCATAGCTGAGGACTCGAAGAAACTATGTGCTCTCCGATACCCAACCTGACAGCCGAAACGATAGGGCCGATTACTGGACCCCTGGATGCGATGTTGCGCGCGCCGACCCAGTCGGCATGAGCAACGAACCCGCATCGTCAATGACGGTGCTTGCGCAGGTAATTGATCGCTGCCGAGAGAACGCTGACGTCATCGTGTGCGAGCCCGAGCATACGATTGCAGTTAGCGCAAAGCAGCCCACGCACGGTGCCGCATGCGTGGCAATGATCTACCGCGCTCTTGCCCGAACCAGCGGCCAGCGGCCGAGTACATATTCCGCACGTCTCCCCGTCGTACGCGTACGTCGAGCCGTATTTGGCAACTTGAGCGTAGCAAGCGCGGCAGATGCCGCTTCCGATCGTTCGCTCCGGCCTAGTTGGATGGCAGGCGGACGGTGGGTTGGTCTTCGCCTTTGCCAGCGAGTAGCACGATCGGCACACACCCGACCCGATGACGTGCTCGGCGCGTGCGGGGTGGCAAACGGAGCGTGCTCGGCGCGAGTCGAGCAACGCTTCGTAGCAAGGGCGACACCTTCCGCCTACGTAGTTCGGTCTGGTGGCGTGGCAGTCGGATGTCTTGGTCCTGGCGTGTCGCATCTATACGTCGGAGTCGAAGGCAAGATTGCGGATGCCAAGGTCGACGCCGAGCCAGCCTTCGGGATCGATGGGCGAGCCGTCGGGCACGTCGACGGTCACGAAGAGATAGAGCTTGCCCTTGCGGTAGACGAGGTCGGCCTGTCCTCGGACGCCGTCGAGCCGTCCGCGATGGTACGCGCCGATGGCGCACGGGACGACCATGCGTCCATCGAGAGCGAGCAGACTCACGCGATCGAGACCGTTCTTGAACGTGTAGATCCGCTGGTCGTAGGGGATGGCACCGAGCGGCTTGAAGATCGGGAGCCTTGCCTTGTCCCGCTTGTAGACCTCGCAGACCTTCGAGATCGTGCGGACGGTATGCTGCGAGGACAGGCCGAATCGATCGCGCAACTCCCGATAGTAGAGCTTCTGGAGCTTGAGCTTGTCGGCGGTTTGCAGCGCGAACGCGCGCTCGGCGAGCCACGTGCAGGCTTCGTTCACGCGACGCATCGTCGCCAAGAGCCGTTCCCGCTCCTCGGGAGACACAAGCAATTTCACGGTCGCAACGAGCTTCACGCACATAGGCGTAGCACGGCTATAACGAAACACAAGGAGACGGCGCTTCCTCCCCGGCCTGAAGGCCGAGGCTTCCGCGCCGGAGAATGGTGACAACGCCCTCCGGTTGAGGGAGGGCGCAGTCTGGTCCGACCGGGGTGGTCGATCCGTGTTCAAACCTTGGCGGGAAGAACACGGTGAAACTACCTCGCGTCAACGGTCGGAGCAACACCCGAGCGCGAGAAAGATAGGTAATCGTGCAATATCGCATCATTAGGTCACGCTGAGCGCCTGACCCAGGCGTGAACCAAGGCCCCGGACGGGAAGCAGACCGTCCGGCGGCCAGGGCATTTTGTACGGGGAAACCGGTCACGCAATGGGCGAGGGAGGCGCTCCTTTTGGCGACAATCGAGGCCTCGTGATCAGGCTTCGTCGTCTGAATTGCGCGATTCTGTCGGGTTTGCCGACAGCAGGACATTGCCGTTGGGCTTGAACAGTCGCGCCGCATCGACCCGCCGGACCGTACCCGTCTTGGTATAGTGGTCGCTCATTCGGCGCACCCAGTCCGGGGCCTCCGTCGCAACTATCGGGACACTTGAGATCCCTGAAAACTGCTTGATGTTGCTCATTTACACTCCCCCCTGCCTACGGATGATCGAGCGCAGCGCCCAAGCGCTTGTGGCGGACCCATCTAAATTTACGATCCGTCGAGATCGTCGCAAGCTCGATGTGGCCGCCGCATACTGGGGGAACGGACGTAAACTTCATGACCTTGATCGTCATGTGGAGCAAGGCATGAATGACGTCTAGGGTCTCGCGGAGCGGAACTGGAGCAAGAATTGGGGGCGAACCCTATCGAGCCGACCGGCGCTGAATCACGGGCACATCGGACGGCGGTTCGACGAAGCCAAGCGCGCGCAGTGCATCGGAGATGCGCGCCGCGACGGTCGAACGCTGGGCCGCGCCACGGAGGTAGGCACGAACCGTCCGCGGATCGCAGCCGGCGCGCACGGACACGACTCGTTCTTCATGTGGTGTGAGCCTCGGGGTCGTAGGGGTATTCATCCCGCAAGTCTGCCGCACGCCCACCCGTGCCTGCAATCCGGAAGGCCGGTTCCGGAATGTCGATTATCCGGATCGCCCTTTCCGGATTTCGGTCTCCGGGCGCCCCCCGAAGCGGGACGCCTGAACCGGGGCGACGGATGCAGATTCCTCGACGTTTTCCGACACTCCCCACGTTGGGCCGGCACACTCCCCACGTTGGGGGCTCGACACTCCCCCTTCTAACCCGGCCGTGAGCACCGTAAGTCTTCGTTTTCGTTCACTTCATGTTCTCGCCGCCGTGAGCAAAACCGGCCGAGGGGGGTCAACGGATCGGAACGGTAGTGTAGAGGCGCCGGAGCACGGTCGCCCTTCCGGGCTCCGCGCTCGCCGCCCTCCGGCTCGACGCAAGGCCACGTAAGTACACGCAAAGTTTTGCCCCCCCCCCCCCCCTCTAACCCGCTCAAATCCCCCTCCTAATCCGTTCGTTCCGATCCTGCGCGCGCACGCACGCGCCCGCGCACGTCATGTGGTGCGCGTCATGCGCAAGATGCCCTGTTGACGGCACGGCTTGGCACATGGCACACTTTGGCACCGATGAGCGAGCCTGCCCCGATCGCTGCGCCAATCGCTTCGGGCGTGGCGCCCGCTCCAGTCGCCTCTCCGGCGGTCCCCGCGCCTCCCCCGATCGTCGGCGCGTCCCTGGTGACGCCGCTCACGGACGTGGCGCAGACGCAGCTACGCGATCCGGGCCAGCGCCGACTGCTCCTCAAGATCCTCTGCGACTTCGGCCTCATCTCGAAGGAGATGCGGGCGAGCCTCCAAGACACGACGGGCTCGCTTGATCCGGAGCCCTTCCTTGCCGAGGTCCGCAAGGGCATCGCGCTCGCCGGCACGCTCCCGTCGCCGCCCGATGCCGAGGATGCGTTCGCCGACAAGCTCGCCGACTGGCTCGGCGCGCAGACTGGCGGTGCGCGGATCTCGTCGAACACGTGGGCGGAGCATCCCGAGCTTTGCGCCGTCGCGAACCTCCTTCGACAGCGCGCGTGGCGCAAGCCGTCGAGCAAGCCGCGGTCGCAGTGAGCGACATCCCCGATCTCCGCGCGCGCCTCGCTGTCCTGCGCGAGTTGAACGTCGGCGTGTACAACGTCGAGCGCGCGCCGGACGGCACGATCCTCAAGGAGCACATCCAGCTCTTCGCGCCCGCCGTTCCGGTTCCGCAGCGCTCGCCGAAGGAGATCGACGACGCGGAGCGCGCGGCCGCTGCTCGAATGGAAGAGTGGGAAGCGCGCGTGACGCGTGGCGCCTCGGGCGGCCTGCGCGAGACCAAGAATGCGCCGTCGTCCACTGCGGGCGGTGGCAGCGTGAATCCAGCGCTCAACGACGCCATCCGGCGCGAGCGAAAGAGCCAACAGGGGGCGCCGTGACTTCTCACGCGCGCTCGACGACGCGACTTCTCGCCGCGCAACTGCGCACTGGACGTCGGATCATGCGTTGAGCGGCGTTCGGGCACGGATTGCGCGGCAGCGGAAGCTGCGCCCCAAGGCTTGGGGCGACGCTTTTCCTATGTCTTCCATCCTGAAGGATCTCTATCCGTCGCAACTGAAGGCGTTGGCCGATGGCTAAGCGCCGCAACGTCCCAACGCAGTACCACCCCGAGACCGACGTCGACGGCAAGCTGCTCGAGCCCGACGCGAACAACGACGACCAGCGTTGGTGGAAGGCGTCGAAAGAGAACATCCACGATCGCGTGATGACGCGCGTGCGGTTCCTACGCCAACGCCAGCGCGCGCGGCGCGAGATGTACCGCTTCTACGCGGAGCTATACGGCACTCAGGAGCTCTTCGGACTCGGCCTGACAAACTACGACCCCGCGCACGTCGGATTCATCGCCCCATCGCTCCCGTACAACGTCGTGCGGCGCGGCGTGAACACGCTCCTCGCGAAGATCACCAAGCACAAGCCGCTCCCAATGGTCCTCTCCGAGAGGGGGGACTACTCGCAGTGGCGCCGGGCGCGCGGCCTCGCGAACTTCCTCGCCGGCGCGTTCTCCCCGAGTGCGCTCGACGTCTTTCCCGTCATGCGCACGATCGCGCGCGACGCGCTGGTGTTCGGCACCGGCATTCTGCGCGTGCATCACAACGAGGGGGATCAGCAGCCGAGACTCGATCGCATCCTGCCCTGGGAGATCCTCGTCGACGTCGCCGACGCGCGCTACGGCAAGCCCAAGCAGATCTTCTTCATCCGTTGGATGGACAAGACGGAACTGAAGGAGCGCTACCCGCAGTTTCGCGTGCAGATCGACAAGTGCCAGTCGTCGTCGGGGCTCATCGACGACATGCCCGATTACACGTCGCAGGCCGACATGATCATGGTGACGGAGGCGTATCGCCTACCAGTCGCCGACGGGAAGCGCCGCATCGATGGCCGCTGGGCGATCTGCATCGATTCCGTCTGCCTCGAAGAAGGTCCGTACACCAAAAAGCACTTCGGCATCGCGATCTGCAAGTACGCGGACCCCGTCATCGGCCTCTGGGGTGACGGCCTCGCTGCCGAGATGGCGGGCTTTCAATACGAGGTCAACTACGTCACTGAGACGTTGCGCATGGCGCACCGTGTGGCGGGGACGGGGATCTGGATGGTGCCGGACGGCGGAGACGTGCCCGACGCGCACTTCGAGAACGGCATCGGGCTGTTGCTAAAGTACAAGCCGCCCTTCAAGCCCGAGTACCAGAATCCGACGCCTGCCGATCCGCAGACCTACCAATACCAACAGCAGTGCGCGACCGGTGCACTCGAATGGTCCGGGATCTCTACGATGAGCGCGAACGCGACGAAGCCAGCCGGCATCACCGCAGCCCGCGCGCTCCAAACGCTCGACGATATGGAGGCCGACAATCAGGCCGTCTTCGAGGACAACTACGAGGCCCTCGCGCTCTCGATCGCAGACCTCCTCATCGAGGAGTACAAAGAGCTCGCCGCCGAGAACGACAACGGCGATGGCCTCGCGATGATGGTCCCCGAGCGGCGCTCGCTGCTCAAGGTGAACTGGAAAGACGTGGACATGAAGCGTGACGCGATCGTCATGCAGGTGTGGCCCACGAACCTTCTCGGGCGGACGCCCGCCGCGCGGTTGCAGATGGTCAACGACCTATTCAACGGCGGCATCATCGACCGCGCGCTCTACCTGAAGCTCCTCGACGCGCCGGACATCGACGCTGAGACGGACCTCGCCAGCGCGCTCCAGGAGGTCGCCGACGCGCAGATCGAAGCGATCCTCGACATCAACCCGTCGTGGGCGCCGCGATCGATGGATCGCGCGTACGCCAAGAGCCGTCCGGACACGTACCAGGACTTGGTGTACGCGATGCATCGCGCGCAGCAGCACATCTGCTTCGGCAAGCTCCGCGGCGTGCCGGACAACCTGATCGATCTGTTGCGCCGCTACATCACCGACGCGAAGTCGGAGCTCGACAAGGCGACGCCGCCGGTCCCCGCGACCCCGCAGGCGCCGCAGCTCGCGCCCGCGCCGATCGCGCCGCCGGGGATGGCTCCCGCCGCCCCCGCGCCCCTTCAGGCCCCCGGATCCGCCGCGTGATGCGCGCGCCCGGCATCCACAGGAACGCCCCCCGCGGCTGCGTGAACTGCCACGAGATCCTTGGCGCACGCCCGACTGGCGCTCCCTCGGCTACGCCGCGCCTTCTGATGACGACCCTCGGGAGGCGACGATGAAGTACGCCGTCCACCTCAAGAAGAAGCACCTCGCGGAGCTGAAGGCGCAGGTCCCGAACCTGTCCGAGCGCGAGATCTTCGAGCTCGCGCTCGTCATCGGCCTCAACGCCCTCACGGCGACGGGCCGCGGAAAGGCACCGAAAGCATGAGCCTGCGCGCGCCCGGCATCGTTCGAACATCGTGGATGGCTCGCGCCAGTGCGGGCATCGTCGTCGGTTGGCTGATCGGCGTCACACACATGCTTCCCAAGCACCTCTCCTGAAGGACCACGCATGACGCAACTTGCCGACGCCCCCGCCGCTCCCGCCGCCACTGCACCCGCTGCGGCGCCGCCCCCTCCCGCCGCTCCGACCGCGGGCGCCGCGGGCAAAGAGATCCCCGCCGAAGCCTCCCATCAGGACCGCGTCGCGACGCTCCATGCGGCGCTCGCCGAAGAGGACAACAAGGGTCCGAAGGTCGGCGACGAGCCCGCCAAGACGGAGCCTGATGCGAAGGCAGACGAAGCCAAGGTCGAAGCCTCGCCGAAGCTCGACAAGGACGGCAAGCCCGTCGTCGAGAAGCCGGAGGAGACCAAAGACCCGAAGCTCGCGGCGAAGTTTGCGGCCATCGCCAGCGAGCGAAAGGACGTCGTCGAGCGCCGTGCGCAGCTCGAATCGGCGACGCGGGCGCACGTGGCCCGCGAGCAGGAGTTCACTGCGCAGAAAGCGCAGTTTGCGCAGCAGCAATCGGCGCGCGAGCAGGAGTTCGCCGCACGCGAAGCCCGCATCCGGGCCGCCGAGGAGAGCGACCACAAGCTGATGAGCGATTCGCCGGAGAAGATCTTTCAGCGCCTCATCGCGCTCGGGGTCGACTCCGACGAGAAGCTCGCCGCGCTCGGGAAGCGCGAATGGGGCGCACACCGTGCACGTGCCGAGGCGGAGAAGTCGAAAGCCGACGCTGCGAAGCCGAAGGAGCCCGACGATCCCAAGGCCAAGCCCCTCACGATCGCCGAATGGGAGAAGCTACAGGCGGAGGCCGCAAAGAAGTCGCTAGTCGATACCCAGGTGAAGGCCGAAGCCGAGGACTTCGAAAAAGGTTTCGACGAGACGAAGCACGAGGCTGCGTCGACGATCTTCACCCGAGAGGATCGATATCAGCAGGCGCTCAAGATCACCCAAGGGTGGAAGGCCAACGGTAAGGCAGGACCCTACAGCGCGGATGATATTCGCGAGGCTGTCAATACCCTTGCTGAGTTAGACCCGAGATGGCATAAGGTACAAAAGCGCGGCCCCCTAGCGTCGGCCGCATCGACGAAAGCCCCCACCGGTTCGCCGGACAACAAAGCTGCCGACTCTGCCGCCCCCCAAAGTCCTCGGGGCAACAAAACGCTGAGCAACGATGCCGTGAGCGAATCTTCGCCGGCCGTGACGGATGACAAGAAGCCGCAGACCCTCAACGGGGCCGGCTCTTCGTACAAGTCCGAGCGACAGAAGCGTCTCGCGAACATGATGCGCAGCTAGCCCGCGCGCGACAACCCACGCTGAGGACAGCGTTCGCGCGCCACGGGGCACCGCGATGGCAGCAGCTAACTCGACGACGTACTCGGCCCTCCTAAAGGAGATCTGGCCGCAAAACGACATCATCAACGAGCTCTACGACACGAACCAGTCGTTCTATGGGCTCTGCCCGAAGGACACGAGCTTCTACGAGATCGTTCGGCACATCGCGGTGGGCTACGGCTACACCGGCGGCGCGTCGGCGACCTTCAGCAACGCGAAGGCGAACAAGCAGCCGACGGTCGAGTCTCAGTTCAAGATCTCGCCGGTCCAATACTACTCTCTGTTCTCGATCCAGCGGCAGCTCCTGCGCCGCGCGCAGCAGAAGAAGGCCGCGATCGTCCCAGCGCTCGAGCGCCAGTCGAAGATGGCGATCGAGGTCTGGAAGCGCCGGATGGGGATCTACCTGTTCAACACGAACGTGGGGTCCATCGGTCAGATCCTGACCGCTCCCGGCGGGAGCGCGACGGTCCAGGGCGGCACGACGCAGGTGCTCACGAGTTCGCAGATCCAGCTGACCGCCAGCTCGGACATGCGACACTTCAACAAAAACGTGACGGTCGACTTCTCGGTCGACAACACGGGCGTGGCCGGCGTCGGCTTCATGGTCTCGCCGCTCATCGTCACGAACCTGGACCGCGACAACGCGATCCTCACGTTCAACCAGCCGATCGCGAGCGCATGCCCGTCGATCCCCGGCACGGTCAACACGTACGTCTACTATTCGGGCGACTACAACTCGATCATCTCGGGCGTCGCGCAGTGGATTCCGACGACCGCGCCGACCTCGACGCTGTTCTTCGGCCTGGATCGCACGCAGGACATTCAGCTGCTCAGCGGATGGCGCATCAGCTGCAAGAACAAGTCGATGCGCGCGGCGGGGATGACGACCGCCAAGGTGCTGCACGAGATCGGCGGAAAGCCGACGAACTGGTTCCTGTCTCCCAACGACTTCCTCAACCTCCAGATCGAGCTCGAGAGCGCCGGCGCACTCAAGTCCGTGAAGGAGCCTGGCGCGCCGATGAACGGCCGCAACTTCGGCGAACCCTACGAGGGGATCGCGCTGATGGGGCCGGGGGGGCAGATCAAGTGCTTCTTCGACATCAATGTGCCGGACAACTACGGCTGGATGACGTCCCTCGACATGTGGACCTACGCCACGATGGGAGACGCGCCGTACTTCGATCAGGAGGACGGCAACGAGATCCTTCGCGAGACGGACGCCGATGCGTTCGAAGGTCGGATCGTGGGCGACCCGCAACTCTATACCGAGGCGCCGGCATTCTCTGCCGTGTCGCTCCTCGCGGCCTGAAAGGAGCCCAGCATGTCGGATTTTTCCGTTTACCGAAAGCTCGAGACTGCACGCATCTCGTCGAGCGGTGACATCGTCAACCCGTCGCAGCCGATCTCCCAATCGCACCAGCGCACGGACCGATTCTCCTTCTCGACGACCACCGCGAACGTCGCGGAAAGCCCCTTCCTCACGGTGCCCTATCCGGCCGTGCTGAAGACGGCCAACCTCGTCGCCACCGCGAATACGACCGCCAACGCGGCGCAGGGCACGATCGTCAACGTCTACAAGCGCACGGGCAATGGCGCCGCGGTGCTGATGGCGACGGCGAACACCGCAAATACCGCGGTGACGGCGTTCGTACCCGTCCCGCTCGTGCTCGTTGCCAACGCCGCGAACACCCAGTTCGCAGCGGGCGACGAGTGCACGGTCTCGACGACCGTCATCGGCACCGGCGGTAGCACGGTCGCCAGCTGCGACATCCTCTTCGAGGACATCGCCTGATGAGCAGCGGTAACCGGCTACTCGGCAACGACATCGAGGGCGTGAACGGCGGCGGCCAGGAGCGCTATCGCTTCCAGTTCGTTCCCAACGGGACGAGCTCGCCCGCCGTTTATACATCCTACACTCCCACCTCCAGCGGGCCTACCTACCAGACGCCCTCGAAGGGTACGGGGATCTCGAGCATCACGCGGCTGGGCGTCGGCCTCATCGGCGTCCAGCTCGCGGATACATCACCGGGCGTATTGCTCGGGTTCTGGGCCTGCGCCGTCACCGGCTCGGCCCTCACCGGGACACCTCCGAACCAAACGATCACGCCGGGCAATCTGGCGGGATATGAGTTCGCGATCGTGTCCAACGTCGCCGGTCTCGTCGTCATCGGCATGTATGCCGCGGGCGGCACGACGCTCACCGACCCGGCGAACGACGGATCAGCGGTCACCTGCGAGATGGTGTTCTCGAAGGATCCCACCAACGCCTACTGAGAAGGAGCCGATGCCATGAGCAAGAAAGGCGAAGGACTCCTCATCGCAGCAGGCATCCCGGTGCCCAAGCGATCAGAGTCGGAAGACGATGACCCGATGAAATCGGAGGACGACGCGCCCTCCGATGATGTCGATCTCAGCGAAGGCGAAAAGACCGCCGCCGAGGATGCGATGGTCGCCCTCAAAGACGAGGACTCAGAAGCCTTCGGCAAGGCGCTCAAGCGCTTCTTGCAGATGGGTAGCTGAGGCGAATCCGCAGAGAGGCCCCGCGCCAGCACGCGGCGGGGCCGCTCTCTTTCCACGTGACGGAGGCAGGGCGATCGAATGCTCGCGGTGACACTCGGAAGCATGCGTGCAGAAGCGACCGCGCTCGCGAACATGCCCGCGTGCACCGCCACGACCGCCGTCACGATCGCGATGGCGAACGGTTGGATCAACCGCGGCATCAACAAGCTGTTCCGCACGGCTCTCCAGGCAGGCGGCGAGTCGGTCTACCGCAAAGATCTGATGATGACGCTGAGCGTCCCCGGCCAGACGATCTACCAGCTTCCCACCGACTTCTACGAGCTGAAGAGCGTCGAGCTCTTGCTCTCGACGAACGTGCCCGGCGATCGAATCGTGCTCGAGCGCTTCACGCTCAACGAGTGGCCGTACCTTCT
>Ga0302324_100014184_pt1 | contig 16087 bp, 12 predicted proteins | sample Palsa_T0_1_FD_201949 | JGI IMG/M metagenome (GOLD analysis project Ga0302324, IMG submission 201949) | Peat permafrost microbial communities from Stordalen Mire near Abisko, Sweden - Palsa_T0_1 | ecosystem: Environmental > Terrestrial > Soil > Palsa > Peat permafrost | place: Sweden: Abisko...
GCCCGCGACAGGGCGCTCCCCGGTTCTAGCCGTGCAGCAGGGGCCTGCCCAGCGGCACGGGACCGCCGCCGGTCGCGGCGGACGCAGTGCCGACGTACAGGTAGACCCCGAGCGCGGCGAACGCGAGCACGACGACGCCGCCGGCCTTGCTCAGCCCGGCCGAGCCCTGGCTCGTTCCGAGCAGCACCAGCAGCAGCGCGACGTCGACGAGCCCCAGCAGCGCGGTGAACGCGACGGGCAGCCGCAGCGTCGCCAGCGTGAGCGCCACGATGATGATCAGCCACGCAGTGAGGAACAGTTCCTGCGTGCTGACGATGGCGGTGGCCGGGATCACGAACCAGTTGTGCGTGAGTCCGAGCACCAGGACCGCGTAGCTCAGCCAGAATCCGGCGAACGTGCCGAAGACGCTGGCTACCGCGCTCTGCCCGAGGACCGCGGCCCAGATCGTGGCCACGAACAGGCCGATCGACGTCGCGGCCAGGATGATCGCGAGCGGCGCGCCGACAGCGGCCGCGGGCACCATGCCGACCAGTGTCAGGCCGAGGGCGACTGAGCCCACGATGAAGGTCGGCAGCCCGAGCGCCATCGGGTCACCAGCCATGAGGCCCGTCGCAGGAGCTTCGACCGCGACCGCCTCGACCACCTCGACCTCCGCCGGGCTGGTGATCTGCGCCGCGCCGGACTGCGCGGACTCGTTAGCTGATGCGCCGATTGCGGTCATGGCCGCCTCCTCGCCAGGAAAAGCTTCGCCCGCGATCGCGGGCCATGACTCACTCGTACCGCCGGGTCAGCCCGGCCAGACTCTCAGTTTGAGTCAGGCCACCGGCGGCGGCGGGATGCCAGCCGCATCGGTCCTGGTCAGCCTGCCGGAACGACGATTCCGTACTCGTGGATCTTGCGGTAAATCGTGGCCCTGGACATGCCGAGCGACTCGGCGGCCTTCACTTTGTTGCCGTCGAAGTCGAGCAGGCTCTGCACGATCGCGTCGCGCTCCATGGACTCCAGCGGGCTCAGCAGCCGGCGGCTGACGGTCCGGCATTCCGGCGGCAGGTCCTTGGGCTTGATGACGCCGGTCCGGCGAAGCTGCACCACGCGGCGCAGCACCTGCCACAGCTGCTCGGTGTTGCCCGGCCAGTTGTAGCGCAGCAGCAGCTGGAGTGCCTCAGCCGAGCAGACCAGGCGGCCGGGCGGGTTGAGCTTATTCAGCAGGAACGGCACGAGCTCGTGCAGGTCCTCGATGTGGTGCCGAAGCGGCGGCAGCTCGACCGTGCACGGGAAGTACCGCAGCAGCCGGGCTAGGTCCGGTCCTGGCTTGCTGCGCGCCAGCGTGACCGCCACCCAGAGCGAGCGGTGCCGCCCGGCCGCGACCGTCTCCTGCAGCGCAGCCGACAGGGCATGCAGCTTGCGCGGGCTGAGCCGGTCCACGTGCCGGATGACCAGGCTGCCTGCGTCTCCGGTCAGCTCGGTGCGCGCGGCCGCGAGCCAGTCAGGATCGGCCGCGTCAGCAGCGTCGATCACGTGGAACCAGCCGGCCGGGTTGCGCCGCTGATGGACGGCCCGGAGCACGGAGACCTTCCCCGAGCCGGGCTCCCCGCCAAGCGCCAGCCACTCCGCCGAGGCATACGCGGCCTCGACCTGGCTGCAGCCGCGCAGCCACAGCGGGCCTGAGCCGACCAGCCCCGGCAGGTACATCCGGGCGTGCGGCACCGGGTCGGCCGTTACCCGGCTGGCCAGGTCGGCCAGCCGCACGTGCACCACGCCGGCCCGGGGCGCCTGGGTGCCCTCCAGCGGGCGGCAGTAGAGCCGGGCGGTAACTCCCGTCGGCAGCGCCACCTGGACCGGTCCGTGCTGACCGGTGTCCAGCGCCTCCGCCGCCCGCCCGAGCAGCACCGCCTGGTCCGCGGGATCCAGCACCTGCCGCGCGTAGTCATTCAGCATGACGGTGTCCCGGCTCAGCGCCAGCACCATGCCGCTGGTCCGCTTGCAGGCCCGCAGGTACTCCTGCAGCAGCTGAACCTCATGGGCGCTGGTGTCGGTCAGCAGCGCCTGCATGATCTGGTCGGCGGTCGTTTTCGCCAGCGCGATGAGCAGCGGGTCCGCATCCTTGCGCCAGCAGGTCAGGTCCACCGCGCCGACGGTGCGGCCAGAGACCGGGTGCCTGATGGGTACTCCCGCGCAGGCCAGGTCCTCCAGGTGCTCGGCGTAGTGCTCGTGCCCGAATACGTGCATCGGCTGGCCGCCCTCCAGGGCGGTGCCGATCCCGTTCGTGCCGACGAACTCCTCGGCATAGCTGAAGCCGGGCGCGAGCCGCACGCCGTCCAGGTGCCGGTCAAGGTCGGTGTCGGCGGCCATCCTGGACAACACGAGCCCGTCCGCGTCGGTCAGGATGACGCTGATGGGCTGGCCGTCCAGGGCATCACGCAGGCTGCGCAGGACCGGCAGCGCGCTGCGGGTCAGCGGCGTATCCAGGTCGGGATCGCGAACGTAGCTGAGGTCGATCCGGTCGGCGGCCACCCGGGAGCGGCGGGACCGCCACCAGGACGCGAGGATCGTGTCCCGCACGTGATAGGGCTCGACCGACTCAGCGGTCAGGAACCGCTCGCGCGCGCTCGCCAGTCCCTTGTCGTCGGCGGGCGCCGACGGCTTTCTTGCCGTGTGTAACATCCGCCGCCTCCTGCCACCGCCGAAGGGCCTCACGCGGGCTGGAAGGGGGCCAGCCCGCGCTCACGTGAAATTGCGCTTCGCCTTCAAGGTAAGCACGCCGCCAGACCAACCTGTCTCAAGTTGAGACCTCCTGTCTATTGCGTCCGGCTTTCGATGCCGTAATGCCAGCCGAGCAGCATCACGAGACATTCAATCCGTGGAGCATCGTGAACCTGGTGTTCCACCATCTCGCCGCCGAGGGGCTGCATCCCGTCCTCGGCGAGGCAGGTGATCCCGGCGGTCCGGCAGCTGAGCTGCTGCGGGCGCTGGGGATCACTCCGGCAGCCGAGGGCAACCGGCAGCTGAGCGACAGCATCCGCAGCGAGCTCGAGCAGCTCAGGAACGCCGTCTTCGGCGGGGAGTGACGCCGGTACTCCGCCGGGACCGCGGCCGGGCGCCGTGCCGGGCAGTAACACGCCCGTTTCCTGCCCGAAACATCCCTGTCTCATGTTGAGAGCTCTCCGTGCCCGTCAGCGAGGTGTGATCGGCAGCACGAGGAATCCCGTGCCGGAGGGATTCGCGCGTCCGCCACCGAGGTGCGACGCCAGCGCTGACAGCTGGACGTCAGCACCGCAAAGCAGGGCCGTCTCGGGTCGGCCGGACCAAGGAAGGGGTGACGATGAGTCGCCAGAGCGTAGCCAAGGCTCACCAGAAGATTCAGGAACTCGCCTGGGAACCGCAGTACCACGAGCCCGTCTCGCAGTACGGCACCGACTACACGTTCGCCAAGGCCCAGAAGAAGGACCCGCTGAAGCAGGTCCTGCGGTCCTACTTCCCGATGCAGGAAGAGAAGGACAACCGCGTGTACGGCGCCCAGGACGGCGCGATCCGCGGCAACATGTTCCGCCAGGTGCAGGAGCGCTGGCTGGAGTGGCAGAAGCTGTTCCTGTCGATCATCCCGCTGCCGGAGATCTCCGCCGCGCGGGCGATGCCGCTGCTGTTCAGGACGGTCCCGAACCCTGAGCTGCACAACGGCCAGGCGATCCAGATGATCGACGAGGTTCGGCACTCGACGATCCAGCAGAACCTCAAGCGCCTGTACATGAACAACTACATCGACCCGGCCGGCTTCAACTCCAGCCTTCGCAACTTCCAGAACGACTACTGCGGAACCATCGGCCGGCAGTTCGCCGAGGGCTTCATCACCGGTGACGCCATCACCGCGGCGAGCATCTACCTGACCATCGTGGCCGAGACGGCATTCACGAACACCCTGTTCGTGGCCATGCCGGCGGAGGCTGCCGCCAACGGCGACTACCTGCTGCCGACGGTGTTCCACTCGGTCCAGTCGGACGAGTCGCGGCACATCAGCAACGGGTACGCCACCCTGCTGATGGCGCTGGCCGACGAGAGCAACCACCAGCTGCTCGAGCGCGACCTGCGCTACGCGTGGTGGAACAACCACCGCGTGGTGGACGCCGCCATCGGCACGTTCATCGAGTACGGCACCAAGGACCGCCGCAAGGACCGCGAGTCTTACGCCGAGATGTGGCGCCGGTGGATCTACGACGACTACTACCGCAGCTACCTCGTGCCGCTGGAGAAGTACGGTCTGGTCATCCCGCACGACCTCATCGAAGAGGCGTGGAACCAGATCTGGAACAAGGGCTACGTGCACGAAGTCGCCCAGTTCTTCGCCACCGGCTGGCTCGCCAACTACTGGCGGATCGACCCGATGACCGACAAGGACTTCGAGTGGTTCGAGTACAAGTACCCGGGCTGGTATGACAAGTACGGCAAGTGGTGGGAGAACTACAACCGCCTGTCCACGCCGAACGGTCACCACCCGATCGTCGCCGAGAGCGTCGACTACGTGTACCCGCACCGGTGCTGGACCTGCATGGTCCCGTGCCTGGTCCGGGAAGACATGGTCGTGGACGAGGTCGACGGGCAGTGGCGGACGTACTGCCACGAGGAATGCCGGTGGACTGACGCCGTGGCCTTCAGGCCGACCTACCAGGGGCGGCAGACCCCGAACATGGGCCAGCTCATCGGCAAGCGCGAGTGGGAGACGCTGTACCACGGCTGGAACTGGGCCGACGTGGTGTCGGACATGGGCTACGTCCGTGACGACGGCAAGACGCTGGTCGCCCAGCCGCACCTGAACCTGGATCCCAGCAAGATGTGGACCCTGGATCACCTGCGCCGGATGCCCGAGGTGCTGAGCCCGAACGTCCTTCTCAACGAGATGACGGACGAGCAGCGGCAGGCCTTCGTCGCGGACTACAACCGGCAGGGCCCGGCAGGCCGGCCGGCCCCGGCAGACGCCTAGTCGGGCGCGAGAGGGAGGGGGCTGCCCGGCCGGCCGCCCCCTCCCGGTCCCGGCCTGCCATCGTGCAGGCCGTCTGGCCGGCCGTCAGTCAGGTCCGGCACAGCCCGGCACCGCCCAGCTCACCCGAGAGGGGGGTCATGTCCGACAAGCACGTCGTCCGGTTCGAGCCGGTAGGCATCGAGATCGAAGTTGGCGAGGAGCAGACCATCCTGCGGGCCGCAGCCGAGCAGGGCATCATGCTCATGCACGGCTGCAAGGAAGGACAGTGCGCGGCGTGCAAGTCGTTCATCCTCGATGGCGAGGATGTCGAGCACGACAAGTACTCGACGTTCGCGCTGCCCGACTACGAGCTCGAGGAAGGCTACACGCTGCTGTGCCGGGCGCATGCCTACGAAGACCTGACCATCGAGCTGCTCAATTACGACGAGGAGATGATCCGCTCCGGCCTGCCGATCCAGCAGGGGGTCGCGGAGGTGGTCTCCAAGGATGCCGTGACGCATGACATGCGGCACCTGGTCCTGCGCCTCATCGAGCCGGGGGAGATCAAGTTCTTCCCCGGCCAGTACATGGACATCGCGATCCCGGGAACGGGCGCGGTCCGGTCCTTCTCGATGGCGAACACCTCCAGCCGCGAGAGCGGGCTGCTGGAGTTCATCATCAAGATCTACCCGGACGGCCAGTTCTCGAGGTTCCTGGCCGAGGAGCTGGCCGAAGGCGACCGGCTCGACCTGACCGGTCCGTTCGGCGTCTTCACTCTCCGTGAAGGCGAGGCTGACCTGGTGTTCGTCGGCGGCGGGGCGGGCCTGGCGCCCATCCTGGCGCTGCTGCGGACGCTGGCTGAGCGCGGCATCGACCGCAAGGCCACGTTCTTCTACGGCGCCCGGACGCGCGCGGACCTCTGCTTCGAGGCAGAGCTGCGCGAGCTTGAGCGCACCCTGCCCAATTTCCGTTACCTGCCGGCTCTGTCAGAGGCGGGCGGTGACGACGGCTGGGATGGCGAGACCGGCCTGATCACCGACGTCGTCAAGCGGCATGCCAGCGACCTGACCGGGGCGCACGCCTACGTGTGCGGTCCGCCCCCGATGGTCGAGGCAGCGCTGCCGCTGCTCGCCACCCTCGGCGTCGAGGAGAAGCGGATCTACTACGACAAGTTCACCTTCACCGGTAACCCGGAGGACTGAAAGAAGGGCCCCATGAGCGAGACGACGCAGGAGCGCAGCGTTCCCAAGCCTGTCTTCACCGACGCTGAGGCAGGTGCGAAGACCTTCCCGGACTCCACGGCCCGGCGATTCAACTACTACACGCCGGCCAAGCGCAAGCAGTCCCACTACGAGGACGTCACTGTCGAGGTCCAGCCCGACCCGCGCCATTACCTGGCCCAGGGCTGGCTGTACGGCTTCGCCGACGGCCGCGGCGGCTACCCGCTGGACTGGACCGCGCTGAAGGCGTGGGGCTCAGACCGCCCCGAGCCCGAGCGCTTCCCCGGCTCGGGCGGCAAGGGCTACGACTGGCCGGCCACCGGCTGGCACGAGTTCCGCGACCCGAACGAGGAGTGGGAGCTCACCTTCTACCGGTACAACTCCAACGTCGTCCGGCAGCTCAACCAGAACGTCGACAACGCCCGCCAGGCGAAGGCGTTCGAGCAGTGGAGCCCGAACTGGGTGCGCTTCGTCGAGTCGAACGTCGGCGCGTGGATGCACGTGGATCACGGCCTCGGGCTCTACCTGTTCGCCAACGCCAACCGGCGGGCGCCCACCAACATGCACAACAACGCGATCTCGGTCAACAGCATGCACCGCATCCGGGCGGCGCAGGACCTAGCCCTGTACAACCTGACGCTGACGGAGGAAATCGACGGCTTCGACGGCTCGGCGCACCTGACAGCGTGGAACTCCGACCCGGCCTGGCAGGGCGTGCGCGAGGTCGCCGAGCAGCTCACCGCCATCGACGACTGGTGCGAGGCCATCTTCGCCGCCAACGTGGTCTTCGAGCCGCTGGTCGGCGAGCTGTTCCGCAGCCACCTGGTCATGCACGCGGCACCGCGCAACGGTGACTTCGTCACCCCGACCCTGGTCGGCGCGGAGGAGTACGACTTCGCCGAGCGGGACCTGCGCTACACCATCCCGCTGTTCCACCTGCTGGCCAACGACAAGGAGTTCGCGGCGCACAACAAGGCGCTGCTGCAGGGCTGGCTGTCCACCTGGACCGCCCGCTCGATCACCGCGGCCCGCGCGCTGCAGCCACTGTGGTCACAGCCCGACTCCAAGCCGCCGCGCTTCGAGGACGGCCTGGACGCCGCCAAGGCCCGGCTCGCCGTGATCCTGTCCGACCTGAACCTCGACGCACCGAAGGAGCTGAACCAGTGACCGCATTCAAGACCGCCGAGAGCCCGTTCAAGTCCGACAACACGGCCTCGAACATGTGCGGCTTCACCCTCATGAACAACCAGGTCGGCGCAGTGGTCGCGCAGGTCATGGGCACCAGGGACAACGTCAGGGTCACTCCGCTCCCGTCCATGATCAGGGTGGACGCGGTCGGCCGGATGGACGTGAACTACGACGAGGTCTCCGAGGCCCTCGGCGAGGAGCCCGGCTTCTTCGACGCAGCCGAGTTCGAGGAGAACATGTCCACGCACTACGGCCGCATGATCCACACCGACGAGGCGACGATCATGTTCGCCAATCCTGAGGATGCGGCCGAGTACCTGGGCTTTGACCTGACGCCGACGTCGGCGTAGGACCAGAAGTAAGTACTCACAGGCAGCCAGGCAGCAGCAGGAGGCACCGGTGTACGAGAAGGACGGCGAGAAGTACTTCGTAGTCGACAGCCATATGCACTACTGGAACGCGGCGCCGGACAACTGGGTCCCGGGTGCCGAGCAGTACGCCAAGGGCTGGATCGAGTGCTTCCACGCGTATCAGGGGCTGGGACCGCCAGAGACGCACTGGAGCATCGAGCACTTCCAGAAGTACTCAGAGGACGACCTGATGAAGGACGTTTTCGAGGACGGCTACGTGGACGTGGCGGTGTTCCAGCCCACTTACCTGAAGGAGTGGTACAAAGAGGGCTTCAACACCACCGAGCGCAACGCGCTGATGGGCGAGAAGCACCCCGGCAAGTTCATCTACAACACCCGGTTCGATCCCCGCGACGGCGACGAGGGCCTCAAGCAGCTGCAGCGCAACGTGGAGCGGTTCGGCTCCAAGGGCGTCAAGCTGTACACCGCCGAGTGGAATAACGGCTCGCGCGGTTACAAGCTCAGCGACCCGGCGGCCTACAACTTCCTGCAGGCCGCGCAGGAGCTCGGGATCAAGAACATCCACGTGCACAAGGGCCCGACGATCTGGCCGCTGGACAAGGACGCGTTCGACGTGTCCGACGTCGATCACGCAGCGACCGATTTCCCGGCCCTGAACTTCATCGTCGAGCACGTGGGGCTGCCGCGCATCGAGGACTTCTGCTTCATGGCGACGCAGGAGCCCAACGTCTACGCCGGGCTGTCGGTGGTCATCGGCGGCCTGATGTACGCCCGGCCCAAGTTCTTCGCCAAGGTGATGGGCGAGCTGCTGTTCTGGGTCGGCGAGGACAAGATGACCTTCGGCAGCGACTACGGCATCTGGGAGCCGAAGTGGCAGATCGAGGGCTTCGTCGACTGGGATTACCCCGGCGACGAGTTCTCCGACTTCCCGCGGCTCGGCACGGCCGGCAAGAAGAAGATACTCGGGCTCAACGCCGCGAAGCTCTACGACATCGAGGTGCCGGCCGAGTACCGGCTGCCCGCCGATGCCGGGACTCCGGCCGCCCGGGATGACGCTCAGCTGGTCGACTAGCTGATGGCGGCAACAGCAGCTAGCAGCGCGCGCGGCTGGCAGCTTGCGGAGCACGGCCAGGTGCGACCTGGCACCGGGCTGGCCGGCGACGGCCAGCCCGGGGACGGGCTCCTGCTGGCCGCTCTCGGCACAGTGCGCGACCCGGAACTGGACGAGCCCATCACCTCTCTTGGTTTCGTGGCCGCGTGCAGCCTGTCCGGCGGCGGCGACGCCGAGGTCAGGCTCCGCCTGCCGACATACTTCTGCGCGCCCAACTTCGCTTACCTGATGGTCGCGGACGCCTACGACGCGGTGATCGCACTGCCCGGCGTGCGGGCCGCGCACGTCGTGCTTGAGGACCATTTCGCCTCCGATGCCATCAACGGCGGCGTGGCCGCCCAGTCCGGCTTCGCCCGGTCGTTCGACGGGGAGGCCGTCGGCGAACTGCACGAGCTGAGGCGGGACTTCCTGCGCAAGGCGGTCATGGCCGGCACCGACCAGGTGTGCCGGACGCTGCAGGCCGGCGGCTCGGACCCGGAGCGCCTGCGCGCGATGACACTGGCCGAGGTGCCGCCTTCGCGGGCGCTGACCCGCCTGCGCGAGCGCCGGGCCGAGCTCGGACTGCCGGCCGGCCCGGACGCGCTGCTGCTCATCGATCCCGCCACCGGCGCCCCGGTCAGCGCGCAGGCCGTGCCGCTGCACCTTCGCAGGGCCCGAGTCACCGCGACCAGCCTCGAAGCCAACGGCAGCATCTGCCGCGGCATGCTGCGGCACCGATATGACACCTCCGGGCTTGGCGAGTCCCTGGCGGGCCAGCCCGGGGCCGGACATCCAGGCCCGAGCGAGGAGAACCAATGAAGGCTGTCCGTCTGCACGCGTTCCACTCCCAGCCCGTCATCGACGAGGTACCCGAGCCCGCGATCACCGGCCCGCTGGACGTCATCGTCAGGATCGGCGGAGCGGGCGTCTGCCGCACCGACCTGCACATCATCGAGGGCCAGTGGGATGCGGCCATGGGCACGCCGCTGCCGTACATCCTCGGCCACGAGAACGCCGGCTGGGTGCACGAGGTCGGCTCCGCGGTCACCAGCGTGGCCGTCGGCGACACCGTGATCCTGCACCCGACGCCCACCTGCGGCCTGTGCCGCGCCTGCCGGGCCGGCCAGGACATGCACTGCAGCAACTCCAGCTTCCCCGGCCTGTCCACCGACGGCGGGATGGCCGAGTACCTGCTGACCTCGGCCCGCGCCTGCGTGAAGCTCGACCCGAGCACGCAGCCGCAGGACGTCGCCGCGCTCGCCGACGCCGGGATCACCGCCTATCACGCGGTCCGCAAGGCGATCCCGCTGCTGTACCCCGGCACGACCTGCGTGGTCATCGGGGCCGGCGGCCTCGGCCACATCGGCATCCAGTGCCTGGCCGCGCTGACCGCGACGAACATCATCGTGGTCGACCGGAACCCCGACGCGCTCAAGCTGGCCGAGCAGCTCGGCGCGCAGCACACGGTCGTTGCCGACGGGAACCAGGTGCAGGGCGTGCTCGACCTCACCGGCGGCGCCGGCGCCGAGGTCGTACTCGACTTCGTGGCCGAGCAGGGCGCGGAGAACGACGGCTGGGCCATGACCGGCCGCGCCGGGTCCTACTTCGTCATCGGCTACGGCGGCACCCTGGAAATCCCCACCCTCGACATCATCTCGACCGAGCGGAACATCGTCGGCAACATCGTCGGCACCTACAACGAGCTGGCCGAGCTCATGGTGCTGGCCCAGGCCGGCAAGGTGACCCTGCATACCAGGACCTATCCCCTGGATCAGGCCCTCGAGGCGCTCGCCGACCTGGACGCCGGCCGGGTGCGCGGCCGGGCGATTCTCGTGCCCTGACGACCGCGCGCCGCCGGCGGCGGCGGCCTGCGGCTAGCTCGTTCCCGCTCGCATTAGGAAGACCACAAGCACCGCGCACGCTCAGGGAGGACGCATGGCCAAGGAACTCCGTTTCGGAGCGGAAGCCCGCAGCCTGCTGCTGGCCGGAGTCGACCAGCTGGCGGAGGCGGTGAAATCGACGCTGGGCCCCAAGGGCCGCAACGTGATCCTGGAAAAGATCACCGGATCGCCGGTCGTGACCAACGACGGCGTGACGATCGCCCGCGAGATTCACCTGAAGGACCAGTTCCAGAACATGGGCGCCCAGCTGGTGAAGGAAGCGGCGATCAAGACCAACGACATCGTCGGCGACGGCACCACGACCGCGACCGTCATCGCCCAGGCCGTGGTGCGCGAGGGCATGCGGGCGATCGGCGAGGGAGCTAACCCGGTGCTGGTCAAACGCGGCATCGACATCGCCGTCGGCCGGCTGGTTGAGCACCTCCAGCAGGTCGCGCACCCGGTCTCCACCGAGCAGGACTTCGCCAGGGTCGCGGCGATCTCGGCCAACGACGACGAGTACGTCGGCGCGGTCATTGGCAACGCGCTGCACACCGTGGGCGACGGCGGCATCGTCACGGTCGAGGAATCGGCCATGAACGGCATGTCGGTGGACTTCGTCGAGGGCTTCGAGCTCGATAACGGCTACCTGTCCCCCTACCTGGTCACCAACCCGGCCAGCCTGGAGGCCGTGCTCGACGACCCCTACATCCTGCTGTGCAGCGAGAAGATCACCAAGGTTCAGGAGCTCATGCCGCTGCTCGACAAGATCATGCGCGCGCCGCGGCCGCTGGTGATCCTTGCCGAGAACGTCGAGGGAACCGCCCTGTCCATGCTCGTGCACAACCACGTCAACGGCGTGTTCAGGTGCTGCGTGGTGCGGGCGCCCGGATTCGGCGACCGGCGGCTGCGCAAGCTCGAGGACATCGCCGCCATCACCGGCGGCGCCGTCTACAGCAGGCAGTCCGGCTTCAGCCTGGAGACCATGACGACCGAGCAGCTTGGCCGGGCCGCGCAGGTCCGGGTCACCGCCGAGCGCACCGCCATCATCGACGGCCACGGCTCGGCCGACGAGGTGGACTTCCGGCTCGCCCAGCTGCGGGCCGAGCGGGACCGGGCCACGTTCGGCATCGACGAGGACGTGCTGACCGAGCGGATCGGCGCCCTGTCCGGGAAGGTCGCGGTGATCCGCGTCGGCGCGCCGACCAACGCCGAGCTGAAGGAACTGCAGCACCGGGTCGAGGACGCGCTGTCGGCGACCAGGGCCGCGATGGCGGAGGGCATCGTCGCGGGCGGCGGCGCCGCGCTGCTCCACGCGGGCACGGCACTGGACGCCCTGGACGTCTCCGGTGACTACGCCACCGGAGTGAACATCGTGCGCCAGGTGCTGACCGCGCCGGCCTTCCTGATTGCCGCCAACGCGGGCTATGACGGGAACGAGGTAGTGAGCCGGCTGGCCGGACTTGGCAACGACGAGGGCTTTGACGCACTCGAGGGCCGGTTCGGCAACATGATCGAGCTGGGCATCATCGACCCGCTGCGGGTCGCCCGCTCCGCCCTGCAGAACGGCGCGTCCGTCGCCGGGCTGCTGCTCACGACCAACACGCTCGTCGCCGAGGAGCAGACCCCGTGGGGCGGCAGCGCGGCGCTGATGACCGAGTTCGGCCCGCTGGACGAGGGCCTGCATCAGCCGTCGCCTGACTCAAGCACGCCGCAGTCACTGGGTCTCGGGCCGTCCATCGGCTGACCCGGCGGACGACATCCCGGACTATCCTGCGCAATGGTGACAGCCGAGAGCGAGGTAACCGGACGGGCGGGCGCGGCAGACCTGGCTTTGCTGCGCTCGCGCGGACGGCTGCGCGGAGTCATCGCGCTGCTCGGGCCCGCATTCGTCGCCGCGATCGCCTACGTCGATCCCGGTAACTTCGCGACCAACTTCTCCGCGGGCGCCGCCTTCGGCTACACCCTTGCCTGGGTCATCGTTATCGCCAACCTGATGGCGATGCTCGTGCAGTACCTGTCGGCCAAGATCGGCGTCGCGACCGGGAAGGACCTGCCGCAGCTGTGCCGTGAGCAGCTGCCGCGCTCGGTGTCCCGCGGCCTGTGGGTGCAGGCCGAGCTGGTGGCAATGGCAACGGACGTGGCGGAGTTCGTCGGCGCCGCCGTCGGGCTGAACCTGCTGTTCGGCGCGCCGCTGCTGGTGGCCGGGCTGATCACCGCGATCGTGGCCTTCGGCATCCTGGCGCTGGACCAGCGCGGCTACCGCCGGTTCGAGCTGGCCATCATCGCCCTGCTCGGCATCGTGCTGCTGGGCTTTGCCTACGACCTGATTGCCGTGCACCCGAGCGGCGCCAGCATCGCGGCCGGGCTGGTACCCCGGCTCGGCGGCTCCGCCAGCCTGCTGCTCGCCGTCGGCATCGTCGGCGCGACCGTCATGCCGCACGTCGTCTACCTGCACTCGGCCCTCACCAAGGGCCGGGTGAACTGCCGGGACGAGGCCGAGAAGCGGGAGCTGGTCCGGTTCCAGCGCGTCGACGTGCTGATCGCGCTCGGTGCCGCCGGGCTGGTGAACCTCGCGATGCTGTTCGTCGCGGCCGCACTGTTCAGCCAGGCCGGCGGATCCGGGCAGGCAGCCGCGGTAGCAGGCGGGTCGATCGAGGCGGCGCACGCCGACCTCGGCCGGATGGTCGGCGGGGGCGCCGCGCTCGCGTTCGCGGTCGCTCTGCTGGCCTCCGGGCTGTCCTCCTCCAGCGTCGGCACCTACGCCGGCCAGGTGGTGATGCAGGGCTTCATCGGGCGCACCGTGCCGCTGTTCACCCGCCGCGCGCTGACGATGCTCCCAGCGCTGATCGTGCTGGCTCTCGGACTGCCGCCGACGACCTGCCTGGTGATCTCCCAGGTCGTCCTGTCCTTCGGGATCCCGTTCGCGCTGGTGCCCCTGGTCGCCCTGACCCGGCGCGCCGACATCATGGGAACGCTGGTGAACCGGCGGCTGACGACCTGCGCGGCAGCGGGCACAGCCGGCCTGATTATCGTGATGAATGTCTATCTGCTCGGCGTGACACTCGTGCGCTGAATTTCACCGCGGCCGGGCTTTATTGCTCAGCCGCGTTTTTGCCCGGTCAGCACCGCGTTTGCTGAAGCCCGCTGCCCTGCCTTTGTGATATGAAATGCCAATGGCTTTTTCCTCCGTGAGGCGACTCATCGACGGGGCCATTCCGGACATTGCACTGAGCTCCGATCAGAACCAGCGCGGTCAGAATAATGGCGCTGATAGCGCGCTGCTGACATCGGCTCTGGTGCCGAAGCAGGGCGCCGGCACTGACCGCGGGGCGCGGCCGGCGACCGGCCGGGCATCGATCTGCCTGGCCATGATCGTGCGGGACGAGGCGCGGGTCATCGAGCGCTGCCTGAGCAGCGTCATCGGCCTGATTGATTACTGGGTTATCTGCGATACGGGCTCTATCGACGGAACGCCCGATCTGATCGCTAACATTCTCGCCGGGGTGCCGGGCGAATTGCATCACCGGCCCTGGCGTAATTTCGGCAGTAATCGCACTGAGCTGATGAGTCTGGCGCGCGGCACCGCGGATTATCTCCTCCTGCTCGACGCGGATATGACAATCGCGCAGAACGCCGGGATCGGCGACCTGAGCGCTGATGCGTATCTGCTGCGCTGCGGCGACGATTTTGAGTACTGGGTGCCGCGGCTGGTGCGCGGTGACCGCCCGTGGACGTTCACCGGCGCGACACACGAGTACCTGGACAGTCCGCGGCAGTACTCAAGCGAGCGGCACCAGGCGCTGTCGGTCGTTCACTTCGCCGATGGCGGATCGCGGGCCGACAAGCTGCCCCGCGACAAGGCGCTGCTCGAGGCACGGCTCGCGCAGGCGCCAGCCGACGAGCGGGCGGTGTTCTACCTCGCGCAGACGCTCAGGGACATGGGCCGCCGGGACGAGGCCATCGAGCTGTTCCTGCGGCGGGCCGACCTGGGCGGCTTCGAGGAGGAGGCGTTCTACGCCCTCTACCAGGCGGCTGTACTCACCGCCGAGACAGATCCGGCGGCCGCGCTGCCGCTGTTCTTCGACGCCTGGGAGCGCCGCCCCAGCCGCGCCGAGCCGCTGTACGAGATCGCCCGGATTGCCCGCGACCGAGGCTGGCACCGGCTGGCGCACTCGATGACCAGCCTCGGGCTCGGCCTGCCGGTGCCGCCCGACCTGCTGTTCGTGCACAGCTGGATCTATGACTGGGGCCTGCGGTTCGAGCATGGCATCGCCTGCTACTGGCTCGATCAGCACGAGGCCGGGGTCGCCGCCAACGACGAGCTGCTGAGCCGTCCCGACCTGCCTCCGCACGTGGGCGCCCAGGCACTGAAGAACCGGTCCTGGTGCGCCCTGGAACTGAGGCGGTCAGGAAAGCAGGTACCGCCGCTCCCGCCTGAGTCGGTGCGCTTCCTCAGCGGCTCCGCTCCCCTGCTCGGCGAGCTGGTCACTGACGTCCGCTTCGCGGAGATCTCGCTGCAGGCCGGGTCGTCCTGGCCGTTGTTCAACCCCAGCATCGCCGCGGACGGCGATGGCTTCCGGCTCATCGTCCGCTCGGCCAGCTATGAGCGCTTCGTTGCCGGAAACTACCTGCCGCTGACGGCAGACGGCGTCATCCGCACCGCGAACTACGACGTCCGGCTGGATGCCGGGTTCCGGGTCAGAAGCGCCGAGCCCATCGCCGATGACCTGGCCCCGCGCGTTCCGCAGGCGCACATCGTCGGCTCCGAGGACTGCCGGCTCTTCTGCTGGCAGGACGACTGGTGGGTGTCCGCGACGCGCTGCGACCTGGACGCCGACGGCGTGTGCCGGATGACGCTCGCGCGGCTGCGAGACGGGCATTTCGGCCGGCCTGAGGTACTGCCGCCGCCGGTCGCCGGGCGGCACGAGAAGAACTGGATGCCGTTCGTCGCCGGCGGCGAGCTGTACTTCGTCTACTCCTGTCACCCGTTCGTCGTGCTCCGGTTCGACGCGCGCGCGGGCCGCCTCAGCGAGGTGACGCGGACGGCCGTGCCGGCCGCGATGGCCGGGCTGCGCGGCGGCTCGCAGGGCGTGCCCGTCGACGGCGGATATCTCTTTGCCGTCCACGAGGCCCACGACGAGCTCGGCGAGCGCAGCTACACGCACCGGCTGATCCTGATGAGCGATCAGTTCCTGCCCGCCGGCCTGTCAGAGCCGTTCTCCTTCACCCATGGAGGCATCGAGTTCTGCGCGGGCGCGGCCCGCGCGGGCGACGACCTGGCGCTGAGCTTCGGGCTCAACGACCGGGTGGCGGCTCTCGCCGTCGCGCCTCTGGACCAGCTGATCTCCCTCGTCGTTCCGCTTCACGCCGATGCTGTCTCA
>Ga0302324_100014185_pt1 | contig 16086 bp, 17 predicted proteins | sample Palsa_T0_1_FD_201949 | JGI IMG/M metagenome (GOLD analysis project Ga0302324, IMG submission 201949) | Peat permafrost microbial communities from Stordalen Mire near Abisko, Sweden - Palsa_T0_1 | ecosystem: Environmental > Terrestrial > Soil > Palsa > Peat permafrost | place: Sweden: Abisko...
CCCGTGTGACGACGACCGGCGCACCGCCGTGACTTACAGGCGTCACGGCGCGGCCACCGCAGTGTCAACATTGCGCACCTCGGCGATGAGCGCGCGCGCGCCCTTCGCCACGAGCTCGCGCGCCAACCGTTCCCCGAGCTGCGCGGCGTTCCCCGGGAGCGCGGCGCTTCTCCCCGCAGCCGTCAGCATCGATGAGCCATCGAGCGCGCACACGGACACGTGCAGATGCAGATTTTCACCTTCGAGCGTTGCCAGAGCGCCGAGCGGCACCTGACAGCCAGCCTCGATGCCGGCGAGGAGCGCGCGTTCCGCCGTCGTCGCCAAGCGCGCCGCCCGATCATCGAGAGGATGAAGCCAACGCCGTGCATCCGCGTCATCCGCGCGCACGCACACGCCGATCGCACCCTGCGAGACAGCGGGCGGAAAGTCGGTCACGGACAGCTGACAGGTGATATGTCCTTCAAGACCCAAGCGCTTCAGGCCCGCCGTTGCGAGAATGATCGCGTCGTAGTCGCCGTTTAGTAGCTTCTCAACGCGCGTCGGAACATTGCCGCGCAACTCGGCGAGGTTGAGATCGCCGCGCGCGTGCCGAAGAAACGCGCGGCGGCGCAGGCTACTCGTACCGACGCGCGCGCCAGTGGGCAGTTCGGGCAGCAACGTGCCTTCGCGGCTGAGGAGCGCATCGCTCGGATCCTCGCGAGCGAGCACGGCGGCAAGCTCGAGCCCGGGTTCGAGTATCGTTGCGAGATCCTTCAGGCTGTGAACCGCCACGTCGATTTCGCGCGCCAGCAGCGCGCGGTCGATTTCCTTGGTGAAAAACGCCTTGCCGCCGACCGTCCACAGCGGCACATCGGTGCGCAGATCGCCCTCGGTGCTGATGTGCACCAGCTCGACGGGAGGTGCGCCGGGCTCGCGACGGATTTGAGCGGCGACGTGCTCGGCCTGCCAGAGCGCAAGCGCCGAGGCGCGCGTGCCGATGCGCAGGGCAGCGACGCGCCTCATGATCCGCCCTCGATGAGAAACCGGTATCCCACGCCCCACACAGTGAGAAAGTGCCGCGGATTGGCGGGGTCCCGCTCGAAGCGCTTGCGCAGGCGCAGGATAAAATTATCGACCGTGCGCGTGGAAGGAAAGACGTCGTAACCCCAGACGCGCTCGAGGAGGTCTTCGCGCGACACGATGTCTCCGGGATGCTCCGCCAGCACCTTCAGGATCATGGCCTCTTTTTCGGTGAGCTCCTGCGCCGCTCCGTTCCATGAGCGCGCGCGAAAGGCGCGGAAGTCGACCTCGTTGCCGCCGAAACGCAGCACCGCGCTTGCCGGAGTCGCGGAGGCTTTGCGATACCATTCCCAGCGACGCAGGATCGCCCGCACGCGCAGCAGAAATTCCTCCAGGTGAAAAGGCTTCGCAAGATAGTCATCCCCTCCAGCCTCGAGGCCCAGGACGCGATCCTGCGGATCACCACGCGCCGTCAGAAAGAGGACCGGGGTGTTGTTGCCTTCTTCGCGCAGCGTGCGGCACACGGTAAATCCATCGATGTGCGGCAGCATCACATCGAGCACCACGAGCTCGCAGGAATGCGAACGCAGCCAGGATAATGCGAGCCTTCCATCAGCCGCCGTGTCGACCGCGTAGCCTTCCGCGCGCAGATTCTCGACGAGTCCCGCGGCCAGGTGCGGATCGTCCTCCACGACCAGGGTTCGCACGGCGCTACTTTGTTCGCTCGTCACACGGCCTCTTTCGGCGCCGCCGGCCACGACAGCACAAAGAGCGCGCCCTGCCCGACTCCCTCGCTATGGGCGCTGACGCGGCCGCCGGCCAACTGCATCAGGCGCCGCACGATGTAGAGCCCAAGGCCCGTGCCGTAATAGCTGCTGCCACCGCCCGGATGCAGGCGCGAGAATTTCTTGAAAAGCCGCGCGTTGTCGGCGGCGCGAAAGCCGACACCGCTGTCGCGCACGGACAGCTCCACGTCACCATTCACGGCGCGTGCGGATAGCGTCACGTTGCCGCCGCTGACCGCGGTCACGGCCGCCAGCGCGTTTTCGACGAGGTTGCGCACTACGACGTCCACGGCCAGTGGGTCCGCAAGCACGTGCAGACCGCGTGGCACGTCAGCTGTCAGCACGATGTGATCCTGCCGCGCACGCTCCTCGAACTGAGTGACGACGCGCGCGACCGCGGCGGCTAATTCAACCGGCTCGCGTTTCAGATCCACACGGCCGCGCTCCAGGCGCACGCTATCGAGGATCCGCGACACCATCGCCTCCATGCGAGTGAGGTCGGAGAGCATCCGTTCAATAAGCGTGCGCGACTGCTCGGCGGATAACGGCCGCTTCGCCATGGTTTCAAGCGAGAGTTGCAGGCTCGCAAGCGGCGTCTTGAACTGATGCGACACGAGCGCCAAGAAACTGTCCTGCTCCGAGACCACCTCCACCTCGGCGCGCAACGCGCGCCAGATCACCGCGACGCACAAGGCGAGCGCGAGCAGGAAAAAGCCGCTCTCCCAGGCGTATTGATTGATGCGGCGGTAGCGCTCTTCGACGAGCGCCGCATCCACACCATCGGCGAGCATGACGCGCCCGTTCACCACGGTCACATCGGGCAGAATTTCACGCAGGCGCTCGATGGGGGTGCCCGCGGCGAGGAGGTCCTGCGCGGCAGCAAGCTCGCGCGCGTAGGAGATGCGCGCGTCCAGAAGCTTCTGCGTGCTGTAGTCGTGCTGATCGTAGAGCCACCAGCCAACCTGGATGACCGACACGATGACCAAGAGGAGAGCGGTGATTTGAAAGACGCGCGTCGTCTTCATAAGATTTTCGATGCGACGAGCAGCGACTCCTCGAGCGCGGCGGCAAAATATTTCACGTCTTCCGCGCCGAACGCCGTCGACAGAAAGCATACTTCGTAGGGCGAAGGCGGCAGGTACACCCCGCGCGCCAGCATCGCGTGGAAGAGCGCGGCGAAGCGTTTGAGTGCGGACGGCGCGAGGGTTGCAGCGCAGCGCGGAGCTTTTTCCTCGTGCAGTGACAGCCAGAAGAGCGAACCTGCGCGCACGAGCTCAACCGGAAATGGCGCCCGCGCCAGCACCGGCGCAACCGCGGCTTCAAGATCGGCCCCCAGAGATTCCAGCCGATTCCACAGCGCGCCCTTCGTCAGGAGATCGAGCGTCGCCAATCCAGCCGCCATCGCCACGGGATTGCCCGAGAGGGTGCCCGCCTGATAGGTATCGCCGTCGGGCGCGAGATTCGCCATGATTTTTCGCGAGCCGCCGAAGGCGCCGACGGGCATGCCGCCGCCGATGACTTTGCCGAAGGTCGCAATATCGGGCTTGATTCCGGTCAGCTCGGAAACCCCGCCGCGGGCAACGCGGAATCCGGAGATCACCTCGTCAAATATCAGCAGTGCTCCGTGCTTGGCCGTCGTTTTACGCAGGGTTTCAAGAAAGGCCAGTCGCTGCAGCAGCAAGCCGTGGTTTGCGGGCGTAGGCTCGATGATGACGGCCGCGATGCGGCCGCCCTCGGCCTTAAAAAGCGCGGCGAGCGCCTCTTCGTCATCAAGCGGCAGCACGCGTGTCTCGGCGACGAAAGCCTGCGGCACGCCCGCTGAGGATGGCGCACCGAAGGTCGCAAGGCCGGACCCGGCCGCGACCAGGAGGTGGTCCGCATGGCCGTGATAGCAGCCGGAAAATTTGACGATCGTGTCGCGGCGCGTCACCGCGCGCGCCACGCGGATCGCGCTCATGACCGCCTCGGTGCCGGAGGAGACCAGGCGCAGCTGCTCGAGTGCCGGGTAGGCTTCGATAATCCGTTCCGCAAGTTCGACCTCACCGGGACACGGCGCGCCGAACGTCGTTCCGTTCCTGACGGCCGCGGTCACCGCCGCCACCACGGCCGGATGCGCATGCCCCAGGATGAGCGCGCCCCAGGAATTCACAAGATCAAGGTAGCGCGCTCCATCGACGTCAAAGAGGTACTGCCCCGCGCCCTTCTGGATAAAGAGCGGCTCGCCGCCGACTGCGCGAAAAGCCCGCACCGGTGAATTCACGCCGCCCGGAATCACGCGGCAGGCGCGCTCATAGAGCGCAATCGAGCGCGGGTGCGGCAAGCCCAAATTCGCATTGTCAGTGGTCACTGATCTTGTTTCCGCGTGTGCGCGTTGGACGCGCGCGCTGCGCGCTGCAGCCTTGCAGCGCGAAAGAAGGCATCCACGGTATCCGCATTGGCGTGCGCCGCCGCGGCCCTGATCCCCGCCAGGGGCAGATGCGCAAGACGCCGCGCGAGCGTCGTCGCAAAGCGCCGCAGCAATTCCTGTTGTGCCTCACTCACGTCATGCAGTTCATCCTTCAGCAGCTCTTCGACCTGGGCGGCGGCGATCCCCTCGAAGGAATCGCGCAGTTCCGCAAGTTTTGGCCCAATGGCGCGCGTCGCAAGCTCGCCGCGCAGACGCTCGAGCCGCTCATCGATCGCCGCCCGCACCGGTGCCAGGCGCAGGAGCTGCGCAAGGCGCTGCTCGCGCGTGGCTTCAATGAGGGCATTCATTCCGATGCGGGCGAGGCCGAGCTTCTCGGCGGCCCCGGGTTCGACGTTCGGGGGCAGTCCAAAATCGATGAGCAAGGGAGCGGTCCGCGCAGCTTTCGTCAGTGCAATGAGCGCGGCTTCATCGAGGATGGCCTCCGAGGCTCCGGCCGCCAGCACCACTGCAGCAACGTTCGGCGGCGCCTGGCGAAACGCCTCCAATGACATCGAGCGCGCACCCAGCGAGCGCGCCCATTCCTCGGCGGCGTCGGCGGAGCGATTGACGATCAGCAGCGGCAGGCCCGCCTCGTGCAGGAACTGTCCGCAGCGACGGGTCATCGGCGATACCCCGACAAGAGCGACCGGGTCACGCCGCTCCCCGCAATGCGCAAGCACCCGCTCTACCGCAAGATCCGCAAGCGACGGCGGCCGCGCGGCGGCGCTCAGGCGCCGTACGCGGCTCGCCATCGACAAAGCCTCGCCCATCAGACGATTGAGCGTCGGCCCGCAGACCTGGGCCTCGCGCGCCGTGTCCCAGGCGCCGCGCAACTGGGCGGTGATTTCATGCTCGCCAGCCTGCGCGGAATTAAGGCCGCAGGCGAGAAGGAATACGTGCTCGACCGCGGCCTCGCCGGTCCAAGCCCGCAGGGCTTCCGCCGCCTCGCCCAGCTCCGGATCCCGGCCCGTGAGTGAGCGGAATACGGCGCCACGCAGATCTCCCGCGGCCAGGTCATCGCGCATCGCAAAGATGACCTCGACCCGATTGCAAGTGGACAGAAAGACGAGTTCCGCGCCGGCAAGCGCCGCGCGCAATTCAGGCAGCCGCATCTGCAGCTCGCCTTTGGGGATAGCGAAGCGCGCCACGTCCTCGACGCTTGCGTGGCGATATGACAGACCGACGACTCCGATGTGGTCCATACGATGCGAAGGTAACCACGGGAAGGAGGATCCGAGTGTCACCGAACGGTCACAGCGGCAAGATGCGCGTCCCGAAAGACCCGCATTTAGCCGCTACGGACGCCGCGGCAGCCCGACGGAGCCTAATCCGGCGGATTATGAGCCTTCAGGAACGCCACCGACGCCTGCAGCATCTGCAGGCGCGTCGCGCTCCGGGAGAGCCAGTGATCCTCATGCTGCAACGTGACGAACTCGACGTCTTTTTTCGCGCGCCGCAGCGCATCGGCCATGACGCTGCTCTGCTCGTAGGGCACAACCGTGTCGTCACGCCCGTGGATGAGGAGCACCGGTACATTCACCGCATCCAGATGTTTGATGGGCGAGATAGTATCGAGCACCGGATCGCGAGGCCCGGTGACTCCCATGAACCGGTCCCAATAGCGCTGGTCGTAGTTACTTCTCTGCAGGTGCTTTTCGTCGACCCAATCGAGCATGCGCTTAAGGTCCGAAAGGCCTGCGACCGACACGGCGCATCGATACACCCCGGGGTCCAGGGTCACGCCCGCAAGCGCTGCATAGCCCCCGTAGCTTGCGCCCACAATACAGACGCGCGCCGGATCGATGATTCCTTCTTTCGCAAGATAGCGCACGCCGTCGGAGAGGTCGGTCTGCATTTTCCGGCCCCACTGCCCAAAACCCGCGCTTAAATACCGCCGGCTCAGGTTCGAGCCGCGGTAGTTCGGCCGCAGAACGGCGTAGCCCTGATCCGCCAGCGCCTGCGACCACCAGTCAAAGTCCGCCGTGTCGAACACTGCCGGGCCGCCATGCGGCAGGACGACCAGAGGAAGATCCTTGGCTGCGCGATCCGGCAGGGTGAGGTAGGCCGGAATTTTCATCCCATCTGCTGCATCGTAGGTGATGCGGCGCACTTCATGGGGCGCGACGATACCTTGGTAGACGTCGCCGACGGGCTGCGCCTTGTGCGAGTTGAGATCGACGAGCTCATACACGAAGCCGTGGGTGGCCCCATCGACCCGCACGACGAACTTGGTGAAATCTGCCGACGTTGACGTCAGACGCGTGCGTTCTCCGTCGAAGGCATGCAAAACGACGTTCCAGCGTGCCTGCATATGCGGATCGAAAAACACGTAGTGCGAGGAATCATCAACCTGCACGCCGCCGATCATGCGCGAGGTCAGATGATCCTCGATCGGAGCAGTCAGATCCTTCCTCTCCGCCATCGGCGGCCCAAACGTGCCATCCTTGATTGACAGGAGCCGCCATACGGGATCTTCGTTTTCGATCCTCTGGATGAGCAGGCTGTCCGCGTCCGGGCCAAAGCCAAGAAGCTGCGGAACATCGAGCGCCTCGCGGCCGGCCGCGACCTCCTGCAGACGTCCGTTGCGAAGCACCTTCAGCATCCAGCGCTGATCCTGGCCGTTGTAGTCCTGTTCCGCGACAATTTCTCCGCCCGCATCCACGAGCCAATGCTGGGTTATCGCAGAACCCTGGCGTATCAGCTTTTGCTGGCCAGTCTGAAGGTCGATGCGAAACAGACCCGGCAGGAGTTGCCCCTGCACGTAGATTCCAGGAACGAAGAGCACCGTGTGGCCGTCAACATGCCTGACCATCGCGGCGCCTGTAACGACGTTCATTATATTGACGTGCGACATTGCGAACGAACGCGCATCGGGAATCGGCACCTGCTTGTGCGCGGCCAGATCGTAGGCCTCCATCAAATACCACTCGTTCTGCATTCCGATCAGGCCCTGGGGCAGGTAGGTCGTTGACGTGACGCTCAGGAGGTGGTTGTCATCCGCCCAGGCAATGCTGCGCAATTTCTGCTCGCCGACGCGCAATGCGCCCAGTTGCTTCTGATCGGTGAGCGACACGATGGAGATAAAGCGCGTGTCGTTCACCGTGTGCACGAAAGCGATACGCAAACCGTCCGGGGAAATTGCCACTTCCTCGAGCGCCGGCAGCCTGCCGTAGACTTCGAGCGGCACGGCGGCGGCCGCGCCTGCGTGCAGCATCGCAAGAAATGTCGAGGCGAGAAGAATTCTGCGCATAATCAGTGACATATTGGGTGCGAGTCTGCTGCGTCGTTATGCGGATGAAGCGGCTGAAGGAGATCGAATCTATCGCGGACGCTAGGTTAACCGCCAGGAATCAGCCAGTTGCGACCGGCGATAGCGCTGCGTGTGATTTTCGTTTGAAACGCATCGCGATGCCAGCCCACTCGAGCCAACGCGCCCATCGCCTACAGCAATTGGCACCGGATGGTCGGGATCGCATCCTTGCGACTCATGCGTCGCTCCTTCGGGTCGATGCCCATGCACCCATCGGTCGGTATGGTTGCTACGATCGCAACATCCCGTTGCATCGTTGCAAGAGAAATTGTAGATGTCACCCCTATGGTCTAGTAAAAAACTCCTTCTCATCGGGGCGTCCCGCGGCCTCGGATTCGCCTTGGCTGAGGAATACTTGAAGCGCGGCTGGCATGTGATGGCCACCGAGCGGGACAGATCCACGTCGAAACTGGCCAATCTTCTGGGGGCTTGCGACGGCAGACTCGAAATCGAGACCGTCGACATCGTTTACTCGGATCAAGTTGCCGCGCTGCGAGCGCGGCTGGCATCGAGAAAGTTCGACCTGCTATTCGTCAACGCAGGTGTCAAAAACGACGATCGTGAAACGATCGCCGACGTTTCGACCGACGAATTTATAAGGGTGATGGTAACCAACGCCCTAAGTCCCATGCGTGTCATCGAGGCCTTGCAGGACCTCGTACTCCCGAGTGGCACGATCGGAATCATGTCCTCCGGCCAAGGCAGCATTTTCAACAATGAGAACGGCCGCCATGAGCTGTATCGCGGAAGCAAGGCGGCGCTTAACATGTTTATGCGCAGCTTCGCCGCCCGCCACGCCAATGATCCACGAGCTCTGCTACTCATGGCTCCCGGCTGGGTGCGAACGGATTTGGGCGGCCCGCAGGCGCGGCTGAGCATCGGGGAAAGCATACCGAACCTCGCCAATACGATCGACTCGCAGGCCGGGAAAGCAGGTCTTCAGTATCTGGATTACCTCGGCCGGAAGGTTCCGTGGTGAGTGCCGGCATGCGCATGCAGAGTGGAGCGGGTGAAGGGAATCGAACCCTCGTTCTGAGCATGGGAGGCTCATGTCTTGCCACTAGACGACACCCGCGTGCGGAAGATTCTATAACTCGCCCGGCCTTAAAGGAATCTGCGCGCCATCACCACGGCGAGAGCGGGATAAGGGCCGGCACGTCTTTTCTGTAGCGGTCATATGCCTCGCCAAACACCTCCCGCATCCAGCGCTCCTCGATGCGCAGCTTGATCACGAAAGCGATCGCGCAGAGGATCACTCCCAATAGGCCGCTCAGATCGCCGCGCGCGATCGCGGTCCCGAGGATGGCAGTCAGCAGGCCTGTATAGATCGGATGTCGCACCCAGCCATAAGGCCCGGTGCGCACCAGGACGTGATCCGTTTTGACCGTAACCGTACCGCTCCAATTGTTGCCGATATGACGCCGCGCCCACACGGCAAAGGACAGCCCGAGAATAATGACGGCCACGCCGATCCAATAGCTCGCAAGCGAACGGGGCAGGATGCGCTCTGCAAGGAGCGTCGTGCGGCCGGTCGGCAGCGCTATCAGCAGAACTCCGACGACGAGCGGGGCGATGTGCGATGCGCGCGACGCAACTGATTCCTGCCGCACGGTGACCTTCACATCGCGCGCCGAGGCGATCCAATAAAGGCGCCACACTACCCACAAGCCCGCAACCAGGCTCCAGTAAAGCCAGTCCCTGCTCATCGATTGCCTTCTCCTGCTGTTGTTTGACTTGCCGGTGATAGGATATCGCAGCTTCGCGCCCGACATTTCAGTGTCGCTCGCCGCCGCGGGTCTTTTGGCTTTGGCACATGGACAAGCACACTCAATCGAACTATCCGCGAACGATCCGCTCATTCGTTACGCGCGCGGGACGTTTGACTGCGGGGCAGGAGCGCGCGCTTAAGGAGCTATGGCCGCTATTTGGCGTCGCGTTTGAGCCCGCGCCGCTTGACCTTGACGCGCGCTTCGGCCGCGCCGCGCCAAAGGTCATCGAGGTTGGCTTCGGTAATGGAGATCATCTGCTCGCACTCGCAGCCGCCCATCCGGAACGCGATTATCTTGGCATTGAAGTCCACCGGCCTGGCGTCGGGCGCCTGCTGCTCGGAATTGAAAAGTCAGCGCTGACGAATCTGCGCATCATCTGCCACGACGCGGTTGAAGTGCTCGAAGAACAGATCCCGCTCGCCTCTATCGATAAGGTGCTGATTCTTTTTCCGGATCCCTGGCATAAGAAGCGCCACCACAAACGCAGGCTTATCCAGGCGCCGTTCATCTCGATGCTGGCGGCGCGCCTGAAACCCGGCGGCTGCCTGCGGCTTGCGACCGACTGGCAACCCTACGCCGAACAGATGCTTCAGGTCCTCGATGCTGAAACGCGCCTGCAGAACGTGGCTGGGGACGCCCACTTCATGACACGGCCTGAGCGCGAGCGCACCCGTTTCGAGCTGCGCGGGGAGCGCCTGGGGCATGCCGTGTGGGATCTCGAATACCGCTGCACCTGAATGGGGCGCGGAGTGGCGCAGTAGTTCCGTATGAATCAAAAACTGCTGTGCAGGCCGTCGATGACGAACTGCACGGCAAGCGCGCCCAGAACGACGCCCGATAAGCGGCTCATGACATTGGCGCCCGTCACGCCGATCACCCGCTGCAGGGGCTCGGCGAGCCACATCAAAGCGAGTGCGACCGCGAGCACAAGCGCTGCCGCCACGGCAAGTCCCGCGAACATCATGGGTTGGGTGCGCAGGCGCACTGGCGCGAACCACAGGAGAATCGTTGCCAGCGCTCCGGGCCCTGCGATGAACGGAAACGCCAAAGGAAATACCGACACGTCCGCCCGCCGCTGGTTCTCGGCGCGCTCGGTGCTTGAGGTCCGCGTGCCCGACTCGCGGGCGTAGACCATCTCGAGTGCGATCAGGAACAGGAGGAGTCCGCCGAAAATCCTGAAAGATGCGAGGTTGATGCCCATGAGGTTGAGGAAATCAGCGCCGCCAAAGGCGAACAGCAGGATGATGAGCCCGGCGATCGTCACCGCGCGCAGAGCCATCTTATGTTTGAAGGCCGGGCTTGCGCCGTCCGTCAGGCCGTTAAAGAGCGGTATGAGGGATACCGGCTCTACCACGACGAAGAAGACGACGAAGAACTTGACCAGTTGCTCGACCATGGGGCTGCACGCGACAAAATAACTTCTTGAAAGCTTCACACGCGAGGAGCAACATGAATTCGCGCCCAACAGGTGTGTGATTGAGCATAGCAGCGCTCAATGGCATCCGCGACGTTGTGCCGCGTGTTCGGGAAGAATGCGCGCCTGATAACTGACGGAGACAGGTTACGGAGGTGGACGCCATGACGATTCCGAACCCCATCATCGGCGGCTGGTACTGCCAACCCGGCGGCGCGCTCTTCGAAGTCGTCGCCTTCGACGAGGACGATGGCACCATCGAGATCCAATACTTCGACGGCACCATCGAGGAAATGGAGCGCGAGGACTGGAACGCGCAATGGAAGGACGGCTCACTTGAAGTGGGCGAGGCGCCGGAGGATTGGAGCGGCTCGGTCGACGGCGATCCGCAGGAAACAGGCTCCATGTCCGACTCAGGTTTCATGGAGCGCGATCTGCACGCAAGCCCCCTCGAGGGCATCGACCGCCTCAAATAAAAGAGTCCACCGCGCGCCCGAGTGCCGCGATATCGACATCGGCGGCGAGCATCACGAAGCCCGCCTCGAGGCTCAATGCGATCGGACGCAGGTGCCGCCCCACGCAGGGCCCCGCGATACAATAGCCCGTCAACTTGTCGAACAGCGCGCCGTGCGATGAGCACAGAATGAGCGCCCCATCGTGGGTCAAAAACCGGTGCGGCATGAGATCGAGCGGATGCCCGGCGTGCGGGCAATGATTGACGTAGCCTTTCACGGCGTCGCGCACGCGCACGACAAAGCCGCGTAACGGCCAGTCCCCCGTCCCGATCGTGAAGCCGCGCGCGCCCGGATCGGCGAGCTCATCGAATCGGCAGATCACGCGCTCAACGTCAATCTGATGCCGGGCGCTCATCGATGGCTACGGGCGCGCCCGCCAAATGCGCACTGCGCTCATGCCTGCCTCTCATCCAACGCATCGATCTTGCTGCGCATCAGCCAAACAACCGCAAGTCCCGGCAGCGCAATGACAAAGCTTACGACGTAGTAGACAAACCAACCGCCATGATCGGCGACCCAGCCCGCGGGATATCCCAGGCTGTAGCGCGGTAACAGCGCAATGGCCGACAGCAATGCATATTGGAACGCGCTGTAACGAATGTCGCACAAGGCCATGATCAAGGCGACGAGGGCAATGTTCCCCATGGCGCCTGCCACATGCTCGATGGCGACGGCGCTGACCATGATGGGATAGCTCTTGCCGGTCGCCGCGAGAACGCAGTAGAGCAGATTGCTGACCGCCTGCGCGATGCCAAAGATCAGCATTGAGCGCAGGAGCCCGAGGCGCACCATCAAAACTCCGCCAATAACCGCGCCGACGATGGCGCTGCCGGTAAAGAGCGTCTTCACGATGAGCGCGATTTCCCTCTTGGGAAATCCGGTATCCATCATGAAGGGTGTAAAGAGCTTGTTGGCAAATGCATCGCCCACCTTGAACAGCAGCACGACGAGAATGAGTGCGGCCGCGCTCGGCCCACCCAAGAGCTCCTGCAACGGCCTGACGATGGACTCGCGCAAAGAGCGCGGCGGTTCCGGCGCCGCGGTCGGCTCCGGAGCAAGAGTGGTTACAATGCAGAACAGCAGCATGACCCCGGCGGGAATCAGAAACGCCGGACGCCAGCCGAAATAATCGGCGATAAGAAGAGCGAGCGCCGATGCCAGCCACGCTGCGGCGCGGTAGCCAAGATTCGTCGCCGCAGCCGCCGGGCCGCGCTCGCTCGGCAGCGAGACGTCGGTGCGATAAGCATCGAAGGCGATGTCCTGCGTCGCCGAGAAAAATGCGATCGCGGCGGCGCATGCCGCGAAGGGCACGATCGAGGCGGCCGGGTTCTGAAAAGCAATGAGCGCAATTGCAACCGCGAGCGCAATCTGCATGGCAAGTATCCAGCCGCGGCGGCGTCCGAGAATCGGCAACGGATAGCGATCGATGAGGGGTGCCCACAGGGGCTTCAGCAGATAAGGCAGCGCCACGTACGACATTACGCCGATCGTGGTGTTGGTCGCCCCGGCATCCTTGAGCCACGCCTGCAGCGCACTCTCCGTGAGCTGATTGGGAAATCCCGAGGCGGCGCCGAGCGCCATGATCGCGAGCATCTTGGGGCTCGCGAGAACCGCGCGCAGCGGCGGTTTCCTCGCCGTTGCTGTGCTTGCGCTCTCTTGGCTCAAAGATCGTAATCCATCGTCAGCGGCGCATGGTCGGAGAAGCGCTGTTCTTTATATATGCTCGCGCTGCGCACCGCTTTCGCAAGCGACGCGCTCACAACCTGATAGTCGATGCGCCAGCCCACGTTCTTCGCCCAGGCCTGGCCGCGGTTCGACCACCAGGTGTACTGATCGGGCGCATCGTTCACGATCCGGAACGCATCCGCGAAGCGCGCCTTGCCGAAGAGTTCATCCATCCAGGCGCGCTCCTCGGGCAGAAAGCCCGAGTTTTTCTGATTGCCGCGCCAGTTCTTAAGATCGACCTGCCGGTGGGCGATATTCCAGTCGCCGCACAGGATGTACTGCCGGCGCGAGCGGTGCAGCTTCTTAAGGTGCGGCATGAACGCCTCAAGGCAGCGAAACTTGGAAGCCTGCCGGTGCGGACCTGCCGACCCGGAGGGCATATACAAGGAGACGACGCTGAGTGATCCGAAGCGCGCCTCAAGGTAGCGTCCCTCGTGATCGAACTCGTCGATGCCGAATCCGCGGATCACCTTGTCGGGCTTGCGTCGGGCGTAAATCGCCGTTCCAGCGTAACCGGGCCGGCGCGCGTCGAAAAAAAAGCAGTGATGGTCGAGCGGCCGGAAACAGGCATCGACAAGCTGATGTTCCTGCGCTTTGGTCTCCTGCAGGCAGATCACGTCGGCGCGCTGTGACTGCAGCCACTCGAAGAGCCCCTTCTTGGCCGCCGAGCGGACGCCGTTGACGTTCAACGTGATAATGCGCACGGCGGCCATGATAGCGGCGAGGCCCAATCGATGTCGCAACTTCAAAATCGCGCGGCAGGCTACGGCGTTGACAGCGGCCTTCCCCCAATGGCACCGTCAAGCGAGGGGGCATCTCACGTTGCAGGATGATCAACTGGCTTTCATCGATCTTGCGCTCGCGCGTAAAGCGCTGCGCTTCGGGCAGTTCACGCTGAAGTCCGGGCGTGAGAGTCCTTACTTCTTTAATGCGGGACTTTTCAGTGATGGTGAAGCCGCCGCCATTCTCGGGCGCTGCTACGCGGCCGCCCTCATGCAATCGGGCATCGCCTTCGACATGCTCTTTGGGCCGGCGTACAAGGGCATCCCGCTCGTCACGGCGACGTCGATCGCGCTTTACGAGGCACATCAGAGAAACGTGCCCTATGCCTTCAACCGCAAGGAAGCCAAGGAGCATGGCGAGGGCGGCAACATTGTGGGATCTGCGCTCGCAGGACGCGTGATCATCGTCGATGATGTGATCGCCGCAGGCACCGCCAAGCGTGAATCCATCGACATCATCCGCGCTGCCGGTGCGACTCCGGTCGCCATTCTTCTCGCACTCGACCGCCAGGAACGCGGCCAGGGAGAGCGTTCCGCTGCCCAGGAACTCGAGGCCGAACACGGGATCCGCTGCGTCAGTATCCTGACGTTGGGAGGGCTGGTCGAGGCACTCAGTAAGCGCAGCGGCGGGAAGTTTGCGGTATCGGAGGAGCAGCTGACGGCCCTTAGGGCCTATCGCGCGCGCTACGGTGTGAGCTGATTACTTGCGAGACGGCCCCTATTGATCAGAAGATAACCGTAGGGCCTGAATCCGTGGGTAGAGCGATGTCAGCTGGGGCGTGGCTATTAACCTTGAGTTTGGGCTTGGCAGGACTTGGTCTGGCCCACGCGGCAGACAAGGACAAGGAGACCGTCACCTACCGCTGGGTGGACGACAAGGGTGTCGTTCATTTCGGGGATCGCATTCCGGCGCAGGAATCCCAGAAGGAACGCTCGATCATCAATCGCGAGGGCGTCGAAGTGGGCAAGCTCGATGCGCAGCGAAGCCCCGCCCAGATTGCCGAGCAGGCGCGCCGCGACCAGGAGCAGTTGCGTCTGCAGCAGCACGACACCTTTCTCATGACGACGTACACGTCCGCCAAGGACATCGAGGAGCTGCGCGATGCGCGCCTGGATCAGCTCAACGGGCAGCACCTGGCAGCGGAGCAGTACGTGCAGAATCTCAATACCCGGTTGAGCGCGCTGCAGGCTCAGGCGATGACCTATAAGCCCTACAGCGACAAGCCCGGGGCTCGAAAAATGCCCGACGATCTTGCCGAGAATCTGGTGCGGGCATTGAGCGAGCTTCGAACCCAGCGCAATACGCTCGATACGAAGGACCGCGAGGAGCAGGCGGTGCGCACGGAGTTTGACGGCGATATCCGCCGCTACAAGGAATTGCGCGCCGCGATGGCGGCCCACCAGTAGGGTCAGCTGCGTCCGGAGTGCCCGAAGCCGCCCGCGCCGCGCGCGCTCGCCTCAAATTGCGCCACGACCTCCAGTTCGACCTGCACGACCGGCACGACGACGAGCTGCGCGATGCGTTCCCCCGGCTTCAACGTGAAGGACTCCCCGGAGCGGTTCCAGCAGGAGACCATGAGTTCGCCCTGGTAGTCCGAATCGATGAGGCCAACGAGATTGCCGAGCACGACGCCATGGCGGTGGCCGAGTCCCGACCGCGGCAGGACCACAGCGGCCAAGCCCGGATCCTCAAGATAGATCGCAAGCCCGGTCGGTATGAGTTCGGCGCGTCCGGGGGCAAGCTCGAGGGGCGCTTTCAGAAGGGCCCGCAGATCAAGGCCGGCGGAGCCACCGGTTACGTACGCAGGCAGCGGAAATTCGACCCCAAGCCTGGGATCGAGAATGCGCACCCGTAGGGGCGTGCGAGCGCGACTCACGCGTGGGCCGTGCCGCGCTCGGAGGTACTCGTCCGCTCCGCCAGCACTTCGGCGATGAGCTCGATAAGCCGCTCGGCGAGAGTCGCTTTGGAAGCTTGGCCAAGCTCCTTTCTGCCGCTGCGCCACAGCACCACAAGATTGTTGTCTTCGCAGTCGAACGCCTTATCCGTACCCACCTCGTTGGCCGCGATCATGTCGAGGTTTTTCTTCAGAAGCTTACTGCGGGCGTTCTGTTCCACCGTCTCGGTCTCGGCGGCGAAGCCGACAACGAAGGGCCGGTCGGCGCGCGCCGCAACGGTTGCGACGATGTCCGTGGTGCGCTCCAGCGACAGGTCCATATGGTCGGAAGTCTTTTTGATTTTCTGATCATAGGTGTGTGTCGGCCGATAGTCGGCGACCGCCGCGGTGGAAATGAAGATGTCGGTGCGGTCGACTTCGCGCAGAACGGCCGCCAGCATGTCGGC
>Ga0302324_100014188_pt1 | contig 16082 bp, 12 predicted proteins | sample Palsa_T0_1_FD_201949 | JGI IMG/M metagenome (GOLD analysis project Ga0302324, IMG submission 201949) | Peat permafrost microbial communities from Stordalen Mire near Abisko, Sweden - Palsa_T0_1 | ecosystem: Environmental > Terrestrial > Soil > Palsa > Peat permafrost | place: Sweden: Abisko...
TCGCCCTGGCGCGAACCGTCGGCTGGATCGCACAGTGGAATGAAATGATCTCCGACCCGGAACAGAAGATCGGCCGTCCGCGGCAACTCTATACGGGGGCTACGCGCCGCGACGTCAAGCCGATCGCCCAACGCTGACCGAAACCCCGCACCACGAGGCAATCGACCATGATGGATGAACTGCGCGCCACATCAACCCTGTTCGGCAGCAATGCTCCGTTCATCGAGCAGCAGTACGAGATCTACCTTGCCAACCCTGGCGCCGTCAGCGCCGACTGGCGGGTGTATTTCGACCAGTTGCGCGACGGCGCAGCCGACGTCGCGCATGCGCCGGTCATCGATTCGTTCATCCAGCTCGCAAAAAGCCGCCGCCTGGCGGCGCCGATGGTCGATGCGCAGGCGATGCACAAGCAGGTGCTGGTGCTGCGCCTGATCAGCAAGTTCCGCACGCTTGGCGTGTTTCAGGCCGATCTCGATCCGCTCAAGCGCCAGGAGAAACCCTACCTCGCCGATCTCGACGTCGCGAGCTACGGCTTCAGCGACGCCGACATGGAGGCGGAGTTCAACGTCGGCTCATACCGCGGTGCGCCCGGCGGTGGCGACCGGATGCGCCTGCGTGACCTGATCGCGGCGCTGCAGGAAACCTACTGTCGCACCTTTGCCACCGAATACATGTATATGTCGGATACGCCGCAAAAGCGGTTTATCCAGGAGCGCATCGAGCCGCTGCGCTCGCGGCCGGCGTACTCGCCGGAGTTTCGCCGCCATATCCTCGAGCGCCTGACCGCGGCTGAGACACTCGAGCGCTACCTGGGCACCAAGTATGTCGGGCAGAAGCGTTTTTCGGGCGAGGGAGGCGACACGATGATCCCGATGCTCGACCATCTCATCCAGACTTCCGGCGCTGCCGGCGTAGCTGAGATGGTCATCGGCATGGCCCATCGCGGCCGGCTCAATGTCCTGGTCAACACGCTAGGCAAGATGCCCGCTAACCTGTTCGCGGAATTCGAAGGCAAGTCCGCCAGCGACCTTTCCGCCGGGGACGTGAAATACCACCAGGGGTTTTCCTCCGACGTCGCCACGCCCGGCGGACCGATGCACGTCACCCTCGCGTTCAATCCGTCGCACCTCGAAATTGTCGATCCGGTCGTCGAAGGCTCGGTGCGCGCGCGCCAGCACCGGCGCCACGACGAGAACTTCGACCAGGTCATGCCGGTGCTCATCCACGGCGACGCGGCCATCGCGGGACAGGGCGTGGTGCAGGAAACGCTCAACCTTTCACAGACGCGCGGCTATCGCACCGGCGGGACGGTGCACATCGTGGTCAACAACCAGATCGGATTCACCACCTCCGATCCGCGCGATACCCGCGGCACGCTCTATTGCACCGACGTGGCCAAGATGGTCGAGGCGCCCATCTTCCACGTCAACGGCGACGATCCGGAAGCCTGCCTGCTGGCGATCGAGATCGCGATCGAGTATCGGCAGAAATTCGATCGCGACGTGTTCATCGATCTGGTCTGCTTCCGCCGCCAAGGGCACAACGAAGCCGACGAGCCGATGATCACTCAGCCGCTGATGTACAAGGCAATCCGCGAGCACCCCGGCACGCGCGCGCTCTACGCCCGGCGCCTGGTCGCAGACGGGGTGATCAGCGCCGACGCCGCGGAGGCCATGATCGAAACCTACCGTACGGCGATGGACAAGGGACTGCATACCAATACCACCATCCTCTCCAACTACAAGCCGCCGTTTGCAGTCGACTGGACGCCATTCCTCGGCAAACATTGGAGCGACGCCGCGGAGACCGCCGTTCCGCTCAAGACGCTTAAGGCACTCGCGCGCAAGGTGACCGATGTGCCGGCGCACTTCAAGCTGCATCCGCGGGTGGAAAAGGTTATCGCCGACCGGCGTGCGATGGGCGATGGCGAGTTGCCGCTCGACTGGGGCATGGGCGAGACGCTCGCCTACGCGAGCCTGCTCGACCAGGGCTACGGCGTGCGCCTCTCCGGCCAGGATTCGGCGCGCGGCACCTTCTCCCACCGCCACGCGGTGCTGCACGACCAGAACCGGGAACGGTGGGATGAGGGCATCTGGATTCCGCTGCAGCACATCAAGGAAGACCAACCGGACTTCGAGGTCATCGACTCGGTGCTCTCCGAGGAGGCGGTGCTCGGTTTCGAATACGGTTACGCGACCTCGGAACCGAACCGGCTGGTGGTCTGGGAAGCGCAATTCGGAGATTTCGCCAACGGCGCGCAGGTTGTCATCGACCAGTTCATCGCCGCCGGCGAGGTCAAGTGGGGTCGTATCTGCGGCCTGACGCTGCTCCTGCCGCACGGCTACGAAGGGCAGGGCCCCGAGCACTCGTCGGCGCGACCCGAGCGCTTTCTGCAGTTGTGCGCCGAGCACAACATGCAGGTCTGCGTGCCGACGACGCCGTCACAGATCTTTCATCTATTGCGCCGGCAGATGGTGCGCGACTTCCGCAAGCCGCTTATCGTCATGAGCCCCAAGAGCCTGCTGCGGCACAAGGCCGCGGTGTCGGCGCTCACCGATCTGTCGGAGGGGGGCTTCAATACCGTCATTGCCGATGTGGAGAAGCTCCCGGCCAAGAACGTGCGCCGGGTGGTGGTCTGCAGCGGCAAGGTGTACTACGATCTGATCGACTTCCGGCGCACCAACAAGATCCTCGACATGGCGGTGATTCGCCTCGAGCAGCAGTATCCGTTCCCCCACCTCGACTTCAAGGCGCAGATCGCCAAATACCCGAACGCGAAGGAAGTCGTCTGGTGCCAGGAAGAACCGCAGAATCAGGGCGCGTGGTACCGTCTGCGTGCCTACCTGCGCAGCGACATCGAGGAAAAACAGGTGTTGGCCTACGCCGGCCGACCCATTTCGGCTTCGCCCGCCGTCGGCTATGCCTCCAAGCACCTGGCGCAGCAACAGCAGCTCGTCGCCGATGCGTTCGCGCCGAAGCTGGCGTCGGGCGAGATGATTACCGCGCATTGATGCGCGGCAACCCGTGACTCGGTAGAGAAGAAGCGTTCACCATGTCGATCGAAGTGAAAGTGCCGGTGCTGCCGGAGTCGGTTGCCGAAGCGACCCTGGTCAACTGGCATAAGAAAGTAGGTGACGTCGTCAACCGGGACGAGAACCTGGTCGACGTCGAAACGGACAAGGTCGTACTCGAACTGCCCTCGCCGACGGCAGGTGTTCTGACCGAAATCCGGAAGCCCGACGGCGCCACCGTGATGGCGCAGGAAGTCATCGCCGTCATCGACCCGGCGGCGAAGGGGGCTACCGCGGCGCCCGCGGCCGCCGCCGCGCCGCCCGCACCGGCGGCGACACCGTCGACCGTCGCGGTACCCGCGGCCGCCGCCGCGCCAGCTGCACCGGCGGCGACACCGTCGACCGTCGCCGCGTCGGCCCCCGCCGCGGGCACCGCGCTGCCGGCCGCGCGCAAGCTCATGGCCGACCAGAACGTAAGCCCGGCCGACGTCGCCGGCACCGGGCGCGGCGGCCGCATCACCAAGGGTGACGTGCTCGCGGCGGTGGAAACGCGAAGCGAGGGCGGCAAGACCGCCGCCGCGGCACCGGCCGTCCCGCGGGCCGCCGCGCCGGTTCCGACCGCGCCGCCGCCAGCACCCCAGGTTGCGCTTTCCGCGGGCTTGAGCGCCCGCCCCGAGCAGCGCGTTCCCATGTCGCGCCTGCGGCAGCGTGTTGCCGAGCGCCTGGTGGCCTCGCAGCACACCGCCGCGATTCTGACCACCTTCAACGAAGTCAACATGACGGCGGTGATCGAGTTGCGCAACCGCTACAAGGAGCGCTTCGAAAAGGAACACGGCGTCAAGCTTGGCTTCATGGGCTTCTTCGTCAAGGCGGCGGTGCACGCACTGAAAAAATTTCCGCTCGTCAATGCATCGATCGACGGCACCGATATCGTCTACCACGGCTATTTCGATATCGGCATCGCGGTCGGCAGTCCGCGCGGCCTGGTGGTGCCGATTGTGCGCGACGCCGATCAGCTCACCATCGCCGAGATCGAGCAGCAGATCGGCGATTTCGGCAAACGCGCGCAGGAGGGCAAGCTTACAGTCGAGGAGCTCACCGGCGGCACCTACACGATTTCCAACGGCGGCGTATTCGGCTCGCTGCTGTCCACGCCGATCATCAACCCGCCGCAGTCGGCGATCCTCGGTGTGCACGCAACGCGCGACCGGGCGGTGGTCGAGAACGGACAGGTCGTCGTGCGGCCGATGAACTATCTGGCACAGTCCTACGATCACCGCATCATCGACGGCCGCGAAGCGGTGTTGTCGCTGGTCGCCATCAAGGAAGCGCTGGAAGATCCCGCGCGCATGCTTCTGGACCTGTGATCGCGCAGCCCGGACAAACGAGTGGCTGATTCATTCGATGTCGTCGTCATCGGCGCCGGTCCCGGCGGCTACACCGCCGCGATTCGCGCCGCGCAACTCGGGTTCACGACCGCGTGCGTCGACGACTGGACCAACGCCGAGGGCAAGCCCGCGCCCGGCGGCACCTGCACCAACGTCGGCTGCATTCCATCGAAAGCGCTGCTGCAGTCGTCGGAGAACTACGAGCACGCGGGACACAGCTTCGCCGCCCATGGCATCGACATCCAGGGCCTGTCCGTGGACGTCACGCGCATGCTGGCGCGCAAAGACAAGGTCGTGCGCCAGAACAACGACGGCATCGTCTATCTGTTCAAGAAAAACAAGATTGCGTTCTTTTCCGGGATCGGGAGCCTCGTGGGCGGTGCCCCCGGCGCTTGGCAGATCAAGGTCGTGGGAGCGAACGAGGCGTCGCTCACGGCCAAGAACGTCATCATCGCCACTGGCTCGAAGCCGCGCGCGCTCGTTGTCGATGGCAATACCGTGCCGTTCGACAACCGCCTGATTCTCGACAACGACGGTGCGCTCGCGCTCTCCACGGTGCCGAAGAAGCTGGGCATCGTCGGCGCCGGCGTCATCGGGCTCGAAATGGGCAGTGTCTGGCGCCGGCTCGGCGCTGCAGTCACGCTGCTCGAAGCGTTGCCGGTATTTCTCGGCGCCGCCGACGAGCAGGTCGCCAAGGAAGCGTGGAAGCTTTTTACCCGGCAGGGACTGTCGATCGTGCTCGGCGCCCAGATCACGCGCGTCAGCGTGAGCGACGCGGTGGAGGTCGAGTACAACGATGCCGAAGGCAAGCACCAGAGCGCACGCTTCGACCAGTTGATCGTGTCCATCGGCCGCATCCCATACAGCGGCAGCCTTGGCGCGCAGGCGGTCGGGCTGGCGCTCGACGAGCGCGGCTTCGTCATTGTCGACGGTGACTGCAAGACCAACCTGGACGGTGTCTGGGCCATCGGCGATGTGGTGCGTGGCCCGATGCTCGCACACAAGGCCGAGGATGAAGGCGTTGCGGTGGCCGAGCGCATCGCCGGCCAGCACGGCCACGTCGATTTCAATACCGTTCCCTGGGTGATCTACACCGCGCCGGAGATCGCCTGGGTCGGCCAGACCGAACAACAGCTCAAGGCGGCCGGCGTCGCCTATCGCGCCGGATCTTTCCCCTTCACCGCCAACGGCCGCGCCCGCGCCCTCGGCGAGACCCAGGGGTTCGTCAAGTTTCTCGCCGACGCCAAGACCGATCGCATCCTCGGCATGCACGCGATCGGACCGATGGTCTCGGAGCTGATCGCCGAAGGCGTGGTGGCCATGGAGTTTGGCGCGTCGAGCGAGGACATCGCGCGCATCTGTCACGCCCATCCATCGCTCGCCGAAGCGGTGAAGGAAGCCGCACTCGCAGTTGACCGGCGCACGATCAATTTCTGATTCCGATCCGACGCGAGCGGCGCGACGCGACATGAACGACGCCACGCCATCTCACGAAAGCGGTCGCGGCGCGCTGGTGCGGTATCTCGAGCCGGAACTCGCCTCGCGCCACCTCGTGCTCGATGCGTCGCAGCAGGCGGCACTCGCCCGCCTGCAGCAGCTCTACGACGAGCTGGTTGCGTTCAAGAAGGCGCGGGCGTCGTTACTGCAGCGCTGGCTTAACGCGCCCGTGCCCCCGCGCGGCGTGTACCTGTGGGGCGGGGTCGGGCGGGGCAAGAGTTTCCTCATGGACACCTTTTACCGGGCGGTGCCGATCCGGCGCAAGACCCGTGTCCACTTCCACGCCTTCATGCGCGATGTGCACGAGGAGCTCAAGACGCTCAAGCGCGAGGAGGACCCATTGTCCGCGGTCGCGCTGCGCCTCGCGCGTCGCCACCGCCTGGTGTGCTTCGACGAGTTTCACGTCTCCGACGTCGCCGACGCCATGATCCTCGGGCGGCTGCTGACGGGGCTCTTCGCGCACGGCGTCGTGTTCGTGATGACGTCGAACTACCAGCCCGATGACCTTTATCCGAACGGCCTGCAGCGGCAGAATCTGTTGCCGACCATCGCGCTTTTGAAGTGCTCGCTCGATGTCGTCGAAGTCGACGGCGGCACCGATTACCGATTGCGCGAACTCGAGTACGAACAGTGTTACTACACGCCGCTGTCGGAGGCGGTCGAGGCGGCCCTGGTGACGCGCTTTGAGCGCATGCGCGCCGGCGCGGAGGAGGACCCGCGGCTGATGGTCGGATCGCGACTGATTCGGGCAAAGAAGCGCGCGGGGAGCCTGGTGTGGTTTGATTTCGAGACCCTGTGCGAGGGTCCGCGCTCGCAGCTCGACTATCTCGAGCTCGCCCGCCGCTTCGCCGTCGTCGTCGTCTCCGGCGTGCCCCAGCTCACCCCCGACATGGGGGACGCGGCACGGCGCTTTGCCTGGCTCGTCGACGTGCTCTACGATCATCGGGTAAAGTTACTGCTGTCGGCGGCGGTCCCGCCCGGGGAACTCTACCGGGAGGGACCGAACAGCCAGGAGTTTGCGCGTACCTCGAGTCGCTTGATCGAGATGCGCACCCGTGAATATATGGCATTGCCGCATCAGGCGGGCGCACCCGCCACCACCACGGCACCCTGAGGAGGACCCTACGCATGCACCGGTTCAAGGCTTACCGCACGTTCGAGGACGACAAGGTGGTATCCAGCCGCTTTGTCGAGATGACCGAAGATGATCTTGATCCGGGCAACGTCGTCGTCCGGACCAAGTACTCGACGATCAATTACAAGGACGCGCTGTCGTACAACGGCACCGGCAGGATCATGCGCAAGTTCCCGACCGTGGGTGGCATCGACATGGCCGGCACCGTCGAGAGCTCCGCCGATCCGCGTTTCCGCCACGGTGACAAAGTCATCGTGCATGCCTACGACTTCGGCGTTGCCCACGATGGCGGCTACGCCGAGTACGTTCGCGTCCCGGGCGACTGGATCGTGCGCCGTCCCGAGGCCATGACTGCGTTCGACGCCATGACGCTCGGCACCGCGGGATTCACCGCCGCGCAGGCGATCATGCTCATGGAACACAGCGGCCTGAAGCCCGCCAACGGGCCCGTGGTGGTCACCGGCGCGACCGGCGGCGTGGGCAGCGTCGCCATCGAGCTACTGGCCAAGATCGGCTACCACGTGGTGGCGATCACCGGCAAGGAGAGGGAGACGGCCTATCTGCGCGGCCTGGGGGCGAAGGAAGTCCTGCTTCGACAGGCGATCGATCTCGGTTCCGTCCGGCCGCTGGAGAAGGCGACCTGGGCCGGGGCGATCGACAATCTGGGCGGCGACATCCTCTCCTGGATTCTGTCGAGCATGAACATCGGTGGCACGGTGGCCGCGGTCGGCCTGGCGACGAGCCCGAAGCTGCACACCACGGTCATGCCGTTCATCCTGCGCGGCGTGCAACTGCTTGGAGTCGACAGCGCCAATTGCCCGATGGACCTGCGCCAGGCGATCTGGAACAAGCTCGCCGTCGACTGGCGGCCTGACTGCGTCCACGACCAGGTGCGCACCATCGACTTCGACGAGCTGCCGACCCACTTTGACGCCTACCTCAAGGGCCTGGTGCGCGGGCGCACGGTGGTCAGGATCGCAGCCGACTCGCACCCCTAGGCACAACCGCCGCCGGCCGCACGCCTGCAGGCGGCGTGGCGCGCACGGCCTCGAATGGCCGCCGCACCGCAGCGGGCACGCCTGCCGGCCGCGCGAGGAGCCCTTCCGAATGACGACCTACCGCGAGGAGCACCGCCAGTCGCTCGCTGACCGCGATGCGTTCTGGCGCGAACGCGCCACGCGCATCGACTGGCAGACCCCGTTCGAGCAGGTAGTCGATTACAGCCGGCCGCCGTTTGCGCGCTGGTTCGTAGGCGGGCGCACCAATCTCTGCCACAACGCGCTCGATAGGCACCTCGCGCTCCGCAGCGACCAGCCGGCGTTGATCTATATCTCGACCGAGACCGGCGAACGGCGCACTTACACCTACCGCGAGCTCTCGACCGCGGTCAACACCTTCGCCGCGATGCTTGCGGCGAACGGCGTCGGTCGCGGCGACCGTGTGCTGATCTACATGCCCATGATCGCCGAGGCGGTGTTCGCCATGCTGGCGACGGTACGCATTGGGGCAATCCATTCGGTGGTGTTTGGCGGCTTCGCCGCAGCGAGCGTGGCCGCGCGCATCGACGATGCGCGACCGAAAATCATGATCACTGCCGACGCCGGCATGCGCGCGGGCAAGATCGTTCCCTACAAGCACTTGGTCGACGAGGCGTTGTTGCTGGCCAGGTACCCGCCGGCCAAGGTCATCCTCGTCGACCGCGCGCTCGATCCTGGCCATGCGCGCGTTGCCGGGCGCGACCTCGACTACGCCACGCTCGCCGCCGCGCACCGCGGCGCGCAGGTGCCGTGCACGTGGCTGGAGGCTTCCGAGCCTTCGTACATCCTCTATACGTCGGGCACTACCGGGAAGCCCAAGGGCGTGCAGCGCGATACCGGCGGTTACGCCGTCGCACTGGCCAATTCGATGCACGACATCTTCTGCCTGGCACCGGGAGAGACGATGCTGACGACCAGCGACATCGGCTGGGTCGTGGGGCATTCCTACATCGTCTATGCACCGTTGATCAATGGCTCGACGACGATACTCTACGAGGGCGTGCCCATTCGACCCGACCCTGGCATCTGGTGGCAGATCGTCGCCGAGTACCAGGTGCGCACGATGTTCAGCTCGCCCACGGCAATCCGCGTGCTCAAGAAGCAGGACCCGGCGTACATGAAGAAGTATGACCTGTCCTGCCTGCGCTATCTGTTTCTCGCCGGCGAGCCCTTGGATGAACCGACCGCGCGCTGGGCCTCCGAATCGCTCGGCGTGCCAATCGTCGATCACTATTGGCAGACGGAGAGCGGTTCGCCGATTCTCTCCGCGCAACCGGGCATCGAGGACTTGCCGCGCAAGTTCGGCAGCCCGTCGTTTCCGGTGTGCGGCTACGATGTCCGCCTGCTGCACGAATCGACCGGCGCCGAGGTCGGCATCGACGAGAAGGGAGTGCTGACCATCGTTCCGCCGCTGCCGCCAGGCTGCATGACCACCATTTGGGGCGACGACGAGCGCTTCGTGCAAACCTATTTCTCAACCGTGCCCGGGCGCCAGGTGTATTCGACGTTTGACTGGGCGATGCGCGATGCGGACGGCTATTACTTCGTCCTCGGTCGCACCGACGACGTAATCAACGTCGCCGGACACCGCCTGGGGACGCGCGAAATCGAAGAGGCGGTGCAGGCCCATGCCGGCATCGCCGAGGTGGCGGTGGTCGGTGTGCACGACCCGCTCAAGGGGCAGATCCCGGTCGCCTTTGCCGTGGTCAGGGATCCCGCGCGCGTTGCGACCGCCGAGGGCGTTGCTCATATGCGCCGCGAAGTGATGGACACGGTTGACCGCGAGCTGGGAGCGATCGCCCGCCCGGGCGCGGTCCATTTTGTGACGATGTTGCCGAAGACGCGCTCGGGCAAGCTCCTGCGCCGCTCGATCCAAGCCCTGGCCGAGGGTCGCGATCCGGGCGATCTCACGACCATCGAAGATCCCGCCGCGCTCGAGCAGATTCGCAGCGCGCTCGCCGCGCAACCGCGCTAAACTGCGCCTTTCCTGCACGATCCCACCTGTGTCAACCGTTACTCCGGCTGCCCCGCCGCATATTCCGCTCGCGCGCGTCACCCGCGGCAAGGCCATCGACAGCGTCCACTATGGATCGATCGCCGTCGTCGATCGGGAAGGACGACTGCTCTTTGCCGCCGGCGACCCGCATTACCTGACCACAACGCGCAGCGCGCTCAAGCCGCTGCAGGCGCTGCCGTTCGTCGCCGGCGGAGGCATCGCGCATTTTGGCTACACGCCGGAACAAGTCGCGTTGCTGTGCGCGAGCCATTCGGGCGAGCCCCGGCAGGTCGCCGCGGTCGCCGACATGCTCAGCCGCGCCGGCTGCACGCCCGAGCAGCTGCAATGCGGCGTGCATCCGCCGCTGTTCTATACCGCGCGCGAGGAACTGCCACCGGCAGGGATGACCTTCACGCCGCTGCAGCACAACTGCTCGGGCAAGCACAGCGGCATGCTCGCCTACTGCCGTCAGCACGACCTGCCGCTCGATTCCTACCTCGCCTTCGATCACCCGTTGCAGCAGGCGATCCGTACTGCTGTCGCCTACATGGGCGGTGTCGATGAAGCCGCCCTCGTCCCCGGCATCGACGGTTGCTCGGCACCGAACTATGCGCTGCCGCTCGACCGACTCGCCTATGCCTTCGCGCGCCTGGTGACGCCAGGCGAGGACGGGCGTTATGACGCTGCGCCGAAAACGCTCGCCGCCGCCATGAGCGCGCACCCGGACATGGTGTCCGGAGAAGGCCGCAACGACCTCATTCTGATGCGTGCCGGCCGCGGCGACTGGGTCACCAAGGTCGGCGCCGAAGGCGTGCAGGCCATCGGCGTGCGCAGCAAGGGCTGGGGCATCGCCCTCAAAGTCGTCGACGGCAACGCCCGTGGCCTGCATCCGGCGACCGTCGCGGTGCTCGATCAGCTGGGGCTGCTTGATGCGCAGCAGCAAGCCACGCTCGCCACATGGCGCGAACCGATAATCCGCAACTACCGAGGCCTGATCACCGGCCGCGTGGAGCCGGCGGTGCGGCTTGAGCGCCTTGGCTGATCGCCACCGGCCCAAAACCCTGCCGCCAACTGAACTTCCCGCGCGGCAGGCGGTCCAGAGCAGCAGGCATCGTGTCGCGTGGCTGCCACGAGTGCCCCGACGGGTCGGCTATACTCCCGGCGGGTGCCGCGCCCACCTGACCGGGTGTGGCGAGAACAACGAGATGACTCAGGGGCGGCCCGCGGATGGGTGACCGCGAAGTGGATCAGCAGCTCGTGGAGCGTGCGCAGCGAGGCGACAAGCATGCTTTCGAGTTGTTGGTGCTGAAGTACCAGCGAAAACTGGCGCGGCTGCTGTCGCGGTTGGTGCGCGACGCCGGGGAAGTCGAGGACGTGACGCAGGAGGCGTTTATCAAGGCCTACCGCGCGCTGCCAAGCTTCCGCGGAGAGAGTGCGTTTTACACGTGGTTGTACCGTATCGCGATCAATACCGCCAAGAACTACTTGGTCGCGATGGGGCGGCGGGCGCCTACCTCGACGGGTTTCGACCACGAGGAGGCGGAAAACTTCGAGGACGCGGAGCAGCTGCGTGACTCGAATACGCCGGAGAATGAGCTGCTGGGCAGAGAAATCGCGAACACGGTCAACAAGGCGATGGACGCGCTGCCCGACGATCTGCGTACGGCGATTACGCTGCGCGAGATCGAGGGTTTGAGCTATGAAGAGATTGCCAACGTGATGAATTGTCCGATTGGCACGGTGCGTTCCCGGATTTTTCGGGCGCGTGAAGCGATCGCAGCGGAGTTGCGGCCGCTACTGGGGACTGACAAGGACCGGAGATGGTAATGGGCAAATTCCACGCTGGGCCGGAGTTGACGCCGGAGGAAATCTCGTTGTGGATGGACGGTGAGCTCGATGCCGAGCACAGCGCGCGTGCCTGCGACGGCTGTCGCGAGGCCGCGCCGATGGCAACCTGGGAGCACTATCACCAGATCGGCGACTACCTGCGCGGATGCGACGCCATCGCACCGGGTTTCCGCGAACGCTTTGCCGCGCGCCTGAGCGCTGAGCCGACGGTGCTCGCACCGTCGCGCCTGCGACCGGCGCCGACCGCCGTCGCCTGGGCGCTGGCTGCGAGCATCGCCGCCGTCGGGGTGGTGGGCTGGGTGGCGCTGACGACCATGTCGGTACCGCCGGCTGCGGTCACGACCGCGCAACAGGCCGCGGTTGTGCGCCCGGCCGAGGTGCGCCGTCCGGTGGTCAACGAATACCTCCTGGCGCACCAGGAATACTCGCCGACGACGGCGATCCAGGGCGTGCGGCCGTATCTGCGCGCAGTAGCCGCCGACACGCCGGATGCGCCGGAGTAACCGCGTAGCCGCGGCAGCCCCCGGCCGCGTTGCTCAGCGTACCTGCGCCGCCCTGGGCGTCGCGGCGCTGCTGTGGTTGTCGAACGCGGCTGCCGACGACGCCGCCGACTGGCTGAAGCAGGCGGCTACCGCCGCGCGCCAGCTCACCTACTCCGGAACGCTGCTCTACCAGCACGACGGACGGGTCGAAACCTCGCACGTGATCCACATGATCGACTCGCACGGCGAGCACGAGAAGCTGTTCAATCTCGACGGTCCTGCGCGCGAGGTGATCCGCAACAACGAGGAGGTTCGCTGCTATTACCCGGATGCGAAAATCATCCGCGTCGAGCCGCGAACCTACCGCAACGCCTTCCCGTCGCTGCTGCCGCAGCAACTCGATACGCTGACCGAATACTACAATTTCCGCAAGGCGGAGACAGCGCGCATCGCCGGCTTCGAGACCCAGGCGTTCGTGTTCGAACCGAAGGACGGCATGCGCTACGGGCACAAGCTGTGGGCCGATCTGGGCTCCGGACTGCTGCTCAAGGCGCAGTTGCTCAACGAACATAACGTGCCCATCGAGCAATTCGTGTTCACCGACATTCAGATCGGTATCAAGATCGAACGCGACACGGTGCGACCGACCTACCGCCCGCCACCGGCGGACTGGGAGACGCGCATGTCTCTGCCGGGCGACGTGGTGCAGCAGGATACCGGCTGGCTGGTGAAGGATCTGCCGCCCGGGTTCTCCAAGATCGTCGAGGGCTACCGCACCCTGCGTGGCAAGGTGGGGCCGGTTGCGCACCTGGTCTTTTCCGACGGCCTGGTCGCGGTGTCGGTGTTCGTCGAACCCATGCCGCAGGCGCCGCAACCGATTGGCTCGTCGCAGCAGGGTGGCATCAACGTCTACAGCCGCCAGATGGACGAACACCTCGTGACCGTGCTGGGCGAGACCCCCGGCGCCACCGTGCGCCAGATCGCCGATTCCGTCGCCCATCGCTAGCGACGCTCTGCATTACGCATCCGCTCCAAGACCAAAACCAGGAAGGCAGCATGAAACTTCGCATATGGACGGTCGTCGGCGCACTCGTCGGCGCCACCACCCTTTTCGCACCGACGACCCTGGCGCAGCCCGGCCGCGGCTTGCCCGACTTCACCGAACTCTACGAACAGCAGGGGCCGGCGGTGGTGAGCATCGATGTCACGCAGACGGTGCGCCGATCGCAATTGCCGGATTTGTCCGATGACGATCCGTTCTACGAGTTCTTCCGCCGCTTCGGGCAGATTCCGCGCGGTCACGAGCGTCCGCGCGATCTGGAACAGCAATCGGTCGGATCGGGCTTTATCCTCTCCTCCGACGGCTACGTGCTGACCAACGCGCATGTGGTTGACGACGCGAGCGAAGTGCTCGTCCGGCTCACCGACAAGCGCGAATTCAAGGCCAAGGTCATCGGCAGCGACAAGCGTACCGACGTGGCGGTGCTCAAGATCGACGCCACGGGACTGCCCAAGGTGACCATCGGTGACCCGGACAAGCTCAAAGTCGGCGAGTGGGTTGCCGCGATCGGCAAGCCGTTTGGCCTGGAGAACACGATTACCGCGGGTATCGTCAGCGCCAAGGGACGCGAGTTGCCCAATGAGAATCTGGTGCCTTTCATCCAGACCGACGTTCCGATCAATCCGGGCAACTCGGGTGGGCCGCTGTTCAACCTGCGCGGCGAAGTCATCGGTATCAACTCGCTCATCTACAGCCGCACCGGGGGCTACATGGGCCTCGCTTTCGCCATTCCAATCGACGTCGCCATGGGCGCGGTCAAGCAGATCCAGGACAAGGGTCGGGTGACGCGCGGCCGGATCGGCGTGCAGATCCAGGAGGTAAGCAAGGAGACTGCGGACGCCTTCGGCCTTCCGAAGGCCACCGGAGCACTGGTTAATTCGGTCGAGAAGGGCGGTCCGGCAGAGAAAGCCGGTGTAGAGGCCGGTGACATCATCCTCAAGGCCGATGGCAGGACGGTCAATTCTTCCTCCGAGTTGCCGCGCATCATCACCCAGGTCAAGCCGGGCGCAAAGGTCGTCCTGCAGGTCTGGCGCAAGGGCGCGACCAAGGACCTGACGGTCACCGTTGCCGAGCTCAAGGACGACGAGGCGCCGCGTACCGGCCGCAACGACGCGCCGAGCAAGGAGAAAGCGAAGCCCAACCGCATGGGCCTGGTGCTTGTCGATCTGACCGAGGAACAGAAAAAAGAGCTCGAGATCAAGAACGGCGTGCTGATCGAAGACATCAGCGGCAACGCCCACGGCAACATCCAGCCCGGTGACGTGATCCTGGCGGTGATCAACAAAGGCGCGACCATCGACGCGAAGAGCGCCGATCAGGTCAACGCGCTGGTGGCCAAACTCGACAAGGGCGTCGCGGTGACGTTCCTGTTGCGACGCGGCGACCAGCAGTTCTACTCGAGCGTGAAGACCAATGGCGGCGGCGAGTAGACCGCGGCTCACCCTGCTGGTGCGAGCCTACTGCCACCTCTGCGACGAGATGCGCGCCGCCGTGGCGCCGCTGGCTGCGGCCGAAGGCTGCGTCGTCGACGAGTTCGACGTCGATGCCGACCCGGCGCTCGAGGCACGCTGGGGCAGCTTGGTGCCGGTGCTACTCGCGGGTGAGCGCGAGCTCTGTCACTACCGCTTCGACCGCGTGGCGTGGGCCGACTTTTTTGCCGCCGCGGGCCGGTCGGCCGCGGCCGGCGAGAGTCGCCCGGAGGGGCGGGTTTTCCGTTAAAATTCGGCCTTCGCCGCTGGGGCGCCGTGATGGCAGTCAGCGGACAACGGATCGCAAGGCTAAGGGCACCGGGTGCGGTGCCCTTCGCGTTTCATGGACAACGTCCGCAACTTTTCAATCATCGCGCATATCGACCACGGCAAGTCGACGCTGGCGGACCGCTTCATCCAACGCTGCGGCGGGCTGTCCGACCGCGAGATGGGCGAGCAGGTCCTTGATTCGATGGATCTGGAGCGCGAGCGCGGCATAACGATCAAGGCCCAGACGGCGGCGTTGTGGTATACGGCGCGCGACGGCCGCAACTACAGCCTGCACCTGATCGACACCCCGGGTCACGTCGACTTTGCCTACGAGGTTTCGCGCTCGCTCGCCGCGTGCGAAGGCGCGCTGCTCGTCGTCGACGCCTCGCAGGGGGTCGAGGCGCAAACCGTGGCCAATTGCTACACGGCCGTCGAGCAGGGTGTGGTCGTCGTTCCGGTGCTAAACAAGATCGATCTGCCCTCCGCCGACCCCGAGCGCGTCATCGCCGAGATCGAGGACATCATCGGTATCCCGGCGCAGGATGCCGTGCGCGCCAGCGCCAAGACCGGAGAAGGCGTCGACGATATCCTGGAGGCGGTGATCGCGCGCATTCCACCGCCCCAGGGCGATCCAGGCCGGCCGCTGCAGGCGCTCGTCATCGACTCCTGGTTCGACAACTATGTCGGCGTGGTGATGCTGGTGCGGGTGATGGAGGGAACCCTCAAGCCGCGGGAGAAGATACTGCTCATGGCCAGCGGCGCGACCTACATTTGCGATCAGGTCGGCGTGTTCACGCCCAAAGCCGTCGCCCGCGATGAACTCGCGGCAGGCGACGTCGGCTTCGTCACCGCCGGCATCAAGGAACTCGATTCGGCGCGTGTGTGCGAT
>Ga0302324_100014189_pt1 | contig 16081 bp, 12 predicted proteins | sample Palsa_T0_1_FD_201949 | JGI IMG/M metagenome (GOLD analysis project Ga0302324, IMG submission 201949) | Peat permafrost microbial communities from Stordalen Mire near Abisko, Sweden - Palsa_T0_1 | ecosystem: Environmental > Terrestrial > Soil > Palsa > Peat permafrost | place: Sweden: Abisko...
GACCGTAAGAAGGCCGGCGCGCACGTGCCCACCGCTACTCCGATTTATACCGCCTCCAGTTACTTCTACGAAAGCATGGAGGAGTTGGATCGTGTCTTCGGGCAGGAAGATCCGGGTTACTGTTACGCGCGCTACGACAATCCGACCAACGCCGCGCTGGAAGAGCAGGCCGCCGCACTTGAAAACGGTCACGGCGCGCTGGCTTGCAGCTCTGGCATGGCGGCCATCCACATGGCGTTGCTGGCGGCGCTGGCTGACCGGCGCAAGTCCGTGCTGGCCGCCAATGCGTTGTATGGCGCCACAGTCAGCCTGCTCATGAACCTGATGGAAGCATCCGGGGTGAACGTGCGCTTTGCGGATGTTTGGGATCCGGACGCTTTCCGCAAGGCGATGGAAGAATCCAAACCCGGCTGCGTGCTGGTGGAGACGATTTCGAATCCGTTGCTGCGCGTGGCGCCCCTCGACCGCATCGCGGAAATCGCGCGCGCGGCTGGCGCGGCGTTGATAGTGGATAATACTTTCGCCACGCCTGTAATGTTGCGGCCGCTGGAGCTAGGCGCGAATTTCGCCGTACATAGCGCCACCAAGTACCTGGCCGGACACGGCGATGTGATGGGCGGAATCGTGGTCACCGATGCGGCCCATTACGAGGGCTTACGGGCGCTGTCGCGCGCCGTCGGTCCGGTGCTGGGTCCTTTCGAAAGCTATCTGACGATGCGCGGCATCAAGACACTGCCGTTGCGTATGGAGCGGCAATGCGCGAATGCCTGCCAGGTGGCTTCGTGGCTGGCATCGCACCCCGCTATCGACCGCGTATATTTTCCGGCGGACCCCGCGCATCCCGACGCGGCCGATATCCGCCGCCTGCTGCCGCCCGGATTATACGGCGCCATAGTCAGCTTCGAGTTGAAGGGGGCCGGGCGCGCGGAGGTATTCCGCTTCATGAACGCGCTACGCATGATCGTGCGCGCCACCTCGCTGGGCGACGTACATAGCATGATGCTCTATCCGACGATGAGTTCGCATCGCGAGATATCGCCGCGCCACCGTGAACGGATGGGCATCCGCGATAACCTGGTGCGCTTGTCGGTGGGCATCGAAGCGGTGGAAGATATTGTGGAGGATCTGGAGCAAGCGCTACGCCAGATCGGGTGAAAAGCATGGATGACATTGCCAAATCGTGTGTGTACTGTGGTCGCATCGCCGCCGAGCCCACCCGCGACCACATTCCGCCCAAAAGCCTTTTCAACAAACCACGGCCTGCAAACTTGATTACCGTTTGCGCGTGCGGTTGCTGCAACGAACGCTTTCGCAAGGACGAAGACTATTTTTGGCTCACCCTTTCATCCAGGTCCGAAGCGGCACGCAACCCCGAGGCCGGTGATGCCTCGTTTCGGGCGATCCAGAATCTCGCGCGCCCTGAGGCAACGGGGTTCCGCTCCGCCTTCTTGGGAACCGTTCGCTCTCTTGCGGTCAAGACGGCTTCAGGTCTCTACGTTGGCAACACCCTAACCTACGATGTCTCATTCCCAAGGCTCAACCGGGTGGCCGCCAAAATTACGCGGGGCCTCTTTTGCTTCGAAACTAAGGGTCTCCTAGCGGCGAACTATTTAGCGACGGCGAGGGCGCTTGATCAATTCACAGAGTCACCTGAGGACAAGAACCTCCAACGGCACCTTCAACAGTTGCTCGCACACGCCGCTGCGGAGCAGCCACACTCCGTCGGGCGGGTTTTTTCATATCGCTTTAAGCGCGATCCTGACGACCCCCAATCCTCGATCACCCTGTTCCACATTTACGAAACGACAGCGTTCCTCGGGCTAACGATCAAACGCTCGGACCGCCCAGACAAGGTTTGGACCGAGTGGGCCTAGGAAAAGCCCTTTTTAGGATCGGCTGGCAGCACGAAATCTGGGATGATGAGCTATGGATAACTCCGACCAATTGCTCCACGAACTCGAAACCCATGTTCAACGGATTCTCAAATATCACAACCCGAAAGGACCGTACGCCCAAGTCATGAACGTGACAGAAAAACGGGGAGACCTTGTAATCGCGCTGACGCGTTTTGTCGATCAACGGATTCAAGAGCACCTTAAACAATACGACGCAACGTTAACGCGTCAGCTAGACCCTGCGCGGCGGCCTCGCAGCCGGTAGGGGGCCGGATCGGGATCTGAGCACGGAATACTAGGATACCCAGCCTCCACCCCGGCTCATGAAGCCGGCACTAGCCGAGCGCTACGACGCCGAAACCTGTCCCTAGCTGACCGCGTATGGGATTTTATGGTCCGTTAATGCCATAATGAAGACGTGCGGGCGCAGAACGCCAAGACAGGGCTTTTGGCTCAGGAGAAGCGCTATGAGAACTTTGACCGCAGCCCCCGTTTTTCTGACCTTGCTTATGGCCTGGTCCACATTTGGCCAGACCTACACGATCACCACCGTGGCTGGAAACGGCACGTCTGGGTTCAGCGGCGACAATGGTCCGGCCACCAGCGCCGAGCTGAGCTATCCTTCAGGCGTCGCTGCGGACTCTGCTGGCAACCTGTACATCGCCGATGAGAATAACTGCCGCGTCCGCAAGGTCTCGAACGGTGTGATCACCACGATGGCGGGAAACGGAACTCGAGGCTTTAGCGGCGACAACGGGCTAGCCACCAACGCGACGCTGTCCGGTCCCGCAGCGGTCGCCGTGGACAGTGTTGGCAACATCTACATCCCCGATGGCGCTCGCATCCGTGAAGTGTCGAACGGAGTGATCACCACTGTAGCGGGAAACGGAACGGGAGGCTTCAGCGGCGACAACGGGCCGGCCACAAGCGCTGAGCTGAACGGTGGTGGAGTCGCAGTGGACAGTGCTGGTAACCTCTACATCGCCGATTCTGGTAACAACCGTATCCGAAAGGTCTCGAACGGAGTGATCACCACCGTGGCGGGAGACGGCACGTCCGGTTTCAGCGGCGACAACGGCCCCGCCACCAGTGCCCAGTTGTCCATCCCCATTGCGGTCGCCGTGGACTCCGCTGGCGACCTGTACATCGCCGACTATGCTAATAATCGCATCCGCAAGGTCTCGAACGGGGTGATCACCACCGTGACGGGAAACGGGAACGCAGGCTTCAGTGGCGACAACGGTCCGGCATCCAGCGCCGAGGTAAACGCTCCCCAAAGCGTTGCGGTAGACTCCGCCGGCAATTTGTACATCGCTAGCAACTTGACGCTCGACGGTACCGGCGACCGCATCCGCAGGGTTTCGAACGGGATCATCACCACTGTGGCGGGGACCGGGGGGCGGGGAGGCTTCAGCGGCGACAACGGGCCAGCCAGCAGTGCCGAGTTGAACAACCCGGCCGCTGTTGCCGCGGGCCCCGCTGGCAACCTGTACATCGCCGACCTGCTCAACCAGCGCATCCGCATGCTGACGCCAGTCACAGTGACCACCGTTTCGGCCGCCGATTATACGGTGCCCGTGGCGCCCGATTCCATTGTGAGCATGTTCGCGGCGAACATCGCTACGGGAACCGTTCATGCGGAGAGCCTCCCCTTACCCGCCAGTTTAGGCGGCGTGAGTGCCACTGTCACCGATAGCTCTGGGAACACCCTGCCAATCCAGTTGATCGTAGTTACGCCACTTCAAGTCAATGCCGTGCTACCAGGTGGGTTGCAGTCAGGCACTGCGACTGTCAGTCTGACTGCTAGCAGCGGTCAGCTGATCACCGGTACAGTTTCTGTGGACGTGACAGCACCGTCGTTGTTCACCGCCGACCAAACGGGTACTTGGCTCCCGGCCGCACAGGTAGTGACTGTGCACGCGGATGGAAGCCAAACCTTTATGAGCTCCGTTGCGACGTGCGCGGATACCCTTGTATGGAACGGCTCAACCTGGAGCGACTGCGTTCCCATACCGATCAACGTCGGATCGAGCACGGACCAGGTAGTCCTAGAATTGTTCGGTACGGGCCTCCGGGATGTAAACTCGATTTCTCAAACCTGTGGGTGCATTGCCGTGGTAGTGGCCGTGTGCACAGCGGCTTATCCCGCGGCCTGTGCCGCTAACAGGGGAGGCCTGAACGTGTTGTATATCGGACCCCAAGGCGCCGGGTTACCTGGATCTTTCGAGGGCTTGGACCAAATCAATGTTGTACTCCCACCCGCTCTGGCTGGTTCCGGTATGCTATCTCTGGTAGTATACGTTGCCGCTCCTGGACCGGCGGAGTACGGGGGCTGGGAGCTGAACTCAAGTAATACGGTGACGTTGGGAATTCAGTGAAGAACTACGCATAGGATCGAGGTAGGGGATGGAATTCGACGCGCCTCCGGCTGAGACTGTGACACATGACGAGACTGTGATCTGGCGGTACATGGACTTGCCAAGGTTCGTCTCGATATTATCCACGGGTGCATTATGGTTCGCCAAGGCAAGCACGCTCCGAGACGACCCGTGGGAGGGATTCGGCAAAGCGGAATATCCCACACCCCCATCCCCGGACGACTCCCCCAAGTTGGAGCAGGAAGCGCCCGACGGGGGGAGAACCCGCATTATTTCCCTGCCGCAGATGTTGGCAAAATTTACCCAGAGGTCGGCTGAGATCTTCGAGAATGCGCGGGACCACCTTTATGTCAATTCCTGGTGTTTGGATGAATCGGAGTCAATGGCAATGTGGCAGATTTACGGTTCACTTGGCTTTGGCGTGGCATTGAAGTCTTCTGTCGAGCAATACAAAACGGCAGCGAGGTTCGAGGTGGATCCCTCGCACTATATTTTCGGGGAAGTCGTCTATCACCCCAGCCTTGAATCATCGCCCGACATCCAGCGAGATTTCCGCGAGTCGACCCCAATGCCGGGCCGTGGTCTGTGGAGCGAGATTCTCAAGTTGGGCCTTCACAAGCGTGCGTGTTACTGGTACGAGCACGAGTGGCGGGCAGTTCTTTACCAGGACCACCGACCCGAAATCGCGGGCGTTCACGAGACCTTTGATTTGGAACAATTGATCAGCGCGGTTTATGTCGGTCCGCGCGCAGAGGGTTTTGTCGTTGAAGCGGTGTCTTCGATAATGGAGAAGTTTCTGCTCAAGAAACCCCTGATGCCGTCGCTTCTATTGAGCTCCCCGCTGAAAGCAGTAGCGTCCGTTGACTGAGCAGTCGCGCAGGTTGCCGGTTCGCCGGGACGGCGTTATCTTGGACTTTAGCCCTGGGGTGGTCAGACCGTGGCGGATATCGAAATCCTCAAGGCTCTGGGAACAGCTATCACCAGTATAAAGGCCATCTCCGATATAGCGGCAACGATTACGAACGCGCAACTTCGACAGGAAATGAACGGAAGAATTGCCGATCTGCAAGGTGTGATTATAGCGGCCCGCCAGCAGATGCTGGAAATCCAAGGGAAGTATGAACGAGTGCTGCAAGAGAACAAGGAACTCAAGGAGATAACTGCACCTAGACAAAAACCGCAGATGCAGTGGGGCTGCTATAGGTTTGAAGGGGAAAACGGACTGTTCTGCACTGCCTGCTACGACACGAAGGGTAAGAAGATTCAAACCACGCGGCTGAACATAAACTTCCGACAATGCCCCGTTTGTAAAGCGTCCTTTGGAGCAGGCTGAGCTTGTGGCGGCGCCAGAAATGCCGCCTGCTGCCGCCCGGACTGTACGGCGCTATCGTCAGCTTCGAGTTGAAGGGCGCCGGGCGCGCGGAAGTGTTCCGGTTCATGAACGCGCTGCGCATGATCGTGCGCGCTACGTCGCTGGGCGATGTACACACAATGATGCTCTGTCCGGTGATGAGCTCGCATCGGGAGATATCGCCGCGCCACCGGGAGCGCATGGGCATCCGCGATAATCTGGTGCGGTTGTCGGTGGGGATTGAGGCGGTGGAGGATATTGTGGAGGATCTGGAGCAGGCGCTGTAGTCTTGTGGGGCAGACCGCAAACAGAAGGCCGCCTTAAAAGGCGGCTGCGGCCAAGATTGGCCGCCCTCCAAGTACAATCGGAGAATGCTCGGATTACGGGTGGGTTTCTCGACGGTGCTGCTCTTGGCCAGTCTTCGTGTGGTGGGCGCGCAGCCCGCAGCGAACCTGGTGCTGCTGAACGGCAAGATATGGACGGCCAACGACGCACAGCCGCGCGCGGAAGCGGTGGCGTGCCTGGGAAGCCGCATTGTCGCGGTAGGATCGAACGGCGAGATTCGCAAGTGGATCGGGGCCGGCACCGAGGTGCTCGACCTGGGCGGCAAGCTGGTGCTGCCGGGTTTCAACGATGCGCACGTGCATTTTTTCAGCGGCGGCGAGAACCTGGCCAGCGTGCAGTTGCGCGATGCGAAATCCGAGGATGAGTTCCGGAAGCGCATCGCGGAGTTCGCCGCTAAACAACCCCCCGGGCGCTGGATTACGGGCGGCGACTGGGACCATGAAAACTGGACTCCCGCACGCCTGCCCACTCGGCAGTCGATCGACGCCGTCAGCGCAGGCCATCCGGTTTTCGTCAACCGGCTGGATGGCCACATGGCGCTGGCTAACTCGCAAGCGTTACAGCTCGCGGGCATCACGCGCGATACGCCGGACCCGCCTGGCGGGACCATTGTTCGCGACGCGGCAGGCGAGCCTACCGGCGTGCTGAAGGACGCGGCCATGGAGCGCATGGAACGCGCGATCCCGGCGCCGTCGGAGGATCAGATCGCGGATGCCGTGCGCGCCGCGATGCGCTACGCCGCGGAGAATGGCGTCACCAGCGTGCAGGACATGTCCGCCGCGCCCGAGATCCTGCGCGTGTATCAAGCGCTGCTGGCGCGCGGGGAGTTGACCGTGCGCATCTCGGGCCACCAGCCGCTCGCCACATGGCAACGTTTGGCCGCGGTCGGACTGCACGCGGATTTTGGCGGTGAGAAGCTACACATCGGCGCGCTGAAGGGTTTCGCCGATGGGTCGCTGGGATCCACGACGGCGCTTTTCTTCGAGCCTTACCTGGATGCGCCGAATACTTCGGGACTGGCGAATAGCGAGATGATCCCGGAAAGCAAGATGCAGACCCATATTCTGGACGCGGACCGCGCGGGGCTGCAGATAGCGGTGCATGCCATCGGCGACAAAGCCAACCACATGGTGCTGGGAATGTACGAAGAGGCCGCGCGGCAGAACGGTGCGCGCGACCGGCGCTTCCGCATCGAGCACGCGCAGCACCTGCGCATGGACGATATTCCGCGCTTCGGCAAGCTGCACGTGATCGCTTCCATGCAGCCGTATCACTGCATCGACGATGGCCGCTGGGCGGAAAAGCGCATCGGCCCGGAGCGCGCCAAGGGCACTTACGCGTTCCGTTCGCTGCTGGATTCGGGCGCGGTGCTGGCCTTCGGGTCGGATTGGGACGTGGCGCCCATGCAGCCTCTGATGGGTATCTACGCGGCGGCCACGCGCCGCACGCTGGATGGCAAGCACCCCAACGGCTGGGCGCCGGAGCAAAAGATCACAGTCGCCGAGGCCATTCGAGCTTACACCATGGGGTCGGCCTACGCCAGCTTCGACGATAAGATCAAGGGGTCGATCGAGCCCGGCAAGCTGGCGGATATGGTGGTCGTTTCGGACGATATCCTGAGAATCCCGGCGGTGGAAATCGAGAAGACGCGCGTGGAGACAACCGTTTTCGATGGAAAAGTGATCTATCATCAATGAATGCTGGGCGATTGCCTGACGATTGACGACTACGAACGGCTCCCCGACGTTCTCGCGCGTAACCACGAACTGATCGACGGTGAGCTGGTAGAAGAGTCTGGGAAAAACCCGCAACACAATATGTTCCGGGATCTTCTGACGGCGATCCTGGCGCCGTTTGTCAGAGAGAATCGACTCGGCATTGTCATATCCGGGCAGGCGTACGACTTCGACGGCAATGCATACGGGCCGGACGTAAGCTTCATCGGCGAGTCAAAGCGTCCCCTGCTGAGGATGAAGCTGCGTGTGCAGCGATTTGTCCCGGACTTGGCCATTGAGATCGTATCCGCCGACGATACATTCGAAAAGCTGGTTAAGAAGGCGCAGCGGTATCGGCAGTGCGGCACTCAGGAAGTCTGGATCTTCTCCCAGGAAACCAGGGAGGCCTATCTGTATTCCCAACACCGGCGAGTCATCCTGGACGAGAACGACCACTTCCGTCCAGAACCCATCCCTGGATTCTCAATCCGCATCGGCGACCTGTTGGACCGGTATTGACATCGCGGCAAAAATAAGTCATACTTCCATCGATAGACGATGGGAAAGCTGGAGGCGCCCGAAATCTTGCCAGGCACGCTGGATCTGCTGATCCTGCGCGCCCTGGCCGCCGGGCAGATGCACGGCTACGGCATCGCGCAGCGTCTCCGGCAGGTGTCGGACGAGGTGCTCCAGGTGGGCGAGAGCTCCCTTTACCCCGCCCTGCAGCGGCTGCTGCTCAATGGCTGGGTCAAAGCGGCGTGGGGCGCGTCCGAGAACAACCGGCGCGCGCGCTACTACACCTTGACTGCCGCCGGGCGCAAGCAACTCGCCGCGGAGCGCGCGGAATTCGCCCGCGTCGTGGGCGCGATTGAAAAGGTGCTCAACATGGCATGAGTTTGCATTTTCACACATGGTTGGCGCGGGCTTGGCACCGCGCCGTGTTTCGCTGGCGGCGAAGGGAGCTCGACCATGAACTGGCGGAGGAACTCGAATTTCACCTTGCGCTGAAGGAGCAAGCCGCCGGCGAGCTGAGCCATATACAAATGGGCAATATGACTATAGCTGCAGAGGAGTGCCGGGATATGTGGAGTTTTCTAAGACTCGAAAGACTATTACAAGACATCCGCTACGCCGCCCGTATGTTCCGGCGGACGCCTGGCTTTACGGCCATTGCGGTCCTCTCGCTGGCCGTGGGAATCGGCGGGAATGCGGCCATGTTCACCCTGGTGAACACGTTGCTGGTCCGCCCGCTGCCGTACCGCGCGCCGGACCGCCTCGTGCGCATCACCGGTATCTTTCCGCGCGCGGCAGTGCCCTTCCTTCAGCAGCAGACCCGCACGATGGATATCGCCGCCGTTAGCCCCGGTTCCGAATACAACCTCACTGGGGAAGGCGAAGCCATCCGCATCGTCGGCAGCGCCACGTCGGCGAACGCTTTTTCCGTGCTGGGCGCTGCGGTGGCCAGGGGACGCGGCTTCGAACCCGGAGAAGATTCCCCCGGCCGCGATGCCGTTGTCATCCTGAGCAATTCCCTTTGGCGCACCAGGTTCGGCGGCGATCCTTCGGTGATCGGCCGCGTGATCGCGCTGAACGGTATGCATCGCCAGATCGTCGGTATCATGCCTCCCGGCTTCAGCTATCCGTCCGCGCAAGTGCAGGCTTGGGTACCGATGCGCTTCGATCCTTCCAACTTTCTGGAATATTGGGCCGGGGAGTTTGTGCCGCTGGTGGCCAGGCTTCGCGCCGGAACCACCGTCGCCGAGGCGCAACGCGAGATCCAGCCGTTGGTTGGCGAGTTCCGAAAAACGTTCCCCTATCCCATGGCGCGCGATTGGAATCGGGATTCCACTGCCATCCCGTTGCAGCGCGATCTGACCGGCGACATACGCGGCAAGCTGATCATTCTGCTTTGTTCCGTCGGCCTGGTGTTGCTCATCGCATGCGCCAATGTGGCCAGCCTGCTGCTGTCGCGCGCCACTACCCGCCGCCAAGAAATCGCGCTGCGCGTGGCGTTGGGGGCGGTCCGGCTGCGGATCGTTCGTCAACTACTGACGGAGAGCGTCTTGCTGGCGCTGGTGGGCGCCGGATTGGGAATTCTACTCGGGATGGGCGCGCTTTCCATCTTCAAATCTTTACTGCCGTCGTCCACGCCCGGCCTGGCGCAAGCCGCCATCGACTGGCCGATTGCCGCTGCCGTCGGCGGATTGGCGATCGTCACCGGCCTGGCGTTCGGTATCGCACCTGCGCTGAGCGCCTCTCAAATCGATCTCGCGCAATCCATTCGGACGGGCAGCCAGCGGTCTACCGGGGCAATCTGGGCGCGGCTGCGGGGCGGGCTCATCGGGGCGGAAGTCGCGCTCACGGTGGTGCTGGTGGTTAGCGCGGGGCTTTTGATCAAGAGCCTGTACACCCTGTCTGCAGTGCATCCCGGCTTTCAGCCGCAAAAAATCCTGACCGTGCGTGTCAGCCCGAACTCATCCTTTTGCACGCAACGCGCGGCGTGCATCGCGCTCTACGACCGGCTTCTGGAAGGCGCCCGCGGCGTCTCGGGTGTCGCGGACGCCGCGATTGCCAGCGCGGTTCCACTGGATGCCGAACAGCCCGACCTGCCGGTGGATGTGGAAGGGCATCCCAAGTCGGTGGACCACCCCGCACCCATGCTATGGTCGGGGGCGGTAAGCCCTGGCTACATTCGCATGCTGCGGATTCCACTGCTGGCCGGGCGGGACCTGAGCGAAGCGGATGGAGCCAAGTCCGCCGCGGTTCTGCTGATTTCCGCGTCCACGGCCAAGCATTTCTGGCCCGGCGAAAATCCGATCGGCAAGCACATCAAGGCCGCCGGCGAGCAGCAATGGAGAACCGTCGTGGGCGTGGTGGGCGATGTGCGCCAGTACAGCCTGAGCAAAGCGTTGCCTGACGGGATTCAAGGCGCCGTCTATATGCCATACGCGCAGGCCGTGCGCGAAGACGGGCAAATTCCGGCGGCTATGACGCTGCTGGTGAAAGCGCGCGCCAATACCGACGGCCCCCCGCGCGAGATTCGAACTCTGGCGCAGGATCAGGATCCGAATGTGCCCGTGGGCCAAGTCCAGCCATTGGAAGAGGTGGTGGCCGGATCCATTGCCAATTTCCGCGCGACCATACGGGTGTTCATCAGCTTCGCCGCGGCCGCGATTTTGCTCGCCGCCATTGGGATTTACGGCCTGGTTTCCTATTGGGTGACGCAGCGGACTTATGAAATAGGCTTGCGCGTAGCCATTGGCGCGACCAGGAATCGCATCGTTTCCATGATCCTGGCCCAGGGTTTGCGGGTCGCACTGTGTGGCATTGTGGCGGGCGTAATCGTGGCGCTCGCGGTGACTCGCTTTCTCGCCAGCCTGCTCTATGGAGTTGGCGCTACCGATCCTTCGACCTTCGCCGCGGTGACCGCGCTGGTGCTGGGCGTCGCAATCACCGCTACCGCCTTTCCCGCCTGGCGCGCGTCCCGCGTCGATCCCATCAAATCGCTGCGGGTGGATTAGTTCGGGGCGCAAAGGCCGGTTTCTGCTCAACTGGCGGCATTTGATGCCAAGCTCAATTCTGCGAGATATCCGCTGACGATAGCGCCCGTGCGAAGCTTGGGAGATCTCCTTGTACGCGGGATTACCTCACAGTCCACATGACGCTCCTGCCCGACGTTTAAGCCGGCCGAACGAATCAAAGCCACTTGTTCGGTCGGGCTCAGGACGAGCGAGGGAACAAATAATGCACGTCCGTCGGCCAATTCGAATTCTGCCGCCATGGGTGGTGCTCCGCTTTCGTTGCGAAAGGAGCGCGCCCACTCGAAGGAGGGTGTCGTGAAAAACACTCGTCCACCCGGTCGAAGCACCCTCGAGCACTCACGCCAGAACGTGGACGTATTGTACGGATCTCCGAGCGAGGCGAGTATTGCGTCGACGCTCGCGCTTCGAACGGCTAATTGTTCAGCATCGGATACCAAACAGGTGCCTGAGATGAACTCGTGTCGCTGGTTCAGCATTGCAGGCGATCGGTCGGACACTATCAGCGCCGCCGGAACTCTGAGGTCTTGAATTAACTCAAGGGCTACTGATGCCCCGGCGCCGGTCTCGACTATGACACTATTTCTCTTTAGGAAAGATCTGAGCCATGTCCTGAGAATGAAGGCGCTTGCTGCCCTAAAATTCGCGCAGGTGGGATGACGTCGCTCGTCATAGTACTCGGTCGCGATTTCAGAATACGAGCTTAGCCAAGATTTAACTGCCGTTACCATAGATTTCAACGAGAGGCACCTTCTTTCTGATGTCTTCCCAGATTGCCTCAAGGCTGGCTATCAAACCGGATGTCTCTGCAGCTTTCTGCATCTTCCCCGCGAGCGCTTTCATCTGTTCTGCGGAGCCGAATTTGTGCTTGCCCTTTGCATCCATATAAAGCGCGCCGACGGGGACACCCGTTCCTGCCTTTAGGATACAGCACAACATGGTTTGATTCCCTGGGCGCTGGGCCTCATCGCGGGTGAGGCCCCAGTCTTGAATCAAGTTCTCCGTAACGCCGGGTACCTCTCCATTCCAGCTATCGCTTTCCAGCCGCCAGGCACGGCCGACCATCCCGAAGCGTACCGACCACGCACGGCCACGATTGCCGCCGGTCGGCTGGTAGTCGACGAGTTGGTAATACGCATCCTTGAGCAGTACGTCGCGTACATGAATTGTGGCGCGATAGTTCAAGGGTTCCGTCTTCTCAATTTCTCTCATGCAGGGCTCAATTGTGTCCTTGAGTATTCGGGCCAGCGTGTCCTTGATAGTGTGCCGCTCAGCGAGCTTGTCGTACTCGGCCTGCACGTCGGTTCTGAATTTCCTGAAGGTCTCAGATTGGCTTTGTCGAAAGTCTTCGCACCACAGCGTGAATTCGACGCCTCCCGGTAGGGAAACCTTTTGAAGCGATTTTGACAGCGCGGCGATCCGATCCTTAGCTTTGTCCGAATTTAGGATATAGACCAGCGCCAATGCTAGAGCCAGAGGCCAACCGAGCAAGAGGAGGAGGTCCCTACCGGCTCGCAGAGCGCTCTTTAATTGGTCAGGCCAAACTGCGTCGCTGAGCATGGGCTTGAGGGTGGCCGATCGGGCTTTCACCTCTGCCTGCGCGCCAACCAGGGAGGCGCGCGCCATTGTCAGGCCCTCCTCCTCCTTCTCGAGCTGCTTGAGGGTTTCCCGCAGTTCCTCAAGATCAATGGAGACCTTGCCCGCCACCGGCTTTTGCCTGGCCCATGCCGCCGCTCGTGTGGTCGCCTCAACGATCGGACCGAGAGACGGCAGCGACGTTTGCAGACCGCTTACGACGCCCTCGATCGCTTCAACTTGGGCCCTCGCCTCACCCGAATGCGCCGGAAACTGTCGAAGCCAGCTCATTGTCCCGACCGAGAGCGCAACAAGCAAAATCACGATTATCGGAATCCGCCAGTTCACTTCACTAGTATAAGGCAGATTGCTGTTGGATCGCTGTTGCCCTGTAATCTCGCGGGCAGCCCCGCCTCGTATTTGCCCTGCCATTCGAGTTGGATACTTTTTGGCTTGTTGACTAGATTTTCGCCCTCTGGCAGAGGTGGCACCTGCACCAGCCTCGACGTGCGGAAAAGAGAAATCAGAATTAGACTGGATTGATCGCAACCGCTCTATACTGAAGAGATGGGCTTCCACCTCACGGTCAACTACAGTCCCAAAGGCGACCAGGCCACCGCCATCGAGGAACTGGTACGCGGCGTGCGCGACGGCGAAGCGCACCAGGTATTGCTGGGCGTGACCGGCTCCGGCAAGACCTTCACCATGGCCAAGGTCATCGAGGCCATCGGGCGACCCGCGCTCATCCTGGCGCACAACAAGACCCTCGCCGCGCAGCTTTACCACGAATTCAAGTCGTACTTTCCGGAAAACGCGGTGGAGTACTTCGTCAGCTATTACGACTACTATCAGCCCGAAGCGTACATTCCATCGAGCGACGTTTACATCGAGAAGGAAGCCACGATCAACGACGAACTGGACAAGCTGCGACTCTCCGCCACCCGTTCGCTGTTCGAACGCCGCGACTGCGTGATCGTGGCCAGCGTGAGTTGTATCTACGGCCTGGGATCGCCCGAAGCCTACTACGGCATGCTGCTGATGCTCGAAAAAGGGCAGAAGATTTCGCGCAATCAGATCGTTTCGCGCTTGGTGGATATTCTTTACGACCGCAACGATATGGACTTCCGCCGCGGTACCTTCCGGGTGCGCGGCGATGTGATCGAAGTGTACCCCACTTACGACGACTACGCCTACCGCATCGAAATGTTTGGCGATGAGATCGAGAGTCTTTCGCAGATCGACCCGCTGCTAGGTCAGGTGCGGCAGACCTACCAGCGGCTGCCCATCTATCCCAAGACGCACTATGTCATGTCCGAGGAGACCAGAAACTCGGCCATGGCCAGTATCCTGACGGAGCTGGACTGGTGGCACAAGGAACTGGAGAAGCAGGGTAAGCTGATCGAGGCGCAGCGCCTGTGGCAACGCACCATGTTCGACCTGGAGATGATGAAGGAGATCGGCTACTGTCACGGCATCGAGAATTATTCGCGGCATTTCTCCGGGCGGCTGCCGGGCGAAGCGCCACCCACGCTGCTCGATTACCTGCCGCACGATTCGCTGATCCTGATCGATGAGAGCCATCAAACCATTCCGCAATTGCATGGCATGTATCATGGCGACCGCTCGCGCAAGGAAGTGCTGGTGTCGCACGGATTCCGCATGCCCAGCGCGCTCGACAACCGTCCGCTCACGTTTGAGGAGTTCGAGCACCGTGTCAACCAGGTGGTGTATGTTTCGGCCACGCCCGGCCCGTTCGAACTGACCAAGACGGCCGGCGTAGTGGTGGAGCAGATCATTCGTCCCACGGGCCTGCTGGATCCGGAAGTAGAGATCCGTCCGGTGAAGGGACAGGTAGACGATCTGCTGGGACAGATCCGGCGGCGGGTGGAGAATAACCAACGCGTGTTGGTCACCACATTGACGAAGCGCATGTCCGAAGACCTTGCGGAATATTACTCCGAAGTGGGCGTGCGCTGCCGGTATCTGCATTCCGAAGTGAGCACGCTCGATCGCCTGAAGATTCTGCGCGATCTACGCCGCGGCGAGTTCGACGTGCTGATCGGGATCAACCTGCTGCGCGAAGGCCTGGACTTGCCGGAGGTGTCGCTGGTGGCGATTCTGGACGCCGACAAAGAAGGTTTTCTGCGGTCCAGCGGGTCGCTGATTCAGACCATGGGTCGCGCGGCGCGGCACGTGGAAGGGCGCGCGATTTTGTACGCGGACGTGATGACGGACAGCATGCGCAAAGCCATCGACGAGACCACCCGGCGGCGGCGCACGCAGCAGGAATACAACGAACGCAACGGCATTACGCCGCAATCGATCGTAAAGCCGATCGATATGAGCCTGGTGCGGATTGCGGAAGCCGACTATGTGACGGTGCCGCTCGAATCCGACGACGAGATCGAAGGGATGACGCCGGAGCAGCGCAACCGGTTGTTGGGCGAGTTGGAAGAGCGCATGCGCGAGGCCGCGCGCAAGTTCGAGTTCGAGAAGGCGGCGCAGATTCGGGACAAGTTGAAGGCGTTGCGGGCCAGCTCGGTGGAGGGGATTACGGCCGCCGCAATGTAGCGCACGCACTCTTGCGTGCCGCGTCCCCACTCATGGGGTCGCATGCTTCGCGCCGCTCAGCCTGGATCACGGAATCAGTGCAGTGGCGCCGTTCAAGTTGGGTCGGAGAGCGGCGAAATTGAATGGTTTGAGGCCCATGTCTTAGATTTGGTGGGCCAAACGGAGCTGTAGGGAGTCAGGACGGCGGGTTGGGTGACCTAAGAACGCGTCTTGGCTGCTACGCTTCGAATCTATTCCCGACGTACCGGACCCACGCCAGACATCACTTCATCGACACACTCAATGACTGGGGCTGGTTTGGGGAACCGGGCAACGAGCGCCTTGGTACACAGGCAAATCGTGGCCGCGATTGTACGGGTTGCATCAAGTAATTGTGAGGCGCGGCTGTCTCAAAGGCCGATCCAATGCACTGGGACAACTCCACATCGCCGAATCTCGTTGTCGCCGGTGATGACGGAGGCGTTTTCGGCTTGGGCTAAAGCGATGGCGAAGGCGTCACCGAAGGCAACCGGATGGGCGGCTTTGATTCGGGCGGCGGAGATGATGCCGTCCTCGTCGGGGAGCACAACCCGTATGGAAAGAGACGGCAAGCGGCTCAAGAATTCCTCCGCCGCGTCAGGACCTTGCCGCTTGGCGAGAGTATAAAACGTCTCCGCGACGTTGTACCAACTCATAACCAACTCGAGCGTTCCGGCATTCGCATCAAAGAGGA
>Ga0302324_100014190_pt1 | contig 16080 bp, 17 predicted proteins | sample Palsa_T0_1_FD_201949 | JGI IMG/M metagenome (GOLD analysis project Ga0302324, IMG submission 201949) | Peat permafrost microbial communities from Stordalen Mire near Abisko, Sweden - Palsa_T0_1 | ecosystem: Environmental > Terrestrial > Soil > Palsa > Peat permafrost | place: Sweden: Abisko...
CTCGGGTCCTGAGGCAGTGGTCAGCGACCTCAAGGTGCACGCAACGGCAGCCTAACCACAGCTTCTTGATCAAGTAGCACGCCAATGCGGTCTGCAATGCGCAGGCCGCATTGGCGCGTACTCCGACAAATACCTCATCCGTAGTGGTGCTCAATATCCGACACGAGGGGGATAGGACTCCGAAGCCGGCTGGCGGTCTCTTCGCTACTCCGCTCTGGTACGTCAGGCGGTGCACTTCCATGCGCAGTTGAAGAGCTCGCTCACGCGCAACGATTGGAACCCCTCAATTGATCGTTCTCGACACGATTGGGAACAGTGGCTTCGATTACCCGGAGTCCAGGTGCTGCGCCCGGCGCTTGATGAATTCGACCGCGACCGCATTCGGAATCGCCCGGTCCGGCATCCGGAAATCCGGACAAGGGACCAATGGCTCTAGTGGTCCTCTCCAAGAAGGCCCACCGTAGAATCCTGATGTCCATGTACACCCAAATTCTCGAAGCCGCGCTCAGGGAACATCGACAGCCCGCTATTGCGCCGACCGTCGCTGAGGCGTTGGGCGCGCTCCTCCAGTGCCACACTCGCCTGAGCTCAAGCGGTTCATTGGAACGAGAATTTGATTGGAGTTCGACCGCTCTGGCGAAGCAGGTGGCGTGCGACATTGCCCTCATCGACCTCGCCCGATCCGTCGGCATCGCCTGTGACGCTGTTGACTTCGATCAGCCAGAGCGCCGGCGTAACGAACTGATACGAAAGTTGGTCTCCAGCGGTATCCGACTGGACGAATTCGATCAACAGTCCGCCGACGCATTGAGACGGGGCTGAAGAATAGTCAGGTGCCGGAGCCGTCAATCCGTGATGCTTGAGCCGACCGCTCGTCGAGGCGCGCCGCGAATGTGGCGGCTTGGGTCCGGCGTTCCACGCCCAGCTTGGCCAGCAGGTTCGAGATGTAATTCTTGACAGTCTTCTCGGCCAGGATCATGGTTTCGCCAATCTGACGATTTGTATGACCCTCGGTGATCAATTCGAGGATGCGGCGTTCCTGCGGCGTCAGACTGGCCAATCGACGATCTTCTTGAGGACCCGCACGAAGGCGCTCGAGGACACGTTCGGTGAGGGACGGATCGAGCAAGGACTGCCCTTCCCCGGCCCGCCGAACGGCATGCACCAAGTCCGTGGTCCCGACACGCTTCAACAGATATCCGGCAGCCCCGGCCATAATCGCAGCAAAGAGCGCCTCGTCATCGGCGTAGGACGTGAGCATCAGGCAGGCGATCTCAGGCCATCGGGACCGGATCTCCCGGCATACTTCGATACCGCTACCATCGGGCAGACGCACGTCGAGCACTGCCACATTGGGCTTGGTCGGCGGAATGCGGGCCAGCGCCTCGGCCACTGTTCCCGCCTCGCCGACGACTTTGATGTCGCCGCCGGCCTCGAGCAGCCCCCGTAGGCCGCTTCGGACGACTTCATGGTCGTCGAGGAGGAACACTCTCATCTAACCATCTTCCCATCTCAATGGCCCTGAATGTGCCAATGCGGGAAGGCCCCTCGGCGCGCTCGGTCACGCAGATTTCACAGTGGGAAAGCCGATATACCTTGTAACCTAGTGTTTTGTGCCCTATCACTCCATTGAGGACCCCATCAAACTCCGCAGGGTTCTCGAGGCGTCCCTGCTCATTGAGAGGGATCTGGAGTTGCCAGTACTCCTCCGTCACGTGGTTGAGGAAGCCTGCTCCATGACCGGGGCTCGGTACGGGGCACTTGGCGTGCTCAATGATGACCGAACCGCTTTGTCCGAGTTCATTACTGTCGGGTTGGAACCAGACCAAGAGAAACGAATAGGTGACCGTCCCACAGGACGGGGCGTACTGGGACTTCTCATAGCCCACCCCGAACCCCTCCGCCTAGCCGATCTCAATACCCATGCCAAGAGTTTCGGCTTTCCCCCGAATCACCCTCCGATGAATTCGTTTCTCGGTGTACCGATCAAGGTGCGCGACGAGATCTACGGCAACCTCTATCTCACGGACAAGATTGGATGGTCTGAGTTCACGAACGATGACCTGGCGCTCGTTGAAGTCCTCGCTCTGGCCGCAGGTATCGCAATCGAGAACGCTCGCCTTCATCAGCAAGTTCAGGTGGTCGCTGTCTATGAGGACCGGGATCGCATGGCTCGGGATCTGCACGACACGGTCATCCAACGGCTGTTCGGAGTCGGGCTGAATCTGCAGAGTTTGGCCGGCCGAGCTCCGCGCGATATTTCGGGAGCGATCGGAGAAGCAGTTGCCGAGATCGACCGGGTCATCGAACGGATCCGCTCCACTATCTACGAACTTGGAATGGGAGCGGAGGCTCGAGGGATTCGAGACAATGTGGTCTCGCTCGTCCGACAGTTGAGTTCCATCGTCGGGTTCGACATCTCGATCTCATTCGATGGTCCCATTGACACGGTCGTATCCGACTCGGTAGCCGAGCACCTCATCGCCACCATCCGCGAATCCCTGACCAACGTCGGGCGTCATGCCCATGCCACTGAGGCATCAGTGACATTACGGGTCAACGATGGTCAATGCCAGCTGACGGTCCTCGACAATGGTCACGGTATCGACGAGTCGACGATCCACGGAGCTGGCCTCGGCTTAACCAACCTACGGCGCCGTGCGCAGAAGCTCGACGGCACCTTTGCAATCGAGAACGTGGAAGGTGGCGGGACCTCGTTGACCTGGCAGGTGCCACTCCTCCCGTAGTCAGCGGTTTTGATCCCTCCCAAGCGGGGTCGGGGAACGTCCGGTGATATATAGCTCTCGTAGTTGTTCACTTCATGCGCCCGCACGAGGTGCAGGTGCCATCATCTTCCTCGATAGGGGACCATTGGCGTCGGTGGGGGGGACCAATGGCCCTACTGGCCCCTCCCGATCCGTCTTACGCTGCGATGGAAGGTCCTGAGGCTGACCTCGGACAACCCAACAGCAATCGGCGTCTCATGGACTAACCGGAGGGAAGATCGATGACACTCATTACGGATCGGCCCCGATGTGCAGGTCGGGTCGTCGCAGGAATCGACGGTTCCCCCGCCTCAATTCAGGCCCTGAGATGGGCGCTCGCTTACGCAACGTTCACAGGATCTGCAACTGAAGTGATCGTCGCTTGGGATTGGACCGCGCACCCCGGTTGGACCTCTCCGGTTCCCAGCGACTGCGAGCCAAAGATGAGTGCCGAACAAGCGCTGGACCATTTGATCGAACAAATGCGCTCCGAATTTCCGAATCAACTCATTGAAGGACAGGTTGTGCAAGGTCACGCAGCGCCGCTCCTGATTGAAGCCTCCAAAGGCGCTGACCTCCTGGTGGTCGGCAGTCGGGGATACGGTGAATTCGTCGGCATGCTGATGGACTCGGTCAGCGAGTACTGCGCCACCAACGCCCACTGCCCGGTTCTAGTGCACCGGGCCGTCGTCTAAAAACCTACATATCTTGGTCAACAGGGCCTGCTCTTGCGGAGATCAATGAGGCGCGCAGGAGCACTTGAATGGGCCATCACCTATGCGCGGCAGACTGGCGCTGTTCCTGACATTGTCACAGCCTGGATGTTCCCTATGGCTATCGGCCATGCCTTCACCACCAGAGTCGATGAAGTCAGACAAAGGTCGCTCGATCTCTTGGACGGGGCCATCCGCCACGTTACCGAAGTAGGGCCCGATGTCGTCGTCCGTAGTGAGGCGAGCGAACAACCGGCGGGACCAGCACTCGTGACAGCGGGTATAGGGACAAATCTCTCAGTCCTGGGCTGGCGTGGAATGGGCGGTTTCGAGGAGTTTCAGGTCGGCTCGGTCGGCCACTAACTGCATGCGACGTGCACCTTGCTCGGTCGTCATTGTCTGCTGAACACGCATGTCGTTCATTCGCCTGGCGCGGCAAACTCTCGCACATATCACATTCAGACGGGTGCGGGATTCTCGCCTTTATGCACCGGTGGCACAATCGTCACCGGTATCGCCGAGCGTTCCGCAAGCTCGAGGCTCGTGCTCCCTAGCAGTGACCCCTCATGGGCCTCGGACCCACGAGAACCCACCACCAAAAGGTCGGCGGATTCGGGGGCCACAGTCATTCGGAGCAGAGCTGAGCAGGGATCACCGTCGACCACGGACCATTCGATCCGTTCTGGATCTCCGCCCGCGCCAACAGCAATCTCCAGTGCCTTCTCTCCATCCACCGTGACGTGTTCGGACAACAAGCCGGCGTGTTCCAAAAGACCGACGGCGTGCACCACGCGTAGTCGGGCTCCGAGTGCGCCCGACAATCGCGCAGCCCAGCGCAGCGCCGCTGTGGAGTCGGCAGAGCCGTCATAACCGACGACGATGGTTTGCGTCGCGTTCATCCGTTATCCTTCGCCCAAGCTCGCGGTTTGTGGATGCTCAAGTGCTCGACCGCGATCGGCGACGGCTGCGCGTATTTCGTTCATGCCCGGACCTCCGTAGGTCGGCGCGGAGGGCTGCGTCTGGAGACCGAGAAGTGCACCGAGCGTGTCGGTCACTGACACCCGAAGGGCCATCTGGTTGTAGCCGCCTTCCAGAAACAAGGCCAGACGACCCGGGCGAGGGGTGAATTCATTCACCATCCGGGCCAGTTCGGCAAAATCTCCGCTCGACAGAGCGAGGTCACCAAGTGGATCTGCTTGGTGCGCGTCGAATCCACACGAGACCAGTACCCAGTCGGGAGAGAACTCTTCGATGGTCGGACGCGCCACGTGGTCGATCGCGGTTCTCACGACATCGCCCGTTGCCCCCGCGGGCAGGGGGATATTAACCGTCAGACCTCGTGCCTCCGGTCCTCCAATCTCCGTCACTCTCCCAGTTCCAGGAAAGAACGGGAACTGATGGGTCGAGACGTAGAGGACGTTGGGATCATCCCAGAAGATCGACTGCGTTCCGTTCCCATGATGGACGTCCCAATCCAAGATGAGGACTCGCTCGCCGCGTGCCGTCAATGAGGCCGCCGCAATTGCCACATTGTTGAGGAGACAAAACCCCATCGCCCTGTCACGTTCCGCGTGGTGTCCGGGCGGGCGCGTCGGCACAAATGCCACGCCATCACCGTGCTCCTCCAAACTAGCAATGGCCGCCAATCCCGCACCTGCGGCCCGTCTGGCTGCATTCCACGAATCTGGCCGACAAAAGGTATCCGGGTCGATGTCGCCCCCACCCTTGGCACAGAATGCTTCGAGCTCGGTGAGGTAGGCAACCGAGTGCACACGAGTCAGGTCCCTCCACTCGGCCTTTGGCGTTGGTGGATGGATAATCTCGTCCTCAAGGTTGAGCGCGCGGATGCCATCCATCACGGAGAAGATCCGCGACTGTTGCTCGGGGTGGAATGTGCCTCCGTCATGCTCGATTGTTCCAGTAGGGCCAGCGACAATGAGCCTCACGTCTGTCCGATCTCGCAAGGAGACGCCTGTCCTTTCGCCGGCCATCGTCGAGTGGCTTCGCGCGCCGCCAACGCTGCGCGGTACGCCGCAGTCGGGCTTATGGAGAAGCGGAGAGTCGCCGTTCCATACTCAATACTCGACGTGATCGGAAATCCAGCGTGACGGAACACGCTCAGCATTGTGCGATTCTCGCAAAGAGTTTCAGCTCGAAAGCTTGTGACCCCTCTATCTCTGGCGGCTTGGGCCAATTCGTCGAGCAACAGTGTCCCGATCCCGTGGTGTTGATACTCATCGGATACGACGAATGCCACCTCGGCCTCAGTCTCTCCGGGTGACCGGTCGAATCGACCCACGGCAATCAATCGATCATCGACTTCGGCCACCAGGGCCAGCCGATCTACATAGTCGACATGGGTGAAATGCTCAACCTCCTTTGGCGAAAGCTCCGGATGAAAAGTAAAGAAGCGCAAGAAGACCGATCGTGGCAGCAGGTGAAGATGAAAGGCCGCCAACCGAGGGGCATCGTCGGGACGAATCGGTCGAAGGTGATAGCGAGTACTTGCGTCACTTGTCACGTCCCGCTCAAGTTCCCTCGGGTAGTTGTCCGGCTCCACCGCTCCGTCAACGGAAGCAGTTGGGCCGGGCTCAGGCGCATTGAGATCAACGGAAGTCGAGCCTGGCATCTACCTCCCCTTTCTCAGTCCGTTCGAAAGACATTCATCAACTTGGTCGAGCTCTCGGCTCCGAAAAACGTTCTCTCTCCAAGATCGCGCCACAATCGCGGATGCCCTAGGGCCGAAGGTCCCCCGTTCGCTACTTTCATTGCCAATTCACCAAGTCGGTTGCGCCCGGACGATTTCAACGAAATGTCGCCCCGGGCCTCGTCCATGGCATCTCAGAGTCGATCCCTCCGTGATCTGGCCGTGCACCACCTAGTTCATGCCCCTCCGCCAGAGATGTCGGCCCTATTCAACGGAACAGCCGGCCTCATCTCGAACTGCGATGACACAGCTGCTCCCGCCACCCTTTTCCAGCTTCCACCCGACTGGGGCTGACGGCTCCAACCTTGCTCGCCCGGAGACCGGGTCATCACCGAACGCAATAGCGGTGCCATTTACGTCTGTGGGCCCGGACACGCGGGCGGCCGTTTGCCAAACGCGTGGCTCGAAGGATGGCCTCGATGGAGCCATTTACTAGGCGAGTTCCGCCTGGAGAATCTCGGCTACGGACTTGCGAGCGCCGATGCGGGCGGGAATCGTAGTCAGCGCTGCAACGACGACGAGCGTGACGATGAGCACGCCAAGGATGGCCGGTGCAGAAGGTACCGTCGAGCCGTGCCTGCCGACCGCGTCGTACAGGCCGATCCCCACGGGGATGCCAAGGATCGCACCGGGCAAGGCAGGAAGCAGCTGGGCTACGACGAGCGCCCAACCCACCTGGTCGGGTGAGGCACCGAGGGCACGTTCGATCGCGGAGGCGTGCCGCGCATCCTGCACTGTCGCCCACGTGACGAGGACGGCGTTCACGAGCGCGAGCAACACGAGGGCGATGGTGAAGACCAGCAGCACGTCCATACCCCGCTCCCACAGCGGGTCGCCAGGCCCGGAGAACCGGTAGAGCCCGCCGAGGCCCCCCGAGGTGTGCAACGAGTTGGCATGCTCTCGGAACATCAGCACGGCGACCAACGAGCCGACGGTGATGGCGACGCTCGCCGCGCTCAGCACCGCCCGACGACGCCGGCGGCCTGCGAGCCGCATGCCGATGAGGATCGGGACGGGAAGTCCGGAGGAGAGCGCGATCGTCCAACGGGCGCGACGTGGCGATCGGGCGGCGTCGGCCAGCGCGCTGACCGTGCTGGTCCGGGAAGCCCGAACTGCCGGCACGAACGTCGCCACTATGGTCACGGCGATCGCCACGGCGATCACGATCCCGATCGTCGAGAGATCGAGGGTGGGCGCGCCAGGCGCGCCGACGAGGCTGGCGCCCGGGTTCGTAAGAAGGGGCGCGACCAGCCAACCGATCACGAGGCCGGCCGCTGCCGCCACGAGGGAGAGGACCAGCTGCTGCGCCAGGAGGACACCCGTCACGAGCGCAGGCGTCGCGCCGACAGCCTTCAACAACCCAACCCGACGCGTCTGCTGCTCCATCCGACCACCTACCAGCAGCGCGACGCTTGCCAGAGCGAGGAGTCCCAGGAGGGTGCTCCCGGTGAGCAGGATCGCCCGCTCGATCGAGACGATCAGTCCATCCTTCGCGGCAATTGTCTGCCAGGAGATGAGGAAGAGCCCGCTCTGCTGGTGCGCGGCAGCGAAGGCCGATGCGTCGGATGGATCGGCCAGCTTCAGGTTGAGTGTGTACCCGAAGCCGCCGCCCTCCGAAGCGGCGAGATGCTCAGCCGCCGAACGGGTCACCCAGACGAGGCCCGCTTCGGGAAACCCCGATGGATGGGCGTCGTCACTGAGTGGTGGAGGCTGGAGCGCCGCGGTGACGGCGATCCCGACGACTTTGAAGGATGGGCCGACCGCACGGAGCGGCCCGACGCCACGCCCCGGGGGGCCTTCTGAGCCCGACCCCGGCGCTTCGCCTGGACCGTGCTCGCCACCAGGAATGAGAGCGTCTAGGCCGACGCGATCGCCGACCTTGAGATCGAGGAGGTCGGCAAGGCTGCGCTCTATGACCACGCCACCGGCGGTGACCCAGTGGCCCGCAGTGAGCTTGGGTTGATCGACAGATGAACCGGCGGCGGGCCGCCCCTCGGCCATCACTGGATCCGCGTGACCATCGACCACGAGGCTCGGCGTAGCGATCAGGAACGGCCCGCTGGCGTCGACGACGCCTGGGGCTTTCTCGAGGGATGTCAGCCGGGGGGGCACGCGACCCCCCTGCTGCACGGAGGCCACCACATCGGGCCCGGCGGACGCGGCACGGGTAGCGGCGTACGGTGCGCTCGTCACGCCGTGCAACGCGAGGGCAACGGTGAGCGTGGTCGTGGCGGCGGCGATCGCAACGAAGAGCAGAAGCGCTTCGGCCGGATTACGGCGAATGTCCTTCACGGCGAGCCGGATGACGAGCAGCAGCCTTCCCATTGTTCAGCTCCCGAGCCCTGCGAGGTCCGCCAGGTTGCCACTCGTGCCGCCGGTCAACCTCGTCTCGTCGACGAATGCGCCGTCCCGCATCGAGATCAGCCGGTCGGCGGTGGCGGCGATCCGCTCGTCGTGGGTGACGATGACGAGCGTGAGGCCGGCCGCGTGAAGGACCTCAAAGAGTCGGAGCACCTCCAAAGTCGCGGCGCTGTCCAAGTTGCCGGTCGGCTCGTCGGCCAAGACGACCTCTGGCTCATTGGCAAGCGCCCGGGCGATCGCCACCCGTTGGCGCTGACCGCCTGAGAGCTCTGAGGGTAGGTGCATGGCCCGATCGGCGAGCCCGATCTGTTCGAGCAACTCGTTGGCGCGGCGACGAGCTGCCCGCGGCTTCCGACCGGAGAGAAGGGCCGGCAGCTCGACGTTCTCCACGGCCGTCAACTCGTCCATGAGGTGATACGCCTGGAAGACGAATCCCACCTCGTGGCGGCGAAGCTGGGCGAGGGCGCGCTCTGAGAATTGATCGATGCGGCGATCATTCAGCCAAAGCTCGCCCGCCGTCGGCCGGTCGAGTCCACCGAGCAGGTGAAGGAGCGTCGACTTGCCACAACCACTCGGCCCCATGACCGCCAGCGTTTCGCCACGTGCGACTTCCAGGTCGACCTGGTCGACGGCGCGCACGAGACCCTCGCCGCTGCCGTACTCCTTGCGCAGTCCTCGCGCGCACAGGATCTCCCTATCCGGCTTGTTCATCGCTCAACCCTCCGGTCAATCCAGTTGCGTTCACACGCCTCCAGCCAGCGCAGGTCCGCCTGAAGCCGGAGCACGATCCCTTCGAGTAGCAGCGCCGCGTCCGAATCGTCGGGTTCTGCCATCTGCGCACGCTGGACGTCCCGCAGCCGCCGCAGGAGTTCACGGCGCTGCATGTCGACGATGCCGATCGGGTCGGCGAGCCCCGCCGCAGCGGCTGCGATGAGCTTCAAGTGGAACTCCGCCAGATCGGGCTTGGGCCAGCTCACCTCACTGAGCCACTCGGCCACCCGCTCCTCGCCCGCGGCGGTGAGAACGTAGACCTTGCGGTCGGGACGATCCGCCGAGGCGCCAGCCCCCTCCCGGGTTATGAGGCCTGCCTTCTCCAGCCTCCGGAGAGTTACGTAGATCTGCCCGTCATTCATCGCCTCGCCGAGCGGGCCGAGAGCCTGGTCGAGGCGAGCGCGGAGCTGGGAGCCCTGGGATGGCTCTTTTGCCAGCATGGCCAGAACGACTTCCTGCTGCACCTTTTCTCCGATCTAACCGTTATGTACTAACCTAACGGTTATGGGAGGAGAGGTCAAGGCATGACAAGTGCAGATCCATGAAAGTCGCTCCAGTGCGGACGGGACGCTGGCACAGCGCGTGCGTTGGACGGCCCCGTCCATCCAAGTGTTCATGAGCCTCAGAACAGCGACCCGGTGCTGGTGGCCGAGGACCATGGGCAGACCGATGAGGGTCTTGGGTCATAGTGCTGCCCGCCCTACCGCGCGACGGATCTGGGGGGCGGGAGAACCGGGCGGAGATCTCCTAGAACCCCGCAGCTGCGATGATCAATCCGTTGAGTCGCTGGCTAGCCATGCTCCCATCATTCGGTGCGTCCCCGAAGGTATACACAGCACCCATTGCCGAGGTGATCCAGTATCCTTCACCGTCGGATGTCGAGTAGATCGCGGTCGCCGCATTCAGCCCTCCGGTCTGACCAACCGGCCCACCCAGGGTGATTGCATCGCCGTACGCGGCGACCGCTCCGTTGGCGAACAGGATCCAGTAACCCTTGCCGTCCGGAGTGCGGATCGCCGAAGTGACCGGTGAGCCCTGTGGACCGGGCGCCCCATAGTACGCGGCGTCTCCGAATGTATAGACATGACCGGTTGCAGTGACGAGCCAGTAACCGTTACCAGTGCTGTCGGGCGTCACCGCCACAGCTGCACCGGAGCAGCCTCCAATTCCCGGACACGACCCTTCGAACTTGGCGTCGCCGAACGCAAAGACCCCACCATCTGAGCCCACCATGAAGTACCCACCACCGTCGGATGAAGGCACGATGCCAACGATGGGCGCATCCAACTTCTTGACGTCTCCCGACGTTCCGCTCGGAGCGATACCAAGCCCGGGGACCGAACCGTAAAAGCCCGCATCCCCGAATGCGAAAATACCGCCGTCGGAGGCCACCAACCAGTAGCCCTTACGGTCCGGTGTAAGTGTGATTCCTACAACAGGGCGTTGAAGTGTGAGGTTTCCGGTCGAGCCGTAGAACTGGGCGGCACCAAAGGTGAAGATGCCTCCGTCCGAACCGACGAGCCAGTAACCATGCACCGCGGGGGTTGGAGAGGGAGGACTAGTCGTAGTCGTCGTCGTGGTCGGAGTCGGAGTTGGAGTCGGAGTTGGAGAGCTGGTCGTCGTTGTTGTCGTAGTCGTTGTACTCGGGGATGGTGATCCCACATTCAAACTGGTGGATCCGCTCGACGGAGCAAAACTAGGTCCACCCCCATAACTCGCGACAATTGTGTCGGATCCCATCGGTGCAGTCGTCGCGCTACATGATCCGTTCCCGCCGCTGAGGACTGCATCGCACAATGCCGTCGAGCCGACTGTGAAGGCAACTGTGCCCGCCGGTGTCCCCTGAGTCGAACTCACGGTGGCCGAGTAGGTGACGGAACTCCCCGAGGTGGAGGTAGCGGGATTCACGGAGGCGAATGTCGTGGTCGCCGCAACAGCAGGCGCGGACCCGTCGTATGTGATCGTGAACGAGTTGCCAGAGATCGCACCCGGGGACGCGATCACGGTGCCGCCGCCATTGATCATATCCACGGGACTTTGAACAACAGAACTCGAACCCGAATTGGTCTCGGCGATGCCAGTAAAGTGGGCTGTGCCGAAGTCGGCCAGGTTCGACTGCTGGCCGTCCACGGTGGGTGCTTCTTCGACCCACTCGGCCGAAGCTTGCGGGCCACTGTACGCAAATGCACGTGAGAAGTTCTGGCCCGACGTGGTGTCATCGATGGCGATCGTCCAGGTCCCCGGCGAATTCTCGTTGACGGACGCCGTCATGTGGTCGCCCGGTGAGACGGCCCCAATGACCGTCTCGTTTGCCGGAAGGATCTCGTACCAGTCATCGTATGAGGTCGTACCATTCGACGTATCTTGGGAAGTTCCCGTCTGGATGAGGGAGGTGTTGTTGACGCCGTCTATGCCAATCCAGGTTGCCGAGTACTCGGGGGCCGCCGAAGGTTGGACTGGTGGAACAACCCATTGGCTGCTGATGGCGGTGAACGTCGGACCTGTGTCTATGTAGCCCGACCAGTTATTGGACTCCTCCGTCTCGACCGTGCCGGAAATATGAGGACCGAGGGTGGATGCCCAATGGACCGGTTCCGTCTGTTGTTGCGGGGTGGCAGACGCTTGCAGCACCGCACGGTGGAGCGAGGCTTGTGAATGTGCATCCATGCGCTGAGAACTCCGCGCCGCGGCAAGCGACACAACTGCAGCGAGGAGCACGGAGATGACGACTATCAGGCGAAATCGATTGCGGACTCGACGTCGCGGCATGGCCGCATCGGGCACCTGGGGCGTCACCACCCGCACACTGGGCCGAATAGCGAGACAAGTCAAGAGTGATGATCACTGCTCCCGACGTCGCCAACCAGTTCGCCACCGTTGTGCAACCGGACACATGTGTTGTTCACTCGCTCCGTCCGAGAAGACCGACAGATCGGAGAGGCACCAGCTTGAAGACATGCGAGAATGCGCTTCGGATTCCTGGAACCGTGCTGGGGAAGGAGATAGGTGCACGTTCATGGTTGCGAGGGAGGTGAACGTCCCATGAGGTCGAGACTTCGCTGTCATGTACCGATGGTCGCGGTCGCCGCCATGGCAATACTCGGGTCGATCATCGGAACCCAGGTTGCGAACATGGGCGACTCGGGTGCATCGTCCACGCCTACTTGGACGGTGCAGTCCACCCCGAGCCCGGGGTCGTCACAACTCCTGAGTGTCTCGTGTCCTGCGCCAGGATCATGCGTGGCGGTGGGCTTCACCGGAGAAAGCGTGACATCCGCTCAGACGTTGATCGAGACCCTTTCTGGTGGCGTCTGGACCACGGTGTCAAGCCCTGATGTGGCGAATGCTTCGGCCAATTATCTCTATTCGGTTTCCTGCGGGGCCGTCGGATCGTGTGTGGCGGTTGGTACAACGTCCTCCGACGGCGAACTCGACAACGATCAGACGCTGGTCGAGACGTTGACTGACGGTACGTGGAGTCTCACTCCGAGCTTTAATCCCGCGGAGAATTTCAACGTGCTGAACGGAGTTTCCTGCACGAGCGCAACGAACTGCCTGGCCGTTGGCTCCTCTGGTTATGGAAACACCCAAACCCTCATTGAAACGGAGACGGGGGCCTCGTGGACCGCTGCCTCGAGTGGTAACGGAGCGCCCGGAGTCCTTTCCGCTATCTCTTGCACATCTGCAACCTCGTGCACGGCGGTCGGCAGCGTGTACGCCACCCTGTCGGGAGGAACATGGTCGGTTGGCAGCTATGTGGCCCCCGGCTCCAACAGCGATCTTCTCGGAATCTCCTGTACTGCTGCTGGATGTGTCGCCGTAGGTCAGTACTACAGCAATCCCAGTGCCGAGCAGTGGAGCACCTTGACCGAGTCGTACACAGGAGGGGCGTGGCACGTCATCCCAAGTCCGAACGTTGGGACCGACTCGTACCTCTACGACGTCAATTGCTCCGACGTCTCGAACTGCACGGCTGTGGGCTATTCATTGAACACTCCGATATATCCGCAAGTGAGCTCTTCACTCGTTCTCGATCTCGTCAACGGCACCTGGACGGTCGATCCGTCGCCGAATCCGGGCGGCACGAGCGGGAACGCGATAAACAGGCTCTTGAACCTGTTCTGCTCGAGTCCGGGCGTTTGTCAGACGGTCGGATGGGAAGAGGGAAACGGTAGCCAAGTGGAACAACCTTTGGCCATGTCGTCGTCGCCTGCGCCTTCGCATGGGTACTGGCTGGTGGGATCGGATGGTGGGATCTTCACCTTCGGCTCTGCGCAGTTCTACGGTTCAACGGGCAACCTCAAGTTGAACCGACCGGTGGTGGGGATCACGGTGACGAGTGACAAAGGTGGCTACTGGCTCGACGCGTCCGACGGGGGCATCTTCGCCTTCGGCGACGCTGCCTTCTACGGGTCGATACCTGGGCTCGGCATATCGCCGGCCGGTTCGGGGGCGCAGAAGGAGTTGAACGCCCCGGTCGTTGGCATGGTCCCTTCGTTCGACGATGGCGGCTACTTCATGGTCGGGGCCGACGGCGGTGTCTTCGCCTTTGGTGACGCCAAATTCGAAGGCTCGTGTCCTGGTATCGGGGGGTGCTCTGGCGTCGCCGTGGCCGTCATGCCTGACGCCACGGGAAATGGCTACTGGGTCGTCACGGCAACGGGACATGTCTACGCATTTGGAGACGCCCCGAACTTTGGGGCGCCCGGGCCTCAGGGGTCTCCGGTCACCTCAGCCGTGCGGACCCCGGACGGTGGAGGCTATTGGATCCTTCTCGCCGATGGGGCGGTCGATCGGTACGGCGATGCCGCTGACTTTGGGGATGCCGCAGGAGTTCCGACCGCGCTGAACCCCGCCACAGCCATCTTCACCACGGACAACAGTGATGGCTTCTGGATCGCAACGGCAAATGGAACGGTTTGGGCCTACGGTGCTGCTCCCAACGATGGAGACATGGCTGGTACGAGGCTCAATGGCTCAATTGTTGCCGCGACGGGGTTCTGATTCGCCGTTGCACGCCTGGAGTGATCGGACTCTCGATCCGACGGTGTCGCCTAAACGGGATCGAACTCACGATGGGTAGCACTGAATCAGAGGGGTCTCCCGGGGTTACGGCAGGTGGGCTCCCGCGGGAGGCTAAGCCGGGTTGAGCAGCCTCTCCCTGATCTCGTTCCCAAAGCAGGACTCAGGCGCCGGCCCGAGCCGCGCCTTGTCCCGGCCCTGGGGGAATACGTAAAGGATGGTCTGGCCCCGTCGTACCCGACGAAACTGAGGTGACGTTTCCCCCGGACTCGATAAGGTCGCCGTACAGCCCGAGCTGCGTGGTTCAGCGACCCACCAGGGGTGCATGTACTCGCCCCGCACGTGGTCGACGAACTGCTCCGTCCGCTCGAGGACGAGGACCGGGACCCAGCGTTCGCCAGCGCGGCTGCAAGCGCGCTACCTGCGATGCCGGATCCGATGATCGCGACTGCTGGCTGTTGCGAATCATGATGGTCCCAGGGAGGGGTCCGAAGAAGCCGACAATCTGCTGAAGCCGCCCGTCTTCTGCCAGGTGTCCGTAGTCCATGCCTTCGAGTACCGCCGAACCGTCAGGACCGTACATGACCCATCCGAAACGCAAGTGGTCGTCATGATCGTCGACACCCGTCACCAGATCGATCGTGTGGCCGGGCATGGCGACCTGCAAAGCGCCGATGTGAGCGACAAGTGCCTCTCTGCCTTCGACGTTGGCCGTCGGGTCGCAGTAGGTGCCATCGTCGGCCCAGGCCGACTCCAGCAACTGGCGCCGTGCGGCCTCGTCAGGCTCGTTCCAGGACGAGCCGTAGGCGGTTACAACAGCTCCAACATCCATGTTCCCCCCTCCTGGCGAAGCTCGCCAGCGTAATGGGGAAATGGGCGGCGCACCCAGGCCGCTCTCGCATGGCGCGATGTCTTGTCAACGGTGGATGCGGCAGCGAGGCGCGTCGCGCCTCTCAGGGAATGGTGGGCGGCGTAGGCCGCCCTCAGGGGACCCCTCGCTGTAGAAGGCAGTACAAGCTCAGCTACTCCTCTTGAGTTGAGATCAAGCACTCGGGCCGAGAATGACTCGGGCCATCCCCCTGCCACACCGATTGCCGGTATCTACCCGATGCGCGGCGAGCTCTGTATGCCTGTTGGTTAGAACCTGGGTTTCGTGAGGCCCAATTGCGGGCATAAGGAAGAGCGAGCTCACCGTGAGTAACAGCCCTTCCGCTGTCGGGGGGAGATTGGCGGTCCCAATGGGACCCCGTACCATTCAAGCCTCATACCCTGAGTCGTACCATGACGCCGACAGTCATGAAGAGGTGGGACCGGCGCCCCAGACCGACGGCACACTTCGCTCATCGGACCACAATCTTCGTTTGGCCGACTGGTTCTTTCGCTCTTCGGCTGCCAGCCTGATCTGGCTCGTCGTACGACTCTGGCTGGGCTACCAGTGGATGAATGCCGGCTATCAAAAGATCTGGGGTTCAGAGAAGTCAGCCTTTTGGTTCGGCGGTGGCGCAGGCGTCAAGGGCTTCGCCACGGCCGGGGTTGCCGGGTCGGCCACGGGCAAGGGCGGGGCGAGCTACGGCTGGTGGGCCGGGTTCCTCCACAACTTCGTCATCCCCAATGCCTCGTGGATTGCCAAGTTCATCGCACTCGGAGAACTGGTTATTGGCATCGCCCTCGTCCTCGGGCTGTTCACGGGCCTGGTTGCTTTGTGCGCGCTCATACTCAATCTCGTCTACATGTTCACTGG
>Ga0302324_100014191_pt1 | contig 16079 bp, 14 predicted proteins | sample Palsa_T0_1_FD_201949 | JGI IMG/M metagenome (GOLD analysis project Ga0302324, IMG submission 201949) | Peat permafrost microbial communities from Stordalen Mire near Abisko, Sweden - Palsa_T0_1 | ecosystem: Environmental > Terrestrial > Soil > Palsa > Peat permafrost | place: Sweden: Abisko...
CATCGCTTTTATCTACGTTATGAGATCTATTTCGACGGCAGCGTCAGCGGGCTGTCGGAGGGCGGCGCGGTGCGCTATCTGGGGGTCGACGTCGGCCGGGTAGTGCGCATCCGCATCGATCCGCGCGCCGCCAATCGCGTGCAGGTGATCGCCGACATCGATGCGACCACGCCGATCTCGGATCGCACCCTGGCCCAGCTGTCGCTGCAGGGAATCACCGGCCTGCTGTACATCGATCTGCAGCAGCAACGCGCCGATGACGCCGGCCGGCGCATCCTGGCCGCGGTCCCGAGCGAGCGCTATCAGGTGATCCGCTCGGCGCATTCGGATTTCGATCTGTTTCTGAGCAGCCTGCCGGCGCTCACGGCGCGGCTGAATGACCTGGTCGATCGCTCGACGCGCCTCCTGTCGGACAAGAACATCGCGGGCTTCGAGCGGGTGGTGGCGAATCTGGACAAGGCCGCGTCGCAGTTGCCGCACAGCGCCGGCCAACTGGACGGCCTGGTAGCCGACCTGCGCTCGACCATCAATGAGGCGCACCAGGTGATCGGCGAAGTTCATGTCGCCACCGGCACGGCGAGCGCCGACTTCGTCGCCGCGGTACAGAAGCTGCGCGCGACCAGCGACAACCTGGAGCGCGCCACCGGCAATGTCGACGCCTTCGTGGCCGAGAATCGCGATCAGTTCAGCCGCTTCGTGCGCGATGGGCTGCCGCAGATCGATCTGTTGCTGCGCGACAGCCGCTCGGCGGCGCAGGAGATCCGCGATCTGTCGCGCAGCCTGCGCGCCAATCCCTCGCAGCTGCTCTACCAGCCAACCGCGGGCGGCGTGGCGATACCGCCATGAGCCGCGCTGTACTCAGGCCATCGAGCATGCGTGGGGTGGCGGCAGCGATGAGCGTGGCGGCTGCGATCTCGGGTCCATGGCTGTGGCTGGCCGGTTGCAGCACTGGCTTCAGGAGCAACCTGCCGGTAGCGCAGGTGTACGTGCTGCACCCGACGGCGGCGGTAGCGGCCGCAGCCGCGCCGGCGTTCGGGACCGTTCAAGTCATGCTGCCGCAGCCAGCCGCGGGGCTGGGCACCGACAGCATCGTGGTGCTGCGCTCCGGTGAGCGACTCGACTACTACAGCGCAGTGCATTGGGCGGCAGCCGCACCGGCCATGCTGCAGATGCTCGCGATCGATGCGTTGCGCGGCGCGAACCGGTTTGCGACGGTCGAGTCGGACGCCGGACCGTTTCCTTCCGATTACGTGCTCGGCCTGGAATTGCGTCATTTCGAGGCCGAATACGCCTCAGTCGGTCCGCCGACGGTGCATGTGGCGCTGGTCTGCACGCTCGGCAAGCGCGGCACGCGCGAAGTCATCGTCAGCTTCACCGCCGAGAGCGAGGTTGCGGCGGAGGCCGATCGCATGCAGGCGGTGGTGGCGGCCTTCGAGCAGGCCACCGGCGAAGCGTTGGCGCAGCTGGTTGCCCGCACGTCGCCGGCGCCGGCCGCGCTGCCTTGAAGTGGCCGGCTGTGTTTCAACGCTGCATCGGGTGGGCAGCGCTGCTGTGGCTGGCGGCTGCCAGCCGTGCGCAGGGCCTGCCGGGGGGTCTCGCCGGCTCCGTGGGCCTGGCCACGGATGAGGTGTTTCGCGGGCTGTCGCAGAACGATGGTCAGCTGTCCCCGCAGTTTGATCTGCACGACATCGTGGGGGGCTGGTACGGCGGGGTATCGGCGGATGGCATCCGACGCGGCGAGGACGCGGGCGCGGGCGCGGAGGTGATCGTCTATGCCGGCTATCAGTATCAGGGCGGTGAGGACTGGATCGAGCGCGTGACGCTGCGCCACTACGACTACCCCGGCAATCCGAACCGGACCCGCTATGATTATGACGAATTGGCCATGTCGGTCGCATGGCGCGAGCGGATCCTCGTATCCGTCATCGCCTCGCCGGATACTTTTTCGGCCGATTATCTCGGGCACTACGGCAGCGGCGCGGCGTACTGCTACGAACTGGCGGCGCACCAGCCCTTGCCGCTGGGTGTGTCCGCCATTGCCGGCGTGGGTTACTACGATCTGCACCAGCAGATCGGTGCCGGCTATGCCTATTGGAGTGCCGGCCTGCAGTATCGGTGGCGCTCCTGGGCCTTCGACCTGCGCTACGTTGGCACCGATACGACGGCGCGGCAGCATTTCGAGGACGATGCCGGCGATCGGGCGGTATTCAGCGCGTTCTGGCTGTTCTAGGGGCCCGTGCCGAAGGCGCGCCCAGGCACGATTTGGTGGCGCCATACAACCTTTTGCCGCCCTTGCGGCACCTAACTCTGAGGGCCATGCTGCCGCCCGAGGCCGAAAGTCATGTCGTTCCCCGTCCCGCCCAAAGTACCGATGCCGGTGCGCGATGACCGGCTCGATCGCGAGCTGCTGCGCCTGGTTGCCGCACAGGACAGCCGCGCGCTCGAGCACCTGTACCTGGAATACCACCGGCGTTTGCTGCAGTTCCTGTCGCGCCTGAGCTCGCAGCGCGATGCGCTGGAAGAGGCGATCAACGACACGTTCTGGATCGTGTGGCGCAAAGCCGAGGAATTTCGCGGCGACTCGCGCGTGTCCACCTGGATCATGGGCATCGCCTGGCGCTGCGCACTCAAGGCCTTGCGGCGCAACACCGACGCCTCGGCCGAAACCCTCGCGAGCTCGATGCCGGCAGAACTGCCCAGCGCCGAGTCGTTCGCGATCGAGGAGCGCAGCGAATGGCTGGCGCATGGCCTGGCGACGCTGCCGTTCGAGCAGCGCGCGACCCTGCAGCTGGCCTATTTTGTCGGGCACTCCTGCGAGGAAATCGCCGCGATCATGGATTGTCCGGTCAACACGGTGAAAGCGCGCATGTTTCAGGCGCGCATCAAACTTAGAAATCTATTACCCAAGCTCGGTGGCTTCGCGGATGCCAAGCACCTTGGGGGGAGTCAGCTGTGATGATCGATACCACTTCGGTGCACCGGCAGGCCTGGGATCTGATTCCCTGGATCGTCAACGGCAGCGCGCCGGAATCCGAATGGCAGGCAGTGCAGGCACATCTCGAGAGCTGCGCCGACTGTCGCGAGGAACTCGAATTTCAGCGTCAGCTGCACGCGGCCATGGCGCAGCAGGTCACCCCGGAGATCGACGTACGGGATTCCTGGCAGCGACTGCGCAGCCGTCTGGATATGGCCAGCGAGCCCGGGCCCGCCCCCGCGCGCAGCGCTCGCCGCCGCTCGCGCGGCATCGGCAAGGCCGCGATGCCGTGGCTGATAGCGGCGATGGTGGTGCAGGCGATCGGCCTGGCAGCCCTCGGCGTCGCCTGGTGGTCGCGGCCGGTAGCGCCGGTGGCGCTGCAGCCCGGCTCGGGCGCCGTGTATCGCACCTTGTCGGCGCCGGATGCCGCGCCGCAAGCGGCAACGATTCGGGTGGTATTCGCCCCGGAGATCACGATGGCACAGGTTCAGGCCATGCTGGCCGCCGCGCGCCTGCAGGTGCGCGCCGGACCCAGCGATGTCGGCGTCTGGACGCTGGGGCCGGCGCGCGATTCGAACCGGGCTGAGACCGAGGCGGCGCTGCGCGAGCTGCGAGCCAGCTCCCAGGTGCGCTTCGCCGAAGCGCTCGCGGGCGCGCCATAGCCGTCCAGGGCGCCATGAGTTTGCAGACCCTCGCGCGATGGGCCCCGCCGGGCGCGGCGCTCGCGCTGCTGCTCGCGGCGCTGGGCGGCTGCGCCACGGCGTCGCACTTGCCGGGCCCCGGCCTGGCCGGCGGCGGCCTGAACGCATCGGCCGATCGGCTGATACTCGTGACGATTGCCAATCGCCCGGCGCCCATGGTCAGCGAGCCGGGCTCCACGCCGCACGGCTACGACATCATCGGCCCCTACACCGTGAGCGCACAGGCGCGCGCCATCACTCTGGAACTGGAGCGCGACTACGACCTGCGCGAGGTGCGCGAGTGGCCGATCGCGCCGCTGGGCGTGCAATGCCTGGTGTTCGCGCTGCCGCCGGCGGCGGACCGGGCGGCGCTGCTGCGCCAGCTGGCAGCTGACCGGCGTGTGCGCCTGACACAGCCGTTGCAATTGTTCGACGCCATGGGCGGGCCGCCGGACACCACGGCCGGCGCGAGCACAGCGCAGGCCCGCGCGGCCACGCCGGTCACGTTCGGGGCCAGCAGCGGCAGCCTTGCGCTCACCGCCTACAACGATCCTTATATCGGGCTGCAGCACGGCTTTGCCGCCATCGAGGCGGGCGCCGCACAGCAATGGACGCGTGGGGAGGGCGTTAGGGTGGCGATCGTCGACACCGGCGTCGACGTGGACCATCCGGATCTGGCCGGTCGCATCGCGCACACGCACAACTACATCGATGACGACACGCATGCGTTCGCGGCCGACCGGCATGGCACCGGCGTCGCCGGCATCATCGGCGCCGACGCCAACAATAACCTCGGCATCGTCGGCGTGGCGCCCGCCGCGCGGCTGCAGATCTATAAGGCCTGCCAGCCGCTGCAGCCACAGAGCCTGGAGGCGCAGTGCAATTCCTTTACCTTGGCGCTGGCGCTAGAGGCCGCGATCGAGGCGCGCGCCCAGATCGTCAACCTGAGCCTCGGCGGACCGGCCGATCCACTGTTGGCGCAGTTGATCAGCTTTGGTCAGCATCGCGGCATGATATTCGTCGGGGCGGTACCCGAAGACGGGCGACTCGATGGCTTTCCGCTCGGCATCCGCGGTGTCATCGCGGTCGATGAATCCGATCGGTCGGGCGCATCGAGCGCCGCATCGAGCGGCCCATCGAGCACCGTACTGTATGCCCCGGGGCGCGACATTTTGAGTTTGGCGCCGGCCGGCCGCTACGATTTCGCTTCCGGTTCCTCATTCGCGGCCGCTCACGTGACCGGCGCGATCGCGCTGCTGCGAGCCCGGGCGCCCGGCCTGGACGCCGCCGCCCTGTTCAGCGTGCTCGAGCGCACACGCACCCAGGGCGAGCACGGCGATTGCATCGACATCTGTGCCGCGCTCGCCGCGCTGCAGCCCAAGTATGAATGCACGCCAGCGGCCAGAACGGTGGCGAGCGCCACCGCGATGCACTGAAGTTCGCTGCTCTTCAGAGCATCCGACTGGCGACGCTGCTGCGATCGCCGCTGCCGTCGGCGGGTGGCTGCCGCGGCGCAGCTTCGATGACCGGATCTTCCAGCGCGGCGCGCACGGTGTGCATCGCGGGCGGCCGTCCCGGTCGGGTCAGCGCCCAGCGCAGGATGCGCCTGCCTTGTGACAGCTGCGGCCACGCACCGCAGGCGGCCCATGCTTCGGTGCCGACGGCCCCCTCGCGCTTGTCGAGCAGCTCGCGGCTCGGGATGACACGACCGAGCACGTAACGCAGCTTGTCCGACATCGAGGTGGACCAGGCGATGCCCGGAAAGGCATCGATCCTGAGCCTGGCGAGCGACACCTCCGAGAGCGTCTGGCGGCGCGACACTCCTCTTAACGCACGCGGGCAGCCGGGTCGCAATGCCACCAGCACTTCGATCGGGATGGCGTCCGGGTAGTAGCGCGCCACCAGTTCCAAGGGCGGCACGGCCCACCACAGCGCTCGACCCCCGAGGCGCCACGCCAGCAGCTGGGCCCAATCGTCGTCAGCCATGCGCGCCGCCAGCAACGCCAGATCGTGCAGCTGAATGAGCCGCAGTGCGCGCGGCACCATGTTGCCGGCGGCGTGCAGCAGCAGATGCGCGAACAACGCTGCGGTCGACGGATAGTGGTTCAGGCCCGGATGAGGCGCTGCCGGAAACATCAGCGCCGAGATATCCTGCGCGGTCAGCGGCAGCCGCTCGGCGATGCTGGTGTGCAGGTCAATTTTGATCGGACGATCGGCGTGCTCGCCGAAACTGACGGCGGCTTTGCGCACGATGGCGACGGCGTGTTCCGCCGGTTCGAACACCCGGTGCTTCCAGCTGACCGCGGTATCCAGGTAACCCAGGCCCTGCAACAGCTGCTTGACCCGCTCGGCATCGCCTGGCGCCACCAGCAGGTCGACATCGGCCATCGGCCGCTCACCACCCGAGTAGAGGCCGAGGCGGTACAGTGCCGCGCCCTTCAGCGGCACGATGGCAATGCCGGCGCGCCGCGCCTGCTCGTCGATGCGCGCCAGCAGCGCCACGATGCGCAACTGGCGCACGGCGGTGTGAATGCGCTGCTGGCTCAGAAATCGCTCCCAGCCGCGCGGCCCGCGCCAGCGCAAAACCCCGGCCAGCAGCGGTGTGACGCCCTGCAGGACTGCGGCGGCACGGGCCATGCGCCATTCGAACTCGCTCCAGCGCGGGCGTACTCTGCCCGGCTCGGCCAGCTCGGCGGCGAAGAACTCCGTCGCCTGCCGCAGCGCCAGCTCCATGCGGGGCAAAGGCGGCAGCGTGGTCAATTCATACCGCCAGCGCGCCGGCAGGCATCAACGCAGCGCCAGCGTCGCGTCGATACAGTGGTTCGCGCGCAATCAGATCGTCCCAGCGCCGCTGCAGCGACAGCATCGCCAGCCGATGATCTTCCCTGCGCTGCACGGCACAAGGCTGGTCCGCGCTCACCTGGTCATGCAGCAGCTCGCGCACCGCGCGATAGAATTCCGAGCGATAGGTTCCATGGAACATCATTTCCAGATCGTCGCTCTCCTGCCAATGCGTCTTGCTTCCGAGCTGCGCCTTGACCTGCTCGTAAAACGGGGTGCCGGGCAGCGGGTAGGAGACGCTGACGCCGACGTCGTCGGGCCGAGCACGATCGATCAGATCGCGCGTCGCCAGAATGTCCTCGAGCTGCTCTCCCAGATAACCGATCTGAATGAAGAAGCCGACCCGTACGTTCGCGGCCTTGAGGCGCGCCCGGGCCGTTAGGATTTCCTCGACCGTGATGCCCTTGTTCATTGCGCTCAGCACCCGCTGGCTGCCGCTTTCGGCGCCGATCCAGACCTCGGCGCAGCCGGCATCGCTGAGCGCCCGCGCCATGGCGACGCTGATCAGATCGGCGCGGGTCTGAATGGTGAAGGGAATCGCGCCGTGCGCCGCGCGGGCCGCTTGCGTGAACTCGGCGATCCAGTCGACCCGAAACCCGAAGATGTCGTCGGCGAACCAGATGTGGTCGGGTCGGAAGCGACGCTTCAGGTCGGTCATTTCCGCGGCGACCTCGCGGGCGCTGCGCTGCAGATATCGATTACCCCAGATCGGCTTGGAGCACCAGTTGCAGCGAAACGAACAGCCGCGCGAGGCGGCCATGTTCAGGCTGAAGAAGCCGTGCGCGCGCATCCAGACCGCGCGATAGCGCTCCAGGTCGATCAGATCCCAGGCCGGCGACTCGACCCGCTGCGGGTTGGAAGGCTTGAGGCCGCGCGTCACGGTCAGCTCGCCGTGCGTCAGTGAGGCAATGCCCAGCTGACCGTCGATCAGCTGCGCGACTGGCAGGTGTGGATTCAGATCCAATCGCTGCACCAGCGCCTGCAATGCCGGCAGCCCTTCGCCCAGCAGCACCGCATCGGCGCCGGCCGCCAGATACGGCTCCGGTGTGTCCGAGGCATCGGATCCGACGGCGATCACCCGCGCGTCGGCGCAGCGGGCCTCACCGATCATCTCGCACGCCGCCTGGCGCATGCGTTCCAGACACATCTTGCTCAGGAAATTGAAGCTATCCTCGTACAGCAGCACCAGCTGCGGCCGCACCTGCAGCAGCAGCTGTTCATATTCCGCGAGCCCGTCGGCCAGCATGGCGTCGAACACGCGCACCGTGTGACCGGCCTGGCGCAGCATCGAGGCTACCTGCAGCGTCGCCAGCGGCGGGTACGGCTTGGCGCGCTCGAGCTGCTTGCGGTCGAAGCGCAGAAAATACGAATGGGCAACCACGATGGACAGCATTTTTTCTTGCTCTTGCGATCGGCGCCGCTGGCGGGTCTATGCGCCGCGGCTATAAAAAGACATGCAGCTCGATGAACCCGAAGGTCTCGTTCTGCAGAGCGTTCTGTGGAATGCCCTGATAGCGTCGGAATCCCGCGCGCGCCTGCAGGAAGGGGATCGGGGTCAGCTCGTACACCGCGCTCCAGCGCGTCTGCGCGTTATTCGGCACGCTGCGCTCCGGATCGGAGTATTCGTAGGTCAGCTTGAGATTGTTGCCCTTGCGAAAGGCCCAGTTCGCCTCGATGAGAGCGGGAATCATGGTGCGCGTGCCGTTGGGATAGCCGGCCTGCCTGACCAGATCACCTTCCGCGAGCCAGGCTATCGGCCCGGTCCTGACCCCGGCATACAGGCCGTACATCGAGCGGTTGCCCGTGTCCGACTGCGTGAATGCACTCGACACGCCGACGCGCCATATCGATTGCACGTGCACCAGGTTGCCCGTCACCTGGTAGCCCGAGCCGGTGCCCACGTTGGCGGCACCGTTGGTCACATCCAGCTGCCCCGACCAGTTCGCTCGTTCCACCCCGAATTCCACGCCAGTGTCCGGCGTCGTCATATTGATGCCGGTCACCGTGCGCACGAACGCGGTCTGGTCCTGCAGGCGCCAGCCGAAGGGCAGATAGAAATGCCCGGCCTTGAGGTACCAGTTGGAGGTGTCGCCATAGCGCGCATAGGCCTCCATGGTCTGCGCGCCGCCGGGCGCGACCTGCTCGTCGACGTACAAGCCGAGCAGGTTCGGGATCACGCTGACGTCGGCGTACATGCGAAATTGTTCCAGCGCGAATTGCTGCTGCGTCGGCGATTGCGGCACCGTGGTACGCGACCAATCGGTGCGCAGGTCGCCGCCGACCCGCACGATGTCCTGCAGCACCTGCCCCAGCCACACCGGTGCGTTGGCCGGCAGCGTGCTCGCCGGCATGGTGTTTTCGGCGAATACCAGACCGAAGGTGTTGCGCAGACCGCCGCCGGTCGGATTGATATGGCAGGCGACGCATTTGTAGCCCTGCTGCACGGCCAGATAGGGTTCCGCGAATGCGACGCGCGTGCTGCCCAATACCAGGCAGGCCAGCGCGAACAGCAGGCGCTGCGTCTTCATGGCGTCTCGGCGACGATGAATCGGGCGATGATCCGATCGCCGTTGGCGTCGGCCGGCGGCGCGCTCAGGGTCGCGCCATCGAGCGCGCTGATCTGCGCGCCGGCCTGACCACTGAGCACGAGCTGATACCGGCCAGCCATCAAGGTCGAGCGCGGCGTCAGTAGCAGCGCGCGGGGATTGCCGGCCGGGACCGAGGGCTCGAGGGCCACCGCCGTGGCCGATTCGTCACCGGCCTCCCCGGCAATGCGCTCCAGACGCACCGTGGTCGTATCGGCACGCGTCGCATCGAGCTCGCGCGTGAAGCCGACGATGATCCGGGCCGGCGGTGCCGCCAGCACCGCGCCGTCCTCGGGCGCCATCGAGCTCACGCGGAACGTTGCCGCCATCGCACTGGCCGACGCTCCCGGCAGCGCGCCGTTGGTGATCCACTGGACGATGAAGGCGATGGTGCTCGCGGGCAGCGGCGTCTCGCCGAGCGGCATCTGGGCGCCGACTGCGGCATGGCCTTCGAGCTTCTGAATGATGTAGCTGTTGGTGGGATCGCCGGGCTTGACGCGCAGGATGCTCGGCACTTCGGTGCTCGGGACGTTCACCAGCAGGTTGTAGCTATGAGCCGCGTCGAGCATCAGACCTTCCGGAGCGGTGGCGCCGATATGGCAGACCGAACAGATCGGCGTGAACACATTGGCTTGTATGGCGTCGAAGTCGGCCGATAACGGCACCGTGCCGCCCGAGCTCGATCCGCTCAGCGGCTGTCCGTTGCTATCGAGGCCGACGCCGCTGCCGGAACAGGCGCACAGCCAGCTGCTCAGCAGACCCAGGGCTGCCGGCAGGGCGCGTTTGCTTGAGCATGCAGGCAACATTGATCGTGGATTTCCGCGCACCATGACTCGACTGCACGCTAAGGTGTCGTTACAGGGGTAGGTGCCCGGCATCGGCGCGCGGGTTTTATCGGGCGTGTCGCAGGCCCGAGTGCGGGAGCCGCTATGGCCCGTGAGCGGCGAGCCTCGAATACAGCGCGTGAAAGCGCTCCGCGGTGTAGTCGGCGTTTTCCCGAGTGGCGCGCCGCAGCGCCTCACGAGCGATGAACAGGCGCCGATCCTCGTCGTTGAGCAGCCGGCCGATGGCGCTGGCAAGGCCGGCCGCGTCGCCGACCGCGACCGCAACGGCCGCATCCGGCGCCCACTCGGCGACGTGCCCCACCGCGGTGCCAACCGTGGGTACACCGGCGACGGCCGCCTCCAGCAATGCCAGCGGGCCGGTCTCATGGCGCGACGAGACCACCATCAGGTCGGCCGCCTCCACCTCGGGCCGCAGCTGTCGCTGCGTCAGAAATCCACGGAAATTTACGCTCTCGGACAGCCCCAATTGCCCGGCGAGCGTCTGCATCGCGCCCTGCAGCGTATCCTCGCCGATCATCTGCATCTGGAAGCTCATGCCCGATGCCCTGAGCGCTGCGAGCGCGCGCAGCAGCGTCGCTTGATCCTTCACGCGATTGAGACTCGCAACGTGGATCAGCTTCGCCGGCCGGCCATGATCGCGGCGCCTCGGTGCTCGCGGCGGCCACTGGTTCAGATCCACGCCGAGCGGCAGGCGCTGCGCCGGCAAGCCGAGCGCCGAGAGCATCTCGATGATGGGCGCGCTCGCCGCCGTGATGGCCGACGTGCCTCGCAGCACCAGGGCCTCGCGCATGCGGCCGCGCCACGTCAGCCGACCGCCGAAGCCGATCTCAGGCAGTGCCGCCAGCTCGCCGCCGGCCACGTGGATCAGGCTCGGGATGCCCAGAATCCTCGCCGCGGTCACCGCGACCAGGCCGCAAGCCCCGGACCAGATGGCCTGCACCAGGTCGAATGGCGACGCGCGGTGCAGCGCATAGATTGCGCGCAGCGTGCGCAGGCGCGTACGCCGCGCGCCGATGTTATGAATGCGAGCACCCGCCAGATCCCAATCGCCGGCCGCAGGCTCCTGGTGAAGCGCAAACACATGCACCTCGTGGTGCGCCGCCAGCCGCGCGATCAGAGCCAGCAACGCCGGGATCACACGGTACTCTGCCGATCGGTCGACTCCTCCCGGTACCACCAGAGCGATGCGCATGGTTCCAGTGAGTGCCGCTGCGCAGCGCCAGGGTTGCTTGAAGGCGCGCTGCGCAGCGCCACCGCCGCCGATGTCCACGGCGTGAACGCCCGACGGCGCGGATTAAACCCGTGACGCTGGAACCGGGCACATACCTTCGGAAGCGGCGTCGTGACCGCCCTACAGCTGTGCCCGCTCGACTATGGACCGATCACCTGCCTCGTCTGCGATGCTGTCGGTGTCTGCCGAGCCGCAATTGCGCGACACCCGGGAGGCCTTTGACAGCGTTGCCGCCGACTACGACGGCCCGCGCGGCAACAATGCGTCGATCCAGGACATGCGCGCCGAGATGTGGCGCTGGCTGGATGCGACGTTTGCTCCGGGCAGCCGCCTGATCGACCTCGGCTGCGGCACCGGACTGGATGCGGTCCGCATGGCCGGGCTCGGGCACGACATCACCGCGACCGACTGGTCGGGGCAGATGGTGGAGCGCACGGTCGAACGCGCGCGCCGCGAGGGCCCGGCGGCCACGCTGCGCGCGCTCGCCATCGGCGCGCACGAGCTGCACCGACTGGAGGGGGAAGGCACGTTCGATGGCGCGTATTCCAATCTTGGTCCGCTCAACTGCGTGCCCGACCTCACGGCGGTCGCGTGCGAATGCGCCCGTCTGCTGAAACCCGGCGGGGCACTGGTGTTCAGCGTGATCGGTCGCATCTGTCCGTGGGAAGTCGCGCACTACGCGGCGCAGCGTCAGTGGGCACGGGTGAAAGTGCGCTATGCCGGCAAGGCGGTGCCGGTGGGCATGAACCGGCGCACGATCTGGACCCGCTACTACGCACCGCGCGAGTTCTATCGCAGCTTTGCGCCGCAGTTCGAGCTGGCGCATTACCGCGGGCTATGCGTTTTCGCACCGCCGCCGTACCTCGGGTCGGTGCGCGAGCAGCACCGGCGCGCGTACCAGCGGCTCTGGCGCCTGGACCGGCGCACGGCCGGTTGGCCGTTGCTGCGCAACCTGGGCGATCACTTTCTGATCGTGATGACCAGGCGTTAGCCGCTCATGGTCGTCAACACGCAACGATTGTTCGTGCAACTGCTGTCCGTGATGCGCATCGACACCGTTTGCGACGTGGGTTCCATGGACGGCGCCGAAGCCCTGCGGTTTCGTGCCGCGACGCGAGCGGCAAGGATTCATGCGTTCGAGCCAAATCCTGCAAATCTTTCGCTGATGCAGGCCAATAGCGCGCTGCTGGATAACGACATCAACATCGTGCCGTTGGCCGTGACCAACTACGACGGGGATGCGCAGTTCCATGTCACCCCGGCGGGTTACTTCCCGGGCGAATCCTGGCGCGGCATGAGTTCGCTCTACCGGCGCTTCGATCGGCCGGAGCTGCTGACCAGCGTGCCGGTGAAGACCGCACGGCTGGACACAGTGCTCGAGCGCGAATTGTCGCCGGATGTGCGCGTTGCCTTGTGGATCGACGTCGAGGGCAAAGCGCACGAGGTGATCGAAGGCGCCGCCGGTGTGATGCGCCATGTCTGGCTGCTGCACGTGGAGGTCGAGACCGCGCCGTGCATAGCAGCGGAACAAAGCTTCTACCCGCAGGTCAAGGCGCTGCTGCGCCGCTCGGGTTTCACTGAGCTGGCGACGGATGGGGACTCCAGTCAGGTGCAGTTCAATGCCCTGTTCGTGCGCTCGGAGTTGCCGGCGGCGGTACGGCTCGGCGTTCAGCGGCGGCTGGCGCTGCAGCACCTGCGCGGCTCGCTCGGCGGGGCCACGCGCAGAATCTCCCCCGGCCTCGCCCGTTGGTGCGGATCGATCTGGCCGTGAGCTTAGGGGTAGTCGTCGGCGCGGACTACGAGCGGGCGATGACGGCCCGGGCGTCCGATCGTCGCGCCCGCTCGGCATTTCAGGATCTGGTATTGCGACTGGCGCAGCCCGGCGCCGTGTTGTTCGACTTCGGGGCGGGAACGGGAATCGATGCGCGATTTTATGCCGAGCTCGGCTTCACGGTCGGGGCGTACGACGTCGACCCGCACATGTGCGAGTACTTCGAGAACCGCTGCCGCGCTCTCATCGAAGCCGGGCGCATCACGCTCGACGCGGGCAGCTATCGGGAGTTCCTGGCCAGCGCTACGGTCAATGGCGGACGCCGCGCGGATCTGGTGACCTCGAACTTCGCGCCGCTCAATCTGATCGCCGACCTGAGCGGTTTGTTTGCGAAATTTCATGCGCTCACGGTGCCGGACGGGCGCGTGCTCGCGAGTGTCCTCAACCCCTACTTTGTCGGCGATCTGCAATACGGCTGGTGGTGGCGCAACGGACCGCGCCTGTGGCGCGCCGGGCATTATTCCGTGGCGGGCGCCCAGGCCCAAATCATCCGGCGACGGCTCGCCGATTTCGCCCGGCAGGGCGCACCGTATTTCGCGTTGACGCGTGTTTTTCCAGGATTGCCGCGCTACCGGGCGCGACCGTCGAACGGCGTGGACGTGAGTGGTCGTGGCCGCTGCGCATGGCTGCGCCTGGCGACCTGCCGGTTCATGTTTCTGCTGTTTGAACGGCGCGACATGGGCCGCAGCAACGGTGCGGATCACTGAGTGGGCGCACCGAGCAGTATCTGGTCCACGAACGCTGCCCGTTCGCGTGCGAAACGCGCGCGCAGGTGATTCGAGTCGATATACAGCGGCATGCCGTCCGCGCCCACCGCTGGGCAGTGCATTGCATCGCACAGCGTGGAGCGGGGATCGATCGCAATCGCCCCGGTGCGCGCGGCTATCGCGCGCAGACGAGTCGTCAGCGGCGCGACGAACGACTCGAACGGTGCGGCGTCGATGCGCCGCCCGCCGGTCAGCGCCAGGCTCGGGGGAAGATGCGGCGATAGCCTCAGTTCCGATGGCAACATGTTGATCGGATCGAACGCCGGCGAGGTCGGGTTCGACAGCACGATGAACACCCTGCGACCGCTCGCCACCAGCCGCGCGACGATCGTCTCGAACTGGTCGAACATGATCTGCGTGCCTGGCGAATCGAGCTGCAGGGGCGCTCGCGCGTCGTCTTGCGCGCGATAGACATGTGCCGCGGAGTTCGCGATCAAATATTCTCCAAGCAGATACTTTTCCCAGAACGCACCGAACACCACGGTGTCCACGTCGGGTCGATACGCCTGGTGCATCGCGTAGTCGAAAAAGCCGGCGCAGTTGCGTCCGCGCTCCACACTGTTGATGCCGGGCAGCGGCGGACATCCCAGATAGGTGGCGAATATGGCCGAGCGCGCGGCATCGGTATGCGTATCGATGACGCGCGTGACGCGCGGCCAGTACTGTTGAATGTGCGAGTCGCCGATGAACAGCACCTTGCGGTCAGCGCCACCCGCGGCCATCAGTGGAGGGAATGCCGCCTGCCCACCGAGGTCCGCTGGGCCGGGAAAACCCCAGTCGCCGATGGCTTGCTCCCAGGCGGTGAAGGCTAGTCCGGAGAGTCGACCCGGGATCGCACCCGTGCCCGCGGCAGCCCCTGCCAGCGTGAAGATGGCCAGTCCGACCAGCAATCCCGCGAGGCTTCTTCGGCCGCCCTTGCTGTGGCGTATCGGCGCCTCCACCCAGCGATAGGTGGCGTACGCGGCGGCGCACGCGATGAGGATCAGGCACCCCGCCAGGGCCGGGTCCGGGGCATGTCCCAGGATGATCCGGGCGAACGAAAACAGCGGCCAGTGCCACAGATACAGCGGATAGCTGATGCGCCCGACGAACATCATCGGTGGGCTGCCCAGAAACTGCCGGTTCACCGGCGCGAGCGGTCCGGCGCAGATCAGGAGTGCGGCGCCGGCTGTCGCGAGGGCACTCGCAATGACGGACGGCGTGCGGGCGGCATCGAAAAACACCACGATGGCGGCAATCAGTAGCGTTCCGGCCAGCGAGGCTGCCGCAGCAGCCGAGCGGGGCTTGCCTGCCGGCCATGCGGCCAGCAGTGCGCCTACGGCCAGCTCCCACGCCCTGGATGAGGGTAGGTAGAAGTACTGCAATGGGGCATGCCAGATGCCCCAGATGCTGATCGCCAGGGAGGCGGCGATCACGGCGAACAAGGCGCGCATCGTGACGCCTTGCTGCACGACGACCATCATCAGCACCGGCCAGGCGAAATAAAACTGTTCTTCCACGCCGAGCGACCACAGGTGCAACAGCGGCGTCGGCTCCAAGTCTCGGTCGAAGTAGCCGTTGCCCATTCTGGCGAAGAACATGTTGGCCAGAAATGGCGCGCACCATGAGATCGACCTGCCGAGCCGGCGCAGCTCTCCGGAAAACAGCGTGAGCCAACCGAGCAGGCAGCACGCTCCCAGAATCACCAGCAACGCCGGTACGATGCGCCGCACGCGCCGCCTATAAAACGCACCGAGGCTGAAGGTTCCGGAGTGCAAACCGCTCAGAATGATCTGAGTGATCAGATAACCGGAGATGACGAAGAAAATATCCACGCCGATGAAGCCGGCAGTCCGCAATCGCGGGAAGGCGTGATAGACCACGACCAGTCCGACCGCGACGGCACGCAGCCCATCGATGTCGGGCCGATACGTCAGGGCGGTATCGCGGGCGCGCGCCGGCCGTGTGGCCGCACGCGCTGCTGCGATGCTTCGCGTCGGCAACGGCATCACGGGCGACCCGCTATCTGGCATGCGCCGCCGGCCGGTGGCGCGGCAATGCCGCCAGCAATTCGATCAATGCCTGGGCGGCCTCGAGCGGATGGTGTCCCCGGCGCAGCTCGAAGGCAGGCAGAGCGGCTACCTGCCGGCTGAAGCTGCTCCAGCCGGGCTGGCTGGCCGCGTATCGCTGGCTCGCAGCGAGTTGCCGCGTGAGCGCGGCTTTGCGCAGCGGCGCGAGCAGCGCGCCACCGCCGGCGTCCGCGGGCGATAGGAATATCACGGCGCTGATGCGCAGCGGTGCGGGCGCCAGCCGGTAGCGCGGCCGCCGCAGATCAATCTCGAACTT
>Ga0302324_100014192_pt1 | contig 16078 bp, 11 predicted proteins | sample Palsa_T0_1_FD_201949 | JGI IMG/M metagenome (GOLD analysis project Ga0302324, IMG submission 201949) | Peat permafrost microbial communities from Stordalen Mire near Abisko, Sweden - Palsa_T0_1 | ecosystem: Environmental > Terrestrial > Soil > Palsa > Peat permafrost | place: Sweden: Abisko...
GCCCCCCGATGACCCGCGCGTGCGCGGCACCATCGCGGCCATCGAGCGCGATTTGATCGTGGACGGGCTCGTGCTGCGCTACTCGACCGAGACGGGTGTCGATGCATTGCCGGCGGGCGAGGGCGCGTTCTTGCCGTGCTCGTTCTGGCTCGCGGATTGCTACGCATTGACCGGCCGGCGCGCGGAGAGCGAGGCGCTGTTCGAGCGATTGCTCGCTTTGCGCAATGATGTGGGCTTGCTCGCCGAGGAGTACGATCCCCGCAGCGGGCGCATGCTCGGCAATTTCCCGCAGGCCATGACGCATATGGCGCTCGTCAATACCGCGCGATTGCTGTCGATGCCGGAACACGAGGCAAAAACAGCAGCCCGACAAGGAGAGCGGCCCGCCACCGCGGGTGTCACGCCCGTTGCTGCGGCCGGTGCCGCCAACAAGCAAGGCGCGGGTTGAGTTGCGCGGAGTCCCGATACAAAGGTGCCGTTTCGCCATGCCCGGGATTTGGTTAGACTCTGGCTCCCGCGATTAGGCGGTCACGGCAATCGAATCGAGTCTCCACCCCCCGATAGGATTACAACGATGCAACACAAAATATCTCGTCGTGCGATGGTCAAGAGCGGCCTCATTGCGGGCACTTTGGTTCCGGTGCTCGGACTTTTCGGAAACAAGGCCGGCGCCCAGGCGCCCACGCCGCTCGACCCGAACGACCCGACCGCGAAGTCGCTCAGCTTCGTCACTGACGCGACCAAGGTCGATACGGCGGCCAATCCGACCTACAAGGCCGGACAGAAATGCAGCACCTGCGCGCAATTCACGGGAAAGGCCGGTGCGGCGACCGGCGGCTGCAACATTTTCGTCGGACACACGGTGCCGGCGACGGGCTGGTGCAAGGTGTGGGCGCAGAAGACCTGAGTTGAGCGGGGTGGGAGGAGACTTCCGCGCCGGCTTGTCTTGAGCGGGCAGGATCTCCGGCAGACCGTTCGCGATCTCTGCCTGTGGCTTCCCGAGGCAGAGGAATTCCTGTCGCACGGCTCGCCCAACTTTCGTGTCCGCGGCAAGACGTTCGCGACTTACGTCGTCAATCATCACGGCGACGGCCGCGTCGCGCTCTGGTTGCCCGCGCCGGCGGGGGCGCAGGAGCATCACGTGCAGGCCTCTCCGGCACATTTTTTTGTGCCTCCTTACGTCGGTGTACGCGGCTGGCTGGGCGTGCGGCTCGATCGAGGTCTCGCGTGGAAGCGCGTGGCCGAGCTCGTGCGCGAGGCCTATCTGCACGTGGCGCCACCGCGTCTTCGGCCCAGCGTGGGCAAGATCCCCTCGATCGCCGCCCCGCGAAACATGCCGGCATCGGGCGACATCGATCCTTTCCAATCGCGGCGGGGGAAAGCTGTTCTCTCGGTTTTGCGCGGTGTGTGCCTGAAGCTGCCGGAAACGAGCGAGGGCACTCAATTCGGCCATCCGGTGTGGAGGGTGGGAACGCGCTCGTTCGCCATCGCCCGCTGCGAGGACACGGCCCTGACGGCGTGTTTTTGGGTCGGCACCGATCAACAAAGTCTTTTGACGGGTGATCCACGCTTGCGCATTCCGCCGTACTTTGGCCATCGTGGCTGGATCGCGCTCGACGTGACTGAGCATTGCGATCGGACCGAAATCGCGGGGCTTGCGTTGCAAAGCTATCGGCACTTCGCGTTGAAGCGCATGCTACGGGCGCTCGAGCCCGAGCGGCATCCACGGTAGCGGGGGACTATGGCGAGTTTTGTGCTGGTACACGGCGGCGGGCACGGTGGATGGTGCTGGTCACGCCTCGCGCCGCTGCTGCGTGCGCCGGGGCACGCGGTCTATACACCGACCCTGACCGGCCTCGGCGAACGATCGCATTTGGTGAGTGCCGGCACCGACCTCGACACGCACATTGCCGATGTGGTCGGCGTTCTCAAGTACGAAGACCTGACGGACGCCATTCTCGTCGGGCACAGCTACGGGGGCATGGTGATAACCGGCGTCGCGGACCGCGCGCTGTCGCGGGTCGGTCACCTCGTCTTTCTCGATGCCTCCCATCCGCGAGACGGAGAATCCCTGGCGGGCGAGTCACCGGCGCTGATGGAGTTTGCGCGCAAATCATCGCGCATGGTCCATGGCGTCGAGCTCGTGATGTGGCCCAGTCAGGAGATCGTCGACATCATGGGCGTGGTGCGTCCGGAGGATGTGGCCTGGTTGGCGGAAAAGCTGACGCCGCACCCGTGGAAGTGCTTCGAGCAGCCCCTGCGGCTGGCGAACGAGCCGGCGGTGAGGCGCATCCCGTTCACCAACATCAATGCCTCCTGGTCATTCAAAGTCCGTCCGCCGGAATCCGCGAAACGGGCCTCGGAGGGAGATCGAGTGTGGGAGATCGATAGCGGTCACGATCTCATGATCACCGAACCTAAGGCAGTTGCCGAAATGCTGTTGCGGGTTGCCGCCCTCAAGGCGGAAGGCTGACCATGCATCCGAAATACCCGCGCATCTTCAGCCCCATCCGACTGGGGCCGGTCGAGCTTACCAACCGCTTCTATATGTCGCCCCATGCCGTGCCGATGACGGTCGGCAGCAAGCCATCGGATGATTTCATCCATTACAACGTCGCGCGTGTCAAAGGCGGCTGTGGCCTGGTCATGTTGTCGACGACCCTGCACGGACGCGCCCGCATTTTCCAGCCTTCGTCGTATCCGCAAGAAAACATTCCCGCGTTTCGCGCTTTGGCGGATGCCGTGCACGAGGCGGGCGGCAAGATCTTCGCCGAGCCGTATTATCAATGGGCGACTCATGGCCAGTGGCAACCCTTGAGCCCGCCGGCGCCTGCCTTCGGGCCGTCCCCGGTACAGTACCGCAGTCATGAAAAGGGCTTTGTCACCCGCGAGATCACCCGGCGTGAGATCGGCAAGATGCTCGGCGCGTTGCGGCAGTCGATTGCACACCTGCGGGAGGCCGCGTTCGACGGCGTCATGATCCACGGCGCGCATGGTGCGCTGGCGGAGCAGTTCCTTTCGCCCTATTTCAACCGGCGCGCCGACGAATACGGCGGCACGCTCGAGAACCGGATGCGATTCCTCATCGAGTCGTTGCAGGTGGCTCGGCAAGCGGCCGGCAGCCGCATGGCCGTGGGCATGCGCTTCAATTGCGACGAGTTGCTTGCCGGCGGATACGACACGACAGATGCCTATGAAGTGTTGCAAAGAATCGCGAGTGCGGGGCTGATCGATTACGCCGATCTCGATATCGCCACGGAGCCGCAGCAGTATTACATCGGCATGCCTTCGGTGTTCATGGAGCCGCATCTCTACCGGCCTTATGTCGAGGCGGTGCGCGGCGCCGCGGGAAAGATTCCGGTGCTCAGTGTCCTTGGCCGGATGACGTCCATCGCCGATGCCGAAGCGGTGATCGCCGCGGGGGTGTGCGACATGGTGGGGGCGGCGCGCGGGCTCATTGCCGAACCCGATCTCGTACGCAACGCCTACGAAGGGCAAGAGGAGCGCAGCCGCACTTGCATCGCCTGCAACTGGTGCATGGCGGGCATCCACGACAGCTCGGCCGGTTGCGCCATCAATCCGGTCAGCTACCGCGAGCGCACGTGGGGGCCGGACGCGCTGCGGCCGGCGGCGCATTCCTCGAAAGTCATCGTTGTGGGCGCCGGTCCCGGCGGGCTCGAGGCGGCGCGCACGAGTGCCTTGCGGGGCCACGAGGTGACCTTGCTCGAAACGCGGGCGCGGGCCGGCGGCGCCTTTGCGCTGTGGGCGTCGTTGCCCGGGCGGGAGGCGTATCAGCTGGCGATCGATTGGTGGGAGCGTGAGCTCAAGCGCCTGGGCGTCGTCATCCGACTCGGCACCCGCGCAACGGCCGGCGGGATCCTCGGGGAGAAGCCCGATGCGGTCATCCTCGCGACCGGTGCCGCCTACCATCGCAGCGGCCGCGGTTTCCACAGCGAGCAGGATATTCCCGGCTACGACCGCGACTTCGTCTATCGACCCGAGGAGATCTTGTCTCTCTCCGCTTTGCCTCGAGGCAAGATTCTGGTGCAGGATGATGAAGGCTTACAGACCGGTATGGGCATCGCCGAGCTCTTTGCCAGGAACGGAGCGGACGTCGAGTTTCTAACCCCGAACTTCCTGCCATTGTCCTCGCGCGTCATGGCGACTCAGGAGGGACGCCCGATGGTGCAGCGCCTGCGCGCCCTCGGCGGCCGGATTTCGACGATGTGCTTCATCAAAGAGATCCGCGATCACGAGGTGCTCGTCAAGGATGTGCACTCCGATCAGGTGCGGATGATCAGCGCGGTCGATGCGCTGGTACTGACGACCGGGCGTGTGCCGGTGAATGATCTGGAGAAGGATCTGGACGGTAAAGTCGCGCAGCTGTTCACGATCGGCGACGCGCTCGCCCCGAGAATGTGGGGCGCGGCGACTTTCGAAGCGCATAAGTTCGCGCGCTTCATCGGCGAACCCGGCGCCCCCGCATCGATCGCCGATGCTTACTTCTCGGATGATGATGCGACGCTGGTGCCGATCGCCGGAGACATGCAACGCCGCAGTGGCTGAGAGGGCAGCCCCGTGCGGTGGGCGCTCTCGCGACGCTCAGGTCTGCCAGGGATGCGGGATGCCCGGGTTGCTCGCCTCGACGATTTTCGCGAGCAGCTGGCGCAAGACCAGCGATTCGCTCGGATCCAGTTTCTGTTCCGCGTCGGTACTGGCCGCCTCCGCCACGGCGAGTAACTCGATGACGGCGCGTCGCCCCGCCGCGGTCAGCAGTAATCGCGGGGCACCGCTCGCGGACTTCGCAGCCTCGACATAGCCGAGTTCGGTCAGTCGTTCTGCGACTCGATGAGTGATGCGCGTGCCCGTGTAGGCCAGCAAGGCGTCGAGCTCCTCGATGCTGCGACCGTCGCGGACCCCGAGCAGGGTAAGAGCAAGGTACTCGGCGTCGCCGAGTGTGCGCCGCTCGATTTCCGGCTTCATGCGATGGTAGATCTGGTGGTAAGCGCGGCCGAGTAGATAGAGGAGAAAATCCTCGCCAAAGGCCCCGTCGGCCGCCGCCGTCAGCGAGCTCGCCGCGTCCGGAGAGCTCGGCGTTTTGCCGACGGCGAGGGTGAAGCGGCCGCGCTTGAACACGAGCGGCTCGCTTTCGCAGTGCTCGAAGTTGAGAACTTCGCCCACGAAGATCACATGATCGCCCCCCTCGTACTGAAAGGCGGTCTTGCACTCGAAACGGGCCGCGCACCCGTCGAGCAATGCAATGCCGTCGATGCCGCTGCCGACTTGAAGTCCCGCGAATCGATCCGCGCCCTTTTGCGAAAAGCGCGTCGCAAGCGTTTGCTGATCGCTCGCCAGAATGTGCACGGCGAAGTGGCGTGCCGCCAGGAAAGCGCCGATATTGGCCGACGTGCGGGCGAGGCTCCAGAGCACCATGGGCGGCGCCAGCGACACCGAATTGAAGCTGTTGGCGGTGACGCCGACGGGCTTGCCGGTGGCATCGACGGTCGTCACGATCGTGACGCCGGTGGTGAATGCGCCGAGCGCCTGCCTGAATCGATTGGAATCAAAACTCTGTTGCATGCACCGTCTTCTTCGAGCCGCCTTGCTCAATCATAGCCGATGAGCCCTGCGTGGCTTGCATGACCCCGGCCGAATTGATATTGATGCCCAGACCGGCAATCGCAACCCCGGGGGAGCGTTCATGGCGAAGGGCTATTTCATGAGTGTGTACCGGCAAGTCAAGGATCCGGAGAAGCTGGCAGCTTATGCAAAGCTGGCCGGGCCGGCCTTCGAAGCGGCCGGCGGCCGTTTCCTGGCGCGGGGTGTCGCGGCGCAGGCCTTTGAGGCCGGGCAGCTGGAGCGCACCGTGATCATAGAATTCGAGTCCGTCGCACAGGCCGTCGCAGCGTACGAGAGTGCCGCTTATCGGCGAGCGCTCGAAGCGCTGGGGGACGGAGCGGTCCGAGACGTCCGCATCATCGCGGGGATCTAGGCGGCCTATTGGGGTAGACTGACCTCTTTATTTCCGAGGCAAATGACGTGGCTGTTGCCGCCAATTCCGCCGCTCCCAGCGCTGCGGCGCGCGCCCTGCTTGAGCGCCTGATCGCCTTTCAGACCGTATCGCGTGACTCCAATCTCGGCTTGATCGAGTGGGCTCGCGACTACCTCGTCAAGCTCGGCGCGACGGCCCGGCTCACTTACGACGAAAGCGGCAAGAAGGCCAACCTGTTCGCCACTCTGGGCGAGGAGCGGGTGCCTGGCCTCGTGCTCTCAGGCCACACGGACGTGGTGCCCGTCGACGGACAGAGCTGGGATACGAATCCCTTCACCGCGGTCGAGCGCGACGGCAAGCTCTTTGCGCGCGGCTCCGCGGATATGAAGGGCTTCATCGCGGTTGCGCTGGCTCAAGCCCCGAGGTTCGCCGATGCCTTGAACGCCGGGCGTCTCGAGCGTCCGATTCATTATGCGTTGAGCTACGACGAGGAAGTCGGCTGCATCGGGGTGCGCGGGCTGATCCGCGATCTGCAGGAGCACGGAATCAAACCCACCGGCTGCGTGGTCGGTGAGCCCACGTCCATGCAGCCCATCATCGCCCACAAGGGCATGAACCGATTTCGCTGCGCGGTACGCGGGCGCGAGGCGCACTCGAGCTATGTGACGCACGGGGTGAACGCGATCGAGTATGCCGCGCGCTTGATCGTCTATATCCGCCAGATCGCGGATCGCCTGGCGCAGTTCGAGCAACGCGATTGCGGCTTTACCGTGCCGTACACGACGCTCTCGACCGGCCTCATCCGCGGCGGCATTGCCGCGAACGTCGTGCCGAAGGAATGTGAGTTTCAGTTCGATCTGCGGACTTTGCCGCATGCCTCCGCCGATGCCCTCTATCAGGAGATCCGTGCGCAAGCGGACCTGCTCGCCCGCGAGATGCGGGCCACGGAGCCGCTGGCGGGCATCGACCTCGAATGGGCGAGTCAGACCGTGGGCCTGGAGGCGGCCGAGAGCGATGCGATCGTGCAGTGGGCCATGAAGCAAAGCCGCAACCCATCGACCGGCAAGGTCTCCTATGGGACCGAGGCAGGCCTGTTCAAGCAGATGGGCGTGCCCACGGTGATCCTGGGGCCGGGGGATATCGCCGAGGCACACCGGCCGAACGAATTTGTCGCGCTCGAGCAGTTGGCGCTATGCGAGGCGTTCATGGGACGTATCCTCGAAGGAGGCTTTCCGGCGTGACGCGAGGGAACGGCGCAGGCGTTCACATCGTGAAGGCCGCATGCCCGCACGATTGCCCCGATACCTGCGCGCTCGAGGTGCACGTGAAAGACGGTGTCGCCTTGAAGGTCGCGGGCGCCGCAGATCACGGTCCGACGGCGGGAGTCCTCTGCACGAAGGTGGCGCGCTACACCGAGCGCACTTATCACCCGCAGCGCTTGCTCCACCCGATGCGGCGTATCGGCAAGAAAGGGGAAGGGCGCTTCGAGAGAGTTTCTTGGGAGGAGGCGATCGCAAGCATCGCCGCACGCCTCGGAGGCATCGCCGCCAAGGATCCCGAGGGCATCCTGCCGTATAGCTATGGCGGCACCATGGGTCTCGTGCAGGGCGAGTCCATGTCCCAGCGATTCTTTCACCGCTTGGGCGCGAGCTTCCTCGACCGCACCATTTGCGCCGCCGCGGGCTCCGCCGGCCATCGCATCACGCTCGGCCCGAGCCTCGGTATGGACGTCGAGGCCGCGGAGAACGCGAAGCTCATCATTTTTTGGGGATGCAATGCGATTACCTCGAGCGTGCATTTCTGGGCGCGCGCGCAAGAGGCGAAGCGCCGCGGCGCACGGCTCATCGCGATAGATCCGTATCGCTCACTCACGGCCGAGAAATGTCACGAGCACATCGCGTTGCTCCCGGGAACCGACGGGGCGCTCGCGCTCGGCCTCATGCACGTGCTCATCCGCGACGACCTCATCGACCATGATTACGTCGAGCGCCACACACTCGGCTTCGAGGGCCTGAGCGAACGCGTGCGCGCCTTCGACCCGGCGCGAGTCGCCGCCACCTGCGGCATCACGGCCGGCACAATCGAAGCGCTCGCGCATGCCTACAGGACCATCGAGCCGGCGCTGATCCGGGCGAACTACGGCTTGCAGCGTGTGCGCGGCGGCGGCATGGCCATGCGCAACATCGCCTGTCTGCCGGCGCTCGTGGGTGCATTCCGCCATGCGGCGGGCGGCCTTCTGCTCTCCACCAGCGGCAATTTTCCCATCGACTACGCCGCGCTGTCCCGACCGGACTTACTCGGCGCGCGCAAGCCGCGCACCATCAACATGTCGTGCATCGGAACGGCTCTCGCTGATACGGCGGCGCCGATTCGAGCGCTGATCGTGTACAACTCGAACCCCGTGGCCGTGGCGCCCGACTCCAGGCGGGTCGCCGCGGGGTTCGCACGCGAGGACCTGTTCACGGTCGTGCTCGAGCATTTCCAGACGGATACGGCCGATCATGCCGACATTCTCTTGCCGGCAACGACGCAGCTCGAGCACCTCGACGTGGTACGGCCCTATGGACACCATTACCTGGTCGCGAACAACCCGGCCATACGGCCACTCGGCGAGGCGAAGCCCAACACGGAAGTGTTTCGATTGCTCGCGCGCGCCATGGGATTCACCGAGACCTGCTTCGAGGAGTCGGACCGCGAAATCGCGCAGTGCGCCTTGGCCGCGGATTGGGATTTCGACGCGGTATGCAAGGCCGGCTGGAAACGCTTCGGCGCCGCGCTCGGCGCGGCGCGCTTTGCGAATGGAAGGTTCCCCACGCCGTCGGGAAAAGTGGAGTTCTATTCCGACGCCGCGGTTGCGCTCGGGCTCGATCCTTTGCCTGATTACATCCCGCCGCTCGAGGACACGCGCAGCGATCTCGCACGGCGATTTCCGCTGGCCATGATCTCGCCTCCGGCGCGGCATTTCCTGAACTCGAGCTTCGTCAACGTGACGAGCCTGCGGGCCGTGGAAGGCGAGCCGTGGCTCGATATTCATCCTCGCGATGCGGAGCGTCGCGGGGTATCCGACGGCGCCTTTGTGCGCGTGTTCAATGATCGCGGGTCGCTCGAGCTGCGCGCCCGGGTGAGCGAACGGGCCCGGCCCGGCGTTGTGGTGGCGCTCTCCGTCTGGTGGAAGAAGCTTACCCGCGATGGCAAGAATGCGAACGAGCTCACCGGGAGCGATACGCTCACCGACATGGGCCGCGCGCCGCTTTTTTACGATTGCCTGGTCGAGGTGGAGGCGGCTGGGGCGTAGTCGCGTTCGCGCCGTTCGACGCTCGTGATGTCCAAGCTCCTTCAGCCGAGCCCGTGGTAGTCTGGGTGTTGCCCAGATTTCGGCCCTCCAATCCAAAGCGAGAAAGAACATGAGTGAACATCTGCATCACAAGCTCGCCGTGCTCCGACAGAATTTGTTGCAGGGCAAGTTGCCGCGCAGCGTGCGTTGGGACGAGGCGTTCGAGCTCATAGAGCATTTGGGCCATGTGGAACCCCACGGCGGGGAGGAGTTTGCCTTCGTCGTCGGCGCACAGCGGGAATTATTCAAGCGGCCGCACGGGCAAGATCTCGGGATCGACGAGGTCTCGCGGCTGCGCAGATTTCTCAAGGCGGCCGACGCCGGGCCCGCCGCCGCGGAGCACGCGGCGGATTCCCCGACGGTAGTCGTCATCGATCACCACGGTGCGCACCTATATCGGGATGCAAACGCCGGCGGCGCACAGCAGGGTGTCGAGATCAAGCCGTACGATCCTCATCACTTTCATCACCATCTGGTTCATCGCAAAGAGGCACATTACCAAGGCGACCGGGTTCCCGAGGAGACCTCGTTCTATGAGGAGATCGCGCAGGCGCTCGTCTCCGCCCGGGGCATTGTCCTGGTGGGCCATGGAGTCGGCAAAAGCAGCGCCGTGGATGTGCTGCTGAGTCATCTGAAGGCGCATCACCCCGACCTTGCGCAGCGAATCAAGGGGGTCGAGGTGGTGGATCTATCCGCGTTGAGCGAACCTCAGATCGAGGCGATCGTGCGGCGCAAATTGAATGAGGCGCCGATCAGCTGAGCCGCTCCGGCCAGCCCGCGGTCAATCCATATTGCCCCAGGTACCACTGCTGGAAGGTCACGACGCGCCGTTCGTGCTCGGAGTAGCGCCCGGGCTGGTAGCGGGTTGACTCGATGCCTGCCTGATTGTTCTCCGTGATGATCTTGTCCTGGCGCGTGGTGCGGTCCCAACCCCAGATCATCTTGGGCACATCGACCTCACCGGCCTTGCCGTCGACCAGCCAGTAAAGATCGACGTCCGTTTTCAGGGCGCTGCGCGGCGTGAACACGAATAGGACGGCGAAATCGTTCGTCGCCACCAGCTGCGTGAACGGGCTGAACGAGAGATACATGCGCCCTTGATCGAACGCCTTGCGCTTGCCCATGAGCGGCGCTGCCGGCGTGCCGTCCTCGGTCTCGGTCTCGAACCCCTCGCGGATGGTGCGCTGTAGCAGCAGCCGCAGATGCGAGGACTCGGGGCCGTCGTCGATGGTGCCGATGGGCCGGCCGAGCGCGGCCGCGCGTGCCTCCCAGGCCTTGACCACCGGCAGGTACGCATTCACCGCTTCGGCCGGCCCCGAGCTCGGACCCGCACCGAAGGCGATGAGCGCCTGCGGCGGGTGCATGGAGCAGAACTCCGGGTGCGAAGGGGCGCAGTGATAGCACTCGACGAAATTCTCCACCACGAGCTTCCAGTTGGCATCGGTGGGGTAGGACTCGGCGTGGGCGATCTTCGCGTCGGCAATGCCGTGAAAATCGAGGTACGGGGCGAGATCTCCGAAAGTGGCATCGAAATCGACCGGTGCATCCTCGGACAGATTGATGAAGATGAGGCCGTGAAACACCCGCACGTGACATCGATGCAGCCCATTCTCCGACTTGGAAAAGTCGGCGGGCATGAGCCGCGCGGCCAGCAGCGCGCCGTCCAAACCGTATGACCAGGCGTGATAGGGACATGTGAGGCGTGCGACGTGCCCTTGGGGTTCGGTGCAGATCACCGAGCCGCGATGCCGGCAAACGTTGTAGAAGGCGTTGATGGTGCTCTCATCGCTCCGTATGACTATGATGGATTCTTTGCCGACCTTGAACAGGAAATAGTCGCCTTTGCGGCGCACGCGATCGACGTGTCCGGCCACGATCCATTTGCGCCCGACGATCTCGCGCAGGTCCGCGGCGAACACCTCGTCGTCGCAATAAAAGCGCTGGTCCAGGCTATAGCCGGGCGTGTGGTTGGCGGCCAATGCCTCGACGAGGCTCAATTGCGCAACCGCTCGTTCCTGATTCTGCATCGTTATCTCCGAAAAAAACGCCTGCGCCTAACGGCGGATGCGCTCTTGCTTGGGGTCGTAAAGGGGACGGAGCGAGGCGAGGGCGGCGTGACGCACACCCGCCACTTCGATCTCGTAAGCATCGGCGTCGATTGCGCCGGTGACATCCGTCACGTAGCCGAGGCCCACGGCGGCGCCCAGGGTGTGGGCATACATGCCTGAGCGAACGAAGCCGACGATGGTATCGCCCCGCCAAATGGGCTCATTGTGGTAGAGCAGGGGCTCGGGAGAGCGCAGCTGGAACTGCACCAAGCGCTTCGTCATGCCTACTTCGCGCTGGCGCACGAGCGCTTCACGGCCGATGAATCCGCCCGGCTTGTCGAGCTTCACCGCGAACCCGAGACCGGCTTCCCACGGTGTGTCCTCGTCGGTGATGTCGTGGCCGAAGTGCCGATAGGCCTTCTCGATGCGCAAGGAATTGAGAGCATGGTAGCCCGCATGGACGAGCCCGTGCTGCGCGCCGGCCGCAACGATCTCGTCGTAGACGCCGGCCATGAACTCGGTCGGTACGTACAGCTCCCAGCCGAGCTCACCCACGTAGGTGATGCGGGACGCCCGCACCAGCGCGTACCCGAGCTCTATCTCTTTGCTGGTGGCGAAGGGAAATGCGGCATTCGAGAGATCCTCAGGGGTGAGCGGCTGCAGCAGCTCGCGGGCGAGGGGGCCCATCACGGAAAGCACTCCCATGCCGGAGGTCACGTTGGTCAGGACACAATGCTTGCCGGCATCGATGTGCCGCTGGAGCCAGTTGAAATCCTTGGTTTCGGTCTCCGCGCCGGTGACGATGAGAAAGAGCGACTCCGAGAGTCGCGTCACCGTGAGATCCGCCTCGATGCCGCCGCGCTCATTGAGCCATTGCGTGTACACCATCCTGCCCGGAGCGACGTCGATGTCGTTCGCGCACACGCGGTTGAGGACCTGGAGGGCATCGGATCCTTGCAGGCGAAACTTGGCGAACGAGGACTGATCGAAGAGGCCGACGGCGTTGCGCACGGCGCGGTGCTCGTGGGCGCTCTCCGCGAACCAGTTCTGCCGACCGTAGCTGTACTCGTAAGCCGGCACGACGCCGGCGGGCGCGTACCAGTTCGCGCGTTCCCAGCCAAATGCCTCTCCGAAGCAAGCGCCCGCCCGCGCGAGGCGCTCGTGTACCGTAGAGCGCCGCACGCCGCGCGCGGTCTCGTATTGCCGGAACGGCCAGTGAGTCGCATACAGGAGACCCAGGCTCTCGCGCACGCGCGCCTGCAGGTACTTGCGGTTCACTTGAAACGGCATATTGCGCCGCACGTCCACTTCCCACAGATCGATCGGCGGATGGCCGTCGCGGATCCATTCGGAGACGACCTTGCCGATGCCGCCCGCGGATTGCAGTCCGATGGAGTTCAAGCCGGCGGCGATGAAACAGTTTTCGAGCTCCGCCGATTCGCCGAGGTGATAGCGCACGTCCGGCGTGAAGCTCTCGGGGCCGCAGAAGAATTTCTGGATGCCCGCGCCCTCGAGCGCGGGCACCCGGCGCATGGCGTCCATGAGGACGGGCTCGAAATGCGAAAAGTCGCCGTCGATCTCACCGAAGGAAAAATCCTCGGGAATGCCGTTCGTGCCCCACGGACGCGCATGCGGCTCGAACGCGCCGACGAGGAGCTTGCCCGCGTCGTATTTGAAGTAACTGCAATGATCGTAATCGCGCAGCACCGGCATGCGAGGATCGAGTCCCGGTACATCCTGGAAGAGCACGTAGTAGTGCTCGCACGCCTGCAGCGGCACGGTGGCACCGATGCTCGCGGCGACATCGCGAGTCCACATGCCGGCGCAGAGGACGACATACTGCGCATCGACGGAGCCTTGCTCGGTGTCCACCCCCGCGACGCGCCGGCCGTCGTGGCGAATGCGGGTCACCTTCAAGTCCTGAAAAATCTTGACGCCTCTCGAGCGCGCGCCCTTGGCGAGCGCCTGCGTGACGTCGACCGCATTCGCATAGCCGTCGCTCGGAATGTGAATACCGCCGATGACATCCTCGAGATTGGCGAGCGGGTACAGCTCGGCAATCTCGCGCGGCGAGACGACATGGACGGGTAGGTCGAACACCTTCGCCATGGAGGCGTTGCGCGTGAGCTCTTCCATACGTCCCGGCGTCGTCGCCAAGGAGACGGATCCGCATTGACGGAAGCCCGTCGCCTGGCCGGTCTCGGCCTCGAGTCCGCGATAGAGGTCCGCCGTGTAACGAGCGAGACGCGTCATGTTCATGCTCTGGCGCAGCTGACCCACGAGTCCCGCCGCATGCCAGGTCGTGCCGCTGGTGAGCTGCTTGCGCTCGATGAGCACCACATCGCTCCAGCCGAGCTTGCCGAGGTGATAGGCGATGGAGCAGCCGATGACGCCGCCGCCGACGATCACCACCCGAGCGTGCTTGGGAAGATCGGCCATGGATTCAGGCTCGCATGCGGGCGTTGTCGGGATCGAAAGCGGGTGCGGCAAGGACGCGTGCGCGGCGGGACTCACCCTGCAGCAAGATGTCGAAGACGCTGCCGGGCGCGGCGAACTCCGGTTCTACGCTGGCGAACGCGAGGCTCTTGCGCACCCGATGGCCGTAGGCACCCGAGGTCGTCACGCCGATGCAGCGGCCGCCGGCGAGTACAGGCTCGCCGCCGCGCGCATCGGTGTCTTGGGCCTCGATTTCCGCATAGACGATCTTGAAAGGCCGCTCGGGCGCGGCCAGAGTCGCAGCCTTGCCGACGAAGTCATCTTTTTTCACGGCAAAGAAGCGCGGCATATCCGCCTCCATCATGGTGAGCTCATTGGTGAGCTCGCTCGACCAGGCCTTGTAGCCTTTCTCGATACGCATGCCGTTGACCGCATACAGGCCGTAGTTCGCGATGCCGAGCGCGCGGCCGCGCTCCCACAAGGCTTCGTACAGCGCAGGCAGCGCCTGCATGGGCGGATGCAGCTCCCAGCCGAGCTCGCCCACGTAACTCACGCGCAACGCCCGCACGTCGCCGTCGAGGAGTTGGATCTCGCGTCCCGTCAGCCAGGGAAAATCGTCGTTGCCGAGATTCGCATCCGTGAGCCCCTGCAGCAGCTCGCGTGACTTAGGTCCCGACAGCACCAGCACGCCCCGATCTTCCGTCACGTTGTCGATTTGCACGCGCTCGCCCTGCAGGAGGCTTTGCGTGAGCCAGTCCCGATCGCGCAGCTCCGCGGCCGCAGCCGACAGCGCGTAGAAGCGATCGTCGGCCAATCGCGTCACCGTCATCTCACCGAGGATTCTGCCTTGGCCTGAGAGCAGGTGCACGAGAGCGATGCCGCCGCTCTTGCGCGGGATGCGGTTCGCGCACACCCGGTTCAAGAAGGCTTCCGCGTCGGCCCCCTTGATGTCGTACTTGGCAAAACCGCTGAGGTCGAGAATGCCCACGCGCTCATGCACGGCGGCGACTTCGTCGCGCACCACCTCGAACACATTGGTGCGGCGATAGCTCGCCACCTCGACGCGGCCGTCGAGCGAGAACCATTTCGGGCGCTCCCAACCGAAGGTCTCGGTGTACACGCAGCCTTGCGCCTTGAGCCGCTCGTACAACGGGCTCGTCTTGCTCGGCCGGCCTGCGGGTTCCTCCTCACCCGGCAGGCGCGTGGTGAAGGTGAGCCGGTAATCCTGGAAGGCCTTCTCGTGTGCGTAGGTTTTGTCCGCGAACTTGCCGAAGCGCCGCGGATCGAACTCCGTCATGTTGATCTCGGCATCGCCGTGGATCATCCACTGCGCCAAATACTTGCCGCATCCGCCGCCCTGAGCGATGCCGAACGAGGTTCCGCAGCACATCCAATAGTTCTTAAGTCCCGGCGCTGGCCCGAGGAGAGGGGCGCCGTCGGGTGTATGGGGAATGGCACCGTTGATCACGCGCCGAATACCCACCTCGCCGAAAATCGGCATGCGCTCGATGGCGCGCTCGAGCCAGGGTGCGATGCGGTCCAGATCGTCCGGGAAGAGCTCGTTCGAGGCATCCCACTCCGGGTGCCCGCGCGGTGCCCAGGCCTCGGTGAGCCCCGCGCTCTCATAAATGCCCATGAGCCCGGATTTTTGCTCCTGCCGCAGATATCCCGACGTGTGAGAGTCGCGGATCACCGGGATCTCCTCGCGCCGCTCCTGGAACGCCGGGATGGGATGGGTAATCACGTAGTGATGCTGCATGTTGGTGATGGGCGCATCCGCGCCCACCATGGCGGCGATTTCGCGGGCATAGCAGCCCGCCGCGTTCACCACGATTTCCGCGACGATGGGGCCTTGCGCGGTGATCACTTCCCATTCGCCACCCGCGCGCCGGCGCACATCGGTCACTCGATTGTGCCGCACGATTGTGGCGCCCAGATCGCGTGCCGCCTTCGCGAGCGCGTTGCAGATCCCGGAGGGATCGCCGTGACCATCGTCGAGCGTCCAGGCGGCGGCGAGTACGCCCTCGGTGGTGAGAAACGGATTCAAGCGCTTGATCTCGTCGACACCGACGATGTCCATGCGAAAGCCGATGCTCTTCGAGTAGCCCAAGACGTACTTGAGCCAGGCGAGCTCGTCGGGATTGTTGGCGAGACGCAGACCGCCGCTCGCGTGCCAGCTCGTGTACTGGCCGGTGAGGCCCTCGAGCCGCGGGTAGAGCTCGTTGCTATAGGCGTGGATCTTGGCGAGGTTGTAGCTGCCGGTAATGC
>Ga0302324_100014196_pt1 | contig 16076 bp, 14 predicted proteins | sample Palsa_T0_1_FD_201949 | JGI IMG/M metagenome (GOLD analysis project Ga0302324, IMG submission 201949) | Peat permafrost microbial communities from Stordalen Mire near Abisko, Sweden - Palsa_T0_1 | ecosystem: Environmental > Terrestrial > Soil > Palsa > Peat permafrost | place: Sweden: Abisko...
TGCTGCTGATCCGGCCGACCGGCGTCCGGCTGTCCGGCACGCACAATGGTGACCACCATCTGGCCGGGGTCGTTGCGGACGTGGCGTTCCGCGGACGCGGCTACGAGCATGCGATCGACATCCCCGGGCACGGCCGCCTCACCGGCGTGTTCGCCGCGACCAGGGCCGAGCGCGGCGAGACCGTCGGGTTGCGGCTCGAGCCAGCCGGCTGCCACGTCTTCTCCGCCACCGCCTGAGAATCCCGGCCGCGGCCCTTCCGTGTTCGGTTACTACTGCCAGGGCGGTAGTAACCGCGCACAGACGTCTCACACCAGGCCGGCCTAGCCAGCGGGTTCGAGGGCCGGCCAGACTAGCCGGGCGAACGGGACTGGCGGAAGGCTAGCCCGTTCCCGTCATGGGTGTGGTGTTGAGAAGGAGCAGCAGGATGGCACATGAAGTCAAGGGCGTCGTCGCCACCGGCAAGGGCGAGCCGGTCACCGTCACCACGGTCATCGTGCCTGATCCTGGCCCCGGCGAGGCGCTGGTCGCGGTCCAGGCCTGCGGCGTCTGCCACACCGACCTGCACTACCGCGAGGGCGGCATCGGCGAGGACTTCCCGTACCTGCTCGGCCACGAGGCGGCCGGCGTGGTGGAGGCGGTCGGGCCCGACGTGACCGGCCTCGCCCCCGGCGACTTCGTCATACTCAACTGGCGCGCGGTCTGCGGCCAGTGCCGGGCCTGCCTGCGCGGCCGCCCGTGGTACTGCTTCGCCACCCACAACGCGACCCAGAAGATGACCCTCGCCGACGGCACGCCGCTGTCGCCCGCGCTCGGGATCGGCGCGTTCGCCGAGAAGACCCTGGTCGCCGCCGGTCAGTGCACCAAGGTCGACCCGGCGATCAGGCCGGAGGTCGGGGGCCTGCTCGGCTGCGGCGTGATGGCAGGCCTCGGCGCGGCGATCAACACGGCCGGGGTCACCCGCGGCGACTCTGTCGCGGTGATCGGCTGCGGCGGCGTCGGCAACGCCGCCATCCTCGGCTCGGTCCTCGCCGGGGCGCGGAAGGTGATCGCGGTCGACGTGGATGACCGCAAGCTGGAGTGGGCACGCGGCTTCGGCGCGACCGACACCGTTAATTCGCAGTCGGCCGACCCGGTCGAGAAAATCAGGGACCTTACCGACGGGAACGGGGCCGACGTCGTCATCGAAGCCGTCGGACGGCCGGAGACATACCGCCAGGCGTTCTACGCCCGGGATCTGGCCGGCACGGTCGTGCTGGTGGGAGTGCCGACTCCCCAGATGCAGCTGGAACTTCCGCTGCTGGACGTGTTCGGCCGCGGCGGCTCGCTGAAGTCGTCCTGGTACGGCGACTGCCTGCCCAGCCGCGACTTCCCGATGCTGGTCGACCTGCATCTGCAGGGGCGGCTGCCGCTGGACAAGTTCGTGTCCGAGACGATCGCGCTGGACGCGGTCGAGGAGGCATTCGCCAGGATGCAGCGCGGGGAGGTGCTCCGCTCGGTCGTGACGCTGTGACCCCGCATCCAGCAGACGGGCCGCAGGCAGCAGACGGGCCGCAGGCAGCCCGGATCGCGATGTGGTCCGGGCCGCGCACGGTGTCGACCGCGCTGATGCGGTCGTTCGGGAACCGGCCCGACACGATCGTGGTCGACGAGCCGCTGTACGGGTTCTACCTGGCCAGCACCACGACCGACCATCCCGGCCGGGACGAGATCATCGCCAGCATGCCGGCGGACTGGCGGGAGGTGGTGGACGGCCTCGCGACGGCGCCGCTGCCGGACGGGATCTCGGTCTACTACCAGAAGCACATGACCCACCATCTGCTGCCGCAGGTCGACCGGGCCGCTTTCGCCGGGCTGCGGCACGCGTTCCTGATCCGCGACCCTCGGCGGCTGCTCGCGTCCTACGCGCGGGTCCGCTCGGCGCCGGTGCTCGGCGACCTCGGGCTGCCGCAGCAGGCCGAGATCTTCGAGGCGTTCGGCGGCCCCGTCATCGACTCAGCCGACATCCTGCGTCATCCCCGTGCCGCGCTGGAGGCCCTGTGCGACGTGCTCGGGATCGCCTTCGACCCGGCCATGCTGGCGTGGCCGGCCGGCCCGCGGGACAGTGACGGGGTCTGGGCCCGGTACTGGTATGGCAGTGTGTGGCGGTCGACCGGGTTCGGGCCGTATCGCGAGGCCGGCGAGGCTGACCTGCCCCCGGAGCTGGAGGAGCTGGCCGCACAGTGCCAGCCGTTCTACGACGAGCTGGCCAGCCGGCGGCTGCGCGTCTAGCGCTCGCTCTCGCCCTGCCCCTGCGCTGCCGCCGGGCCTCAGGTCCTGGCCGCGGCGGAGCGGCCCGTGATCTGCTCATAACGCCGGCGCGCGCCGTCCCTGAGAATCTTGAAGGCCGCGAACCTGGCCGCCAGCATGAAGATCACGATCAGCAGCAGGTAGTTTCCGAACTGGCCAGGCAGGAACTCCACCGCCGCGACGCCGGCCAGCATGGAACTCAGCGAGACGGCCAGGGCGAGCAGAATCGACCGGCCCTGGAACAGCGGCCTGGCCTGCCTCGGCATCCGTCGCAGCTGGAGCTGCCAGGCGCCGGCAACCGCTGCAGCGGCGACCACCAGCACGGCGGGCAGCGCCAGCCGGTCAGCGAGCGACCGGTGCGCCAGGCCCAGCGCGATGATCAGGGCCAGCCACGACCCGTAGATCACCCACCGCACAAGCGCGCGCACTGACCGCTCGGCCCTGGCAACCGCTATGTCCACGTTGTGCCCGTACACACTCTGGCCGGGAGCGATTCTCGCCGCCTGGATGAAATGCTCAGCGGCGGCAGCGGACTGACCGCGCTCCAGCCTGAGCCGGCCCAGCTCGTTGATCGCGCTGCTGTGCTCCGGGTCGAGCGCCAGCGTGCGCTCGAAATGCAGCCTGGCTCCGTCCTTGTCCCCGTACGCGCGGCTGACCTGGCCTGACAGATAGTGCACCGACGGCTCGTTCGGCGCGAGCTCGCGCGCGGTCTCGCTGGCGTGCCGGGCGGCTGCGAGGCTCGGCTGGCCGTCCGGGGCGGCTCCCGGGCCGCCGTGACCGCTCGCACCGAGCGCTGCCTGCGCCAGGTTGACGTGATTCATCCAGTGATGCGGCTCGAGGCGGCAGGCCTCGGCAGCCGACTCCATGGCGGCCGCGTCCCTCCCGGTGCGCCGCTGCGCGATGCTGCGGAGCCGGTGCGGCCACGCCGAGGCCGGGTCCAGCTGAACGGCCCGGTCCGCGGCAGTGAGCCCGTCAGCCGGGTTCCCGGCTCCGAGCTGCGCCTGCGCGAGCAGCGCCCACGCCCGGCTGTTGTCCGGCTCCGCTGCGACGACTGGCGCGATCAGCGCGATCGCCTCAGCGAACCGGCCCGCCCCGAGCATGACGTCTGCGCGCCGGAGCTGAGCCGGGACATCGGTCATAGCATCCGCCTCTTCTTCAGGTACGCGGCGAGATCATCGTAGGCACCGCCCTCGTTAGCGAACATCGCGACGTTGCGGGCCGCATCGAACCAGGGTCCGAGTGAGGGCCTGACATCGCGGGCCGCGGCCTCCAGATCGGCCTGGCCGATCAGCCGCGGCTCACCGCGGCGCACCGAGTCCAGCAGCGCCAGCTCGGCCGCTGACTCGCAGATATGGGCGATGTCCGCGCCGGAGAAGCCGTCCGTCATTCTGGCCAGGCGGCCGGAGTCCACGCGCTCGACCGGCCGGTCACGCAGGTGAAACCGGAAGATCGCCTCCCGCGCAGACTGATCGGGGGGCAGCACCAGGAGCATCCGGTCGAACCGGCCAGGCCGCCGCAGCGCGCTGTCCACATCCCACGGATGATTGGTCGCGGCGAGCAGGAACACGCCCTCGTTGCCGCCGGTCACGTCGTCAAGCTCGAGGAGCAGCTGATTGACGACAGCTCGCATGGGAGTGTTCCGCAGCTGGGTGCGCTTCTGCCCGATCGCGTCCACCTCGTCGAGAAACACCACGCAGGGGGCGCTGCGCCGGGCGATGCCGAAGATCTCGTGGATGTTGCGCTCGCTCTGGCCGAGCATGCTGTCGACCACGTCGGCGAACGATACGGACAGGAACCTGGCGCCGAGCTCGCCCGCGACCGCGCGGGCGATGAATGTCTTGCCGCAGCCGGGCGGGCCGTACATGAGCAGGCCGCCGCGCAGGCTCTTGCCGTACAGCCTGCGGAGCTCGGGATTGCGCATCGGCGCGAGGAAGGCAGCCTCGAGGCGCTGCTTGACCTCCTTCATCCCGGCCACGTCGGCCAGCCGCAGGCCGGAGTGCTCCACCTCGAAGGCGGCATCGGCCGGGTCGCCCGCCTCACTGCCGCCGGCCTCTGCCGGTGCCTCCGCCGCGCCGTCCGGTCCGACGAACCGCGGCGGCAGCACGTCCGCCAGCTCCGACTCGGCCGCGCGCCAGTCGAAGTCAGGTGCTGCACGGGGTGCCGCCTCGCCGGGCGGCGTAGGCTCCGCCGCCGCTCGGTCGGCCGGGGCCGGCCCGCCGACGGCAGATGCTGACTGGCCAGCACCCGGCGCTGGCGGGCCGGCGGCGGGCGCCGCGGTGATCAGCGCCAGCGCGCTGGCGTTGGCCGGATCACGCTGGAGGATCGCCCCGACCTCGCGAATGCCCTCATCGCGCCGGCCGGCGTCGATGAGCAGCGTGGCCAGGTGCAGCCGGAGTGCGACATCGTCCGGCATGGCGTCAACCGCCCGGCGCAGGCTTTCCAGCAGGGTCGGGTCGCGCTCCATGCCAATCCCCCAGACGGTTTTCATCCCGGAACAGGAGTAACAGTACGGCTTCGGCTGATGGCAGGGCACACGTCTCGCCCCACCCACTGCAGAAAACCGGCTGGTCAGCCCCGGCTGGCGGTGCTCCGGCCCGGCCCCGCGGCTGGCGGCGTGCCGGGACCGGCAAGGCCTGTCTCGTAGGCCAGCACAACCGCCTGCACCCGGTCGCGCAGCTGGAGCTTGGCGAGAATCCGGGCGACGTGCGTCTTCACCGTCGCCTCGCTGAGATTCAGCCCCGCGGCCAGCTCGGCGTTGCTCAGGCCGCGAGCCAGCAGCCGCAGCACTTCCAGCTCCCTGGGTGTGAGCTCTGACAGAGGGGCGTGCACGGCCGGGCGTCCGGCCGCGCGGGGCGCGAATCGCTCGACGAGACGGCGGGTGATCGACGGCGCCAGCAGTGCATCGCCGGAACGGACCGTGCGGACCGCGCCGACCAGCTGCTCGGGCGAGACATCCTTGAGCAGGAACCCGCTGGCTCCCGCGGTCAGTGCGGCGTAGACATACTGATCCAGGTCGAACGTGGTCAGGATGATGATGCGGCAGTCGCTGCAGCTGCGGGCCGCCAGGATCCGGCGGGTGGCCTCGAGCCCGTCCATCTGCGGCATCCTGATGTCCATGAGCACGACGTCGGGCCGGTGCTTCAGCGCGGCTGCCACCGCCTCCGCCCCGTCGGCCGCCTCTGCGACGACCGGAATCCCGGCCGCGCGGAGAATCATCCGGAAGCCGCTGCGCACCAGGTTCTGGTCATCCGCGACGACCACCCGCGGCTGCGCGCCAGCGCTCTCGGATGCATTGCCTGTCACTGTCATGCCTGTCACTGTCGCTTCGGTCGCGGTCACCGTCGTGTCGGTCACTGTCGTGTCGGTCACAGCCGAGCCGGCAACGCGGTCTCCCGCACCGCAGCTGCCCCCGGCTGGCCGGGGGCCGAGTCCGGCCGCGAGTCCGCGGGCAGCCGCGCTGTCACCAGCCACCCGCCGCCAGGCCGGGGCCCTGCCGCCAGGTCGCCGCCGTACAGGGCCACCCGCTCCCGCAGGCCGACCAGGCCCCGGCCAGCGCCGGGGATCGTGGTGACGGCGGGCCCGGCGGCGGCGATCGGCCGCCCGGAGTCCGCGACCTCGATGAGGAGCCCGCCCCCGCCGCAGCGCAGGCTGACTCGCGTCGCCGGCTTCCCGGCGTGCTTGATCACGTTCGTCAGGGCCTCCTGCACGATCCGGTAGGCCGCCAGACCCAGGCCAGGCGCGAGGTCGTGCGGTATCTGGCAGGCGTCAAGCTCGACGGGCAGGCCGGCCGCGCGCACCCGGTCGATCAGCGGTCCGAGCTGATGCAGACCGGGCTGCGGCTGCAGTTCGGCCAGCGGCCCGCCCGCGCTGGCCTGCCCGTCGCCAGCGCCTTCTTCCCCTGCGCCCGGCGGGCCGTACGGACTCAGCAGGCCGAGCAGCTGGCGCAGCTCCGCCATCGCCGCCCGGCCGCTTGCCTCGACGGCCAGCAGCGCTGTCCGCGCGTCGTCCGGTGCATCGCTCAGAACCTGCCTGGCAGCTCCGGCCTGGACGATCATCACGCTGACGTTATGAGTGACGACGTCATGCAGTTCGCTGGCGATCCTGGCCCGCTCGTCCTTCAGCGCCTGCCTGGTCACGGCCTCATGATCGGCCTGCAGGCGCAGCAGCCGAGCCTTGGAGTCGCCGGCCTGGCGGCGCCACTGATGGATGGTATTGGCGGCCACCAGCACCGGGAACAGCACCAGGATCGCGGTGCCAGTATGCGGCACCGCGGACGACGGGGTGTTATGCAGGTAGACAGCATCCAGCCAGCCGGCCGCCGGCATGCTGAGGATCGCGGCGCCGCGGAACCGGCTGTAGACCACTGCCGAGTAGGCGGCCAGGACGACCGCGGCCAGGGTGATCACATTCGCGGTGGATCGCGGCGACAGCACGGCCGCGGCAACAATCAGCCAGAATGCGGTCAGCGGGCGCACCCGGCGGACGGCGAGAGGCGCGGTGGTCAGCGCCGCGAGCACGAGATCGGTCAGCCCGAGGCCACTGCCGTCCGGCACCGTTACGACCAGCCCTGAGGCCGGGTAGGCAGCGCGCACGGGAGTGAGGAGTCCCGATGGCCTGGAGATGGTCACGAGGACGGCAACGGTGGCGATTGCTGCGACCATGACGTCCTGGGCGATCGCGCGCCGGGATGGCATGGCCCGGTCCTCGGCTGAGGTGACGAAGGCGGCGGCACGCCGGAACCCGCTGCGCACCTGCCGCGCGGGCCAGCCCGGCGACGCCTGCCCGCTGCTGCCAGGCAGGCGCCAGGCCGACGGGGCGCGATGTTCTATCACCTGCTCATTGTGAGCCAGGCGGCGACACGACGCAGTCATCCGATCGGAGCATTCGGCTACATCGCGAGGACGATGCCAGGCCAGATTTCATCCGCATCGGGCCGCTGCGTGCACCTGGCGGGCGACGTCAGCCGGGCCCGGACGGGCCTAGGTTGCACGGCATGCAGACCCTGATTGAGCTCAGTGACGTCACCAAGCGCTACGACGACGACGGCCATCCGGCTGTTGAGCACGTCAGCTTCGCGGTTGCGCCCGGCGAGGCCGTGGCGATCATGGGACCGTCCGGGAGCGGGAAGTCGACCCTGCTGAACCTCATCGCAGGGCTGGACCGGCCGACATCCGGGACCGTGACCGTGGCCGGAGAGCGGGTCGACAAGCTCAGCGAGACCGGCGGGGCCCGATTCCGGCGTCAGCAGGTCGGCATGATCTTCCAGTTCTTCAACCTCCTCGATGACCTGACGGTCGCCGACAACGTGATGCTCCCGGCTCAGCTAGCAGGCGAGTCCCGGGGGAAGGCGCTCGGGCGGGCCGGCGAGCTGCTCGCGGCGCTGCATATCAGTCAGCACGCGGACGCCTATCCGGCCCGGCTGTCGGGCGGCGAGCGGCAGCGCGTGGCAATCGCCAGGGCCCTGGTCAACCGGCCGGCGCTGCTGCTGGCCGACGAGCCGACCGGTGCGCTGGACTCGGCCACCGGCTCCGAGATCGGCGAGCTTCTGCTGGACCTGAACACATCCGGCCAGAGCCTGGTCATGGTCACCCACAATCCCGACCTGGCCAGCCGCTACGCCGGCCGCGTCATCCTGCTGGTCGACGGCCGGATCAGCAGCGACGTCACGACCGGGCCGCAGGCGCGGCGATGAGGTCCGGTCCGGTCCGGCGAGCGCTGCGCGGCGGTCTTGGCCGCCGCCGGGTACAGACAGCGGTGATCGGCCTCGTGCTGCTGGTGACCACCGGGGCCGCCGTGCTGGCGCTCGCGGTCGTGGCGGATTCCAATGCTCCGTTCGACGCTGCGTTCGCCGCGCAGCGCGGAGCCGATATCACCGCCACGATCAACCCGGCCAGGGCCAGTCCGGCCCGCCTCGCCGCAACTCGCAGGCTGCCGCAGATCGTGGCTGCCGCAGGGCCGTTCGCCGAGGTCACGACTTCACTGCAGCTCACTATCGCGACGGCAGGCCCGGCCGGCGCGGCCCGCCTGCTCATCCCGTCGGTGACGCTGGTCGGACGGGCGGCGCCTGACGGTCCGGTGGACGACATCGCCCTGCAGTCGGGCCACTGGCCGACCGGGCCTGGCCAGATCGTGCTGAGCGGCAACCAGGCCGGCAGCAGCCTGCCCGTCCAGCCGTCGCCAGGCATGCCGGTCACGGCCGTCGGCGCAGCCGGCAAGCCCGAGCTCACGGTTGTCGGCATCGCCAGCTCGGTGACCGGGACCGCTGACGGCTGGGTCACGCCGGCCGAGATTACAAGGCTGACCACGCCGCAGGAACCGGCGAGCACGCAGATGCTGTACAGGTTCCGTGCTGCCGGCGACGATGCCGCCGTCAGGGCCGACGCCGCTGCCGTGGCGGGCGCGCTGCCGCCGGGCGCGGTGACGGCCATCCAGTCGTACCTGCCGGTCAGGCTGCAGGAGACGCTGGGAATCGCGCCGATCGCCCCGTTCGTGGCGGCATTCGGCATCATCGGGCTGGCCATGTCCGTGCTGATCGTGGCGAACGTGGTCAGCGGCTCCGTCGTGTCCGGCTATCGCCGGATCGGCGTCCTGAAGAGCATTGGCTTCACACCCGGCCAGGTGTCCGCTGCCTATGCCGGGCAGGCACTCATCCCGGCGGCCGCCGGCTGCACAGCAGGCGTCCTTGCCGGGAACCTGCTCTCGGGCGCGCTGCTTGGCCGTGCCGCGAGCGTCTACCAGGTCGGCACTCTGGGCGTGCCGAGCTGGGTGAACCTGTCCGTGCCGGCGGCCATGCTGGTCGTGGTCGGGATCGCCGCCCTCGTGCCCGCGATCAGGGCAGGCAGGCTCAGCGCGATCCGGGCCATCGCAGCGGGGCGCGCGCCCCGCTCGGGGGGCGGCTACGGCGCGCACCGGCTGCTCGGCAGGCTCCCGGTCGTTCGGCCCGTCACCATCGGGCTCGCCGCCTCGTTCGCGCGCCCGGCCCGGACGGCCGTCACGCTGGTCGCCACCTTGCTCGGCGCGGCGGCGGTGACGTTCGCGGTCGGTCTTGGCGCGTCGCTGACCAGGGTCGAGTCCGGGCTGAGCCTGGCCGGGACTGAGCAGGTGTTCGTCTCACTCCCGACCGCCCCCGGCTCGGGCGTCAGCGGCGTCAGGATGGGAGCAGGCGGCGCACAGTCAACCCGGGTGGCCCTGCTGCCGAAAGGCGTCAGGCCGGCAGCGCCGGCAGCCGCGGAACATGCGGTCGCCGCCGCACTGCGCGCCCAGCCGGGAACTGCGCATTTCGTGGCCGAGACTGACCAGCAGGTCACGGTGGCCGGGCTGGCACAGCAGATCCCGGTAACGGCCTTCCGCGGCGACGCCGGCTGGACGGGCTATCAGATGATCAGCGGCCGCTGGTACACCGGTCCGGGCCAGGTAGTCGTGCCGACGCACTTCCTGACCGTGACCGGCAAGTCGCTTGGCAACCCCGTGTCATTCACCTTCGGGGGCCGGCAGATTACTGCCCGCATCGTGGGCGAGGTCTTCGATGGCGACAACAGCGGCCTTGCCATGATCACCGCATGGCAGACGCTCGCCAGCGCGGATCCGCGCCTTGCGCAGACCAGCCAGTACGACGTGGAGCTGCGATCCGGCACGTCGGCGCCGGCCTATGTGCAGGCACTGAGCACCGCGCTCGGGCCGGCCTACGGGGTCAGCCTGAATGGCGCCGGCCGCGGCCTGCCGCTGGTACTTGGGCTGATCGACGCGCTCACGCTGCTGCTCGGGGCGGTCGCCGGGCTCGGCGTGCTCAATACCGTCGTCCTGCAGACCAGGGAACGCGTGCACGACCTGGGCGTGTTCAAGGCGATCGGCATGACACCGCGGCAGACCGTCGTGATGATCGTGTGCTGGGTGGCGGGGATCGGGCTCGTGGCGGGCCTGATCGCCGTCCCGCTCGGCATCGCGCTGCAGCGGTATCTGGTGCCCGTCATGGCGAGCGCCGCGGGCACCGCGCTGCCTGCCAGCATCCTCGATGTGTACGGCGGCTGGCAGCTCGGCGGGCTCGCCCTGGCCGGGATGGCGATCGCAGTCGCCGGGTCGCTGGCTCCGGCTGTCTGGGCTGCCAGCGCCAGGACCGAGACAGCCCTGCGGGCCGAGTGAGCGGCGCTCGGTCCCGTGCGAGCTAGCCGGCCGGCGCGGTAGCGGCGGCCAGCTGACTGTCGTCGCCGGCCCCGCCGCCGGCAAGATTCTCGTCCGTCACTGCTGTGCGCGGCAGCAGCAGCGACAGCACGCCGCAGAGCGCGAACGCGCCGATCGCGTACGGCGTGGTACGCGTCATGGCCGCGGCGAACGAGTGCCCGGCGGCCAGCGCACCGAAGTAGACCGTCCCGAGCAGGGCGACCCCGAGGGCGCCGCCGAGCTGCTGCGCAGTGCTGAAAATCCCGGACGCGCCGCCGGCGACGGCTGCGGGCACTGCCGCGAGCACGACGTTCACCAGCGGTATCACCAGCAGGGCCAGGCCGGCTCCGGCCACCGCCAGGCCCGGCACGACTGGCCAGGGGCTGCCGTCCGGGCCGACGTGGCTGACCGCCGCCAGCACGCCCGCGCAGCCGGCCGCGAGCAGGACCGCCCCGCTCACCAGGATCCGGCGCCCGTGCTTGTGCGCGAGCGGCACGGCGAACGGTGCGGCGGCGAAGCTGCCGACGCTGAAGGCCACCGCCGTGAGGCCTGCTTTCAGCGGGGAGAAGTGCTCGCCGGACTGCAGCCAGAGAGCGAAGGCCAGGAAGAACCCCTGCAGCCCGGCCGAGAAGGCCAGCTGCACGCCGATGCCCGCCGCGAAGGCCGGAATCGCGAACAGGCGCGCCTGCAGCAGCGTCGCGGGCCGCGAACTGCTCTGGCGAGCACGGCTCTCCAGCCAGAGCAGGACGGCGATCCCGGCCGCGCCAGCGGCTATCAGCGGCCAGGTCCAGGCAGGCCAGCCCAGCTGGCGCCCCTCCAGCAGCGGATAGACGATAGCGACCAGGCTGGCGGCGAGCAGCGCCGCTCCCGGCAGATTCAGCCGCGCCGCTGAGGCATTCCTGGTCTCCGGCACGATCACCAGGCCCGCGGTCAGCGCGCAGACCGCGACCGGGACGTTCACGAAGAACACCGCGCGCCAGCTCCAGCCAAGGAGGTTCGCCTCGGTCAGCACGCCGCCGAGAACGAGGCCGATCGCCGAGGCGAAGCCGAGCATCGCGCCGTAGAGGGCGAACGCACGGCCGCGGTCCGCACCGGAAAAGATGACCCGGAAGGTCGCCAGCACCTGCGGTGCCATCGCTGCCGCGGCCGCGCCCTGCACGACCCGCGCCGCGATTAGCTCCGTCCCGGTTCCCGATAGCCCGGCGCACAGGCTGGCCGCACCGAAGAACGCAACGCCGATCAGGAACAGCCGCTTGCGGCCGAAGCGGTCGCCCAGGTTCCCGGCGACGATCAGGGTCGCGGCGAAGGCGAGCATGTACGCCGACACCACCCATTCCAGCTGGGTAGAGCTGGCGTGCAGGTCACGCCGGATTGTCGGCAGCGCCACGTTGACGATAGTCACGTCGATCATGTCCATCAGGGCACCGGTGATCAGGACAACGGCTGCTAGCCACCGTCGCTCGATCCCCGGCTGCGCCGCTGCCGCCTGGCCCGTGCCAGCCATGCCGCTCTCCTTCATCGAATGATATTCGTTACTCGAACATCGTTCTATCATGGGCCCGCATTCCAGTCAAAGGGCTGTACGAGACTTGTACGCTGTTCGACAGGCCGCCAGCCCTCAGTGCTGGCCGGCTGCGGAGGCAGAGGATGAGTCCCTGATGGCGAGCGCGCCGGAACCAGACGAGAGAATTCCCGCGCCGCCCTGGCAGCGGCTGCCGGACCGGCGCGCCCGGCGGCGGCGCGATCCGATCAGCCGGGACGCGATCGTGGCGGCGGCCATCCGCCTGCTCGACGCCGAGGGCCTGGATGAAGTCAGCATGCGCCGCATCGCCGACGAGCTGGGCACCGGCGCCGCGTCCCTGTACTGGCATGTCGGCAGCAAGGACGGCCTGCTCGATCTGGTCTTCGAGGCCATCATCGGCGAGATAGCCGTCCCGGACCCCGATCCGGCGAGCTGGCAGGACCAGCTCAGGCAGGTTGCCAGGGCTCAGCGCGAGATCAGCCTCCGGCACCCGTACATCGTCCGTATCTCCATCGGCCGCATCCCGATGGGACCGAACGCGCTGCGTTACTCCGAGCGCGTCCTGGCCATCCTGCGGGCGGGCGGGCTGCCGCCACGCCTCGCGGTCCAGGGCAGTCACCTGCTGATCGCGACGATCAACGGATTCACGCTGGACGAGACCGGGGTCGGGGACCCGCCCGGCCCGCCTGACCAGCCGGCCATGACCGGGGAAGCGGGCGACATGGTCCGTGACTACCTGGCGTCGCTGCCCGAGCGGCAGTTCCCTAACCTGACCGAGCTGGCGGGCGAGTTCAGCTACGCCGACCCCGGCGAGCGATTCGAGCTGCTCATCGATATTTTCGTGGATGGCCTGGCGCGGCGGGCGGCGGCGGGCTGACGCCGGTCACGCTGACGTGCCAGATCCGTCCCCGAGCTGAGGAGCGCGACGTGCTGCAGACCTTCGATGAGCGCAACCGCGACCTGATCGTCAGCGTCGGCGGCCGACTGACCCACCGTGACCAGGCCGCGGTCAGCCCGTTCGATTCGGTCGTGCAGGGCGGTGACGCGGTCTGGGAGGGGCTCCGGCTGTATCAGCGCAGGATCTTCCGGCTGGAGGAGCACCTCGCCAGGCTCCGCCAGTCCGCCCGCGCGCTGGCGTTCGCGGACATCCCGTCCGACGCGGAGATCATTGCCGAGATCCGCCGCACGCTGGCCGCGAACCAGATGACCGACAATGTGCACATCCGGCTGACCCTGACCCGCGGCGTGAAGGTCACCAGCGGGATGGACCCGCGGCTCAATCAGTCCGGACCGACGCTCATCGTGCTGCCGGAGCACAAGGCGCCGGTCTACGACGCGGGCGGCATCACGCTCATCACGTCCAGCGTCCGCCGTTCCAGCCCGGACACCCTGGACCCGAAGATCCACCACAACAACCTGCTGACCTCGATACTCGCCAAGATCGAGGCAAACGTGGCCGGGGCCGACGACGCGGTCATGCTGGACCAGCGCGGCTTCGTGGCAGAGACCAATGCCACCCATATCTTCCTGGTCACCCGCGGCGTGCTGGCGGCGCCGTCGACCGCGGCCTGCCCCGAGGGCATCACCCGCCAGGCCGTACTCGACCTGGCGGCCGGCGCCGGGATCAGCTGCGCTGTCGGCGACTACAGCCTCACCCAGGTGTACGGGGCTGACGAGCTGTTCGTCACCGGCACCATGGGCGGCCTGACGCCAGTGCTGGCGCTGGACGGCCGCCTGATCGGGGACGGCAAGCCGGGGCCCGTGACCGCGCGGCTTACCGATCTATTCGCAGGGCTGACGGCCGCCAGCGGCACCCTCGTTGCGTAGCCGATAATGGGCTGATGACATCAGCACCCGCAGTTCCGACGGCAGCGCTGACCGGGGGCGACCAGATGCCGATGGTCGGCTTCGGCACCTGGAAGCTGCGCGGCGGCGAGGCGCGGGACAGCGTGATCGCCGCCCTCCACACCGGCTACCGCCATATCGACACGGCCACCATGTACGGCAACGAGGCGGAGGTCGGCCAGGCACTCCGCGACAGCGGCATCGACCGGGCGGAGGTCTTCGTGACTACGAAGATCCGCGCGTCTGACTCGGGCCGGGCCCCATCGGTGCTCGACCATTCGCTGCGTGCACTCGGTACCGGCTACCTCGACCTCTGGCTGATCCACTGGCCGCCGTCGAGCAAGGCCGAGAGCCGCCGGCTCTGGAGCGAGCTGCTGGAGTTCCAGGCCAGCGGCCAGGTCAGGAACGTAGGCGTGAGCAACTACAGCCTGACGGAGATCGATGATCTGACGCGGCACAGCGGCCAGGCTCCCGCGGTGAACCAGATCGACTGGGGCCCGACCCTGTACGACGGCGGCGTGCTCGCCGGGCATGCCGAGCGCGGTATCGCGGTCGAGGGATACAGCGGAATCAAGAACACCAGACTCGACGATCCGGTACTGGCGAAGATCGCAGCCGCGCACGGAGTGACGACGGCCCAGGTCGTGCTGCGCTGGCACCTCGAGCACGACGTGACCATTATTCCCAAGTCGTCGCAGCCGGAGCGGATCGCGGCGAACTTTGACCTGTTCGGATTCACCCTGACCGCGGCCGAGGTCGCCAGCATCGACGCGCTCGGCCGCTGACGCCGGGCAGGACGTGCGTTGTGCGGGGACCGGGCAGGCGCGACCGGGCAGGCGAGCCGGACGTTCCGGCGGGCACATCGGCGCAGCGCCTGACTGGCTTCCTGCCCGCACGCGACGGGTTCGCCTTCACCAACTCCTGGCCGCCCGCTCCGGCCGTGTCCGTTCGCACGCCGGCCGGCCCGGTCGGCATCGGCAATGCCGCGCTCGGCCTGTGTGGCGGCATGGTCCTCGCCGCGCTGGACTACTGGCACGCCGGCACGCCGCCGCCAGCCAGCCGGCCAGCGCCCGGATCGCCGCTGTACCGGTTCATCGTGCGCCGCCTGATCACCTCCTGGCGCATCCCGGCCGGCGTGGCGACGTACTACGGCTGGATGGTGCTGCCGGACCGCGATGCCGTCCTCCGGGCGGGCACCGGACCGGGAGCGGCCCGCACCATCCGGGGCGTGCCGGGACGATCGGTCGCGGTGCAGTGGCCGAGGGTCAGGGCGGCGCTCGACCGCGGCCAGCCGGTCCCGCTCGGGCTGGTCACCGTGGCCTCAGCGAGCCCGCTGCTGCTCGGCCGCAATCATCAGGTGCTCGCCTGCTCCTACCAGGCCGCCCGGACGAGTGTCCGGCTGCAGGTCTACGACCCGAATACGGGGCAGGACGACGGCGTGTTCCTTGAGTTCGACACCGGCCGCCCGGCCATCACGCACAACATTGGCATCGCCCGGCCGGTGCGCGGCTTCTTCACCACCCGGTACGTCCCGGTGCCTCCGCCGGAGCCAGCCTGAGTGTCAGTGCCTGGCGATAGCGTCTGAGTCATGGACTGGAAGATCGAGCTTGTGCCCATTCCCGTTTCCGACGTCGACCGCGCCAAGTCGTTCTACGTGGACCAGGTCGGCTTCAACGCTGACCATGACCACCAGGTCAGTGAGAGGCTCCGGTTCGTCCAGCTGACGCCGCCCGGCTCGGCCTGCTCCGTCGTGATGGGCGTCGGCATCACGGAGATGGAGCCCGGATCGCAGCGCGGTGTCCAGATAGTCGTATCCGACGTCGCCGCGGCGCGCCAGGCGCTGATCGAGCACGGGGTGCAGGCGAGCGAGATCGACGTCCAGCCGTGGGGCTCGTTCGTGACCTTCGCCGACCCGGACGGCAACACCTGGGCTCTGCAGGAGCTCCCGCACCGGTCGTAGCGCGTCAGCGCGCGAGCGTCCAGTGCACGCGCCCGGATCTCATCCGGGCGCTGCTCCTGACTACAGGCCCGCGCGCAGCTGCAGGATCTGCGTGACCGACGCCCGGAACGTTGGCCCGCCCAGGGTGCCGCTCTTGTAAGCGCCTTCCAGCGCGTCCATCGACTGCTCGCCCTCGCTGGGCGACTCGCCGGACGCCAGGATCAGCTCCATCCCTGCCTCCGCTGCTTTCAGCGAGCGGTTGCCGGTCGAGCCGTAGCTGGCGAGCGCGCCTGCACCGATCGCGTCAGTGACGGTGACGCCGCTGAA